>Ga0209181_10004508_pt1 | contig 20706 bp, 10 predicted proteins | sample MAT05_FD_187208 | JGI IMG/M metagenome (GOLD analysis project Ga0209181, IMG submission 187208) | Freshwater microbial communities from Lake Fryxell liftoff mats and glacier meltwater in Antarctica - MAT-05 (SPAdes) (version 2) | ecosystem: Environmental > Aquatic > Freshwater > Ice > Liftoff... | reverse complement strand
GCCGTACAAACTTGGACATTGGACATTTCTTGTTGGACATTGGACATTCAAGGGGGCATCACGGCGTGCAAACTTGGACATTGGACATTTCTTGTTGGACATTGGACATTCAAGGGGGCATCTCCCAGAACATTTGAACAATATTTTTCATACTTTTGCGCCTCTTTTTCAAAATTTTGGGAGGCAATAATCAAAAACAAGTCCTTCGGACATCGCAGTTTTCAAATTGAAATTGAGCGGCTCCGCTTTTTTTGGCCTGCTTTTTGCAAAGGCTTCTTCGTTCTTTTAATCCTTCCGTTGCAAGAACGGATTTCCCGGTAAGGAGCCACTAATCCATGGCTCATTTTCTGACATCACCAATTGTTATTTACCTATGAATGTTTGCATACGCAACACATTTATAAGCCTTTGGCTTTTATTTGTATCAGTGTCGCTCTCGGCGCAAGGGGCAAGTTTCTACTTCCCTTACATCAACAATGCCACGCCGGGCAGCACCAAGCTGATGCCGCTCAAGGTTCTGAACCTTGACAGCGTGGTGTCCATGCAAATGGTCATCCGTTGGGACCCTAAAGTCCTGAAGTACATCTCCACCACCAATTTTAATTTTTCCGACCTCAGTATAGCTGATTTCAATACTGCGCGTGCACTGGACAGCGGTTACGTTCGCATTCAATGGGAAGGCGACAGTGCTCCTCCAGGTTTTTCAGTACCCGACAGCAGCATTATTTTTCGAATTCGTTTTGAGGTGATAGGCGCTGACACAAGCAGTTCGCCAGTGAAAATCACCGAATTGCTGGATTTTCCACCCACTTTTTTTGAGATTGTAAAAGTTCGGGCCGACGGTTCCAATGAGGATTACCTTCAAGCGGAATGCCCCCGAATCAACGGCTTTGTCGCGGTAGGATTCACGGTGGCGACGGCTGAGCCAGCCGAGAATGAAGTGCCGATCACGCTGTCGCCTAACCCATTTTCGGTATCCACTCAACTTCAATTTGATTTAGACGAAATGGCTGACATTCAGGTGTTTATCACCGACGTGTTGGGCCGTATAGTGTTTGAAAAAAGATTTTTTAAACTTCCACCAGGCCAACATGGCATGGTAATTGAAAATAGTATGCTTGGAACGCCGGGGCTTTATTCCCTCACGCTCCGAGCCGGTCGGAAGATCGCCACACGAAGCCTTGTTCTTTTCTGAGACACAGACATCTTAACTAGTTGACTTTAAACTGCCAGACACTAGACGTTGGATTTTTCCAACGTTCATCATCCAAAGTCCAACGTTCAAAGTCGAAAATTTTTCCATCATCCAATTTCTCTCACCCACACTCCGCTGTTAAAGAATATGAAACCGATTCTTACACAACTATTTGCAGGTATATTCCTGTTGCTTGCCTCTCAAGCCTTTGGCCAGGGTCTTACCACCAGTTTTGTGGTTACTACCCCGCCCTCCGCTCCTCAGCCATACCCAATTGGCAGCCAAATCGTGGTAGAACTCCGCGTGACAAACTTTACGAACATAGAGTCCATGCAGTTCCCCATCACCTACAACAAGGTCGCCTTGAAATTTGACTCGCTCAGAGGGGCGGTTTTCCCAAACTGGAGCAATGGCAACTTCGTTTCCGTGCCAGCTTCGGGGAAAATCGGCATCTCTTGGGATGGTTACTCGAATGGTGCCAATTCGCCCTTCTCGTTTCCCAATGGGACTGCGATTTTCAAGATGTATTTCACGGCCATTTCCGATGGCATGTCGAATATCAATATTTCTCCAGCAGCAGCGCCTCCCTCCGTTGACGTGGTAGGCGGTGGACAACCTGTAGTGTTGAATTATCAAAATGGTGGCACGGGCCCGATACAAGTCGGCACAGGCCAGCAGCCCTTGCCACCCTTGTTCGGCTTCAAAATTGTGGCCAACACCATCTACATCCCAAAAGGCGAACGCGGTTGTATGCCTGTGACCGTCAATGACTTCGACGGTATCCAGTCCATGCAGTGGGTTTTGCACTGGGACAAGTCGGTGCTGACCTATGAGTGTACCCGCAGGTATAACCTTTCTGGTTTGTCTGGCAACGACTTGAATGAAGTGCCCGCACTGGTGACCCAATCACCGAATCAAGGAAATCTGGTATGCGCATGGGCTGACCCCGCCGGCGAAGGGGTAACGCTTGCAGACGGCACACGCATCGTGGATATTTGTTTTAAAGCAATTGGCGCGCCAGGCGCAAACAACACCATAAGAATTGATAGCACCGGACTTGCACCATCTGCTGGCTTTGCAGAAGCTTATAATAATGCTATGCCTGCGGTCAACGTGTGGACCAATGCAACCCATGTCAATGGCACTTCGGGCGTAAATGCTCCGATCCATATCATCGTAACCAACCCGCCCTCGTTCGACGTTGCATATAAGGTGGATACGATTTCGACCGCACCCAATACACAAGGCTGCGTGGCAGTTAAAGTCAAGAACTTTACGGCCATCAGCAGTTCGGAATTTGCACTGTCGTACAATCCCACCCAGCTGACGTATGTGAATACACAATTTGGCGCCAACCCGCTCAACCTTCAGGCTGCCAACATCACGCACGTTGCCAATCCAGGCGTAATCAAATTCCTCTGGGCAAACGCCAACGGCGCATCGGTTGCCAATGATGCCACTATTTTCTCGGCATGTTTCACCGTGATTGCTGCTCCGGGTACGACGGCTGATGTTAGCTTTACGTCCACCGCCTGCCCAACTGTAACGGGTATTGGTACGGCGAAAAGCACGGGCGGTGTTTCGATGTCGAGAGAAAATGGTTGGATAAAGGCGGTAATTTCTGGGCCAACGCTTACGGTATTATCCCATGTTAATTGTTTTGGTGGAAATACCGGTTCAATTAACCTTCAGAACCCTCCTTCCACGGTCGCTACGGCCTATGCATGGTCTAATGGAATGACGATGGAAGACCCAACGGGCCTCGCCGCTGGCACCTACACCGTTACCGTTACTTATTCAGGTGGAACGACGGGGACTAACACGGCCATCATTACCCAACCTGCCGCAGCACTCACCGCCACCCACACGGTCAACACCGTATCTTGTTTTAACGGCAGCAACGGCGCCATCAACCTCACACCCAGTGGTGGTACTGCTCCCTATAGTTATCTCTGGTCTAACGGCTCTACGGCAGAAGACCCCAGTGGTCTCGCGGTCAGCGTTTACACACCAACTATTACAGACGCCAAAGGCTGTACGCTGGTGGTGCCCAATATTCCAGTTACGGGCTTTACGTCTATCTCAGTTGCAAGCCCAGCCATCACGAATGTTTCGTGTGCCGGGCTTTCTACAGGCGCAATCTTCATCAGCCCTACGGGTGGTTCGGGCGGCTACATTTATTTGTGGAGCAATGGCATGACCACCCAAAACCTGAGCAATGTTGCCGCAAATACCTACACGGTGCGGGTGACGGACTCTAATGGTTGTTCCAGAGATTTCCCAGCTTCGGGTGCTTACACGATCCTGGGGCCACAGCCTTTGGTGAGCACCTTCGTCAGCAAAACAGATGTGAAATGCTCAGGTACTCCTACGGGCACCGCTTCGATCACCGTAACGGGCGGTACAGGCAACTATAATTATTGCTGGAACAATGGAAGTGTGACCTGTACTTCGATGGTCCAAAATCCAACCAACCTTCCAGCGGGCACCTACACAGCCATTGTAACAGACCAAAACGGCTGTACCTCTACCGTGGCAAACGTGTTGATCTCGAATCCTCCCAGCCCATTATCTGTAACAGGCACTACCACAAATTCTCCTTGCTTTGACCAGCCCTCCGGCGCGATCAATGCCGCAGGAGCAGGAGGATGGGCGGCCAACTACCAGTATGCCTGGTCAGGCCCAATAAGCCCAATCCCACCCGTTCCAAACCCATCACCACTGCCGGGTGGTCTCTACACTGTTACAGTGACGGACGCAAGCCAATGTACCAGCACCAGTACCTTTACGATAAGCGGCTCACCTGCCATTCTAGCGAATACGGTAGTGCAGCCAGTAAGCTGTTTTGGTGTAAACAACGGTGGCATCAATCTAAACCTTACCGGTGGGAATCCGCCTTACTCGGTGAGTTGGAGCGGTACAACACTCACAGGGCCATCCATTGGTGTCCTTGAACCAGGCACCTACCAACCTACGGTAACAGATGCACAAAACTGCACCAAAGTTTTTGCTCCGATCGTAATCACTGGGCCAGCTGGTCCCATCAATACCGCCAACGCGGTAGTTACAGAAACCAACCAGAATGGCGGCTCCATTAACCTTAACCCTGCGGGTGGTACCGGCAATCCAGATTTCTGGGATTACAGTTGGGTAGGCCCCAATGGCTTCACGGCGTTCACTCAAGATATTACTGGCCCCAGCGTTATTGCAGGAACCTACACCGTGACCGTTTTCGATGCCAACAATTGTACGCTCAGTTTCACTTTTGTGGTGCCAGAGGGGAATGTGGTGGCCCAAGCACAGATTTTCTCCGTTGTAAATGCCTGCTCCGACGATGGTTGCATTCTCCTTACCATCCCACCCGCGGCGGCCGTACAAACACCTTTAACCATCAACTGGGGTTCTGGATCCACGCAAACCAATTCGCTTTCACCTTCCATTTGTGGTCTGACGTCCGGTCTTTATGTCGTGACGGTGACTGCTGCGAACGGCAACTCTATCGTGTTGAGCACACTGTCGGATGGATTTACCCCAATTGAGATTGACCAATTGGCGCCCGCTAGCGTGGATGCTTTGAGCCAAAATCCTTTTGATGAGCAAGCGGACGGAAAAATCGTCCTGACGCCAATCTCAGGCTCTGGACCGCTGACCTACCAATGGGGTTCGCCCCTAACCTCGACCTCTAATCAGGTTACTGGTCTTGATTCTGGGCTCTATGTGGTGACCATCACCAACGTGAACTCTCAATGTACTTCAGAGCGGTATTTTCACCTGGATCGTCAATATCCCAACTTGGTTGTCAGCACCGATGTGGTGACCAATCCAAATTGTTCGGCAGTTGCATCAGGTGCTATTGACCTGAAAGTGGTGGGTGGCAATGACCCTTATGAATACAATTGGACGGGCCCGAACGGCTTTGTAGCCATTACACAAGACATCAATACTTTGATGCCGGGCTTCTACTCGGTAACCGTGACAGATTTCAACGACACGATAAGAATTAGAACGTTTACCCTCACGTCTCAGTCGAACCTCGCCATCACGAACGTCAATGAAACATCCCTATTCCCAAGCGGCCACCAAGTGAGCGGTGCCAATATGTGCGACGGCCAAGCTTCCGTGGTGTTTATCGCCGGTCTGGGTACGACCAGCATTGTTTGGAGCAATGGCGTAACGGGTCCTGGCAACGCCACGCTTTGCGGTGGCGCTTACTCGGTCACGGTAACCGACGCTGCGGGTTGTTCTTCGGTTTGGTCTGATGCGCTGACTTTTCCTCCAGCGATCACATCACAATCAGAATCGGTTGATGTGAATTGCCATGAGGATTGCGACGGTAGTGCTAAAATTACGGTACAAGGCGGCTTTGCGCCCTATTCGGTGCAATGGTCAACGGGTCAAAACGATCCAGCAGTGTTTCCAAATGGCTTCTCGCAAGCCGTAAACCTCTGCGGTGGCGACTATACCGTGACCATCACCGACAAAAACGGTGTGAGCACCGTCACCTCGGTCAATGTAGTGCAGCCTCCGGAAATCGTTGTGAGTTTCGCCACCACCACCCCACGAAGCTTCAACGCCTGCGACGGCGAGCTTTTCATCAACGCAGCAGGTGCAACAGCACCCGTCACCTACGTTTGGTCAGGCAGTTTCGGCCACGCCGGCAATGGCGAACGCGCCGACAATCTTTGCGCTGGTGAGTTCGTAGAATTTTACGTCACCGATGCCAATGGTTGCACCGCTTATGCCACAGACAGCGTACCGTATCCTGAAGATGGTTGTTTCCGCGTCAGCCCGGTTCTTACGCCCGGCCAGCAAGACGGCAAGAACGACAACGTATACATCACTTGCATCGAAACGACGCTGGAAAACCACATCGAAATTTACAACCGTTGGGGTCAACTGGTCTTCGAGACCGATGACTATACCAATGAGGACAGTGACCGCGAGCACAACTGGAATGGACTGACCAATTCAGGTGCGCCCCTCGCAGAAGGTGTTTACTACTTTGTGCTTACCTACACGTTCATAGACGATCAAGGTCAAAAACATGATGACGTGCGCAAAGGCGCGATTAATTTGCTTCAATAATGTTTAGAGTTGAGGGTATAGGGTTTAGCGTGTTGAGCCAAGGTGCTTAACGCCTCAACCCTACACCCTCAACCCTACACCCTCAACCCTACACCCTACACCCTCCACCCTCCTCCCTCCACTCATCCACACCCAGCTTCGCTTCCACCGCCGTCAAAAATATGGCGGGTAAAAAGCTTCGGCGGGTAAAAAACTCGGTTTACAATGAAAAAGATACTCTTTACCCTTTTCTTCGGTTTCAGCACGCTGGCCGCATTTGCTCAGGAACAAGCCATTTACTCACAATACCACGCTTTCCCGGTGCTAATCAACCCTGGCTACACGGGTTTTGAAAACCAGCACCAGTTTATTGCGAACTACCGTAGCACCTGGACTACATTCCCTGAAAAGCCCAGCACCTATACGTTGATGTACAACGGCCCGGTGGGCGACAAACTCGCACTCGGCGGTGCACTTTTCTCCGACAATGCGGGCAAGGTGAGCACTACCAAACTTCAGATCAACTACGCTTTCCGATTTCAAATTAAAAAGGTGCGCATCGGCTTGGGCCTTTCCACCGAATTTTTGAACCGCAAAGCGGACGCAGCACTGCTCAACGATCCCCTCGTGGAACGCAATGATGACGTGCTCGAAAGCCTCGTGGACGGCCAACAAATTTTCGATGCCTCGCTTGGTGGCTACGCCATCCATGACGACAAACTTTTCGTTGGACTCACTTTGCCCAATACCATTCGTACCCGCTTGGACGAAGCACCGGTGGCTGGGGAAGAATCATCGGGCAAAAATTTGCTGGAGCACTACATCTTCCAGATGGGCTACAATTTTGATATGGTTGACCAAAACTTCAAGCTCGTCCCGAGTATTACTATGCGTAAAATACGCGATACCCCCTATCAAATTGACATGAACATCCAAGGGCGCTTCCTTGACGAGAAACTCATTGCGGGCCTGACATTCCGTCCAGGCAACAGTGGTGCGGCGATCTGTATGCTTGGTACGAAGTTGAGCCAATTCCAGTTTTTCTACTCTTACGACCTGTCCTTGTCCAACTTCCAGCGCTACACGGGCGGCTCGCATGAATTGAGCATGGCCTACATATTTGATCGCAAAGCAAAAGTGGTTTCAGCCACCCCAGCTCCCCCGAAAAATTAATGGATGATTAGGGGGGTTGAGGGTTGAGGGTTTAGAGTTTAGGGTTTAGAGTTTAGGGTTTAGGGTTTAGGGGCTTCGGTCAACGATTTCAACCCTAAACCCTAAACCCTCCCTAAACCCTAAACCCTCAACCCTAAACCCTAAACCCTCAACCCTAAACCCTCAACCCTCAACCCTCAACCCTCAACCCTAAACCCTAAACCCTAAACCCTAAACCCTAAAAAAAATACTCAGCAACTCGTTTGCGTAAAGAATAGATGTCTTTAACAATTGGTTTTTGGGATGGCCTCTCTGCGAAAAGTCGCATGGGAGGCTTTTTTTGTTCTATTTAGTCGCCTTTTGGCATCAGGTAAGTACCCCGGAACTCTGTTCCGGGATGATATTGCTGTAATCGGGGCGAGTGCCCCGGAACAGAGTTCCGGGGTACGCAGCGTTACCGCCGAGCGTCCGCTACTTAGATCAAGGCTCGGCGGAAACGCGGATCAAAATATAATACGGTAGGTAAAATTCAAGAAGCGGCGAATACTCGCTATAAAATGTCAAGACGGGAGACTATTGTTTTGCCGGATGGTCGAAAACTCATCTATTTTTTGAAAAAAAACTGAAAAAAAGCTTTTTTACCGAAATTTGAAGGGTACTTTTGCATTGCTTTTTGTAAAAAAAAGATATTGTTTTAATCCGTTTTCCCGATTTTTCTTGTGAGCTAAGTTGGTCCCGTACCGAGATATTCGGAATCGGGACGGGTAAAAGACCTTCGGCCTTCTTTCCTGTTCTCCTCTCGCTCCCTTGTATTCTCCCAACTCCCGATTCCGCAGCTTGCGCTGTTGAATTCATTGTCATTTCTGTTTGTTGTTGGGCTGACTTTGGCCTGATTCTTGTTGCAAAACGAGGCCGCCAAGTTGCCACCCAACACAAATTTTTGGGATAATCCTTTTCATGGGCTTCGGCCCTCCTGTATATAATCTCTCATGGGAAGAACCTTTACTTGTTTCGGCTGCTTTGGCAGCTATTCTTTATTGGAAAAGCATTGATGGTATGCCGCAAGACGGTATGCTGTCAATGCTTTTTTTATTGCCCCTCCAAACCTGAAGATTACTTGAATTGAACTCATTTTTAATTTATCATTTAAATTTTTTCACGCATGAAAAAAGTGTTCGCAAATTGGAAAATGTCCTTGTCGGCATTTCTTCTAGTCGGCGGTCTGATGTTCGTGTCGAACACCGCAAAAGCGCAACTTACCTCGACAACCGTTGCTTCCGTTGATATCAAGGGGGTAACAGGTACCTGGGTCTCCGGGTCGGAGGCTTTGCAGCTGTTGCAGGACGAGATCAACGGGCCTATCGCAACGGCGCTGGAGCAATTGCCTGTACAATCGAGCCAGTTTATCGTTTGGAAATACAAAAACCTGCTGTATGAGCAAGTGTACAATTCCATCCAGCAAGGGATATCGGTGTCAAAAGCAGTTCGTATCAATTACGAAGCCTTGTCCGGAGCATCCAACATTGAACCGGTGCTAACCCCGCTCTCCGCAGCGGAATGGCAAACCATTTTTAATGAGTTGGTAAACTTGTTGACCAACTAAGACCTCCTTTTATTCCAACGGTTTTCCCTTTTCTCTTGTCAAAATCTAAAACTTAATCTCATGATTAATAAGAGACTCACATCTTTTGGCCTTACGGCTTTTTGTGTGTTGCTGAGCATCGTGATGGTAAATGCCCAAACTTTCCCGGGCAATGCCATTAGCACAGCAGGCACCAACCTCATCCCTTCCGCCGGTACTGGCGGTTGCACGGTCGCCCCGCAGACTACGGGCGGTACCCTTTTTAACAACGCCGTTGCTGGCGTGGGCGCTACCGCTGTTTTGGCGAGCGTTACCATCAACCTTACCCACACCTTTGACTCTGACCTCGACATCACGCTGCACTCTCCAAGTGGGCAAATTATCGAGCTTAGCACAGATAACGGTGGAGCAGGCGACAACTACACCAACACGGTATTCTGTGACAATGCCACCACCAGCATCACGGCTGGTGCTCCTCCTTTCACGGGGACTTTCCGCCCTGAAGGCACATTATTAGCCTCCATTTGCGGCACTACCATCACGCCCAACGTGACGACTTTAGGGGCCTTTACGGCTGGTACGCATAACGGCAATTGGCAGTTGGTTATCAAAGACGACCTTGGCGGCGATATTGGCACCGTGATTTCATGGTCGCTTTCCTTCTCGGTGCCTGGTTGCACTTATGTGGGCGTTTCATTGCCTACACTCAACATCGCAGGCACTGACCCTACTGTATGTGGTGCTTCCAATGTAATGATAACCGTGCCTGCACTTCCACCAGCATGTGCTGGCGCAGTGGTGTCTATTTTTGTAAACGGCGTTTTCGTTATCAATTCAACGCCAGGTGCTGTTACAAACATTGGAACTTTGAGCAGCGGTACGCACATCATCACTTACCAGCTTTCAGCTTGTGATTTTGCTACACAAACGGTTAATGTCACGGATGGCGTGAGACCTGTGATTACTTGTCCGGCCAATCAATTCTACAACCTCGATCCGGGTGCTTGCTCCCAGATTGTCAATTATCAGGTGACGGCTACGGACAACTGCCCATTTTATGTGCAGGCTGCGCCTTTATTGTACCCACCAGTCCTGCTCCCACACGGTGGTGGCGCGCTTACGGTGGCTGGCAACAACCTCCCTGGTGGCAACTTCTTTAACCTGACCAATACCAGCGCAACTCCGATCCGTATTACGGGTTATCGGGTTCGTTTTGGCACCTTCACTTTTGGCAATGTAGCATCGCCACAAACGGTGAACACTTACGTCTCTATTGGCAATACTTGGGTGGGCCAAACAGCCACGGCTGCCTCATGGTCTAGCACGGGGGTTGCAAGTGTAACGGTAGCGGGTGCTAACTCAGAACTGTCACAAGTAAACCTGACCACCCCATTCTTCATCAATCCTGGGCAAACAAAAGGGGTGTACCTTTTTGGTGTGAACGCTTCCTTGGTGTACAACGGTGGAGCCGGCTTTGTGGCCAACATTGCACAACCGCCGATAACCTTAGGCTCTGGTGCTTCTTCTACGGCTTTGTTTGGTGGAATCATCAACAACCGTACGCCAAACGTGGAAGTACAGTACCAAAATGCTGGTCCGCTTACCGCAATGCGAACGTCTGGCTTGCCCAGCGGCTCAGAATTCCCCATTGGTACCACGACCAACTGCTTTATCGCAACAGACTTTGCTGGAAATACCAATACCTGCTGCTTTAATATCACGGTGATTGAGTTTCCTAACCCGATCACTTCGTTGGTTTGTAACGACCTCGTGTACGTTTCTTTGGATCAAAACTGCTCGTACTGCTTGGGTGCAGACGGTATCCTCGAAGGCGGCCCTTACGGCTGTTACGACGACTATATCGTAGAAGCAGACAAGACCCTTCCTTACGGCAACGGCCCATGGATTCCTGCTTGTTTCGGCCCTCAAGACATCGGCAGGACTTACCAAGTACGCGTAACCGACCCAGTCACTGGCAACAAATGCTGGGGCAACGTGAAAATCGAAGACAAACTTCCTCCGGTATTGGTTTGCCGCGATTACACCGTTCCTTGTAATGCCGCATTCCCTTACCCTGCAGACCCGAACCTCCCTCCTGAGCCTGCGCCTGCAATCACAGGGTATCAAATTCAGACGCAGACGGGCATCAACAACCCGATCGGCGAAGTTGGCGCACCAAATCCTGACATCCAGGTGTATAACTTTGATTATAGCTACCTTCCTTTAAATACGCCCGCGTTGGATGTAAACTGCCGTATCCGATTGACCGGCCATACCTTCTTGCCTGACCTCAATATGGTGGTAAGAGCTCCGGATGGTACGGTAGCAGACGTATTTACATTGACAGGCTGTACGGGCGCTGAATGGCCCATAGATGTTATTTGGGACGACGAAGGAACGGGTGGCCTGACGCTTTGCGTTCAGCTGAACGCTGCTGCCGCTCGTCTCCAATGTTTGGTTGCCCCAGGTGTTCAAAACCCGAACGTTTTGACTGTACTGGACGGACATGATGCAAGCGGCGTATGGACCGTTACCATTAGTGATAACGCCCTCGGAGATGATGGCGTGGTGGAAATCGTTGGCTTGGAAATCTTGGTCAATCTTGCCGCTATTCCAACGGTAGACAACTGCTGCCCCAACAACTTGACCTACATTGACTCGGAAGACGCACTTGACTGTGCTTCTGGTTCCACAAGGGTTATTCACCGCAAATGGACGGCTACAGACTGCTCGGGCAATACCAGCACTTGCATTCAGGACATCTTCTTCGATCGCCCTGATTTGAGTGACGTGGTGTTCCCTCCTGATTATGATGGCATCAATGGTCCGTTCTTCTTGTGCGGCCCTGGCTATCCGATCGTGAACGGCCACCCGAACCCGACTCCAGGCTACATCGAAAGCCTGGGCCTCCAAGGCTATCCTTATGTGTTCGGCGCGCCATCTGGCTGCTCGATTAACTGGGAATTCCACGACTATGTGATTCCAGTATGTGACGGTACCGTTAAGTACCGCCGCGAATGGACGATCATTGACTGGTGCACAGGTATGAGCGTTATTTACAACCAGATCCTGAAAGTGGTGGACGATGAAGGCCCAACTTTCGTATGCCCAGCTAACTTGACCGTTTCTACGGATCCGTTCACTTGCTGCGCTACGTTCAACCTTCCCGACGTGATCGTGACTGACAACTGCAGCCGCATCAACAGCCTCAGCGGTATGGTTACTTTGTTCGACCCATTTACGGGCGTTCAAACGGGTATGCTGCCCATCGGTGGCAACTTGGTGGACTTCCCTGGCAACAACTGGTGGAACCTTGACACGTTGGCTAACTTTGGAACGCCTGGTTGCATTCCTATTGGTACCCACACCGTGACTTATATCGCTAAAGACGACTGCGGAAACACAACTTCTTGCAGCTTCCGCCTTACAGTGCGCGACTTCACGCCACCAGTGGCCGCTTGCGACGAGACGACGACTATCTCTATCGGCATTGACGATCCATTCGACTGCTACGGCCCTGCTGGCCCGAACGGCTTTCCTGAAGCCCTCGACGCTTGCAGCTTTGCCGGTGTTACCTGGGTGAAGGCTACTACTTTCAACGACGGTTCTTACGACAATTGCAACGGTGTGAAATTCACCATTCGTCGTATGGCTCCATACTCTGACTGTATCCTTGCACTGAACTCGACTCGTGGATTCCTGCCTTGCGACGCTACCAACCCGACGTTCCCGTCTGAGTTTGAGCGCGCGATCTCAGAATACGACTCTATCAAGTTCTATTGCTGCGAGGTGGGTACAATCCAGACCATCATCTTGAGAGTGTACCAGATTGATGTAATCGGCAATATTATGATCGGCCAGGACGGTACTCCAATATTCAACGAGTGCATGATCCAGGTAGAAGTACAGGACAAGCTGAAACCAGCTTGCCTGCCTCCTGCCCCAATGACGGTTAACTGCGAGAACTTCGACCCAAGCCTCTGGGCTTACGGCAAGGCTCAGGTGTTCGACAACTGCTGCCTCGACACTACTAAAGTGTACCAGGGCCAGTGCGGCCTGACGCACACGGTGAACTACTCTTTGTTCGACACCGTTTGCAACAAGGGCACGATCACCCGTACGTTCCGCGCGTTCGACTGCCACGGCTTCAGCAGCCAGTGCACCCAGCGCGTGTTCGTTACCTACGAGCAGGACTACTTCATCAAGTTCCCGAACGATGCCATCGTTACAATTTGTGACGGATCTGGCGTGTACGGCGAGCCAACTTTCTTCGGCGAAGATTGTGAACTGTTGGGCGTATCTTACGAAGACGTGGTTTACACGGTGGTAATAGACGCTTGCTTCAAGATCGAAAGGACTTGGACGATCATCAACTGGTGCACGTACAACCCGAACTTGCCTTGCATAAACGTTCCGAACCCGAATCCGAACCCAATCACGAACAGCCCGGCCAACCTTCCTGGCCCGACCGTTTCTGAGTGTGGCACTTTGCCACCATGGGCACCCACGGTGGTTCGTATCAACCCGACCGACCCGCAGCCGACGAACTTCTGCACGTTCTGGGACAAGAACGCCAACTGCTACAAGTACAAGCAGATCATCAAGATCATAGACGGCGTGCCGCCAACGGGCACCTACGTGGTTCCTGACTGCTCCAACCAGAACTGGCTCACTCCAAACAACAACCAGTTGTGGAACGAGATGTACTGGTGGGACAACGGCATCCAGACACACGACCTGTGCGAGGAGCCTACCGACCTGTGCATCACGGGCACAGACGCTTGCTCTGGCTCGAACATCAACATCGAGTACCTGTTGTTCCTCGACCTTGACGGCGACAACATCATGGAGACGGTTGTTAGCTCTACCTCTCTTGGCATCGCCGGCCTCGGCTGGAACACGGTTCGGTACAACAACCTGAACACGCCAAACTTTGGTGGCGGCACACCGCGCAACTTCGACGAGCGCCCAGTACCGTTCAACCAGAAGTGGGGCTTCGCGATCCAGGAGACGATCTCTGGCAACACGAAGACTGCCTGCGTACGTTGGAACACCCAGGCAGCACAGAACACGTTCGTGGTTCCTGAGCTGCCACACGGCACGCACAAGATCAAGTGGTTCCTGACCGACGGTTGCGGCAACAACAGCGAGTACGAGTACACCTTCATTGTGAAGGATTGCAAAGCTCCAACAGTTGTATGCCTGAACGGTCTTTCTGTGAACATCATGCCAACGGGTATGATCACGTTGTGGGCATCTGACTTCCTCCAGTACACGGAAGACAACTGCACACCAACAGGCCAGATCAAGATCGGCATCCGCAAGTGCGGCACTGGCACAGGTTTCCCGGTTGACGGCAACGGCAACCCGATCACGCAAGTGAACTTCTTGTGCTCTGAGTTGGGCACGCAGTGTGTTGAACTCTGGGCTATAGACGCACAGGGCAATGCAGACTACTGCGAGACTTATGTGATCGTACAGGACAACTTGGGCAGCTGCCCAAGCACCGACCATATCAACGTGGCTGGCGCGCTGAAGACAGAAATGTCTGACGGTGTTGAAGAAGGCACGGTGAACATTGACGGCACGAGCACTTTTGCTCCACCGTACTCTTACTTCGACCTTTCCGACGCAAACGGCGTTTATGTGGTTGCCAACAACGTACCGTTGGACGCTACCTTCGTGATCGCTCCTGAGAAGGACGACAACCCGCTCAACGGTGTAACCACCTATGACCTGGTGTTGATCTCCAAGCACATCCTCGGCATTGAGCCGTTGAACACTCCGTACAAGATGATCGCTGCGGACGCCAACAAGTCTGGTTCGATCACGACGTTCGACATTGTTGAGATCCGCAAGTTGATCTTGGGCATCTACACAGACCTGCCGAACAACACCTCTTGGAGGTTTGTGGACAAGTCGTTCTCGTTCCCGAACGCGAACAACCCATTCCAGACACCGTTCCCTGAGACGATCTCTATTGCTGACGCAATGGCAAACCAGCTCGGCGAAGACTTCGCCGGTGTTAAGATCGGTGACGTAAACAGCACAGCAGTTGCCAACGCAACGATGCAGGCTGAGGAGCGCACGGCTGGCACAGCGATCTTCGACCTCGAAGACCGCGACGTGAAAGCGGGCGAAATGTTCGACGTAACGTTCAAATCTGCACAGGCCCTCAAAGGCTTCCAGTTCACCGCAACGCTCAACGGCCTGAAGGCTGAAGGCACTGTGAACGCAGATAACGTAACTGAAGGCAACTTCAACCTGACACCTGCGAACGCAATGGCAGTGTCTATTGACGGTGCACAAGAGTTCACAGTGAGTTTCCGCGCTGAGAAAGCTGGCAAGTTGAGCGAGATGCTCGGCGTATCTGGCTCGATCACCCGCGCTGAGGCTTACGGTGACGCAGGCCGCCTGGGTGTAGCTTTCCGTTTCGGCGGCAAGACGATCTCCGGTATTGGCTTCGAACTGTACCAGAACCAGCCTAACCCGTTTGTGAACAAGACGTTCATCGGCTTCTTCCTTCCAGAAGCAGCAGAAGCAACGCTTTCAATTTACGACGAGACAGGCCGCGTAGTTTACCAGCAGAAAGGCCAGTTCGCCAAAGGTGAGAACTCGATCACACTTGATCGCGCTCTGATCAACACCACCGGCATGCTGTACTACAAGTTGGAGACCGCTACGGACTCTGCAACGAAGAAGATGATCCAAGCGAAATAGTCTTCCTTAGCCCCTCCTAAGAGAGGGGGATAGCGATAGAGAAAGGCCGGCCCAGCCAATGGCTGGGTCGGCCCTCTCGAAAAGATTGTTTTGATTGTTTATCTTTGTAGAAAAGAACAAATTAGGTGGCACGCGAGCCAAAAGATTTCAAGCCTGCCGCCGAATCATACCAGACAGCGATTTTACAAGATCATACTTTAAAATCGGTTTTTGGGATGGCCTCTCTCCTGTACGAGGAGGGGGGCTTTTTTTATGGGGTACTGGGAGATTTGAAACAAGAAAACAGCAAAATGCAAAACAGCAAAATGTAAAACTGTAAAATATAAATTGAAGGAATTATAGCAGGCGAAGCGTATGTATTATTTTTATTTGTTTGGTTTTTAGGCTTTGTTAATCTGGGGTAAAGATTTACCTAAATTTAATTGACTGAAAAATTTGCCTAACTTTGCCCTTTCAAAAGCGTGTTTGCCCGACTGACAATGCCGCTTTTCTTAAGCTACTCCTATTTGATTTCAATTTGGCTGCCGACCCCGTTCGGCAATTGGATTAGCCGCCCCGAAGTCAAAATATATTCCCAGATCGCTTTCTTTTTACAGACACTCGCAAAGGTGTTTCCCCGCCCATTAGTGCCTTTTAATAGCCAAACGCCTTGCGTTTTGGCATCATAAACCTTGCTATAAAACCACTACACAACTTCTGCCATTCAACTACTCATACTTCAATATTCGAAAAATATGTCCCTATCTCGTTTCAATGCACTTCAGGCGATGGAAAACCGCCCAGATCCATTCCCCAATGAATTGGGTGAAGGTGGAGCGGAAAACATTGCGTCTTACTTTGGCGAAAACGTTTTTAACGATGTGGCCATGCGCAACCACCTCCCCGAGAACGCCTACCTGACGGTGAAAGCCGCCGTGCAAAATGGACAAAAGCTCAGCCGCGAAATCGCGGATGTGGTGGCAGTTGGCATGAAAAAATGGGCTGAGTCGCACAATTGCACCCACTTTGCGCACTGGTTTCAACCGCTCACAGGTAAAACTGCAGAAAAGCACGACTCGTTTTTCACCCTCACGCACGATGGCCGCGTAATCGAGGAATTCACCGGCTCGGCACTGGTGCAGCAGGAGCCTGACGGTTCCTCGTTCCCCTCTGGTGGGATGCGCAGCACTTTTGAGGCACGAGGCTACACGGTATGGGATCCCACCAGTCCAGCTTTCATCATGGCTGTGGGAGAAGGAAAAACACTTTGCATCCCAACTATTTTTGTGACTTACGGAGGGGAGGCGCAAGACTACAAATTGCCACTGCTGCGCTCGCAGTCATTCTTGGACAAGGCAACGGTGCCCGTGGCACAGATGTTTGACAAGGAAGTGACCAAAACATCGGCTACACTGGGTTGGGAGCAAGAATATTTCCTCGTGGACGACGCACTTTACAATGCCCGTCCTGACCTGGCCATGACGGGCCGCACTTTGCTGGGCCGTCCTGCTCCCAAACACCAACAACTTGAAGACCATTATTTTGGCTCTATTCCAGAGCGGGTGTACGCCTATATGCGCGATCTCGAAACGGAGTGCTACAAATTAGGCATCCCGGTGCGTACGCGCCACAATGAAGTAGCGCCAAGCCAATACGAATTGGCGCCTATTTTTGAAGAAATAAACGTGGCCGTAGACCACAACCAGCTTCTGATGGACTTGATGGAGCGCGTCGCACGTCGCCACAAGCTGCGCGTGTTGCTCCACGAAAAGCCCTTTGCAGGCATCAATGGATCGGGTAAGCACAACAACTGGAGCTTGGGTACCAACACTGGGGTGAACTTGCTCTCGCCCGGCAAAAATCCCGGAACAAACCTCCGTTTCCTTACCTTCTTTGTGAATACCATCGCGGCGGTTCACAAATATGCCGACATCTTGCGGGCCAGCATTGCCCATGCAGGAAACGACCACCGTTTGGGCGCAAATGAGGCGCCTCCAGCCATTATTTCGGTTTTTATCGGAGAAGCGATGAGCAAATTGCTCGACCAAATCGCCAAAGGCAAAAACACGGACGCAAAAGAGGTGAAACGTGCGCTTGACCTGATCTCTAAATTGCCCAATTTGGAGATGGACAATACCGACCGCAACCGTACCTCGCCATTCGCTTTCACGGGCAACAAATTTGAGATCAGGGCGGTAGGCAGTAGCCAGAACTGTGCAGGCCCCATGGCGGTTATGAACGGGATGATGGGCTTGCAATTGGAAGAGTTCAAAACCGACGTAGATAAGTTGACCAAGAAGGGATTGGGACAAGACGAGGCTATTCTGTCTGTGCTGAAGGGTTACATCCGAAAATCAAAAGCGATCTGTTTTGAGGGCAACAACTACTCCGATGAATGGAAGGCCGAAGCACTCGAGCGTGGTTTGAACAATTTTGCTACTACCCCCGAAGCACTCGATGTGTTGGGGCAAAAGCTGGCGCAAGATTTTTATAGCGAATCTGGCGTGATGAGCAAGGTCGAATTGGAAGCATTCCATGCGGTTCAACTGCACAGCTACTGCACCAAACTAGATATTGAAGCCAAGGCTTTGGAGGAAATTGTGGTGACACAGGTCCTGCCCGCTGTAATGCGCTACCAAACCGAGATAGCCCAGAACATCAATGCTCTGCGCTCAATTGATATGGTACAAAGCACCCGATTGCAGGTAGATTTGGTGAAGCGTATCATTGCCAATGTAGAAATCATCCAAAGCGGACTGAAAAAACTACAGGAAGCGCATGGGCGTGCCCATCATGCCAATGACATCCGTGTTGAAGCAGGCATTTTCTGCCACGAGGTAAAGCCTCAAATGGACGTTATCCGCGATGCTGTGGACGACTTGGAGTCTATCGTGGATGATCAATATTGGCCTTTAGTGAAGTATCGGGAGCTGTTGTTTGCGCGCTAAACCATTGGTTTTTAGCGTTTAAGTCAGGAGTCATCCCAAGTTTTGGGGTGGCTCCTGTCGTTTAGGAAAGGGATAAACCATGTTTCTTTTGAAGGAATTTGTCGCTTGAAACTTACTTTTGTCACTACAACAAGCACCCATGACAAAGATCATTTTGAGCCTTTCCCTATTCATTTTTCTAAGCAACCCGTCCTGGGGGCAGACCGTTGTGGCGGACTCACTCCCCATAACCAAAGTCGTATGGGATGCTACCTTCCATAATTTTGGAAAGGTGAAAGCAGGGGTTGAAATTGAACATGCTTATCGCTTTACGAATGCTGGATCTGCACCGCTGCAGATCTCATTTGTAATTGCTGCTTGCGGCTGTACGGTGCCAGAATGGCCAAAGGATACCATCGCAAGCGATGGAACAGGCGAAATCAAAGTGAAATTCAATACGGCAAAAAAGACCGGACGACAACTGCGGACAATTAGGGTGATAGCGAACACAGACCCGTCAGAGACAATACTGCAATTGGGCGGTACGGTGAAGGTTTCAAAACGAAAGAAGAAACATAAGGGATGATCTTACCCTTTAAACAAGATACTCCTCGCATCACATTTATAATTTTAAACCATGGCACTTTCCGGACAAGATACCCTCAATCTTCAACGCAAGGTTGAACGCTATAAAGAAATGTTGCAAAACACGCAGCAATACCGCGAAATTTGGAAAAAGGACTTGAAAAAAATGATCACGGTGCAGCTACGTTCTTTGGCAGAATCAGGCGGATTGCCTGCCACCGTGCAGGAGGTCAGCGACATTCAAAATCTGGAGGCGGTGATGCTTACACTGGGCACCTCGGAAAGTGGCCTTGGAGAAGATGTTGGCAATGGTCTGCGCCGCGAGCTGATCAAACAGAACGGCTCCTTGGTGTATCAGCAACTTTTCAACGGGAAAATCCTGGTGCTCATCAACTTGCCATTCATCGAAAAATACGGCCAACCTCAGCCGCCCAAAACAATTGCCGTCTATCGGCCTGAAGAGTTGAAGGAGCCTTATTTCCAGCGCCATGTTGAAACCTTTGTGACCGACGTGACGGCTTGGGAAGATTACGACGATGATTTGGTTTCAGAACCAAACCAGCGCATTGGATTCAAGATGAATTTTGAAGAGGAGAGCAGTAAACAGTGAGAAATCCCTAATAATCCACGACCGTGCCAACGGGATTTGTCTTTTTCTTATGGCCTAACACCAATTGGTCAATCCTTTGTAACATCACTTCTTGGCCTTCGTAGCGGGCGTATAGTGTAACTGGAAAACTTTTTTGTTCGGGGAAAATACAGTCCACAACACCGTTTACAAAGGGGCGGCGGGGTTTGCCGTCGCCCAAATCCAGTTCGTAGCTGGGGCCAGTAGTGGATTCAATCAAAAAAAACTTGAAAGGCTGCCCGGCCTCCGGGAGCTTGTCGGTATCGAGCAATTTGCCCGTTATTTTTTGGAAAGGGGCCGCTGTTTGAGCATCCGTGCTGATCTGCTGGTTTTCAGCCTGCACGAGCGCTTTGTTGTCTGAATCAGAGGGGCCTTTTTGTCCGAATTGCAGCACAGCCAAGCCTGCCAAACCAAATACGGCCACAATGACGAGCAGGATAGTTTCGCGGTTTAGAGCCTTACTTTTTGTCATGGATGTTTTTGAAAAATGTACTGCAAAGGTAGCATAAGCTACTCAATTACAACCTTCCCAGCCGCTTTCCCATTCACTTTCAAGAAGTAAAGCCCGGCAGAATGGCCGCTTGTTTCTATTTCCCAACGATTCATCCCTTGTGTGCTGGAGCATGTTTTTTCAAAAACTATTTTTCCCTGGACATCCAGCATCTGGACAAGGCAATCCCCCTTGTGTTCGGCATTGGACTGTAGTGCAAATGCACCATTTGCGGGATTGGGCGAAATGAAATAAGTAGACAAAGGCGCAAGCCAAGCGAGTTGGAGCGGGCGAATTTGACCTTCAGCACCATAAATTTCGGGCACAAGACCCGACTCGGAAAAGCGAAGCAATTCGGAAATCCTGCCGCCCTGCGGAGCAGTA
>Ga0209181_10004505_pt1 | contig 20716 bp, 18 predicted proteins | sample MAT05_FD_187208 | JGI IMG/M metagenome (GOLD analysis project Ga0209181, IMG submission 187208) | Freshwater microbial communities from Lake Fryxell liftoff mats and glacier meltwater in Antarctica - MAT-05 (SPAdes) (version 2) | ecosystem: Environmental > Aquatic > Freshwater > Ice > Liftoff... | reverse complement strand
CCATTTTCGGATCGTTCCCAAAAAACGGTTTACCATCCACCAAAATCCGTTTCACATCCTGTCCCTGGGCTTTCACGTTGCCATCGCGGTCCACTTCCATACCCGGCAATCGCTTTATCAGATCTTCGACAACGGCATTGGGTTGGGTTTTAAACGAACCCGCGTTGAATTCGAGCGTATCGCCTTTGATCACTACCGGTGCCCCCTGCACCGTCACTTCTGCCAGGGATTTTACTTCGGGAATAGCGAGTAAAGTACCGACGTTCTGGTCGGGTTTGTCGGCAGAAACAGTCATACCACGCCGGAGCGACTGATAACCAACATACGTGATCAGAATTTGATAGGAGCCTTCGGCAACGTTCTTAAACAGAAATTCGCCTTCACCCCCAGTAATCTGAAAGGTAACCAGCGAGGAGTCGCGGCTTCGAAGCAGCGAGATGGTGGCTTCGGGTAAGCCTTCTTTGGAGGTGGAATCGACTATGGAGCCGCGAACGGTGCCGATACCCCGTTGTTGGGCAAAGGCGCCGAACGAGAAAAGAAAAAATGCCAGAAGGAGAAGTGAACGCATAGGGTGTGTACTTAATTTCGAATGGGGTTGTCGGCCATCATCCGTTGCCGGAAACTGGCCATTGCCTTCCGGCGTAGATCATCCATCGCTTTTTTCGATACTAGTTTTGCCTTTGGATTTGGGCGGAGTGTTGCTTCATCAACGGGCTTTGACTCGATCTTGGTTACTTTAAACGCTTCCTGATCGCTTTCAATCTGGAGCACAACCCCTTTGTCGGGCGTCAGGTTGGCAACCGGCGAATATGTAAACGGCAATTCGGTCGTGTACCAGATGGTGTACGGGGTATTCTTGAGGTTAGCCGTGGCTTTCTGACATTTATAGCCCGAAATTTTCTTCGTTTTATCGTCCTCTTTCCAGGTCGAATCCCGAACGATTGGGCTGTCACTACGGTAATACTCGGTTGTTAGGGAGTCTTTTTTGATCCCCAAAATGGTAATCCGGTTCTGAGCGGTCATGTCGACATAAGCCTCATTTTCGAAAGGGCGATTGTTGCGCATGCGTTGTGGGTCAAACCGACGTTGCCCACCATCGCCCTGACCATCGCGGGGAGGCCCGCCACCACCAGGAACCCCATCACCGCCACCGCCCATTCGGAAGGCTCGAAAACCACTGGCCATGTCCGTTTTTTCGACCGCCATACCGTTGCCAAACACCAGGGTTTGACTAAATGTAGTGGTTTGTGGAATATCGAGTGTTTGGCCATTAGGCAAGGTACCGCCGGGCCGAACTTCCTGCCCGTTGATGTTCACCCGCACCTGCGACATATCAACCCGGCGGGTGACCTCATAACGAATCTCGCCCGACGAAATGGCTTCCTGAGCCGAAGCCGACTGAGCCAGCAACAGGCCCCCGGCAGCGAATAGATAGTGATAGTAGTTCATAGTACAAAAGAAACGCAATTGTAGGCAAACGTTGCACAGAAGCGGTTGATTGTGAACCCAAAGCCGACTGAATATAGATGAATGAGGAAAGTTCATAGACGAAACAGCAAAGTCCGTACTGTCAGCCTGAGCGGAGTCGAAGGCCTGTACCTGTACTAAGTCGGCGGAGCTGTCAGTATTTTTTAGAACTTGTCCTATACCCTACCAGACCGGGCAGGTTTGAAAGCGTAAAAGACCCTATCTTTGCTCCTGTTGCCAATTCTGACCATGAATCAAACCTCCCTTTTGCAGCGGCTAAAGCCGCATTCGCTTTTTGTGCTGGGCTTCCTGCTATTAGCCAGCCTGTATTTTATTCCGGCATTTCAGGGCAAAGAGCTGCCCATGCAGGACATCCGGCAGAGCTATGCATCGACCATCGAGTTGCGCGAGTTCAAAAAACAAACCGGCGAGTTTCCGCTCTGGACCAATGCCCTCTTTAGTGGTATGCCTGCTTACATGATTGCGTTCGACTATCCCTATACGTTTGTGGGTCGGTCGGTCGATTTTATGCTGAATCTTATTCCCCGGCCTGTCAATCTGCTGTTTATCACCATGGTCAGCATGTATTTGCTGCTACTGGTAATCGGGCGCGGCAGCCCCGACGATGAACGCTCTGCTCAGGCCGAAAGTCAATCGTCCCGTCGGTGGCTGGCGGCAACGGGGGCGGTGGCTTATGCCTTTGGAACCTACCTGCTGCTGGCTGTTGAGGCTGGACACGTCTCCAAAGTCTGGGCTTTTGCCTATGCGCCGGGTGTGCTGGCGGGGGTGATACTGGCCCTACGTGGGCGATACTGGGTAGGTGGTGCCATTACGGCATTTTTTGCCTGTATGGAGCTAAACGCCAATCACTTGCAGGTGACTTACTACCTATTTATTCTGATTGGGATTTATGTGCTGATGGAAGGCATTGCTATGGTTCGGGCGGGTAAAACGAAACAACTAGGCCTGGGTCTGGCGATGCTGGCCCTGGCTGGTGGACTCGGCGCGGCCAGTTTCAGCAAGCGGTTGTTGGTGCTAAATCAGTACCAGAAAGAAACCATCCGGGGGCGCTCCGAACTGACCACCAAAACCACCGCCCAGTTAAACGGCCCGTCTACTTCAGATACAACTGTAGTGGCTTCGGCCCCGCCGTCGACCAGTCAGGATGGTCTGGACAAAGACTATGCGTTCAACTGGAGCTATGGCAAGGCCGAAGCCTTGAACCTGCTTATTCCGAACCTGTTTGGGGGAGGATCGGGTGGTTTGGATCAGAAATCGGACATGTATAAAGCCTTGGTCAACAAGAGTGTTGACCCCGCTGCGGCTCTGCAATTTGCCGAGTTGGGCGCACCTATGTACTGGGGCGATCAGCCGGGTGTTGGTGGGCCATCCTATGCGGGGGCCGTGTTGCTGTTCCTGTTTGTGTTGGGCCTGACGCTCTCCACCAACCGCATTCGCTGGTATCTGCTGGTGAGTGCGGTGCTGATGATTGCCATTGCCATGGGTAAAAACCTGCTGTTCCTCAACGGGCCGCTGTTCGATTATTTGCCGCTGTTCAACAAGTTTCGAGCCGTGACCATGACCATGGGCATTGCCCAACTGTTTCTGGCTGCCGGGGCCGTGTTGGGTGTACAGGCTATCATCAACCGCAACCTTACGTTCGATCAACTGAAACGCCCGCTGGCTATCAGTTTCGGTCTGACAGGTGGAGTTGCCCTGGTTCTGGCCGCTTTGGGTAGTACGTTCTTTACGTTCCAGACCCCCAATGATATACCCATTCTGGCGCAGTATTTCGGCGAACAGGGAGCTGCCGAAATGCTCCGCGCCCTTATCAGCGACCGGCAGGGTATGGCTCGTAGCGACTCATTTCGGTCGTTTATCTTTATTGCGCTGGCAGCAGGAGCCATTTATTTGTTTGCTACGAAGCGTATAAAAGGCGTTGTTTTCTTCCCTGCATTGTTGCTCCTGATGATACTGGACCTGTTTATGGTCGATAAGCGGTTTTTGAACAACGGCAACTTTATTCCGAAAACCCAAGTGAACTCGGCTTTTGAAGAAACCCCCGCCGATGCGTCTATCCTGACCGATAAATCGGCCAGTTACCGGGTGTGGGACCAAACCGGGAGTTTTATGAATGATAACCGCACCTCTTTTTTTCATAAGTCGATTGGGGGGTATCATGCCGCCAAACTGCGTCGGTATCAGGAATTGATCGAGTATGCGTTTCCCAAAAATACGGTCAATATCCTGAACATGCTGAATGGTAAATACGCCATTATTCAGCCGCAGCAAGACCCCAATGCCCAACAGCAACAACCAGCAGCTCCTATAGCCCAGACCAATCCCGAAGCACTCGGTAATGCCTGGTTCGTGAAAACGGTGCTACCCGTGGCCGATGCCGATGCTGAAATCGCAGCTATGAAAACGCTCAACCCCCGCGACTCGATGGTGGTTGATAAGCGATTCAGCAACCAACTGGCCAATTTGCCCGTACTTGATACAACAGGTGCTACTATCAGCCTGACCAAGTACATACCCGACCACCTGACCTACGAAAGTAAGGCCCCAACGGAACAAATGGCTGTTTTCTCAGAGGTTTATTACCGGGGCGACTCCGACTGGAATGCGTATGTAGATGGTAAAAAAGTACCGCATATGCGGGCTAATTACGTGCTGCGGGCCATGCGGGTTCCGGCGGGCAAACACACCATCGAGTTCAAATTTGAGCCGCCCATTGTGGCTCTCGGCGATACCCTCGATTTGATTGCCAATGGCTTATTACTGGCCTTTATCGCGGGAGCAATTTGGTTGAGTACGAGGAAATCGAACGTGATTGCATAGCGATGTATGAGAACGCACGTGAGGTCTATACCGCTGGTGGGCTGGGGCGGGATGCTAACGGATTTTGTAGGAAAAAATCTGTCTAATTTCCGCCCTGGACTACTAATGGTAGGGGCGTCATGTGCCTTACTGCTTTTGGGTTTGACGGTGGCATCACAGGCCCAATGCCCCCCCCGGCTTGGCGAACTAACCGGAGCCTTGGGAGTCCAGCCAACACCGGTGGGCTGTATCCCGTTTAGTATCACCGTGGCGAATACGAACGTGACCAAAACCCAGACCAATACCCGGTTTGTATTCGAGTATGACGGGCAGAACGAGACGAAGCTAACGACCAATCCAGTATATACCTATCGGCAGGCGGGCGTGTATCGTTTACTGCAACTGTCTGATATGGATGGCATACCCGCTCGAATATGTGCCGTTGTGACGGTCTACGATACGTTACCTCCTTTGCTTTCGCTCGTTTCCTGTGGATTCAGCCTAACGCTCACTGTGGCGACTTCGCCCTTATCGCTCTATGAGGCCTACCAGATTGACTGGGGTGATGGTCAACTTGAACGGGTGCTACCCGTAGAAGCCCGAAATAAGGTGCATGTCTATAGTGCCGAAAACACGTACCGCATTCGGGTGAAGGGTCAGTATCAATTCGTTGAATGCGGAGGCTTAACCACCCGCTTGTTTAGCCCCGGAAAACCCAAAAAGCCCCCAATAATTAGCCGCCTTGAGCCTCGGGGCCAACAAATCGGGGTGTTTGTGAATAACGAAGACGAAGGGTTGTATACGCTTGAACAGCAGGTGGGAGCGGGTATTTTTCAGCCGGTGGCCAACGGCTCCCGGGCCACTACCAATCAACTGGTGGCCCCGCTCGATACGTCCCAGATAAACTGTTTCCGGCTGGTGCAGGCCGACCCCTGTTTTCCCCCCATCAATTACGCGGCTACCTGCTACGAACCACCCAAACCTAAACCCCCCATATCAACGGAGCCAGTTTTGAGTTGGTGGCTCCCCTCGGCGTTTACCCCCAACGGCGATGGGCAGAATGATACCTTTGCGGTGATTGGCCAAACTGACTCCACGAATTTTCAACTGAGCATTCTGAACCGATGGAGTGTCCTTATTTTTCGTACCACTGATCCTGCCCAGGCGTGGAATGGTACCGTTGCGGGTGAGCCAGCACCAGCAGGATTGTACGGTTTCTATATTCTTAATGGGCGTACCGGTACCGAAAACAGCCAGAAAAGCGGAGTGGTTTTGTTGGTACGCTAACGTTTATGCAGAGGTAAATGGGTAATTTGGTGATTTGTAGCACGACCCAATTACCCTAATCACCAATTTGCCCTAATTACTCTATGTTTTCTAAAGCTGCCATCACCACCGGAACAGGCCAGTTCCACATCGACACCATTGAGGTACATCCCCCACAGGGCGATGAACTACTGGTTGAACTGAAAGCCGCCGGTGTTTGCCATACCGATTACGATTCGATGTCGTGGAGAAAGCCGCTCGTGATGGGCCACGAAGGGGCGGGTATTGTCCGGGCTGTTGGTCCGGCTGTGACGCGATTTAGTCCCGGCGATTCGGTGATGCTCAACTGGGCTATTCCGTGTGGGCGTTGTTTTCAGTGTCAGGAAGGCAATCAACATATTTGCGAAGTGAACTCACCCGTAACGTCTGGGAACCGGGCCAGCGGGGGGCATGCCGACCTAAAGCGAACTACGCTCAACGGGCAACCCATCGAACGGGCGTTTAGCCTAGGCACCCTGTCGGAATATACGGTTGTGAGAGAGGCTGCTGCGGTTATGATTACTGTCGAGATGCCGTTTGCCTCGGCGGCTATTGTCGGCTGTGGGGTTATGACGGGATACGGCTCGGTGGTGAATGCCGTGAAGGTGAAACCGGGTCGGTCGGTGGTGGTGCTGGGAACGGGTGGCGTGGGACTCAACGTAATTCAGGGAGCCAGAATTGCCGGGGCCGGCATGATTATCGCCGTTGATGTGAATGTCAATCGACTCGACATGGCCCGGAAATACGGAGCTACCCACACCCTGCAAGCCGACCGGGCAGACGTTGGCTTGCTCCAGGCTGCTCAACAGGTAAAAGCCTTAACCAACGGTCGTGGGGCCGATTATGCTTTCGAATGCACGGCCATTCCCGAACTGGGTGCAGCTCCGCTGGCTATGATTCGCAATGCAGGAATAGCCTGTCAGGTAAGTGGTATTGAGCAAACCATTGCCATCGACATGAGCCTGTTTGAGTGGGATAAAATCTATATTAACCCCCTCTATGGTCAATGCCGCCCCGACATTGACTTTCCCATTCTCCAGAAACTCTACGAAAAAGGCGACCTGATTCTGGACGACCTCGTTACCCGAACCTACGCCCTCACCGACCTCCAATCGGCCTTTGACGATATGCTGGCTGGTCGAAACGCCAAGGGGGTGGTTATTTTTTGAGTGTTCCGCCGGGGTGTTTTTGAGCAGTATCGACCGGATAAAAAAGACACTGAACAACACTTGGACGTTTCCAGAATAAGCTGTTCATTTGTTTCAGAATCAGCCTTCTAACATTTGTAGAAAACACAGCTACGGAACTATTAATAACTGATAATCAGTCAATTTCAGTTCCGCGTGTTTGCGTACTTTAATCTGTTGGGTGCCGGTTCAAGTGTCCCCGGCGGTCCATCGTTCGGGCGACAAATAGCACTTGGGCGTATTTGGGCTTTGGGTCGGCATTTCCGGGTTGCGGGCGATAAGTAGCAGGCCGAAGAGTAAGAAGCTAAATCAATAAGGCGGGCATCCGGCGACACAGGAAGCAGTTGGTGAGGTAAGTTAAAAATGAAAGAATTTGTTGACAGCATCTCGAATCGGGAGACAGCTATATTGGTTTGGACTGCCGTTTTTTTTGGCTGGACACTTTCAGTAAAATCTCTTAGAAGGTCAATACTTGATGTTTTCAGGGCGTTCATCGTCTGGAAAATAGCAAGTGTTTTTGGGGCCTTTCTTATCTATGCCGCACTACTGGCTCTTACCTTTTACAAAGCTGGATTCTGGAATTTGGGACTGCTAAAAGATACGCTGGTTTGGGGATTGGGAACTGCCGCCATAATGCTGTTTCGGTCCGTTGGTGCCAAGAATTGGAGTTATTTCAAGGATGTTATAAAAGACACATTAAAGTGGACAATCATTCTTGAGTTTGTCAGCGACTTTTATACGTTTAGTCTGCCAACAGAACTTATCTTGGTCCCAGTACTGGTATTTATTGGTATGCTAATCGCCTACGCAGACGCATTTAAAGACAAATTCACCGGTGACCAACAGCGTGTTGGTCCGCTGCTCAAAAACCTGTTGTCGATTATTGGCTTTGTACTTTTTGGTTTCGTCACTTATAAGACTATAACCAAAACAAACGACCTGCTGACTACTGAGAATTTGAAGAGTTTTTTGTTACCAGTGTTTTTTACGCTGCTGTTTTTGCCGTTTGTTTACGCAGTTGCATTGGTTTCAGCTTACGAGAATCTTTGGATTAGGTTAGATTTTTTGACCAGCCACAACCACTACCTGACAAGAAAACTGAAATGGAGCATTTTCAAAGTTGCCAATCTCAGTCTCACCAAGCTGTCGAACATTTCGGAGAATATCTCTAAACCTACGCTAATTTACAACGACTTCTCACTTGCTATGATTAAAGAAATCAGCAAGAGGAAGTACAAAGGTTTCGACGAAGAGTTTGAAGAAGGAATTTAAGGCTGTTTTTAGCTTTATCAAGTCTTCTTCGAGCGTATTTTCAGTGCGCTGTTCTACCTTTTTGCGCTTTCGGGCGACACAAGGCGGTTTGGGAGTTTTAGAGGTTGTCATAACTGGGAAAGTCAGGTTTTCGGCGACAGGTAGCACGTCTCTATTTCAACGCCCGCACAGCCCAACCACCCAAGTGTGTACCCGTTCGCTACGCTCAGGGTCAGCACTTGGTGGTGTTGGGGCGGAATATTTTTTGCAGATCATTGTCTGAGACTGCTTTAAAGGGTTGTTTTTTTATTCGTTACCTCTCCCCCAATACTAATTCCATTAATTATGCTCGTCACTACAAATAACATTTCCCTTTTTACCAAAAACTATCTTGTTCCCAACGCTAAGGCTCACATTTTGATAGTTCATGGGCTTAATGAACACGCTGAACGATATATTCATTTGGCCAATGAACTCAATACCTTACGAGCCAATGTTTATACTTTTGATTTGAGAGGGCACGGGCGTTCAGTGGGTGAGCAGGTCATGGCTTTTTCCTTTTTCCTTCTCGCTACGATCTGATCAACCATCTTTTCCATCCGGCCAGAACCTATAACTTTACACGATTCTTTACGCCGTTTATAATCAATAATATGGTCTATATTTTTCTCAATATAGCCTATTAATTCGTTGCATTTGTCTGCATTTCTTACTTTATAAAGATTTAGCGTTTCTAAAGCTTCACGACCTCTACCGTTCCATAGAAGATGATTTAATTCTTGAATGTACTCAACCTTTGCCGATTTATCAGGAGCTATCATGCTCATCAAATCTTTGACTTTTTTCTGTAAATGATACCAATCCAAAATATGTGTGTAATTTTGGGAAAATAACGTATTACACCGATTTTTAATTGTTCTTGAACCATCACTTATAACAGCAATATTGATAGATTTTCCGCCATAGTATGCCTTTAGTTTAGCCTCTGCGAGGTCTGTTAAACTTACGTTTTCTGCTGCAACTACACACTCATATCCTTCGTTGGGCCGGGCCAATAGAATTATATCCGTCGTCGTTCTTTCTTTTCCAATTTTTGCTATTTTATCTCTTTTGCTTTTTTGCTGGCTTACAGAAATCCCATCTTCAAACCACATAACTTCCTTGTGTTCAGAATTATATATATCAGACAACTCTAAAATTGGACTTGCCAACGAACGACTATTCGTAATTAGTTCAGTTTGTTGAATGCCTATTTTCTTGGCCGTTGAACGCACTATTTCTTGAATATGTTGGTCGCTCATTGAAACACCTGCACAACGTTCTAATGTAAACTCAGAGACTGATGAGTAACTCATTTTAGTAGCACAACACGAAACGAATTCAGCCAGTTTAGGCGTGTAATAACTACCTTCTTCTTTGAAAAAACCTGCCAATGAAAAATAATTCGTAGAACCGTCTACTCCTTTAAATCGATTTAACTGAAAGTCAAAACTTCCATTTATTGTTTTGACTTTAACCGGATACGAACCATTACTACGAACTGTGTTATCGGTACCCGTCACTATTTTTTTTAAAATTTGATTGACAATCTTCCAGAAAAATCTTTGTGATTTCAGGGAGCATCAGCTTTCGAAATGACTCTACTTCCGATTCAATAGTATCCAAACTATCTATTCTATTTTCAAACAAATGTTTCCCGTGTTCCAATTTCTTCACCTAAATCGTTATAGATTACCAACTTAATACGTGCCATGAGTTTTTTGCCTAAATTTAGTACTTTGCAACGGAAAATTTACACTAACTATTTTTTGTAATGAAAGAAATGGCTTATGAGGATACTTGGCGAATAAAAATTCATGTAGCTTCCAAATTCATTATTTACTCAATTATTGCTAATCTAATATTAGTAACAATAAATTTTTTGTGGATTATATTTAACAAAAAGAAGCAAATTTCCTAATGTATGCTGCTGAAATAGTTTTACAATTTTAGGCTCTGGTAACAGCTAATCAGCGAAGATTTTAAGTGTGAATTCTCAGTAACTTTTTTAGACCCCGTTGTGCGGGGTGCTCTGAAGGATCCTAATTGTGCGGGGTGTTCCGAAGGATCACCCCGCACTTTTTATGAAAGGTCGTTTGTAACGACCAGCCGAAGGCTAACTTTGCTTCATGGAAGCAAGCGTTTACATTCCCATTATTTCAGATTACGGTTTCAAAGCAACCTTCGGCAATGACACCGATGATTTGTTCCTTCGCACGGCTTTACAGGCACTTCTCAAGTCACAAACGCCCATCAAGTCGGTTCGTTTCGACAAAAACGCCTTTGAGGGCTTGACCATTGACAGCAGGAGCGGAGTTTTCGATTTGTCTTGCACGGATGAGAACGGTAGCCACTTCATTGTTGAGATGCAGTTGGGTTATGCCACCCACTTCGTTCAACGGATGAAGTACTACACATTACAGAAGTTCAATACGTTGGTCGAGAAGGGCGATTTTGACTACGCCAACCTGCCCAAAATCTACACCATCGCACTTTTGGAGAAAAACATTCTGCCAACGAAGCACTTTCACACTGTTTCCAACCTACGAAGCGAAGAGGGCGAAATCATTGACCGCCAAATGACGTTTATTACAGTAGAATTGAGTAAGTTCAAGAAGAAAATTGCTGATATTGAGACTGATTTAGACAAACTGGTTTATACCATGCAAACCATACATACAGCCGAACCCACGCAATACCCGGCCTTTTGGACAGAGGAATGGCTGAAACGGGCTATTGACGAGTTGGACACTCGCAAAATGACACCGGAGAAGCGGGCGTACTTTGCACGTGTGACAGCGGCCAATGCCGAAGCGGTAAAGGCCGAGAAGCAGAAGATTCAGGAAGCACGAGAAGCTGAAAATTTGTCCGTAAAAAATGAGACTGTAAAAAACCTATTAGGCTTAGGCATTTTAACTACCAGCCAGATAGCTAAAACCGTCGGAGTAAGTGAAGATTTTGTTCTCAAAATCTCTGGCAACAAGTAGCGCGGTTCAGCGGTCAGCGTTTTGTGCTGTCAGTTCAGCGTCCTGGCGACAGGCAACACGGCTCGTAATTCAGCGTTTTGGTTTGCATTTCCACGTTCTGAGCGACAATCAGCGCGGCTTGTGAGTTGAAGCTTTATCGGTTTCGGCATAAAATTGGAAAGTGTGCTTGTCTGCGCTGCGCATGGGTTAGCTGCTTGGCGACAGGAAGCAGGCCGCAAGGTCAACGCGGACAGCCCAACCGGCCATGTGTGTAAAGGCTCCTACGTCGCCATCACCACATAGGCGTTGGGTGTTCTAAACGTCCTCGCCTTGGTGTAGTCACTGAATAGTGCTCTCTTACTTTTCTTGACAACTTGTCAGGAAAAAACTAGCTTTGACTGAGCAAACTCCAAAAGCAATGAGACCTATGACCGTCGGGGATTTAAAAGCCCATTTTTCGGAAGTCATTCAGGACATAAAAGCGGGGGAAGAAATTGCCATTTCGTTTGGAAAAAAGAAGGAGATCGTAGCCTATCTGATTCCTAAATCGGCCCGAAAAGAAGAAAAACGTCAATTAGGTATTTTGCAAAATGAAGGCAAGGTCAGCTTTGCCGATGACTTCAAGATGACTGAAGACGAGTTCTTGGGGCTATGGGTTACCTGCTCGACACGCACACACTGATTTGGGCCGTTATGGAGCCATGCCAACTAACGGCATTCTATCACCGCGATTCATTCGACCGGATGCTGATCTGGCAGGCAGTCCAGAACGAGTTCAGGATACTCAGTAAGGACGCAGATGTACTAAAATACGCCAGTGAAGGCCTGAAAGTGGTCTGGTAAGGTTGAAAATTGTCAAGCATTTATGTTCCGAACCATTAAGCTGTCCGACCCCCGTTTTGAACATGAAGGACTGCGCTACGTCACCGTGAAAACCCCCAACCTGCGGGGCCGGGGCGACATTACGTTCTGGTCGCCGGAGGGGGTGAGCGATGAGCAACCATTGCCGCTCGTAATTTTGCTGCATGGTGTCTATGGCAGTCATTGGGCGTGGAGCCTGGTTGGAGGGGCGCACCGCACTGCCGACCGCCTGATTAGCTCCGGGCAACTGCCTCCGTTGCGGCTAGCGATGCCCTCGGATGGGCTTTGGGGTGATGGAAGTGGCTACCTGCCGCACAATGGCCATAACTTCGAAAACTGGATTGTCGACGATGTACCCGCAGCTTTCCCCGGTATTGTGTCAGATTTGTTTATTGCTGGCCTGTCGATGGGGGGCTATGGGGCGTTGCGGTTGGTGGCGAAATACCCGGAAAGGTTTCGAGCTGTCTCGGGCTTGTCGTCCATCACGCATCTGGAACAGATGGCCACTTTTGTAGAGGAGCCATTGACTGACTATCGCCAACTAGATTCTGCCGATGAATCAGTACTGGAAATGATGCTCAGAAACCGGGACAAATTGCCGCCAATCCGGTTTGATTGCGGAACAGAAGATGCGTTGCTTGAGGCAAATCGTGCTCTGCATACTGGCCTGGTTGAAGCAGGAGTTTCTCACGAGTATGAAGAATTTGCCGGAGGGCACGAGTGGCCCTACTGGGAAACCCACGTAGAAGATACCCTGCTGTTTTTCAGGCGATTTATGGTATAATTACAGTTTGCGACTGTGATCCTACATGCCCGATCTTACCACTATTCTTGTTACCGGAGCTACCGGTTTTCTGGGCAACCGCCTAACCGAAACACTGGTTCAACAGAACGCAGCTCAATCGCTCGTAACCACTGGCCGTAACCCTGAGCGCGGGCGACACCTAAGCAAACTAGGCACTCAGTTTGTTCCAGGGGACCTTCGCCATGCCGCATTTGTAGAGAAGCTTGGTACTAGCGCGACGGCTATTGTACATTGCGCAGCCCTGTCGGCTCCGTGGGGGCCATACCAAACATTTTACGAACAAAACGTTTTGTCGACAAAACACCTGCTCGGTCTCGCTATACAAAACCGGATCGAACGATTTGTGTACGTTTCCAGTCCCAGCATTTATGCCACGCTTACCAATCGGCTGAATGTACACGAAGATGACCCGCTGCCCACGCACTTTCTGAATGCCTACGCCCAGACCAAATACGAAGCCGAGCAACTGGTGATTCGCCGGCTCACGGAACACAACATTCCGTATGTGATTATTCGTCCGCGGGCATTGATCGGAGCAGGCGACACTGTGATTATGCCCCGTTTGCTGGATGCCCAGGCACGCAATCGCCTGTTTGTGGTGGGCGATGGCCTGAACGTGTGCGACCTGACATGCGTAGGAAACGTGGCCGATGCCATTGTACTTGCCCTGAATGCCACCGGCCCGGCCCTGAACCAGATCTACAATATTACCAACGGCGAACCTGTCCGGTTCTACGAGCAAATTGAGCAAGTTTGCCAGCGGTTAGGCCGACCGTTTGTTGGGCGAACCTTGCCGTATTCGCTGGCTCTCGTGGTGGCTACCGTACTCGAAAATGTAGCCCCGCTGTTGGGTAAAGAACCGACCTTAACTCGTTATACCTTAAGTCTGTTGGCCTATTCCATGACGCTCGATATTACGCGGGCTCGAACCTTGCTTGGCTACACGCCCCGGCAAAGTACACAAGACGGAATTGACGAATTTGTGAGCGAATGGAGAAAGTCTAACCGCCCCTAAAGCCAAAAAATAATGCAAATCGACCTTTTTTCTGCTGGTACTTGCCGTGCGTTGGGCTGGTTCATGAACCGCTCGGCTCCGTTTAAGTCGGTTACGGTACCGGTGGGCGTGGCCCTGATTCATCATCCCAAAGCTGGGCTAATTCTGTTCGATACCGGGCTGCATCCGCGCTGCCTCACCATTTCGCACTGGTCGCAGGTGCTGGCGCACCAACTCATTCACTTCGATACGAGTTCGGCCAATACCGCAGTGAGTTGGCTGGCGGGAAAGGGTATAAAACCGTCGGATATCCGCTATATAATTCTGTCTCATTACCACAACGACCACATGGGTGGCCTGCTCGACTTCCCAGCGACCCGGTTTGTGGCTTCCCGAACGGAATATCACCGGCTAAAGACAATGAGCACGTTTCAGCAGTCGAGCGCGGCCTTCAACGCAGCCTTGTTGCCCGCCGACTTTGAGCAACGCTTGCTGGCGATAGAAGACCTGCCCACGGTTGACCGGCCCGAACTGGCTTTGTTTGGAACTGTGAAAGAAGCCTTTCCTGATGCGTTCCTGGTGAATTTGCCGGGTCATACGCGGGTTCAGTTTGGGGCTTATATGCCCGCTGAATCAACGTTTCTGGTAGCCGATGCGTTATGGACGGGTGCCGCTTTGCATGGCCCTACCACCGAACCGCCTGCAATTGTCCGACTTATCAAAGACAACTGGCAAAACTACCGGCAGACTATGCACCGGTTAAGGCAGTTTCGGGTTTCTCAACCGGAGGTTCGTATACTGGCCAGCCACGATAATCAGGCGTTCGGCTGACAGTTATGCTCATAGTTCAAATACTGTATTACTGGCTGGTTTTCACGCTACGCGGGATACCCTCATCACGGGCAGAGTTAATGCGGGTCAATGAGCGACGATTGAGAAACAGACTCCGGCGAGTGGTGAAACATGTTCCATTTTATCAAGATATAAACCCGCTAATTCTGAGCAACTTCCCCATCATCAGTAAAGCCACGTTCAACGCCAATTTCGCTGACTTGAACGAAGCCGGAATCATGCGAGATGTAGCCTATAACTTCGCTTTACATGCCGAGCAGACTGGTCAGTTTCGGGCTAAACTACGGGGATTGACTGTTGGACTATCGACCGGAACCAGTGGTAACCGGGGCGTATTTCTGGTGAACAATACCGAAATTGCCCAGTGGGTGGCGATGGTGTTTGTCCGGGTTTTGCACCTGAATGTCTATCGGCGGCAGCGCATCGCGTTTGTATTTCGCACTAACAGTAATCTGTACCAGGCAACCAGCGTCGGACCCATTACAATGCGATTTTTTCCACTCGATCTGGACAACCCCGACGTTTTAAATGACCTGGCAGACTTTAATCCAACTGTACTGGTAGCACAACCTTCAGCCTTGATCCGCCTGGCGGGATATAAAAAACGGGGGGGATTAAGCCTCATACCAGGACGGATTATTTCTATTGCTGAGGTATTGACCGAGCGCGACCGGGCGTATTTGATGGGCATTTTTGAAACCGTTATTCATCAGGTCTATCAGTGCATGGAAGGTTTTCTGGCGCATACTTGCGCGCTTGGCAACCTACACGTCAACGAGGATGTAGTGTACTGGGAGAAACGCTACCTCGATCCGGACCGGTGCGCTGGTGGTACGGCCGGTCCGCCGTCGCGGTTCCGGGCGACGGAACCGCCCGAAAAACGCCGTTACCATCCCATCCTGACCGATTTAGCCCGGCAAACGCAGGCCCTGATCCGCTACGAACTAAACGACATTCTGGTAGAACCCGACGCACCCTGCCCATGTGGGTCGCCGTTTACACACATTGGACAAATTGAGGGTCGCGCCGACGATGTACTCGTTTTTCTGAATGAGCCGAGTCGGGTGGTGGTTTTGTTTCCCGATTTGGTACGCCGGGCCGTGTGCGACAGTAGCGACACAATTGTACAGTATGTTGTTTATCAATTGAATTATCAGACCCTTATTGTATATTTAGACGAAACCTTGCTGCCAGATTCCACTTTGTGTCGAACTATTCATACTAAGCTGACTGCTTTGCTGATCCAGCACGGAATTGCGAGTATTTTTATCAATTTTTTACCGTACAGTCAGCGCGAGCCCGAAACCAAGTTGCGCCGGGTAAAGCGAAATCCATCGCTTCTCTATCCCGAAAGTTAATCGCCCAGGTGGTTAGCTCGATGTTCTCTATGAATCCTTATTTCACTATTGCTGGCCACGGTCGGTATGTTCCACAAAACCTGGTTACGGCAGAAGAAATTGACCAGACACTGAGTCTTCCTCCAGGCTGGACGTTTCGGCACACGGGTGTACAAACGCGCTACGTAGCCGCACCCGCCGAAAGTAATGCTGACATGGGGGCGGTTGCGCTGCAACGCGCTCTTGAAGTAGCCAGATTGCAACCCACTGATCTTGATCTTATTGTGTGCGCATCGGGCTCGTTCGACCAGCCAATTCCATTCAATGCCTGTTTGTTGATGCAACGCTTAGGCTGGGAACAATACCCTATCGCCAGCTTCGATATCGACGCTACTTGCCTGAGTTTTCTGGTTGCTCTCGACGTGGTAACGGGGTTGTTGATGGCGGGTCGATACCAGCGCGTAGCCATTGTGACCAGTGAGATCGCTTCCCGTTCGCTCAACGCTAAAGACCCCAAAACCTACGGCTTATTTGGGGATGCCGCAGCGGCCATTATTCTGGAACACAGTAAAGCTGAAACGGGCCTTACCGTTACGCATCGCAAGTTTGAAACCCATGCTGGCGGGGCCAGCATGGTACGCGTACCCGGTGGTGGCAATGCCCAACATCCACGGCATCATCCGTTTCGCGACGAAGATTATTGCTTTCAGATGGATGCGTTCGACCTACTTCGGTTCACCCTGCCTCGTTTCGATCAATTTTTTGGGGATTTCTTACACAAAGCTCAGCTTGCACCCAACAATTTTGACCTCGTTATTGCGCATCAGGTTAGTCGGGTAGGACTCGATCATTTAATGAAGACCTATGATCTGGCTCCTGAAAACATCTGGGCGAACCTCGACCGATATGGTAACTGCATTGCTGCGTCATTGCCATTGTCGCTTTCTGAAGCAATTGAAGCTGGTCGGTTAAAACCGGGCGGACGAGTTTTGCTGTTGGGTACAGCCGCTGGGGTATCGCTGGGGGCGATGGTTATTGAGAGTCATTAAGTGTTCATTTGAAGTTATTGGTAGCTTTTGACCGTCTAATGACAAACTACTTTCCTTCAATCGCTTTCAGGTTCTGACTGGCTTCAGGGTAGTCTGGTTGCAGAGCAATCGCTTTGCGGATATCAGCCAAAGCCCCAGCCCGGTCGCCCAGGTTAAACCGGCAAACGCCCCGGTTGTGATAGGCAAAGGCATCGGTAGGCTTCCACTCAAGCCATTACCCCATACAATTCCTCGCGCTGTTGTTTTACGCGAGAGTCGGAGATAAACTCGTCGTAGGTCATCAATTTGTCGATGATGCCTTTGGGTGTGATTTCAATAATTCGGGTGGCAATAGTCTCCACAAACTGGTGATCGTGTGACGTAAATAACACCGGCCCTTTAAATTCGATCAGGCCCCGGTTCTCTGCTTCGATTGATTCAAGGTCGAGGTGGTTGGTCGGTTCATCAAGAACAACCACGTTGGCACCCGACAACATCATCTTCGACAGCATGCAACGGACCTTTTCGCCCCCCGACAATACCGACGATTTCTTCAGCGACTCCTCGCCCGAAAACAACATGCGCCCCAGGAAACCCCGGATAAAACTCTCGTCTTTTTCTTCGGAATATTGCCGGAGCCAGTCTACCAGGTTCAGGTCATTTTCGAAAAAGCCCTCCCGGCCACCGTCGTTGGGGAAGTAGGCCATTGTGATGGTCACGCCCCAGCGGAACGTACCTGAGTCGGCTTTGCGGGTGCCCGCCAGAATATCCATCAGGGCCGTAACAGCCAGTCCATCGCGGCTGTACAAAAATACCTTGTCATTACGGCTAACCGTAAACGACGCGTTTTTAAACAGTTGGGTTCCGTCTTCGGCCGTGTAGGTCAGATTTTCGACCGTCAGAATCTGGTCGCCTACCTCACGCTCTGGTTTGAAATGGATATACGGATACTTCCGGGATGAGTAGGCGATGTCGTCAATCGTGAGTTTTTCGAGCAACTTGGCACGGCTCGTCGCTTGCTTCGATTTAGACGCATTGGCCGAGAACCGCCGGATAAACTCTTCCAGTTCTTTACGCTTTTCGTCCGTTTTCTTATTCTGGTCCTGCCGTTGCCGAAGGGCCAACTGGCTCGATTCGTACCAGAACGTGTAGTTGCCAGGGTACATTTTCACCTTCGAGAAGTCGATGTCTACAATGTGTGTACACACTTGATCCAAGAAGTGGCGGTCGTGGGAAACCACAATGACGGTATTCTTGAAATTGGCTAAATAGTTCTCCAGCCAGATGCTCGACTCCACGTCGAGGTTGTTGGTAGGTTCGTCCAACAGCAGTACGTCGGGATTGCCGAATAGGGCCTGTGCGAGCAGAACACGTACCTTTTCGGAGCCGTTGAGGTCGGCCATTTGGGCATAGTGCATGTCTTCTTTGATGCCCAATCCTGAAAGTAACGAAGCCGCATCCGATTCAGCATCCCAACCGTTGATCTCGGCAAATTCCGATTCGAGGTTGGCAGCGCGCTCTCCGTCGGCATCCGTGAAATCGGTTTTAGCGTATAGAATGTCTTTTTCCTGCATGATGTCGTACAGGCGCTGGTTGCCCATAATGACCGTTTGCAGTACGGGAAATTCGTCAAAGGCCGATTGATTCTGCTTCAGCACCGACATCCGGGCACCGGCAGGCATACTGACGTTGCCCGTTTGGGGTTCAATCTCGCCAGACATGATTTTCAAAAACGTTGATTTACCGGCACCGTTGGCACCGATCATACCGTAGCAATTGCCCGGTATGAATTTGATATTGACATCGTCGAACAGCACTCGCTTACCGTACCGAAGCGAGACGTTGGATACATTAACCATTAGTATTTTGGAATTGAGTAATTGAGCTAGTTTGGTAAATGGGTTAATCATGAATGACCCCCTAATTACCTAAGTTACCATAATTACTTGTCTTGAGGTTTCTAATTTTCGGGTGCAAAGATACGAAATTTTGCGGCTCGATGGGCTGGTCGTCTGGTATATACTGCATACAACAGGCGCTGACGTTGAACACTAAAAAGTCGTACTTTTGGCAAAATAACAACATGTATGGCCGACATCACCCGTCTTGACCAACTCGACCCCAATAAACAATACACCTACGCTGATTACCTGACATGGCAGTTCAGCGACCGTGTCGAACTACTGTGGGGATATATTCGCCAGATGGCCGCCCCGAATGAGCGTCATCAACAATTGGTAGGCGATTTATATGGAAATATCTGGACATACCTTCGGGGGCGATCCTATCGAGTTTATCAGGCTCCTTTTGATGTACGTTTACCTCGTAAACACAAGGTCACGAATGCCGATATTCTTACGGTTATTCAACCAGACGTATGCGTGATTTGTGACCCCGCCAAAATTGACAAAGCAGGTTGTATTGGCCCCCCTGACTGGGTGATCGAAGTACTCTCGAAGGGCAACACCAAAAAGGAAATGAAGGAAAAATTCGAAGCCTACGAAGAAGCGGGTGTTCGGGAATACTGGATTGTGCAACCTGCTTACAGTAATATTTTGGTTTATGTACTGGAGAACGGTAAATTTCAAGTGGCCCCAACGCTCTTTTCGACTGATTTTAATGCCAGTTCTCACTGCTTTCCCGACCTAAACATTGATCTCAATGAAGTTTTCGCTGACTAATTCCGTTGCCCTTATCACCGGAGCCGCTTCGGGTATTGGCCGCTCGCTCGCCATTCAGGCTGCTGGTCGCGGTGCGTACGTGATCGCTACCGACGTCAACGAAGCAGGCCTTGCCGAAACCAATCAACTGGCTGGTGGTAACCTCGAACTTCACCGTTTGGATGTGTCGGATGCCGATGCGATTATAGATTTTGCCGAAAAAATTATACCAACGCTTGCTAATCGTCCGCTGATTTTGGTCAATAACGCAGGAGTTGCCCTGGCTAGTGGCCCATTTTCAGAGACTTCGCTTAACGATTTCGACTGGTTGCTGAGCATCAACCTGTTTGGCGTTATACGAATGACGAAGGCATTTCTACCCTACCTGATTCAGACCCGTTCAGGCCACCTTGTAAATGTCTCCAGCGTGTTCGGGTTAGCGGGCGTACAGAATCAGTCGGCGTATTGCACCGCCAAATTTGGTGTGCGTGGCTTCACCGAAACGCTCCGCATGGAGTTGATGGGCACAGGAGTCGGTGTAACAACGGTGCATCCCGGCGGTATTGACACAAACATTGCCCGTGCTGCCCGCATTGGCGTTGGCGGGTTTGTGACAGAAGCCATGCACAAACAGGGCGCTATGAGTTTTAAAGCAGCCGCCAAAACTACCCCCGACGAAGCGGCCCGGCAAATCTGGGCGGGTGTAGAACAGGGCAAAGTCCGTGTCGTAATAGGGGCTGATGGACGCCTGATCGACCGGGTAACGCGCCTGTTTCCGTCGGGTTACACGAAGATGATCAAGAGCCAAATAGAAAAAGCGTTCAAAACAGAATAATCTGGTGGAGAAATGGACCAGATTTCGGTCGTAGGCTATTTTTTGGAACCTGATTACGTGTAGTTTTGGTCCATGAAACATTTCGTCTACTCTGGCTACATTGGCCTGCTGATTTCCTCCTTTCTTCTGGCTTCTTCCTCCTCTGCCCAAACTATCCTAAGCGAACGCGAACGCGCCCGTTTTGTGGACGAAGTGTTGGAAGACCGATTTACGAACCTGCTGCCCCAGCTGATGCGTCGGGAGGGCATCGACATGTGGGTGATTATCTCCCGCGAATACAACGAAGACCCAGTGCTGAAAACCATGTTG
>Ga0209181_10004504_pt1 | contig 20718 bp, 21 predicted proteins | sample MAT05_FD_187208 | JGI IMG/M metagenome (GOLD analysis project Ga0209181, IMG submission 187208) | Freshwater microbial communities from Lake Fryxell liftoff mats and glacier meltwater in Antarctica - MAT-05 (SPAdes) (version 2) | ecosystem: Environmental > Aquatic > Freshwater > Ice > Liftoff... | reverse complement strand
GATATTACAAACCTTCTTTCGGAGTTTCTGTAGCATTAGGACTCTCTGTAGTAACAGGTTGGTTAGGATTAAGAAGTTTATCTTGGGTAGTCTTATGATTACCTTGATTTCCTAATTTAGTTAGTGCCTGTTTTGCTAGATTCTCTGCTGCTTGTTTAAATAATGGTTCTATTCTGTTTCGCCAATATTTAGTATTGGGCAACTTTTCTGGATGGTTTCTATAATCTAAAACTTTATCCCATTTACCATCATCTATTGCTTTATTGATTTCATTAGATAACGCCTCTGCCTTAGCCCAATCTTCCTGCCACTGAGCAATCATTTTGCCCGTTTCTTGGATACCAGAAGCAGCATTTGCCGGAACCGATTTTAAAAGTGCGATCGCTCTAACTATATCTCCTGATTCATATTTCTGTCTTGCTTGTTCTATAATATTGGCACTATTATCAGCAGGCTGCGATCGCTCTGTTTTGCCAGCATCGTCAGTTGACCCATTCAACTTTTCTGGTAATGGAGTTACTACATCCCTAGATTTTGCTTTTACGTTGGGAGTCGGTCGAGTTGCAATCAAGCCGCTATCATCTACAATCCTAGTTGCAATGCCTTTTTCGCGCAGGCAAGAAGCCCATTCTTGATTATTGGTTATCACATTCGAGCGTGCCCAAGCCAAATCACCAGAGTTAAGTTTAACTTCTATCCAACCTCGTTTTGTCCGTTTGCCAGTCACCTCGAAACTGGTGTTATCGGCAACTGTTTGCACAACATTATCAGAATTTCTCGAACTAGGTTCAGAACGAATATTAGAATTTCTGACGACAATAGCCGAGCATTTGTTTGCTAAGGCAGTATCGTTACCTGTAAGATTAAAAGCTAAATTTTTCACATTCGGAGATATATTTGCTACCACAGCAGCCGTACCACCTGCTAATAATATGCCAATTAATATCGGCCATGGGTCGGATTTTTCAGAGTCTTTACGCGCAGGTTTAGCGGGGACAGGATTTGCTGGTGCAACTGCAACAGTTTGCAGCCGAGATACTTGAGGCTGAGATTTGGCTGCTTGGTAACTGGAATTTCTGGCGGATTCTTGAGGTGTGGAAAGTACAGGTACAGGATTAATCGCCTCTTTACACGCTTGCAGCGCTTCCGTGGCGTTTAGGTAGCGGTCTTTGAAGTGATAACGCACCATCTTTGTCAACACTGCTGCCAGTCGATGCTTAACGGTTGTTGAATGGCGCCAGATGATTTCCCCTGTTTCCGGGTCTTCTTGCAATTCTGTTGCTTGTAATCCTGTTAATGCTTGAATAGCAATGATGCCAAGAGAATAGATATCGCTGTTGGGACGGGGTTTACCTTGCCCTTGTTCTGTCGGCATATAACCAGGAGTGCCAATAACCACTGTGGCAGAGGCTTGTCCGCCCACTGCTACCAATTGTGTACGCAGTTGTTTCACTGCCCCAAAGTCCACTAAAACTAACTTATTATCTGAGGCGCGACGGATGATATTATCCGGTTTGATGTCGCGGTGAATCACGCCTTGGCGGTGGACAAATTCGAGAATTTCCAGAACTTCTTGCAATAGTTGAATTACTTGGCTTTCACTCCAGCGCTTACCAGGTATAAGTTCTTCAGCTAGGGTATGTCCTTCAATATATTCTTGTACTAAATAAAATTCTTGGTTTTCGTCAAAGTACGCTAGCAGCCTGGGTATTTGGTCATGATTGCCCAGTTTTTCTAAAGTTTCGGCTTCGCTGTTGAACAGGCGTTTAGCAGTATCAAAAACTCTAGAGTCTGTTCCGGGTTTGAGGTGCTTGACAACGCAGAGGGGATTGCCTGGTCGCCTAGTATCTTGGGCAATGTAGGTTTGACCAAATCCTCCCATTGCGAGGACTCGAATTACTTGGTAACGATGGTCTAGTAGTTTGCCTATCATGTTCACTCCCCAGAGTTATTACCTAATTTTCTAGCTGGTAATAAATATCTCCAAATTTTCTTCAATGAAATCCGCTATCTTGAGAAAAGATTTAGATTAAAAACGCAGCTTTTTAATAAACGCAGACTGTTTATTTTTCTTTTAGTGCCCCTGTTTACTACCAATGCCACCTAAAATAACAAACTCAGTTGCATGGCAGCAGGCTGAAATCCTCATGCAACCTGCTTTCATTCGCGTTATCGACAATATCCGCAAGCAGCTTGATGAATCTTCCTGGACGGGAACTTACCACGATGTCTTGATTTGGCCGCCTAGCACCACTGATGAAATCAAAGCATTGGTGACTGAGTTGTTGCAAGGAATGGAAACTGCAACGCCCCAAGAAGCAGATGAAATCAGAGAGACTCTGGCTCGTCTGCCGATGCCCCATCCAGGATATCATCTACGTTTGCAGCGTCAACAGCAAGAAGCGAGTATCGATTTGTGGGAACTGTGTTATCAGGTATGTTTTATTGAATACACCCCACACAAGGAAGCTGCTGATATTGATACTAGTTTAATCGATGAACTGGATGAAGTGGATTGGCTGCGTTTGGATACTAAGGCAAAGGAGTTGGTTGAGCAGGCGTTTGCTGAATTGCCGGAGAGTTGAAAAAATTAGGCGCGATGCCGAATAGCCCGTCGTAGACATCGCTCATTATTCCAAACGATCGCACTCTTAGAATTGTGTCAAATAAGCGATGTCTGACGACAAGAAGCAGAGCTTCTACGCACTTTTGATGATGGGGTTGATGTCGGCGATGTCTAGGAAAAGCTCGCCTACGAACTTTTGGTGATGGAGGTGTCTTGAGGCGAATAGAATAAAATAAAGACAACACACTCAACTTAATTTTATGGATTTGCAATCCCGAATTACTATAGATCCTAACGTCCTTGTCGGCAAACCAATTATTAAAGGTACTCGTCTTGCTGTTGAGTTTATTATTGACCTTCTTGCTCAAGGCTGGACAAATGACGAAATTCTCCGCAACTACCCTGGTATTACCCTTGATGATATTCAAGCTTGTTTAGGCTATGCTAGTGCCAGTCTTAAAGCTGAAAAAGTTTACGTTTTTCCTGGGTAGATTATGCGCTTTCTAGCCAATGAAAATTTCCCAGGAGATGCTGTAGAAGCTCTTCGCTATCAAGGTCACGATGTTACTTGGATTCGTACTGATGCCCCTGGGATTACTGACCCCGAAGTTTTAAACCGCGCTCAAAGTGACGAGCGCATTCTTTTGACCTTTGATAAAGACTTTGGTGAACTTGCCTTTCGTTCACATTTGCCTGCAACTTGCGGGATTATCTTATTTCGGATTAAAGCGCCTTCCGGTGCAGTTGTTGCTCAAAAAGTGGCGATCGCTATAGCATCTCGCTCTGACTGGATAGGACATTTCAGTGTGGTTGAAGACGAGCGTATCCGAATGCGAATTCTCTGAAAAGATTGTTGATAGATAATATTTCTAACTTTTGGCAGCATTTAACATAAAAGCTATTCTCTAGCTAGCTTATTTTCCCAAGCGATCGCATCTAATACTCTAAGCTAATCGTTATTTAAATTACACCATTTTCATGGTAATAAAAGCTGCAAACCCTCTCCCTTGCTCCCTGCCCCCCTGCGATCTCAATGTGCAAATTAAATGCTTAACAGTTTACTACGGGCGATCGCACTTTTATCCATTGTCTCAAAAAAGCGATCGCACTCCTGTTCTGTCTCCTTCTAACGGTACAATTTCTCTAGGTTTTTCTCTAGAAGTGAACAGAACGCAACTAATATGGGGTACTTCCACAACGCGCTTCAGTAATTGACCATACCCCTCGTAACCAGGACGACATTGCCCTACTTGATCTCCAGAGAGAATTGTCTCAACATTGTCTAAAATCAACAGACATCGGTTTGATTGCAAACATTCTATCAGCTTTGATAGTTTGCCATCAAAGCTTTCGGGAATCACCATCTCCTTTCGCAACGCCCACAGCAAAAATTGCAGGATGTTTGTTATTTGCTCCTCTACTGGTGGTGCATTTAACAGACTTCGCCACACCACTACTTCAAATTCGCTTTGAATTTGCAGCCCCAACTTTACTGCTAAAGTGCTTTTGCCAATACCACCAATTCCCAGCAGTCCAACTAAACGACACCGTTCTTCTAATATCCAGTGTCGTAGCTGCAATAATTCTTCACTGCGACCAAAAAACACAGATACATCCGGTGCTTCTGCCCAATCATACTGTGGGTTTGCTTGCCGAGTTTCTAGTTCCTCTAAGGTCGAGGAAGGCCGGGTATAATCGCTTTGAGATAACTCCAGCCCAAAGGCAGCGAAGGCAAACTGCAAGGAACTTCTATCTATAGGTTCCAAGCGTGTCAAGATTTTAGATATAGTATGTAGAGCTAAACGGGTGCGATCGCTCAGTTCTTCTAAAGAAAAGCTATCTCCAGCATTATCATCAAATTCGGCTTGAGTTTTGGCATCTCGAAATTTATCCCAGCCTTTTAGGGTAAGGATTACACCACGCCTGCGTCTGCTTGGTTGTTTCATCAACGTCGCCAAAAACTGAGTAGATACATCTTCAATAGAGAAAATTATTAAATGGCAATAGAACGAGATAGTTGTGAAACAGCAATTCAAACTTGACTAATTAAATAAAATATGAAATGATGCAGCATATTTTATTCAAGCTAACTTTTTTAGTTAACTTAATCCGCATCTCCAAAAATGCGAATACTTCCTTAATAGCTGGCTTTCAAAAAACGATATGGCTCTGTGGGAAATTAGCCATTTTCAACGCTAAATCAGGGTTTTATACAGTCACTATTGATAGTAAGGCAAAACTATGTATCTGTAAACGTAAATTTTATCTCTTCGCAGGTAGATTGAAGCCGCAAACGCTTATAGCGGTTCCCATTCACGTTATATCCCAAGGTGTAGGGGCACGGCATGCCGTGCCCCTACGGGTGTACCTCACGTAAACGAGAACTGCTATATTTGCTAAGATTTCCAGTGCGACAACATTCAAACAGGGCAACTTCTCATCACCATGCCAATATCTACAATTGACGATAAAGACGCAGCAGCTATCCAAGCCGCCAGAGTTGGGGTTGCTATATGCGATCGCACCGCCTGGGGACGCATCAAAGTATCTGGCGACGATCGCCTCAATTTCTTACACAACCAAAGTACTAACAATTTCCAAATACTCAAGCCTGGACAAGGTTGTGATACGGTTTTTGTCACTTCCACAGCCAGGACAATTGATTTAGCAACCGCCTACGTTAGAGAAGATGCAGTAATCCTACTAGTTTCACCCAACCGCCGCCAATATCTCATGGAATGGCTGGATAAATATATTTTCTTTGCCGACAAGGTGGAATTATCTGATATCACAGAAGACACCAACACCTTCAGCCTCATTGGCCCAGGAAGCGACGCTGTTTTAGAAAAGTTGGGTATTAGCGAACTCATCGGGCAACCTTACGGTAGTCACAAAGTATACACAATTCCTCCTGCCGAAGGAGTGCAGATTGCTGTGGGTAGTGGGTTAGCTGCTCCTGGATACACCTTAACTTTCCCCTATACTGACAAAGCAACGGTGTGGAATAAATTATTAGAGGCTGGGGCGGTAGAAATGAGCGATCGCGCTTGGGATGCCTTGCGAATCTTACAAGGCCGCCCCGCCCCAGATGCGGAACTCACAGATGATTACAATCCTCTGGAAGTTGGTTTGTGGCAAACAATTTCTTTTACTAAAGGTTGCTATATTGGGCAAGAAACCATCGCCCGATTAAACACATACAAAGGTGTAAAACAACACCTTTTGGGTATTCGACTCAGTGCCCCTGCGGAAATTGGAAGTGCGATCGCAGTTGGAGATGAAAAGGTTGGCAAACTTACCAGTTACACCCAAACTGCTGATGGTTATTTTGGACTAGGTTACATTCGCACTAAAGCTGGTGGCGTGGGGTTGAAAGTCCAAGTCGGAGAAACTGAAGGTGAAGTCATAGAAATCCCGTTTGTTTCTCATGATTACCCGTAAGTAATTCAACTCAAAATATCTTCTTCTTTATTCCTAGCGCCGTAACAAAATTCATCTACCCAAGAAGCTATACTACGGGCATTAGTGGTTGCTAGATTCACTTTGCTCTTAATATCTTCTGGTTGAATATTCGGTTTTTTGCTGTTGCTTTTAACCTCAGTAGTAATTGCTAGCGATCGCACTGGTTTACCGTTACTAGAAATCTCATTGGTAATAGCCAACGATGCACCCACAGGGATTCGGCCAGATGGCGCGTTGCTCTTAACTTCGGTAGCTAATGCCACAGATGGCATAGTTTTGGCTTTGCTGTTAACCTGACTGGTCATTGTCGCCGATGCTCCTGAAGGTAACTGACCAGAGTGCCAGCGTACTGGTTGATATTTCCTTAGCAAACCGGAGGATGGCGTTTTTGCCGGAGTATCTGGAGCAATTTTAGTTGCATTTGCTACTATCAACTCAGGTTTGCGTGTGCGAACTATTTCAGTGGTAGCTGTAATTGATGGCACAAGTTCATCGGCGCGTGACAAGTTGGAATCTAGAGTCTTAGCAAGAGAATGAAGCGCAATATTGCTGGCAGTTACAGCCGATGATAGATGTTTATCCTCATAATGCTTCTCATCTGGCGACTCACTTTCAACTTGGCTTATAGCCATAGAATGGTCTGATTTTATTAAACGTAACTCTTGATCAGGATTGAAGTTAAGACCTAAAGCGGCGACTATTTTATCTGGATCGTTATTCAGATCCAGCATAAAAGCAAGTATTTCATCAAACTGGGGTTCTAAAACAGAGAGTGTTGCCAAAATAAAACCGGACAAAGGACGGCGCAGACCATCGTAAGTGCCCCAAGTTCGCATTTTGACCAGCCAGGAAATATTTTGCTCGTAGTAACTTAGCCATTTTTGTTTTAAGGATTGACGCAGCTGTTGGATATTCATAGGATGCCTCACTTCAGTCAACAATATTGCAGACATTGATATTGAAAATTTGGCTTTATTTCTGGGGATGAAACCGATAATAGAGCATCTGTTGGACTCTTTGACCACCTAGCAAATGATTTTCTATCAGTAGAGATACTTCATCGGGTTGAACGCCGCTATACCAGACCATATCGGGTAATACCAGTACCATCGGCCCATTACCGCATTGTCCCAAACAGCTGCTAGCTGTTACCGTTACACCAGGGATTGGCAAAGCCGTAAAAGCTGCTAATATCTTGGCTGCACCTTGCTTTTTGCAGGTACGATTTTGGCAAACCCGCGCACATTTAGAAAAAGAAGGTTGGTCTATTATCGAGAAGTTTGATGGTTGAGTTATGTTTGACATTTTTTAACGTAGACGCGGAGCGGCTTCCCGCAGGGTACCGCAGAGACGCAGAGGACACAGAGGAGCAGGAGATGGGAAGAGGGGGAGATGAGGGAGAGAACTTTCTCAGGGTCTTTTCCCAATGCCCCATGCCCAATTCCCCATAACTAAACCTCATCTATGTTGAGAACCGTAGTTTTTGCCCTCACCCTAAATCCCTCTCCCATCTTGGGAGAGGGACTTCTTTCTGGCTCCCCTTCTCCCAAATTTGGGAGAAGGGGCTGGGGGATGAGGGTTTTTTCTTTTCATACTGAAATAACTACAGTTTTCAAGATGGACGCGGTTTAATCTATTGAAAGTCCTTTTGAGGCTAGCCATTCAGGGTTGAATATCCGCGACTGATACCGGGAACCACTATCACACAAGATGGTGACAATGGTATGTCCTGGCCCTAACTGCTTTGCTAGGGCGACAGCTGCACCAACATTAATACCTGTTGAACCCCCCATTAACAGCCCATCTTTCCTTAGCAATTGGTAAACTACGCGTAAAGCTTCTTGGTCATCGATTTGGATGGCATCATCAGCAGGTGCGCCTTCCATATTGGCTGTGACACGACCGTTACCGATGCCTTCGGTGATAGAATTTCCTTCTATATTGATTTCGCCGGTTTTGACATAGCTATAAAGTGCGCTACCCAGAGGATCGGCAACAACGCATTTAATCGCCGGATTTTGTTCTTTCAAGTACAACGACACCCCAGCATAAGTACCACCAGTACCAGTTGCAGCTGTCCATCCATCTATTTTACCATCTGTCTGTTTCCAAATTTCTGGCCCTGTGGTTTCGTAGTGGGCGCGGCGGTTGGCTAAGTTATCAAACTGATTCGCCCAAATAGCGTTTTCCAACTCAGCAGCGACTCTGCCAGATAGCTTGACATAGTTGTTTGGGTCTTTGTAGGGTACGGCAGGAACGCGACGAACTTCTGCGCCTAGTGCTATCAGCGCGTCTATTTTTTCTTGTGACTGAGTATCGGGAATAATAATTAGGCATTTGTAGCCTTTGGCGTTGCAAATATGCGCCAGCCCAATGCCAGTATTACCAGCAGTTCCTTCTACAACTGTGCCACCGGGTTTGAGTAAACCTTTCTCTTCTGCATCTTCGATGATATAAAGTGCGGCGCGGTCTTTGACAGAACCTCCAGGATTGAGAAATTCAGCTTTAGCGAGGATTTCACATCCTGTTTCTTCACTGAAACTGTTTAAGCGGATCAGGGGTGTATTGCCAACAGCGCCAACGAAGCCATTCTTAATATCCATTTTAACTATACCTGTGTGAGTATCTATAAAAATTTTGGCTTATAGCGATCGCATAATTTACAACTGATTTGCCTAAAATCCCATAATGCCTATAGACCAGCTTTTTCAAGATGACTGGTAAAATCTCTTTTTTTCTCTCTGCGCCCTCCGCGTCTCTGCGGTTCAAAAGTCTTTTATTTAATCTTATTAGGCACAGAAAACACAGGCGTACACTACCAAACTTTACTCATATTCAGAACAAACCCAGGTAATACCGATTCACCGCTAACAGTCGCGGGATTTTCTAGACATTCCTCTGGTACACTAGGACGATAAATATAGACTCGGCGATGCTTGCGGTCAATTAACCAGCCTAGCTGTACTCCTGGTTCCCTCATATATTCCTCCATTTTCTCCTTCAACGGTTTGAGGTTATCAGAATGCGATCGCAGTTCAAGTATAAAATCTGGACAGATGGGGGCAAATCTTTGCTGTTTTTCTGGGGAGAGAGCATTCCACCGTTCCAGTTTAATCCAAGAGGCATCAGGCGCTCGCTCTGCACCCGTTGATAGCTTAAATCCTGTACTGGAGTCAAAACAAGTACCTGTCCCGTCTTTTTCTGCCCAAACATACAATTGACCAGCTACGTTGAAATTACGATTACCTGTCTCTGAACCGGTGGGCGGCATAATTGATATTTCTCCAAATTGATTCCGCTCAATGCGTAATTCACGATTAACCTGACAAAAGTCAAAAAACTGCTCGTCTGTCATTTGCATTGAGGGAGGAATTTGCACAACTAAAGGGGATGTAAACATGATGATTTCCTCTAGGTTTTGCTGTCTACCCGACTGGCTTGTATTTCTTATTCTCACGCAACTAATTCTTTTTGTGAGACGCTAATATTCGTTTTCGCCACAAATTTCTGGTATTTAACTCCAGCTTAAATTTAGCAGGCAATGAAAAGCAAAATAGTAAATTTACTGGGGTTGTTAAATATTGACGTAAGTTAGTATACAGCATGATTGATGAGTTAATATTGACATCTTTTCATTGCAGGGCTATTTCGTTTTAAACATAAACCGCCCAGAACTGAAGTTCCGGGCTTATAGCTAAAGTCCGTTAAAACGGACTATAACCTTGTCTTAGTCGTCTTTAGACGACTTTCGCTATTAGACTCAGAATTCATTCTGAGGCGGGCTAGATGAGAATGAAATAGCCCTGCTTTTCATTGTCTTACACGGGATGAACACCGATGACATCTGAGAGTAATCGCCAAAAAGAACTTGAACACCGGGAACGTTTATTACGAGAACGAGAAGTTGAATTGCGACTCCGGGAAATGGAAACTAACATCCATGCTACCGATGCGGCTTTTCATCAAACTGTGAAGCATCAGCCAGAAAATTCTCAGAAACCTTGGATGAAAAAACTGATTCTGGGTGGGAAGCTGTTTGTTCTTGGTGTGGTAGCGCTGGTTGCAGTGAGAATAGCCTCAGTGCTGGCTGGGTTTATTATTATTGGTGCGTTGGGGTGGATGTCTTACAAATTATTTTTTGAATCGAAAAAAACCAATCTTTAATAAAGGTGTAACTGTTATGAGCGATCAGGTAGTAACTGACAGATTTATCCAAGATTTAGAGCGGGTTGCTCAAGTGCGATCGGAGATATCTGTGTGTTTAAGCAAACTGGCTGAAACAATTAGTAAAGCTGAGTTGGCTGGAGATTCTTCATCAGGAAAACTCAGTTTAGAGCGAGATATTGAAGATATTACAGTAGCTAGTAAAAACCTCCGCCAAGGTGTATTTCGTCTTTTGGTCTTGGGCGATATGAAACGCGGAAAAAGTACGTTTCTCAATGCCTTAATTGGGGAAAACTTATTGCCGAGTGATGTTAACCCTTGTACCGCAGTGTTAACAGTTTTACGCTATGGGCCAGAAAAAAAAGTTACCATTCATTTTAATGATGGAAAAAGCCCGCAACAGCTAGAATTTCAGAACTTTAAATATAAATATACCATTGATCCGGGTGAAGCTAAAAAACTAGAGCAGGAGAAAAAACAAGCTTTTCCTGATGTGGATTATGCAGTAGTTGAGTATCCCTTAACGCTACTAGAAAAGGGAATTGAAATTGTCGATAGCCCAGGATTGAATGATACAGAAGCCCGAAATGAATTATCTTTGGGTTATGTAAATAATTGCCATGCAATTTTGTTTGTGATGAGAGCTTCTCAACCTTGTACCTTGGGTGAGCGTCGCTACCTAGAAAATTATATCAAAGGTCGAGGATTGACAGTTTTCTTCTTAGTTAATGCTTGGGATCAGGTGCGGGAATCATTGATTGATCCTGATGATGTAGAAGAATTACAAGCATCCGAGAATAGATTGCGGCAAGTATTTAACGCGAATTTAGCAGAATATTGTACTGTAGAAGGTCAGAATATTTATGACGAACGAGTATTTGAGCTTTCGTCAATTCAAGCACTCAGACGACGGTTGAAAAATCCCCAGGCTGATTTAGACGGGACTGGGTTTCCGAAGTTTATGGATTCCCTTAATACTTTTCTTACCAGAGAACGTGCGATCGCAGAACTCCGTCAAGTCAGAACCTTAGCAAGACTTGCCTGCAATCATACCCGCGAAGCAGTTGCTAGACGTATACCATTACTTGACCAAGATGTAAATGAATTAAAAAAACGCATTGATTCAGTAGAACCAGAGTTTAACAAACTCACAGGTATTCGAGATGAATTTCAAAAAGAAATTATCAATACCAGAGACACTCAAGCAAGAACGATTTCCGAATCTTTTCGCAGCTACGTTTTAAACTTAGGTAATACCTTTGAAACCGATTTCTTGCGCTATCAGCCAGAATTAAATCTGTTTGATTTTCTCAGTAGTGGTAAACGAGAAGCATTTAACACCGCACTGCAAAAAGCCTTTGAGCAATATATCACTGACAAATCTGCTGCTTGGACATTAACTGCTGAAAAAGATATCAATGCCGCTTTTAAAGAACTTTCTCGGAGTGCTGCACAATATGGTGCGTCTTACAGTCAAGTCACAGATCAAATTACAGAAAAACTCACCGGACAAAACGTCAAAGTAAATGCCACTACTACTGCTGAAGAAGATAACTCTCCCGGATGGGCAAAATGGGCAATGGGATTGTTATCACTTTCTAAGGGAAATCTTGCTGGTTTCGCACTAGCAGGAGCCGGATTTGATTGGAAAAATATCTTGTTAAACTACTTTACTGTAATTGGCGTTGGCGGCATAATTACAGCAGTGACAGGTATTTTTCTTGGCCCCATCGGGTTTGCACTGCTAGGTTTAGGAGTAGGATTTTTGCAAGCAGATCAAGCCCGTAAAGAGTTAGTTAAAACAGCGAAGAAAGAGTTAGTTAAACATCTACCCCAAATCGCATACGAGCAATCTCAGGTTGTATACAATGCTGTAAAAGAGTGTTTTGACTCTTACGAAAGAGAAGTGAGTAAGCGGATTAACGATGATATTGTATCTCGGAAATCTGAATTAGATAATCTAGTCAAGCAGAAACAAACCCGCGAAATAAATCGTGAGGGTGAGTTCAATCGGTTAAAAAATTTACAGGAAGAAGTAATAGCTCAGTTGCAAAAAATCGAGGCGGCGTATAGCAATTTATTAGCTTATTATAGTTGATAAATCTCATTACTCTTGTTCCCAGTTTCTAGCTGGGAATACCTAGTGGGAGGCTCCGCCTCCCATAAACATAAGTAGCTAAACGCAAATAAATTAAAGTTTGTAGTAAGGACTTTAGTCCTAATAAATTTTGTTATGAGCGATGAATCGCTCACTACTAACTAGGATTTGATTGTATGTTTAATTATGCTTACCTACTTAATAATGTGAGGCGGAGCCTCAATGATCTGCATTCCCAGCTAGAAGCTGGGAACGAGGAAGTTAGAAGCTGATAACGAGGAACTATGCAACAACAGTATGAAGGTTATAAGGATTTAGCAGATTCTCTCAAATCTGCATCTGCATTACTGAATTTAGAACGCAAATCGCAACTGCATCAAGATATAATTACCATTTGCAATCATCTAGTTAATCCTAGTTTTCGCATTGCAGTATTTGGCCCCTTTAATCATGGCAAATCTACCTTACTGAATGCCATGCTAGGGAATCGCACCTTACCAATTGATTTAATTCCTACTACAGGCGCAGCAATTACTGTCAAGTATGGCTCTGATGTGCGAACTCGTATCATGTTGGTAGATGGTACAGAAATATATCGCAGTGGCACAGAAGTTTTACAGCAATTTGCAATTCTTGATGGCAATAGACAGATGCGAAAAGATGTAGCATCTGTGGAAATTTATTGTCCGCATCCCTTCTTAGAAACAGGTGTAGAATTTCTCGATTTACCAGGAACTAATGATAGAGATGAACAAGATAATTTAATCAGAGAACAACTTTTAAGTGCAGATTTAGTTATACAATTATTAGATGCACGTAAGTTAATGACTTTAGGTGAGCGGGAAAACTTACGAGATTGGCTATTAGATCGCGGGATTAAAACAGTTATTTTTGTCGCTAATTTTCTTAACTTACTCGAACCCGACGAGCAAAAACAGGTTCAAAATCGCTTGCTGTTTGTTGCAGAAAGCTTTCGAGCCGAATTACCTCCAGGTTTTAGTAATTTATATCGTGTTGATGCTTTACCTGCTTTAAGAGCCAGATTAAAAGGCGATGTTGCTGCTGCCAATAGTAGCGGGTTAGCGGCTTTTGAAACAGCATTGCAAAATATTGTGGGGATTTTGCAACAAAATCGTGGTAGTGTGCGTTTGCCAAGAGTGCAAGCGATCGCTTCTCAAATCCAATACTCATTAAAAGCTAAAATTGACCCGATTGCTATTGAAATAAAATCCTTTGATGATAAAGAAAATACTAAAATTGAAATTAAACGAAAAGCAGCCAACTTAATTTATAAAGGTTTTGCTACTAGCCTGGAAGAGTTACGCGATTGGCTAGCATTACCCAAGCTACTCAAAAAATATCAAGCTGATGCAGCAGTTGCATTGGCTGAAAATAATTTTCAAGCTTGGCAAACAAATACTCTTAAAAAAGACCTGAACCAATTGCAATTAGCTGTGATAAAATGGCTTTATCAAGCTTACGAATTTTTCCAAGAAGAACGACCACAAGATTTAATAATTCCCTTTCCTAGCGAACCACAAGTAATATTACCATCAAAGCCAAGCAATACTGATGATTTGGGTGAACCAGGTTCCATCGCTGTTGGTGGTGGTATTGGTTGGTTGCTAGGCGGCCCAGTTGGTGCTGCTGTCGTCGGGAGTATTTCTTATTTGCTAAACAAGAATATTCAAAAACAAGACGATCAATTAGCAAAGGAATCTTATCATCAGGAAGTTGCTAAACTTTGTATAACTGCAATTGAACATTATTTATCTGGCTTCAGTAGTCAAGGGTTATCTATTTTGACTGAATATGAACAGAAAGCCGAAAAAGTAATTTGCTTTGAATTCAGTCAAGAACCGTTAGAAATTACTAACAAACGTAAAGTTTTGCAGCAATTACAAAACTGTTTTAATCAGTTGTTAGGAGAGTTAGAAAAAGTCAAAATCCTCTCAAATCATCAACGTTATAAAGAAATACCCAAATCCAGCAACACTAATAAAAAATATTCGCCACAGCCAGAGAGAGTTAAAACTTCCCCTCAAAAAGATCCTGGTGTTAAGCAACAACAGGAAAATACTGCTAAGAATAGTGAGACAAGGGTAAAATCTGTTTCTCCGCGTCCAGAAGAGGTGGAGGCGAAATTTCGTGATTGGGAACTCAATGAGGAAATAGCGCGAATGAAAGCAGAGATGCGTAGCCCTAAGGCTTGTCGTCAGACATCGCCTGGTTCTCAAACTGGCAAACAGCAAAATTCAACTCAAAGCAACAAAGCACCCACTCAACCCAAAAGCCAGACGGAAAAAGATAAGATTACTCGCGCCTACAGCATTTTAGGATTGCAAGCAAATGCTTCTCAGGCTGAGGTAAAGCAGGCTTATCGAACTTTAGTAAAAAAATGGCATCCAGATTTGTTTGTGAATCAGCCGCAACTACTAAAACAAGCACAAGAGAAAATGCACTTAGTTAATGATGCTTACACAATTTTGAGTGATAAATAAACAACAAGATACTGGACTTCTTTAATAAGTTAGATTTCATTCTAATTTCATTTCTGGCTGCCAAGCTAATAAGTAAATATAGAATTAGGAAACTTTTAGGTGAGACTTATGCAACTGCTATCTTTCAGGAATGGCTTTTTAGCGTTAACCTTTAGTGCGATCGCCTCAGCCGGTGGGTTAATGACAGGCTGTACTAGTCCTGCTTCCCAGAACCAAAGCCAAGCGCCAGAGGCTACCGCTACCAATAGTAACGACAAGCAGCAGATGATGAACCACGGTGGTGGTATGAATCACAGCATGGCAATGAATTTAGGCCCAGCCGATGCTAACTTTGATTTACGCTTTCTTGACGGGATGACACCGCACCATCAAGGAGCGGTGGAAATGGCGAAAGAAGCGCAGCAGAAATCAAAACGTCCTGAAATCATAAAACTAGCAGACGATATCATCAAATCGCAAAACCAAGAAATCACTCAGATGAAGCAGTGGCGACAAGCTTGGTATCCCAATGCGGGAAATAAACCAATGGCTTATGACAGTAAAATGGGTCAGATGGCGGAGATGTCATCTGACCAAATGAAAACTATGATGATGAATCAGGATTTAGGTGCAGCTGATGCTGAGTTTGATTTGCGCTTTATCAATGCGATGATTCCTCACCATGAAGGGGCTGTAACAATGGCACAGGATGCCTTAAGTAAGTCTAAGCGCCCTGAAATCAAGAAATTAGCCCAAGAAATTGTTAAAGCTCAAGAGGTAGAAATTAAAGAAATGCAACAGTGGCGAAAAGCTTGGTACAACAAGTAATTCGTAATGACGCTCAAGGTCTCGCTACCGCTACGCTAACGTAATTTGTAATATGGTTCGGCAAGTAACCAATTGCATTTGCGGTTGTGAATTTGGGGTAGGTGTTTGGTTGTTTTAGGAGCGATGTCTACGACGCGTTATGCTTACGCAGCATAATTTCGTCCTAATTTCATTTCTCAATGAAAGACTGGGTAGGGAGTGTATCTAGACACGTTTGCGCGTCTACTGCCCAACTACATTAAGTGGCTATATCAATGACAGTCGCGTTTTTGCCACAGCGAATATTTATGAAAAAGATTTGAATCAGGTAAGAAGTGGTCAACAGGTAAGGGTCAAAGTTGCTTCCATACCTAACCGTACTTTCGTCGGACGAATTACCCGAATTGGCTCTGTGGTGGAAGGAGAAACGCGAGTAGTACCAGTGCAAGCTGAACTAGAGAATTCTGCTGGAGTGCTAAAACCAGGAATGTTTGCAGAACTAGAAGTTGTTACAAACCAAGCATCATCAGCCATATTAGCAATTAAGAGTGCGGCTGTAGTTGAAGCCAATGGCAAAAAACAGGTTTATGTACAAAATGGCAACGCCTATCAGCCTGTTGAAGTTACTTTAGGTCAAATCTCTGGGGATATGGTTGAAGTCAATTCCAGCTTTATATTCTCAGTTTAGGAAGTTTTTGGTTCCTAAAAATACTATATTATTACAAAATATTGATGTAGTCAAATACTCAGTGTAATAGCTAGGCTTTTCTGTTTATATGTCTCAGTAGTTGATTGTTTTGATGAGGAGTAAATCAATGATTTCACTAAAGTCAAGTTTTGTTGTTATAGGAAGTGTAGGGCTGCTTTTTTTGGGAGCTTGTAGTAACAGTAATCAAGCAGCTAATACTGAAAAAAGTCCAGCTATTTCTACCTCAAATACTAATTCCTCAGCTTCACCTGCTGCCAAAACATCTAGCCAGCATGGTGAATCTAAAGGAGGTCAAGTTGTGGAAACAGGAGCCTATCATTTAGAGTTTGTAGCTGAGAAAGAAGCTAATGGAACTCATATAGATTTTTACTTACAAAAAGGGGACAATCACGAAGCAATATCTAATGCCAAAGTGAAGGCTCAAGTTCAAACACCTGATGGAAGCCAAAAAACTTTAAACCTTGCTTACGATCAAGAAGGTAAACACTATACTGTTTTGCTACCAGAAAAGTCTTCGGGTCAATATCAAGTGAAGATGCTTGTAGATATTGATGGCAAAAAAGTAGACGGACGTTTTAGTTTTAATAAGTAATATGAGAGTCTTGCTAGTCGAAGATGAGCCAGATTTGGGTTCGGCAATTAAGCGCACCTTGAACCTGGAAAAGTATGTAGTTGACTGGGTTTTAGATGGTGATGAGGCATGGGATTATCTAGAAAACCAGTGGACACAGTACACTTTGGCTATTATCGATTGGATGTTGCCAGGATTGTCTGGGTTAGAACTGTGTAGTCGGCTACGAACACGGCGTAATCCTCTACCAGTTTTGATGTTGACAGCTAAAGATAGGATGGAAGATAAAGTTGCTGGATTGGATGCGGGTGCTGATGATTATCTGGTGAAGCCCTTTGGTATGGCGGAATTATTAGCGCGGTTGCGTGCTTTGCAGAGGCGATCGCCTCAATTTCAATCCAAGGAGTTAACTGTTGGTAATCTGACTCTCGATTATGGTAACAGTATGGTTATTAGTCAGAATCATCAAGGGCATAAACAGGTAATTCCTTTAACTAATAAAGAATTCCAGCTACTAGAGTATTTTATGAAGCACCCGCACCAAATTGTCACAACTGAACAGATTCGCAATCAGCTTTGGGAGGTGAGTGCAGAACCAGTTAGTAATGTGGTGGCGGCTCAAATACGTTTGCTGCGCCGCAGATTAGCTAATAGTGGCTGCGGGAACCCGATTGAAACTATGCATGGTGTGGGATATCGCCTTAATCTCACCGATGAATCAAAATAAACTATTTAACCTAACGCGGCTACGTTTGGCTCTGTGGTATGCGCTCGTCATGGCTGTGATTTTAAGCCTATGCGGATACGGCGTATACAAAGCTGTATCCCATGCTCATTGGGTAGCATTAGACCGAGAATTGGAATCTGTCGCCGGAACAATACACGATAGTATCGAACTGAAACTAAAGCAACCCGGACGCATTGAACCAGTTGTACAGAAGCTTTTACCAAATATTTGTGTACTTGGGGAAAGATGCATTCAACAGCAGTCAAATTCTAAACGGCATATTCTCAGCGCCATCCATCAAGGCTACTATTATGTACGTTTTTTTGATAATTCAGAACGCTTGATTGCGATCGCAGGTTCTCATCCAGAGGGACTTTCTCTAGCCTTTAACAAGGAACTTTGGCAAACTCTCAAAGACAGCAAAGGCAACTCATACCACCAAATTACATTTGTACTGCACACTCAAGACAATCGTGATTGGGGATACATCCAAGTGGGGCGAAGTCTGGAAGATTTCAATAGTTATCTAGATGCTGTAAAATTAATTTTAGCCGTGGGATTGCCTACAACGATGGTTGTGGTTAGCGTTGCTAGTTGGTGGTTAGCAGGATTAGCGATGCAACCTATCTATCAATCCTATAAACAAATCCAACAATTTACCGCAGATGTAGCACATGAGTTGCGAACACCTTTAGCTGCGACACAAGCAACCGTGGAATCAGCCTTGTTGATGCCGAAACTAGATGAAATCGAAGCACGGGATATTCTACAAACTATACAGCGTCAGAATCATCGACTTACTACTTTAGTTTTAGATTTACTCCTGTTAACTCGCCTAGATCGGCAACCTCTGCCATTACGACATGAACTATGTTGCTTGAATGATATTGTCAACGACTTAATAGAGGAATTTGCAGCGATCGCATTTTCTGCCAAAGTAACGCTGATATCTACAATCAGAGTCGAGCAACCTCTAAATATCGTCGGCGATTCTGACCAACTCTATCGTCTGGTTTCTAATTTAATTATCAATGCAATTCAATACACGCCACAATTCGGAAAGGTGACTGTTGTCTTAGAACGCAGTGAAAATTATGCTGTGATTCAGGTTCAAGATACAGGTATTGGTATTCCCCACCAGGAACTGACTCGGATTTTTGATCGCTTTTACCGAGTGAATAGCGATCGCTCTCGTAAAACTGGCGGTTCTGGATTAGGATTAGCGATCGCTAAGGCAATTATTCAGTCACATCAAGGTAATTTCAATGTGCAGAGTCAATTAGGTAAAGGTAGCACTTTTACCATTCAATTACCCTTTGATGTCACGCCAATTTCCCAATTTAAATTGCTGTATCGTCGCCAGCCTAAATTTAAATAAAATTTTCTTACCAAACTTTACTCATATTCAAAATAAACCCAGGCAATACCAACTCGTCGCTAACACTAGCAGGATTATCCAAACATTCCTCTGGCAATCCAGGACGATAAATATAGACTTTACGCTGCTTACGGTCAATCAACCAGCCTAACTGTATTCCCGGCTCATTCATATATTCCTCCATTTTTTCTTTCAAAGTTTGGAGGTTGTCGCTAGGGGATTTGAGTTCGACTACAAAATCTGGACAAATGGGTGCAAATCTTTTCTGTTGTTCTGCTGAAAGAGCATTCCACCGTTCTAGTTTAATCCAGGAAGCATCTGGAGAGCGTTCTGCACCTGTTGATAACTTAAATCCGGTACTAGAGCTAAAAGTTATACCTGTACCATCTTGTTCTGACCACACCCACAACGGCCCAAATATATTACCTTCTCGGTTTCCTGTCTCTGAACCAGTCGGAGGCATAATTACCAATTCTCCAAATTTATTTCGCTCAATGCGTAAATCACGATTCACCTGACAGAACTCAAAAAATTGTTCGTCTGTCATTTGCATTGATGACGGAATTTGCAAAACCAAAGGGGATGAAAACATCGAGATATCCTCCAGGTTCGGATGCCTAGCTCACTAACTATATTTTCACGCAAAAAACAAAGACGCAAAGTTATATTTTGGCGTCTTTGCTTTGGGAGCATCCCAATTTTGCTTAACTCTTTTCCCTCACCCCCAGCCCCTCTCCCATGTTTGGGAGAGGGGGGAAATGACTCTAGTTCCCCTTCTCCCACGTTTGGGAGAAGGGGTTAGGGCTATCAAGGTTTTTGAACATTTGGGATGCTCCCTCTGCTTTTTCATCCGAAATCATTTTCAGATTTACTTATTAGGCTGAGGAGTTAGCCGCAGATAGGGTTTGACTTCCTGGTAGCCTTTGGGGAATTTCTCTTTAAGTACTTCTGGATCTTTCAGTGAGGGGACAATTACAACATCCTCTCCATCTTTCCAGTCTGCTGGTGTCGCCACGCTGTAGTTATCAGTCAATTGCAGAGAATCAATCACCCGCAAAAGTTCATCAAAATTGCGTCCCGTGCTGGGAGGATAGGTGAAAGTGAGACGGAGTTTTTTATTGGGATCAATTACAAAAACCGATCGCACTGTCACAGATGCATTAGCATTGGGGTGGATCATGTCGTAAAGGTCAGCAACCTTACGATCCGCATCCGCCAAAATTGGGTAGTTAAGGGTGGTGCTTTGAGTTTCTTCAATGTCTCCCACCCAGCCTTTGTGAGATTCTACATCATCAACGCTGAGTGCGATCGCTTTGACATTGCGCTTGTCAAATTCTGGTTTGAGCTTGGCAACTGTGCCGAGTTCTGTTGTACAAACTGGTGTAAAATCAGCAGGATGAGAGAACAGCACAACCCAGCTGTCACCTGCCCATTGGTAAAAATCGATGTCCCCGTGTGTTGAGGCTTGCGTAAAGTTGGGTACTGTGTCACCTAGACGGAGAGCCATTTGAGATTCCCTGTAGTTAGAAAGGCATATATATTTTAGTATGCTATGCCATCATGACATAAAACCCCTATTCCCCAATCGGACTTTAGCAGTTTGAAACAAAATTTTAGGTTGTCAGCACTCTCGGATACGAGATGACTTATTCTGTGACATACCTACACTGATGCAAGCATACAGTGTAGGCTTCTCAGTGACTCTTCTATGAAGACATTGACTGAGCTTTGTTTTGAATCCACGTCATGCCCTGCC
>Ga0209181_10004502_pt1 | contig 20728 bp, 18 predicted proteins | sample MAT05_FD_187208 | JGI IMG/M metagenome (GOLD analysis project Ga0209181, IMG submission 187208) | Freshwater microbial communities from Lake Fryxell liftoff mats and glacier meltwater in Antarctica - MAT-05 (SPAdes) (version 2) | ecosystem: Environmental > Aquatic > Freshwater > Ice > Liftoff... | reverse complement strand
TCGTACGCCCAACTGACCCACCGGCTCACGCCCGCCGCGATCACGCGACGAGCGGGACGCAACGCGTCAGTCGCCCGCCGCCAGCTCCCAGCCGACATCCCTCAATCTTCGTGACCCGGGCTCCCTCAAGTCTCGCGATCACGCTCATCTTCCAGCGCGCGCTGCTCCTTTTGCCCCGTGATCGCGGCCTCTATTCGAAAGGACTCGTCCTGAACAGCCCTGGGTAAGAGCAGCGGCAACGCTCGGAGCACGTGCCATGTCAGATAGCTCCTCCAGATCGCCGGCTTGGTCGATTCAACGAGCTCGTTCACCTTCTGGAAGAAAGGCACGTGCGTGACGTTGACGTCGGTGACGCCAGGGAGGCCAATGCTCTTGAAGTAAGCCTTCCAATCGATGGCGGGCGCGGCCTTCGCGATGCCGGAGAGATCGATCTTGTTGTAGATGCCCGCCGGATCGCGCCGCTCGACGCGCGTCTTCGAGGCTTGCGCCAGCGCGGTCTCGAGGGAAAGGATGTCCTCGGCCGCCTTTTTTGCGTCCTTCCCCTTGATCCCGGCGAACCCGAGCATCTTCTCGACGTGGTCTTGGTACGTCTCGCGGATCTTCTGCGATTTGTCGTCTTTGCGAAAATAGGAGTCGCGATCGGGCAGCCCGAGGCCATTCTGGTCCAGCTCGGCGAGCTCCTTCGAGGTGTCTTTGAAGTCCTGCTCGTCCCCCACGCTGAAGAGCGCCCAGATTTGCCGGCGATGCAGCTCCGCGAGGGTCTCGAGCAGCGTCGTCTTGTCCTTGACGTTCTTGATCAACGACAAGAGGGGTGCGACGCTGCCGAGCCCGGCTTTCTCCACGGCCGCCTCATCCATGCACGCGCCATAGAACGCGCCGATTTTCTGCGAGATAGGGTCGGCGTCGGGCTTGGCTCGCGCCTCCTCGAGGATCTTGTGGAGCACCTCTTCGTTGCGATCGACGATGGCCACGAAGCCGCGGCTCGTGATCGGTCGATCGGCCGGAATTTGCGCCTTTATGATGCCGCCCACCTCGGGCGGGCTCGGGGGCTGCCGAGGATAGCCTGGGCCGTCTCGACGAAGGCCTGAGGGTCTGCCGAGGATGGCCTGGGCGCCGCGACATGGCTGTCCCGTCGCCTCGGACGTCCCGCCTCTCTACATCCCTTGCCTGCTGAGTTGACAGGGCGAAGGTTCTCGCGTTTCCTATCCGCATGTATTTGAAGACGCCTCGTGGCGGGAGCACGTTGACGACTTTGATGATGCTGGGAGCGTTGCTCGCGGGGTGCGGCACGGAGGGGACCGCTCCCGGCGCAAGTGAAGATCCGGAGGGCGACGACGCGGCGGAAGCTTTGCTGAGCGCTCTCCCCGGCCCGACGATGAAGAGGGCGGAGCTGCCTGCCTTGAGCCCCGTCGAGAGTCGACGGCACCAGGAGGTCGAGCGCTATCTCGCTCGTCTCTATCGCGGCAAGCGAATCGTGGAGACGACCCAGACCTATGGGGGCGACATCATCGACTGGATGGATCCGGACACCGTGCCGGGTTCACGCGCTGAGCCACCGCCTCGGCCGTCGCCGGAGAGCCTGCGAGTTGCCCCTGGCAAGGAGTTGCAGTTAACGGAGCTGGACCTGTTCCCGGAGCTGAGGGGCCCCAGGGGGACGATCCCCATGGTCAGGCCTCGCTTCGAGGGCTACGTTCGCGGAGAGACCAAGGCGACGTCGGTAGAGGACTTCATCGGACACCAGGAGGCAGGCCAGCCCGGCGGGCAATTCCGCTTGTACGGTGGCCTCGCCTCGAGCACCGTCAATCAGAGCGTTGTCGGCTGGTTCAATCAATTCGGCGGAGACGTCGAGCCTGGCACGTTCACCTTGATGGAGCTGACGACCGCCTGTCGCGGCTCGAACCCGAGCACGACGATGGAGCTCGTCGGGATTGTCGCTTCCAGGGACAGGGCGAACTTCGGGAACTCGGACTTGAGGCTCCAGGTCGAGTTCCTCTCCGCCGGTGCTTCGGCCGTAGGCAACAACGTCGGCGGGTGGGACGGCGTCGTCACCGGCTTCGTGCCGGCCGCGGGGAGGCCTTATGGCCCCGGCGTGCTCCTCACGGGGTCCATCGTGAATGGGACTCAGTACGAGTCACGGTTTGAAATCCAGCGGTTCGGTGCCAACTGGTGGATCAACCACAATGGAAACTGGCTCGGTTATTACCCCGGAGCTCTCTTCAATCTGATCAACTCGAACGGCTGCGAAGCAGACTGGTACGGTGAGGTCTTCGATCCCACCCCCACGAACTGGACCTGGACCGACATGGGGAGCGGAAATTTCTCGAGCACCGGCGCCGGGAAAGCAGCGTACGTCAGGGACCCATTGTACTCCGATGCCGCGGGTGTCTCCCAGTGGCCGAGCGGCTCTGGCAGCGTGGTCCCTGTCGACTCCGCTTGCTACACCCGGTCGAGTCTCTTCTCCAGCGCGGCCCCATGGGAACGCTATTTCTACCTGGGAGGGCCGGGCGGGGACGTCCTCGGCTGCGACTAGCCCGATGTCTCGTGAAGGAGTCATGTCTTGATGCATTCCGGAAGAGGTCGAGTCCTGAGCTATGCGAGCTGCCTGCTCCTCGCGGGCGTGGCCTGCAGCGGCGACCGGGGAAGCGGGCCAAGACCTGGGGGCGGGCCGGAGCTCCCGAGAAGCATAATCGCGGGGGTATGCCTTACCGATGGGGACTGTCGAGCGGGCTTCTGTGATCGCGGCACCTGCGCGGAGGTCGGGAAGAAGGGGAACTTTGGAGTCGAGTGCGAGCCGCCCCCGATCTCCCCGGTGACGGGGAGGCCCGAGCTCGGGGGCTACCGGTGTGGTGGCTACATCTGCGCCGATAAACGATGTCGTTCCTGTCAGTCGGACGCCGAGTGTCAGAGTCTCCTGGGAGCCCCGACGTGCTCCCCTTGGGATGATTGGCCCGGGAAGATGTGCGGAAGGCACTTCGACACGGGGCCAGGCCCCGCGGGCCCGCCGCCTCGCACGACGGCCCCGCCGTCTTCCAGCGCTCCGTGAAGCACCCTGATCTCAGGGCTGCTTGAAGGAGCTCACGAACTGCTCGCGTGAGAGCCCGAGCGCGCTGATCACCTCCTTGCGATACCCCTCCTCGGCGCGGCGAATCCGCGTCGCCGCCTCCTCCTCGGTATCCTGCCCCAGCCGGAAGCTCCCGATCGCGAGGGCGGCCTCTTCATCGTGCTTCCGGAACGCCTCGATCACGCGCTCACGCTCCACCGTGGAGAGGGCCCGACCAAGGAGCTTCTCGGCCCCTTCGAGCTTTGCCGGCGACGGGGACTCGGCCTCGAGGGCTACCTTCCCATCGAAGAGACGACGGGGCAGCTTCGACTCCTCCGCGTCGTCCCCGGCCCCCTGGTCCGGCGGGGGAGGAGCCGGCATATCGATCATCGGCTCGAAGGCGGACGCCGGCAGAGAGGGAGTCGGCGCGCTCGGCGTCTGGCGAGGCCCACGGGGGCTGGGCGCTGGAGCCGCCGCCGCGCGTGCAGCGCTCTCGTGCGCCGGCGCGAGGCTCCGACCCTCTGGATCGATGGCTCCCGAGGGCTTCGTGGGCTTTGGCCACAACACCATCGCTCCGAGCACCACGGTGGCCGCGAAGAGGCCGAAGAGTGCCGCCTTGCGAGCCTCCATCTAGCGCACCACGTAGTCTTTCTCCGCGGGGGCGGCTCGTCGGAGCAGGATATGATAGCCGAACTGCGTCAGCACGGGGCCTCCGATTTCTCCGACCTTCAGCGCCACCATCGCTTCGTCGAACGCGGCGGGCATCGCGCCGGCGCGCCAGCTCCCGAGATCGCCGCCTTGCTTGCCGGTGATGTCGTCCGAGCGCTCCAGCGCGAGCTGACCGAAGCGCACCGGGTCCTTGCGGGCCTCGGCGGCGAGGTGCTGCGCCTCCATCTCGGCCTCTTCTTTTGATCGGATCACGGTGGAGCGCGCTTTCTCGGCTCCCTTGAAGGCGATCAGGATATGAGCGCCGGAGATCTCGGGGGCGGACGCCTGGACCGCGAGGCGCTGGAAGAGGTGAATGCCGAACTCCGACTCGACCGGGCTGGAGAGCTCACCTTCCTTCAGCGCGAAGATAGCTCGATCGAACGCGACCGGGTATCTCTTCCCGTTGATCTTCCAGGTGCCCATGGCCCCGGCGCGATCCCGGTCCCAGCCGTCTGATTCCGCCTTGATCAGGGCCTCGAATGCGGCTGGCTCGCGGCGCGCCCGGGAGAGGAGCTCTTCAGCTCGGGCCCGCGCTTCCGCCTTGCTCCGCGCCAGCGCCGCCGGGGCGCGCGTCGCGCCGGCATAGGCCACCACGAGCTGACGCGCCGAGATCGACGCGTCCGGCAGCGTCGCGATCCGCTGGACGATGCGATACCCATACTCGGTATCGAGGGGGTCGGAGATTTCGCCCCCGGCGAGCCTGGCGACGATGCCGTCGAGATCGGCGTTCTCTCCCGTCTTCCACGCTCCGAGTTCGCCCCCTCCCTCGGCGAAGGGATCTTCGGAGTAAGTGCGCGCGAGATCGTGAAACCGCGCTGGCGTCTGCCTCGCCTCCCCCGCGATCTTCGACGCCAGCGCCAGCGCCTCCGCGCGGGATCGCGTGGGCTTCGGGCGGCGGCTCACGTACTCTTTCACGTCGGCGTGGGCGATGGTGATCAGCAAGGCCGCGACACGATCGCTCGATCCGGAGGGGTGGGGAGCCTCGCTCTGAGCGGAAGAGAGCGTCTTGGGCCCCTCTCCGCCGCCGACCTCGGCCGGAGCCTTCTGCTCCTTCCTACACCCGCCCAACCCGCCCAACCCGCCCAACCCGGACAGGACACTCACGAGCACGAGCCACGAAAGGAACCTCAGCATGGCAGCACTGCCTCTCTTCAAACCTACCACGCAGCCTCGAAGAAGGCGGACGAGGGCTCGTCGACCCGCTCCGCCACGCCGTGATCGACGCACTCCTTGTCGCCCCGGCTGGTCACCCCGATGACGCGCTCGACGCCCTCGATCGTCATCAGGACGGGTCCCCCCGAGTCTCCGCTGCACGTCATCGAGGGGGAACCCTTGTACACGATCTCGCGCTCCGAGATCTCCGTCACCGCCACGGTGCCTTGGCGCTTGGCGCCCATTGGCCCCTCGTCGGCAAAGCCAAAGCCGACGACGCGGGCCGTGGACCCGACGAGCGCTCCGTCGAGCGGCCCTTCGAACCTCGGTATCGGTGGAGCCTTGGACTCCTCGGCGAGCCGCAGGAGGGCCAGATCGTGGGCGAAGGTGGCCGGATCGAAGAGCGGGTGGACGCGGACGCCGATCACCCGGAAAAACGAGCCGTCGAGCCCTGAGCCAAGGGGCCCTCGGCCCGGGTCCGAGAGCGCCCCGAAGAGCACACCGAACGACTCCGGGGGATACTCACCGACGCAGTGAGCCGCTGTGAGGACGAGATCGGGCGCGATCAACGTCCCGGTGCAGGCGGGCGCGCCCGCGCGCTGGCAGTCGACATCGAGCGTGTTGATCGCCACGACCGCCGCGTCGTCTTCGTCGATCTGGCCTTTGCGGAGGGCTTGCGCGCTCTGTCCCATCTCTGCCGAGCACGCTTCGCCGCCGGGCGGCTCTGACGAAGAGGAGGATGAGGAGGATGAGGACGAGTCCCCCCCGCCGCACCCGGTGACGATTGCGGCGAGGAGGCAGGCAACCCGCGAGAGCGCCGCTGGAAGAGCGGCACCCTGATCGGCTGGAGGGCGCGGGCGGCCGGACATCCGATCAGCAGTCGCTGTCCTGGAACTGGCAGAAGCAATCGCATTTGCCGTCGCCGTTCCAGGAGGTCGGGCAGTTGCCCTTGCGGGTGGTGCCGCGCCAATCGTAGTTGCAGGAGGGGGCGAACGTGTTGTCGTCGACGCAGGAGGTGAACTGATCGTCGCAGTACGCGCTCGCGAGCGCGTGTCCACCGTGCTTCGACGTCCTCACGCACTGGTCGTGGTTGGTGCAGTCCTTGGTGAACTGCGTGCCGGTGCTGCTGGTGCCGCAGTTGCCGTAGTTGGAGCCGTTGAAGGACTCACCGAGCTTCTTGCCCGTGTCGCAGCAGTCGCCCGCAAAGGAGCAGTTGTTGCAGTCGTGACACCCCGTTACCGTGGTGTTGGTCGCGGCGTACTTCCGCCAGTTCGTCCAGCCGTGGGCCTGGTCGCCGCCCACATGGAGCCGGAGCGGCACGGTCGTGGGCCAGCGTGACCAGTGCGCGTCCACCGCGCGGAACAGGCGCTCTTCGACCGGCGAGAGGTGCCGTATCTCGTCGTATTGCTCCTTGGTCGCGGCGTGATCGATCGGCGGGAAGAGCTCGGCCTCGAGACCGGCGAGCAGGCGGCGCACCGCCGCCCGGTCGACGTCGGTCAGGAGCGTCGGCGCTCCGTCGTTGGCAGTCACGCCGTCGAGCGTCTCCTCGTCCTCCGCGGAGTGGTCGGTGAGGATCATGCCGTCGAGCTCCAGGCGAACGTCGATGGAGCCGTCCGCGCGCAGAGCGCTCGAGAACTGGACATCAATCCCGTTGTCTTGCAGCGTCCCGTGGACCTCGTCCGCGCCGCGGCTGATGCGGAGCGCAGGGTCGCGGACTGCCTGTCCCATGACGGGCTGATCCAGCCCCTCGTCCGGGGTCGCCACGGTACATCCGGCCATTCCAGCCATCCCGGCCACGGTCATCGCCATGCCCGCCAGGATCATCGATACTACCTTCATGCCACTCTCCTTCACCTACAAAGGGCCCAGAGCGTCGCATTAGGCCTGTCGTGAGTGACAAAAGCAACAATGTTCTGGTGCCCGACAGCACAAAAAATCCCCCCGCCGGGAGCTCGAGTGCCCAGTCTGTTGCCAGTGAAAAACTGAACGAAAGACGCTATCGCCTCGCTCGCGCGATGCCGCGAGGCGTCACCGCAGTCTATCGATCTGGAGGATCGACGGCGCGATCAGGGCATGATCGCTCAAAGGCCCATCACCTCGACGGGAACGGAGCTGTAGGCCGTAGGAGTATTGCCGAGGTCGAGGAGCTCGGGGCCCCAGCACGCGACCGTGCTCGCCTTGGTGCGAACGCAGGTGTAGCCGGAGCCCGTGGAGAGGGAGATGGCGCCGGAGAGACCCACCACGGCGACGGGAACGAGGCTGTCGTTCGAGGAGCCGTCGCCGAGCTGGCCAAGGAAGTTCAGCCCCCAGCACTTGACGGCGCCGGCCTTGGTGACGGCGCAGGTGTGGCCGCCGCCCACGGAGAGGTGGAGGACGCCGGACGAGAGGCCCACCACATCGACCGGAACGTGGCTGTCGGTCAAAGAGTCGTTGCCGAGCTGGCCGGAGATGTTGCTCCCCCAGCACTTGACCGCGCCGAGGGACGTGACCGCGCACGAGTACATCAGGCCGGTGCGCCTCGCCCGAGAGGTCGCTGCGGTGCAGCTCGGGGCCGGAGCTCGTCGTGTAGCCCTCGTTGAAGATCAGGTAGAGCACGTGGAGCACGGCGCCGAGTCGCGGTGTGCTCTCCTCCGGCGTGGGCATCTGGAAGGGCACACCGGAGGCCTTGATGCTCTGCTTGGCCCGGCTGATCCGCTGGGCCATCGTCGCTTCCGGGACCAGGAACGCTCTGGCGATCTCGGCTGTCGTCAGCCCTCCGACCGCGCGCAGCGTCAGGGTGATCGCCGAGGACGACGAGAGCGCCGGGTGGCAGCACATGAAGAGCAGGACGAGGGTATCATCCTGCTCTGGGGTGTCGTCGCTGTCGGCGGCGCGGGCAATCTGCAGCTCCGGCGGCACGAGACTGACCACGATCGCCTCACGGCGGCGGCGGGCCATCTCGGTCCGGACGTGATCGGCAATCCGCCGCGACGCGACCTGATAAAGCCAGGCGCGCGGGTCGTCGGGCACGCCCTCGCGCGGCCATTGCGTGGCCGCGGCGATCAACGCCTCCTGAACCGCGTCCTCCGAAGCGCTGAAGTCGCGGAACCGCCGGATGACCGCGCCGAGCACCTGCGGCGCGAGGTCGCGCAGCAAGTGCTCGGTACGGACGTCCAGGGACGGCGACATCACAGCAAGTCTTTGGGCGGCCCGCTCATCACCTGCCGCACTTCAATTCCCATGTTGATCGGCCCACCGCCGGGGCCGGGCGCCGCCGACGCCTCGGCGGCGATCGCGTAGGCGCGCTCCGGGTTCTCGACCTCTACGATCCAGTACCCGGCGAGGAACTCTTTGGTCTCCGGGAACACGCCGTCGATGGTCGGCTTGCCGTCCTGCCCGGCGCGCACGAGCCTGGCCTGGTCGGGCCCGGCCAGGCCTTCGGCCGCCACGAGCTCGCCCGACTCGCCGAGCTTCTTGCTGAAGCTCATCATGAACGCGATGTGCGCCTGAAAGTCCTTCTGTGGCCACTTGGCGATCTGGTACGGGCCCTTGCCGGGGGTGTTCATCATCAGGATGTACTTCATGATCGGATCCCTCTTCGCGCCGGCGCCCCGGGGTGGGGCGCGCTTTCATGGGTACGTCGGAGCCGAGGGCGGGTTCTCGACATCCCCGGCGAAGATATTCGACCGCCTCGCGATCCACCAGCTCCTTCGGGCCCTCGCCGGGCGCTCAAATCCCTCGTCAGCGCCTCTCGCCCTGTGATAGGGGATCAGGCCATGGGTTGTGGTTACTATTACCCGTTCATCGAGGGCGGCGACACCGCCTTCACGGTGGATAGCAATACGGTCAAGTACGGCCCCGGCGTCCTCGGCGAGATCGGGGACGACGCCCAGTTCCTCGGCATCACGCGCGCCATGCTGCTCACCGACGCCGGCCTGGCAAAGAGCGAGCACGTAGCGGCCGTCCTCGCGGCGCTCGTGAAGGCGGGTGTCGACGTGGTCATCTACGATGAGGTCGCGGTCGAGCCGACTGACGCCTCGTTCCAGGAAGCGGCACGGTTCGCGGCCGCTGGGCGCTTCGACGGGTATATCGCGGTCGGGGGCGGATCGGTGATGGACACGGCCAAGGCCGCCAACCTCTACGCGACGTATCCGGCGGACTTCCTCGATTACGTCAACCCGCCGATCGGTCGGGGGAAGCCGGTTCCAGGCCCGCTCCGGCCGCTGATCGCCTGCTCGACGACGTCGGGCACCGGCTCGGAGTGCACGCCGATTGCCATCTTCGATTACACGGCGATGCACGCGAAGACAGGCATTGTCTCTCGCCGGATCCGGCCCCCGCTCGGGCTCATCGATCCCGACGTCACGCGGTCTTTGCCGGGCACCATCGTGGCCTGCAGCGGCTTCGACGTCCTCTCCCACGCCGTCGAGTCGTTCACGGCGCTGCCTTATACGCGGCGCGCGAAGCCGGTTCAGCCACGGCTCCGCCCCGCCTCGCAGGGGGCGAATCCCTACAGCGATATCGCCTGCGCCGAGGCCATGCGGCTCACCGGGCGTTACATCGTTCGGGCCGTGAACGATCCCACGGACCACGAGGCGCGCGAGCGGATGATGTTCGCCTCGGTGCTGGCCGGCATCGGCTTCGGCAACGCCGGCTGCCACGCTCCCCACGGCATGTCGTACTCGGTGTCCGGAATGGTCCGCGGCTTCCGCGCCGAGGGCTACCCGGGAAAACCGCTGATCCCGCACGGAATGTCGGTCGTCCTCAACGCGCCTGCGGTCTTCCGCTTCACGGCGGAGGCCTGTCCGGAGCGTCACCTCGAGGCGGCGCGGCTGCTCGGCGCCGAGACCACCGACGCTGACCTGAAAGACGCCGGGAGGCTCCTCTCCGACACGCTGATCCGGCTGATGAAGGCGACGGGCATGCCCAACGGGCTGGAGGGTGTCGGCTATACCGCGGCTGACATCGGGGAGCTGGCGAAGGGGGCTTTCCCGCAGCACCGCTTGCTCAAGAATGCGCCGCGCGAGCTCTCGATGGGAGACCTCGAAGCGATTTATCAGGACGCGCTCCGGTACTGGTAAAACGCAGCGCGAGCTGCCCGCTCTGCGGCTCAGCTCTTCTTGTCCGACCCTTCCTGCAAGAACTTCTTCGCGTCCTCCCGGGTCTCGAAGATGTGCGGCGCCAGGCCCCGTCGGGTCAGCGCGTCGCCGAGCTTGAGGCGCAGGAACGCGCTCGTGGTGTAGCGGGTGACCTTTCGGTAGCAGGTATCCATCAGGTGCCGCACCATCTCGGCGTAGGCGTCGGCCAGGTTCTCGGGCATCTCGAACGAGTCGTAGTTGACGATCACGTACACTCGCCGCCCGATGGCCTTGCAGCGGCGCGCCACGGCCTGCCGCACGACCTCGATGTCCCGGCGATTGCGCACCTGCATCCCCGCGAAATTGAGAAACAGCGTCTCTGTCTTGACGTCGAAGTGGATGCGCTCTTCCAGGCTGAGGTGCAGGAACTCCGTCCTCAGGTTGATGAGCTCTGCCCGGAAGATCCGCTCGTCCATCAGCACAGGTCCACCCGGCGGCATCAGCGGTTTGAAGGCCATGTGCGCGAGGATGTCGTCTCCGATGTCGATCCCCGGCGCGACCTCGGAGAGCTCCAGTCCATCCCGGGTCAACCGGAGCACGCAGCGCTCGGTGATGTACAGGACCTCTTGCTCCTTCAGCGCCGCGTAGGCGCCGTTGAAGGTCACCTGCTCGACCACCTGCAGGAACTTGCGATGGCGCCCTTCGCGCAGGATGCGCAGCATGCCGCCGGAGGCCGCCACCTCGAGCCCGTCGTTGGTGAACGCCCCGAGGAACACCAGCTTGCGCGCGTTCTGGCTGATGTTGATGAACCCCCCCGAACCGGCCAGCCGCCCGCCGAAGTGGCTGACGTTGACGTTGCCAGTCTGGTCGCACTGCGCCATGCCCAGGAACGCCGCGTCGAGGCCGCCGCCGTCGTAGAAATCGAACTGCTGACTCTGCTGGATCAGCGCCTGCATGTTCACCGCCGCGCCGAAGTCCAGGCCCCCGGCCGGCACGCCGCCGATCACCCCCGGCTCGGTCGTCAAGGTCACTAAATCGAGCACGCGCTCTTCGTGCGCCACCGACGCTACGCCTTCGGGAATACCGATTCCCAGGTTGACCACCGCCCCGACCGCCAGCTCGAACGTCGCTCGCCGCGCCATGACCTTTCGCGCGTCGAGAGGCAGGCTCGGCACTGCGTTCGCCGGCACGCGCAGCTCCGACGCGAAGGCCGGGTTGTACGCGGTGGCGTAGGTCTGCATGTGGTTCTCCGGCGCGGCTACCACGACGCAGTCGACCATGATCCCCGGGATCTGCACTTGCCGCGGGTCGAGCGTGCCTGAGGCGGCCACGCGCTCGACCTGGGCGATGACGAAGCCGCCGCTGTTTTTGGCGGCCATGGCCATGGCCAGCCCGTCCAGCACCAGCGACTCGCGCTCCATCGTGATGTTGCCCTCCGGGTCCGCGGTGGTGCCGCGAACGAAGGCGATCTGGATCGGGAACGCCTTGTAGAACAGCCACTCTTCTCCGCGGAGGATGATCCGCTCCACGAGATCTTCCACGGTGCGCGCGTTGATCTTCCCGCCGGATTGCCGTGGATCGACGAAGGTGTGCAGTCCGACCTTGGTGATCAGCCCCGGCCGGTGGCCGGCGATCTCGCGGTAGAGCTGCGAGATCGACCCTTGCGGGAGGTTGTAGGCCTCGATCTCGCCGGTGACGGCCAGGCTGGCGATCTTGGGGATGAGGCCCCAGTGGCCGCCGATCACGCGCCGGAGCAGGCCCACGTGGGCCAGTCGGTTCAGCCCGCGCTCCTTGCCGTCGCCCTGGCCTCCGGCGAAGACCAGCGTCAGGTCCCGCGGCTCGCCGGTCTCGAGGAAGCGGCGTTCCAGCGCCTTCAGGAGCTCGTCCGGCGTCCCGTTGCCGACGAACCCGGCGCTGGCCAGGGTGTCCCCGTCGCGGATCAGCGCCGCGGCTTCGCTGGAGGATACGATCTTGTCTTTCATCTCGTGGTCCTCGTCGCCGCGCTGTTCCGGGCCGCTCTTCCGCGGCGCATTTCTAGAAGCAGAGGAAGCCGGAGATCTGGCCCGAGTCGTTCTTGGCCTTGACCCCGTTCGCGTACACGTCGTCGATGTGCGCGTAGTCTATGCCAAATCGCGTCGCGTCGGTGGGATCGACGAAGACGCCGACGTCGTAAAAGCTCTCGTGGTCCCGCACCTTGGCGGGGACCGGGAAGGTCTTGGCGTCCGCGAGCTTGGAGTGCGAGATGGTGCCGGAGATCGCCACGTCGCCTTGGTCGGGTTGGGCAGAGGGGCATTGGCGACACCCCCGTTGAACCCGGTGTAGAGATCGTTGATCGATTTCCCGGTGACGAACTCGCCGACGACCGAAAGAGAGTTGTCCTTCTTCTCCTTGGTCGACGGGATGATCGGCAGATAGGCATTGAGCGCGAAGCCCGAGCCGGTGGCGCTCTTGGTCTTCTCCGGCTTGGCCGAGAACTCGGGCACCTTGAAGCCGCGAATGTCGCCGGAGACGCCGATCGAGGCCGGGGTAAGGGCGGTAGAGGTCAGGTAGCTCGTGTGCCAGCCGGTCCACTTGTTGATGATGAACCGCATGCCCGCTTGACCTTCGGGCACACCGGCGTCGCGCTGCGGCGCCCGCATCGCGGCGACGGCGACGTCCACGGTGATCTGGTCAGTCTTGAAGCTGTGCGAGAGGCGAAGCTGGGTGGTGCGGGAGAAGAGCTCGCCGACCAGGCCGGGCCACTGCACGATGGCCGGCAGGTAGCTCGGCTGATTGCCGAAGAGGTCCCAGTACTGCCCGAAGAGGATGTCGACGATCGGCGTCTCCATCTTCAGGTAGGCATGGCGGACGCGGAAGTTCGGGTTGACGAAGAAGCTGGCCTCGCTGACGGTCGTCCCGATGGCGCCGGTGGGACCGAAGAAGTCCATCTCCATCAAGCCGCTGACGCGGACGCTGCCGCGCGAGGGGGCCTGGAGGCGAAGGCCAAAAAGTCCGCCTTGCGATCCATCCCTGGATTGCTGAACGTATGGCGGAGAACGACGAGGCCTTTGGCCACCGTCGTCGGGCAGAGCGTCTATCCCGCCGTCGTCATCAAGCCACCGGCGCTGCTGTTCGCCTCTTGGTGAGGCGCTCGATTTCGCCGACGATCCCCTGGCGGAAGAGGAGAACGCAGACGATGAAGATGACCCCCTGGATCACGGTGTACCAGCCGCCGAGCGGACCCAGGTAGTTCTCCAGCGTGATCAGGATGACCGCGCCGACCACAGGCCCCCAGACGCGGCCGAGCCCGCCGAGCAGCGTCATCAGGACGACTTCACCCGAGGTGGTCCAGTGAACATCGGTGAGAGAGGCGAGCTGAAAGACGATCGCCTTGGTGCTCCCGGCGAGCCCGGCGAGCGCGGCAGAGAGGACGAACGCCAGCCATTTGTAGCGATCCACGTTGTAGCCGAGCGAGATCATCCGCGGCTCGTGCTCTCGGATCGCCCTCAGCACCTCGCCGAACGGGGAGTGGATCGTGCGGTAAATGGTGAGGAATCCGAAGAGGAAGATCGCCACGACGACGAAGTAGAGTGTCGTCGTGCTCTGGAGATCGAAGACCCAGAGCAGCTTCCCGCGCGGGACGCCCTGGAGCCCGTTCTCGCCGCCGGTCCACGGCACCTGGACGCAGATGAAGTAGATCATCTGCGCGAAGCCGAGGGTGATCATCGCGAAGTAGATCCCCTGTCGACGAATGGCGAGCGCGCCGGTCGCGGCGCCGAGGACAGCAGCGATCAGCGTGCCAAAGAGGATGGCGAGCCCCGGAGAGGCACCCCACTCCTTCGCCGCGTAGGCCGCGCCGTACGCCGAGGTCCCGAAGAACATCGCGTGGCCGAAGGAGAGGAGCCCGACGTAGCCGATGAGCAGGTTGAAGGCGCAGGCGAAGAGCGCGAGGCAAAGCGCCTTCATCAGGAACACGGGATAGACGACGAAGGGGGCGATCGCGAGGGCCACCACCATGACCCCGAAGGTGAAGTACGTCTGCTTGGCGGCCGAGTCCGCGCGTGCGCTCACGATCGCCATGTCACTGGACCTTTCCGAAGAGGCCGGCTGGCTTCACGAGCAAGATGATCGCCATCAGCACGAAGACCACGGTGTCCGAGGCGTTGGGGTAGATGACCTTGGTGATGGCCTCGATCACGCCCAGCGCGAAGCCGCTGACGATCGAGCCCATGATCGAGCCCATCCCGCCGATGACCACCACCGCGAAGACCACGATGAGCTGATCGGCGCCCATCATCGGGCTGACGCGGTAGATCGGCGCCGCGAGCACGCCGGCGATCGCGGCGAGGCCGACGCCGAAGCCGTAGGTCAGCGTCGTCATCAGAGGGACGTTGACGCCGAAGGCCTGCACCAGCGCCGGATTCTCCGCCCCTGCCCGCAGGTACGAGCCGAGCTTCGTTCGCTCGATCACGTACCAGGTGCCGAGGCAGATGCTGACCGAGAAGAGGATCACCCAGGCCCGGTAGTTGGGCAGGAACATGAAGTGGAGGTCGCGGCCGCCCTCGAGCGCCTCCGGGATCTGGTAGGGCAACCCGGACGAGCCGTACTCGATCCGCAAGAGCCCTTGAATGACGAGCGCGAGGCCGAAGGTGAAGAGCAGCCCATAGAGCGGATCGAGGCCCTGGAGCCGCCGCAGCATCGTGCGCTCGATCAGGACGCCGAGCGCGCCAACCACGAGCGGCGCCATCACCAGCGCGGGCCAGTAGCCAATCCCGGTGTGCTCGAGCAGCAGATACGCGACGAAGGCGCCCGCGGTGTAGAAGGCGCCGTGCGCGAAGTTAACGACGTTGAGCAGGCCGAAGATCACCGAGAGGCCGAGGCTCAGGAGCGCGTAAAAGGATCCGTTGATCAGCCCGATCAGGAGCTGGCTGAGCAGGGCTTGCGGAGGGATGGAGAACGGATCGTGCATCGGAACCTTTTTTGCGCTGAAGAGAGTCGAGAGCTCCTGGGCTGATGAGCTCTTATTTCTTCACGAGCGGGCACTCCGACTCGGCGAGCGGGCGGAACGCCTCGGCGGCGGGGATCTCGCGGCGAAGGGTGTAATAGTCCCACGGCCCCTTGGAGTCCGCGGGCGCCTTGACCTCGTAGAGGTACATCGGGTGGATCTTGCGGCCGTCGGCGCGGATGGTGCCTTTGCCGAAGAGCGGATCGTCCGTCGGCATCTCCTTCATCTTGGCGACGACAGCCTTGCCGTCCGTCGGATCCGGCACGACCGTTGCTGCCTTCAGATAATGGAGGACGGAGGAGTAGACGCCGGCCTGCACCATCGTCGGCATGGCGCCTTTGCGCTTTTCGCCAAAGCGCTTGGACCAGGTGCGCGTGTCCGGGTTGTGATCCCAGTAGAAGGCGGAGGTGAGCTCGAGCCCCTGCGCCGTCTTCAGGCCCAGCGCGTGAATGTCGCTGATGAAGACCAGCAGCCCGGCGAGCTTCTGGCCGCTGCGGACGATCCCGAACTCGCCCGCTTGCTTGATCGCGTTGATGGTGTCGCCGCCCGCGTTGGCCAGCCCGACGATCTTGGCCTTGGAGGACTGGGCTTGAAGGAGCAGCGAGGAGAAGTCAGGCGCGTTGAGAGGGTGCTTGGCCGAGCCCAGCACCTTGCCGCCGCTGGCCTTGACGACGTTGGAGACGTCCCGCTCGAGCGCCTGGCCGAAGGCGTAGTCCGCGGTCAGGAAGAACCAGCTGTCGCCGCCCTCCTGGACGATCGCTTTGCCGGTCCCGTTGGCGAGAGCCCAGGTGTCGTAAGTCCAGTGGATGGTGTTCGCCGTGCAGGCTTTGCCCGTGATGTCGGTCGAGCCAGGGCCGGACGCGAGGAAGACCTTGTTCTTGTCGCGCACGATCTCGTTGACCGCGAGGGCGACAGCGGAAGAAGGCACGTCGACGATCACCTGGACGCCGTCGACGTCCATCCACTGGCGCGCGAGGTTGGAGCCGACGTCGGCCTTGTTCTGGTGGTCGCCCGAGATCACCTCGACCGGGACGCCGTTGACCTTGCCGCCGAAGTCCTCGACAGCCATCTTGGCGGCGAGCACCGAGCCTTCGCCGCCGAGGTCGGCGTAGAGGCCCGAGAGATCGGTGAGCACGCCGATCTTGACGGATTTGCCCTTGGTGCTCGCGGCCCCCGAGGCCTCGGTGCCAGGAGCCGACTTGTTCGAGCAACCCAGCGGCCCGGCGAGGACGGCGGAGACCGCGAGAGCGAAGAGAAACCCGCCCGCGCGGCTTCGGTGTGCGCGCGCCGAAACCTCGTTTGATTGACCGGTGTGCATGGTCCGCATGATTCCCTCAATTTCTCTGATGAGACGCAAACAAGCTGTTGGTTACACACCCAGGTAGGTGCGCAGCTTTCCCATGTTCGCGTCGAGCTCGGTATTCAGGAAGGTGTCGACCACGCGGCCGCCCTCGACGACGTAGTGCCGATCCGCGATGGTGGACGCGAAGCGGAGGTTCTGCTCGACCATCAAGATCGTGAACCCCTCGGTCTTGAGCTTGCGGATCGTATTGCCAATCTGCTCCACGATGACCGGAGCGAGGCCCTCGGTCGGCTCGTCGAGGAGGATGAACCGGGCGCCGGTGCGGAGGATCCGCCCGATCGCCAGCATCTGCTGCTCGCCGCCGGAGAGCTTCGTCCCCTGGCTGGTCCGGCGCTCGAGGAGGTTGGGAAAGAGCTTGTAGATAGCCTCGGTCGTGAGCCCCCCGGGCTTCACCACCGGCGGGAGCATCAGGTTCTCTTCGACGTTGAGGCTCGAGAAGATCCCGCGCTCTTCGGGGCAAATGGCGATCCCCTTCCGGGCGATCTTGTTCGAGGCGAGGGCGATGAGCTCTTCGCCGGAGAACCGGATCGAGCCTTTGCGCTTGGCGACCATTCCCATGATCGATTTCATGGTCGTGGTCTTCCCCGCGCCGTTCCGGCCCAGCAGCGTGACGAGCTCCCCCTCGCCGACGCGGAAGTCGATCCCGTGCAGCGCCTGGGATTCGCCGTACCACGCGCGCAGGCCCTCGACGCGGAGCAACGGGGCCTCTCCCTCGGCGGCCGCGCTAAGCATGTTGCCCTCCCATGTACGCGTCGACGACCTCGGGGTTCTTCGAGACGGTCGCGTAGTCGCCCTCCGCGAGGATCTCGCCCCGCGCGAGCACGGTGATCGTGTCCGAGAGGTTGGCGACGATCTTCAGGTTGTGCTCGACCATCAGCACCGTGCGATTGGCGGAGACCTTCTTGATCAAGGCCTCGATACGGTCCACGTCCTCGTGCCCCATCCCCGCTGTCGGCTCGTCGAGGAGCAACATCTCGGGCTCGAGGGCCAGCGTCGTGGCGAGCTCGAGGGCCCTCTTTCGGCCGTACGGGAGCTCACCGGCGACGTTATCGGCCGAGTCGGCGAGCCCGACGTCGGCGAGCAGCTCCCGGGCGCGGACGTCGAGGCGGCGAAGGATCTTCGAGGAGCGCCAGAAATCGAAGGAGTGGCCGTGATGGGCCCTCTGGAGCGCGACGCGAACGTTCTCGAGGAGCGTGCAGCTGGGGAAAATCGCCGAGATTTGAAAGGAGCGGACCAGCCCCTGGCGCGCGATCTCCGCCGGAGCCGTGCGCGTGATCTCTTTCCCCCGGTACAAGATCTTCCCGCTCGTGGGCGTGAGAAACTTCGTGAGAAGGTTGAAGCAGGTGGTCTTCCCGGCGCCGTTCGGCCCAATCAGCGCGTGAATCGTGCCGCGGCGAACCTTGAGGCTAACGCCTTTGACAGCGACGAACCCACGAAACTCTTTTGTGAGCCCCACCGTCTCCAGGATGAAGTCGTTCGTGTCGTTCAACGGGAACTATCCTCCGCTTGCAAGCGACCAGAATCCCCCCGCGGGCACGCATCCGCCAACTGACATGAGCTTACTTGAGGTGCCGAGGAGCCCCGGGGACCGCCGCCGCGAGCCTGGGCCTCGGGGCCGTGGCTCACCGCCGCGCGCCGCCCAGGTAAGTAAGATCGAGTAAGACATCAGGTGGTCGTGGGTAGGGCGCTATGCTGGCCTGCGTTACCCTGGATGACGCATATCGCGATGTCAGAGGCCAATCGCCAGCCGTGTGGTGTGGTCTCCACGACTTGACGGCCGGGCAGGAGATCCCGGTGCGTCGAGAGGTACTGATGTGCCTGGTTCAGCGCGGTGCGCGCCTCCAGCAGCTCGCCGCGCGCGTGGTGCAGCAAGCCCTGCGACAGCATCACTGTCGGCGCGCGCTTCGTCGACGTCACCGACTCGCGCCACTGGATGCGCCGGAGCAGCACCGCCGCCGCGTCGAGGTCGTCGCAGGCGCAGCGCGAGATCAGCTCCAGCATCGCGAGCTGCACGCGCTCTGCGTCCGCGTGCTCTCCGTTGGACAGGCACGCTGCGGCCTTGGCGGCTGCGGCTCCGGCCTCGGCGAGGCGGCCCTCGGTCAGGAAGGACAGCGTGCGCGCCCAGCCGAGGCGCCCCTCGTCGTCCGGCGTGGCCGCGCCGTGGATGCGCTGCGCGTCGAGGAGGCCACGGCGCGCGGCCTCGCCGTCGCCGCGCCGCGCCTGTACGCAGGCGAGCTGCAGCGCCACGCGCAGGGACTCGCGCGGATCGTGCGCCGCCAGGAGCGCCTGATCGAGCAGCGTCGCGGCGCGGTCGAGCGCCCCTTCGCGCAGGGCGATCTCCGCCGAGAGCCGCAGGTAGCGCACCGTGCCGGCGAGCGCCGGGGAGGCGGCCTCGAGCTCGTCGAGCAGGGCGCGCGCCTCGGCGACGCGGGAGTGGCTCACCAGGATGCAGGCCGTGCGCAGCGCGATCTGCTGCTGCTGCTCCGGCAGGGCAGCGCGCAGCGCCGGCAAGACGTCGAGCGCCAGGTGGTCGAGCGCGACGCAGGCGAGCTCGGCCTCACGCCCGACGAAGCCGTTCACCGGGCGGGGGAAAGGAGGTGACTCGTAGCGTGAGGTCTCCTCGGTGTGCATGGCTATGCGGTCGCCGAGCCTATCATGCTCCGCGCCGCGACCGCGACGATGCCCTGGGTGACGCATTTTGCCGCGCCGCGTCTAAAGGCTCCCCTTGGTCGTGCCGCGGTCTGCGCCGATCGGCGCGCTGCCGTCACGTATCAATTCGGTTGGTCTGTGTCTCTTTGATGTAGATGGAGCCGACCACCAGGGTCACGACGCAGACGGCGATGGGGTAGATAAGCCCGGTGTAGATCGCGCCGGCGCCGAAGGTGGTTTTGGCCCAGGCCGAGGCGGTGACCGCGGTGGCGATCAGGGGCAGGAAGCCGCCAAACCAGCCGTTACCGAGGTGATAGGGCAACGACATCGAGGTGTAACGAATCCTGGTCGGGAAGAGCTCGACGAGGAACGCGGCGATCGGCCCATAGACCATCGCCACATAGACCATCTGCACGGTCAACAGGGCCACCATGGCGACGTAGTTGATCTCGTCGGGGTTGGCCTTGGGGAGCCCCATCGGGTTCCCGAAGTGCTTCATGCCCATGTAGATCGGGATGTAGGTGACAGCGCCGAGGAGACAGCCGGTGAGGATGATCTTCTTGCGGCCGATGCGGTCGGAGAGGCGCCCGAAGTAGACGAAGAGCGGCGTGGCGAGGAGGAGTGATATCGAGACGAGCAGGTACGCTGTCTTCCAGTCCATCTTGAGCGCCGCCTGGAGGAAGGTGAGCGCGTAGAACTGCCCCGTGTACCAGACGACCCCTTGCCCGGCGGTCGCGCCGAAGAGCGCGATTAGCACATAGCGGAGGTTCTCGGGGTTGGTGAAGCTCTCCTTGATCGGGTTCTTCGAGGTCTTGCCCTCGCTCTTCATCTTCGCGAAGAGGGGCGACTCTTTCATGCTCACGCGGATGTAGAGCGAGACCGCGAGCAGCACGAACGAGAGGAGGAAGGGGACGCGCCACCCCCACTGCTTGAACGCCGCTTCCCCGACGCTGATGCGGGCTGTGGCGATGATCCCCATGCTAAGGAAGAACCCGAGCGTGGCCGTGGTCTGGATGAAGCTCGTGTAGTAACCGCGCTTGTCGTCGGGGACGTGCTCGGCGACATAGGTTGCGGCGCCGCCGTACTCGCCGCCGAGCGCGAGCCCCTGGGCGAGCCGGAGGACGACGAGCAAGACCGTGGCGGCGATACCCCATCGCTCGTAGCTCGGGAGCAGGCCAATCAGCGCCGTGCCCAGCCCCATCGTCGCCATGGTGACGAGGAACGTATACTTGCGGCCGATGAGATCGCCGAGGTGGCCAAAGACGATGGCGCCGAGGGGGCGCACGCCGAACCCGGCGCCGAACGTGGCGAGGCTGGCGAGGAGATGTGCGGTGTCGTTGCCGGGTGGAAAAAACAGCTCTCCGAAGAATACAGCGAGGCTGCCGTAAAGATAGAAATCGTACCACTCGAAGAGGGTGCCGAGCGAGGCTGCGAAGATGACCTTGCGGAGGGACGCGGCGTCGAGCGGCGCGGCGACCCCGGTGGGCGGCGGGGCGGTGGGGGGAGAGGCAGCGGACGGGGCGGCGGCGGCCATTGGGGATTATTCTCCGGTGCGGCGAGGCGGGGGAAGTTCGTCGGGCGAGGCCGCGCGCTGGTCCTCGCGCGCGCCCTCCTCAGACGAGGTTACGCTCGTCCTCAAACGCTGACCAGAACGGAGGTGTTGGGGAGTCAAAAGAGTCAGATGTCGGGACATGGAGCTCGAGGTTGAACAGGGAGTCGACGCCCGCACTCGGGTGAAGCACCGGTCGGCGGGCCGCGCAGATCGAGCCGCATAG
>Ga0209181_10004501_pt1 | contig 20730 bp, 21 predicted proteins | sample MAT05_FD_187208 | JGI IMG/M metagenome (GOLD analysis project Ga0209181, IMG submission 187208) | Freshwater microbial communities from Lake Fryxell liftoff mats and glacier meltwater in Antarctica - MAT-05 (SPAdes) (version 2) | ecosystem: Environmental > Aquatic > Freshwater > Ice > Liftoff... | reverse complement strand
GTTACTCAAGAAGATCTGGCTGAGATCCATGCCTTCTTAAATGACCGACCACGAGAGTGTCTTGATTTTAGGATTCCGAGTGAGTATTATTATCAGGAGTCTGTCCTGCTTGAGGGGTAGCTGGAGGGATCTAACAACCAAGCAGTAGTTCCTTCTACAATCCATGCTTCTTTTTTATAAATTTCAGAAATTTGTGTCAGAGACTCTTGCCTATCGCGTGGTTATGAAAATTTCACTTCATAAAAATAATCATCTGTTGAATAATGTGGAGTATTTAATTTTTTAGAAAGCTTTGAAGCAAGCGTCGATTTACCTCGCCCTGCATCTCCTATAATAATTATTTTTTTGAATTTCATATTTCAAAAGGAAAGAAATCGGTCGAAACTCCATATCTCCCGAAAAAGGTCGCGACCCTCTGTCTCACGTCGTCACGCCCTGTCTTTTAATGACGGAATCTCGACTACCGTCACGCCCAGTAGGTCATTTTGCTAAATGAGGTACTTTTCATGACTCTTCGAAGCAAAACTTCTCATACTCAATGAAAAGTCTTTCGATTCCTTCACAGAAGTGCATTTAGCACTTCTTAACGCTTCGCAAAATATATTCGCTTTACTCGGTATTTTGCGGGCGATGAAGGAATCGAACCCTCACCAAAGGTGTTGGAGACCTTCGTTCTACCACTAAACTAATCGCCCGTTTGTAACTCCCATACTATACCAAAAATAACAAAACCCCGCGAATGCGGGGAGTTTGCTACTTTTTTGCCTCTTTGAAAGTCACGTGCTTACGCAACTTTTTACTAAATTTACTGAGCTCGATCTTTCTAGTAACAAGCTTTTTGTTTTTGCTTGTCCAGTACACTTCTTTCGTGTCTTTATTTACGAGTTTGATGAGTCGTGCTTGAGATTTTCCCATAGATCGTTTGTATTAGAATAGATAGAACTGTACTACATTTTTACCCCATATGCAACCATGTGAAGCAAAGGATACGTCTAAAAATTCAAATATATCTATGTGGCAACAAAACCATGCTCCATATATACCATGCTACCCGCATCCCCCTTTTATTAGAGCTTTTTTTATGATATTCTCCACAAGTACCCAAAAATGCGTCGATGGTGGAGTGGTCTATCACAACAGACTGTAAATCTGTCGCCTTCGGGCTTCGTAGGTTCGAATCCTACTCGACGCACAATGCAGACTACAAACAAAAAACCACGCTTTTACGTGGTTTTTGTTTATTTTAACACTAACCTTACTTCATTTCTCCATCCATCCCCGTAGCTTTTACTGTAGCATCAGGAGCCTTAGCCGTTGTTGCAGTTTGCATTTTGTATGCCTCCATCATTTTCTTATTGAAAGGTCGCATTTCAATAAAGTAGTAAAGAATAAAACCAAATGGCACAAACACGATCACAATCACCCACACGATTTTATTTTGAATTGGCCTGGTAAGAGCATGAATCAAAGTTACAATCCAAAAGATAAAAAGAAGAAAACCGATTAAGGCGAAAAAGATTGGTATAAGTAATAATAATCCCGCACCTTTCGCCATTGCATCACAAGGTACAGATTTACCATTTACAGTACAATTCTTTTGGTCATTGGAATTTGTATTAACAGCAACCCCATCATTATTTATCATTACAGAGCCTCGTTCATCAGAAACGTAAACGCTATCGTTATCGATTACAACAGAACCTCGATCTGAACCCGTAGTAATGCTTTCGTCCGTTATTCGAACGCCACCCACATTAAGACTTTGTGCAAACACAGAACTCGTCACAAGAAGTACGGCAAAAAATGCACCTAAAAACTTTAATTTCATATAAATACCATTATTCGTTAAAATGGCGCCCTAGTCAAACTATTATCCTCTTTTTAAATCTCCCCAATTACTTTTATTTTTGCTCCAATAGAATTAAGACGCGTAGCAATATCCTCATAGCCACGATTAATAGAATATACATTTCGCAAAATAGACGTACCTTTTGCGGCAAGCATAGCAATCAATATAATCATCGCAGGACGAAGTGCTGGCGGACACACTACTTGTGCTCCCGTGAGCTCTGTTTTTCCTTGTACAAACACACGGTGCGGGTCGGCAAGCGAAACATTTGCACCCAATCTATTTAATTCTGTAAAATAAATTGCCCTGTTTTCCCACATCCAATCGTGAATGAGAGTACTACCCTCAGCCTGTGTCGCAATAGGTACAAAAAAAGGAAGGTTATCAGAATTAATTCCCGGATATGGTAAAGGGTGAATTTTATCCCCCAGAGCACGGAGTTTCGATGGCATCACCACAATATCTACCAACAATGTTCTTTTGTTGTATGAAGTATATGTTTTAGAAACAGAATATTTAAGGCCCATCTTTTCAAGCTTCAAAAGTTCTACTCGAAGAAAATCAATCGGGCAACGTGTAATAGTAAGTTTTGAGTTTGTTGTTGCGGCGACAGCAATAAACATCATCGACTCGATTGGATCTTCACTGTTGTGATACTCAATTGGTTTGTTAAAATCAGAAATACCATGAACAATGAGCGTAGTTGATCCTATCCCCTCAATTTTTACCCCCAATGACTCAAGAAAAAAACATAGCTCTTGCACTTGATAATTTGGCGGTGCAAAACGAATGATTGTTTTGCCCGGTATAAACGCTGCTGCCATAAGAGCATTATTCGCCGCTGTATCGCCCGCCTCATACATAACGATATCGTTTGGTTTGAGGGACTGAACACTCACTTCATATGCTTTTTCTTTTGTAACAATTTTTACACCAAGCGACTCAAGTGCAAATCGGTGAGCAGCAATCGTTCTATTTCCCATCTTACAGCCACCAGCATGTGGCAAAGAAAACTTTTTCTCACGATGAATAAGCGAGCCTATAAGCATGATTGAAGAACGTATCCTTGCAGCAGCGGGAATATTAAGTTTAGAAAAATCAAACTTTTTTGGTGGGACAATTTCTAGACTATTTCGAGCTACAAAACGTGTCGTAACCCCAATACTTTCAATTACTTCAATGAGACGATTGACCTCCTCGATACGCGCAATACCATGCAATGTGGTTTTATTTTTATTGAGAAGTGCAGCACATATTAGTACTACAGAACCATTCTTGGAAAAATTTGTTTGTATGCTACCAGAAACTTTGTGACCACCTGTAACTTCAAAATCAAGAGACTGCGAAAGATGAATTACTTTCCTGTTGAGAACAGAGCTAATTTTTAACAATTCTTTAGTAGAAAAGTTTTGTTTTCCGGCTTCCATACGAGCAACCGCAGATTGTGATGTTGCAAGCGCTTTAGCGAATGCGTCCTGAGTCATCTCACGCTCTTCGCGAAGTGTTTTTATAAGAAATCCTATTTTTTCTTGAGCACTTTCCTGTTCTTCTATCATATATCATATATGATATATTCAGAAAGTTTTAAAATCAAGTCTTTATATACACCTACGCTATTTTGCCCACTTACTTCCTACTTTTACACGATTAAGTTCTTTTTCAATAAGAGCTTCAAAGCGCGCAAAGTCAACATCAGATTCATGAACTTTCTCTTCGAGAAATTTCCGAGCTCGACCTACAGCTTGCTCAGCACGAACAACGTCGATTTCTTCAGCTCGCTCCCCTCTATCTACAAGAATATTCACAACACTTCCTGGACGAATATCTATCACTCCAGCAAACACAGCAAAATGCATTTCTTCATTTTTTGTTTTTATCAGTAATTCACCTTTTGTAATAGAACTTACAAGTGGTGCATGCGTCGGCAGAACTGTTATAGTCCCTGTAGTCGTCGGTACAGTCACAGAAAGTATCTCCCCTTCAAAGATAATTTTTTCTGGTGTGATAAGTTTTATGTGAAGTACTGCGTGGTCCATAGAAATTATAGTACTTCTTCGATACAGCCTTTCATGTAGAAATTAATTTCAGGAACTTCATCATGGAGACCGTCCAGAATTTCTTTGAAGCCTCGGATTGTTTCTACAAGAGGAACATACTTTCCAGAACGACCAGTGAACTGCTCAGCTACGAAGAATGGTTGTGAAAGGAATCGTTGAATCTTGCGTGCTCGAAGCACTGTTTTGCGGTCTTCTTCAGAAAGCTCGTCCATACCCAAAATAGCAATAATATCTTGAAGATCTTTGTATCGTTGTAATACAAGTTGTACGCCACGCGCAACTATATAGTGCTCTTCACCTACAATTTTTGGATCAAGAATAGTTGAACTTGAGTCGAGTGGGTCAACGGCAGGATAAATACCAAGCTCCGAAAGTGGACGTGAGAGTACTGCTGTCGAGTCGAGGTGTGAGAATGTTGTCGCTGGAGCAGGGTCTGTGAGGTCATCGGCTGGTACGTATACAGCTTGCACAGAGGTAATAGACCCTTTATCAGTAGACGTAACACGTTCTTGCAAGCGACCCATTTCTGAGGCAAGTGTTGGTTGATATCCTACTGCAGATGGCATTCGCCCAAGAAGTGCCGAGAGCTCAGACCCAGCTTGAGTAAAGCGAAATATATTATCTACGAAAAGCAAAATATCTTTTTCTTCTTCATCGCGGAAATATTCTGCCATCGAGAGCGCAGAAAGTGCAACACGAGCGCGGGCACCTGGTGGTTCATTCATTTGCCCAAAGGCAAGTACTGTTTTGTCGAGTACTCCAGACTCTTCCATCTCTCGGTAGAGGTCGTTTCCTTCTCGACTTCGTTCTCCTACTCCAGCAAACACAGAGTATCCACCGTGTTCAGATGCAATATTGCGAATAAGCTCTTGAATAATTACAGTCTTTCCTACACCAGCTCCACCAAAGAGTCCCACCTTTCCGCCTTTCAAAAAAGGACAAATGAGGTCAATTACTTTAATACCCGTCTCAAGCACTTCCGCCTTTGTAGATTGGCGTGCAAACGCGGGTGCATCTCGGTGAATAGGGTATCTCTTTTTTGTAACGGGTGCAGGTTTGTTATCAATTGGATTTCCTACCACATCAAACATTCGCCCAAGAACTTCCGGACCTACGGGAACTGAAATAAATGCACCAGTATCGACAATCTCTTGTCCACGCATGAGTCCATCAGTTGCACTCATTGCTACAGCGCGAACCTCATTGAGTCCAATATGTGCCGCAACCTCGAGAGTCAACGTTGTTTCTTTTTTGTCCGCGCCGACGATTATTGCAGTGAGTGCATTGTAAATAGAAGGGAGTGTCCCCTCAAATACAACATCGACAACTGGCCCAACAACTTGTGTAATTTTTCCTTTGTTCATACATTTTTATATTATTAATACTTTTAATTTGCGGACAATGCCACCGCTCCTGAAGAAATTTCTGCAATTTCTTGAGTCACTACATCTTGGCGAACCCTGTTATACCGAAGCTTTAATATTTTTAGCATATCATTTGCTGCGTCTGTTGCTTGCTTCATAGCAAACATACGTGCACTGTGTTCTGAAGCGTGGCTTTCTGTGAGAATTTGATGAAAAGCAACATGTAACAACTGTGGCACAACAGTAGAAAGAATTTCACTTGCAGAAGGTTCAAATGTATACAATGGTTTTGGTTCTGCAAGTTCTTTTTTGACTTCCTCACTTCCTTCTGATATTTCTTCAAGTAGATTTTCAAAAATTTCCGTACTTACTGGGAGCATCTGACGTGCAATTGGTTTATATACACTTGCTTTTACATAATTTGTAAAAAGAGCTACCACCGAAAGATACGTGCCAATTTCAAACTGACTCACTACAAATTTTGAAAGCGCGCGAGTATCATCAACTGAAGTATAGTTTTCAAGATCTATAAAACTTGCCACAATATTGAGCTTCATACGACGGGCAATCTTTTCTGAAAACTTTCCAACAGTAACAACGTCAATATTTTCCTTCACATTTTGTTTGAGATAATTTGTCAACGCTCGTGCAACATTGGTATTATAACTTCCGCAAAGACCTTTATTTGAGGACACGACAACAAGAAGTATCCTATTTGCATCTTTTGGCACAATAAAGAGTGGGTGTGCTTCTGTTATTTCTTTTGAAATTGACTCAATAAGTTCAAGTGCATGAACTGCATACGGACGCACAGAAAGCGTCTGCTGTACCGCTTTTTTCATTTTCGATACAGAGATCATTTCCATAGTACGTGTAATCTTTCGAATACTTCCTACAGATTTTATCTTTCCTTTAATTATTTTTGCGCCAGCTGCCATGATTTCTATTTATTGAGACTTAGACCGAAACGCTCAATTACTTGTCGTAGATTCGCAATCACCTCATCATTCCAACCTTTTTCAATAGAACTCAGAAGTTCCCCTTCTTGCTCATTTAAGAATGAATGAAATTTTGATTCCCATACCGAAACTTCTTTTGGATCAGTAGTTGAAAGTGTTCCTTCGTTCAACGCAAAGATAGATGCAACTTGGAGTGCAACTCTAAGTGGTGCATTTTGATCTTGCTTCAAGAGTTCAACAGCACGCTTTCCGAGATTAATCATTTTCTTTGTTTCTGGATCAAGATCAGAGTCAAACTGAGAAAAACTTTCAAGGTCTCGGTACTGCGCAAGAGTAAGTTTGAGCTTTCCTGCATTTTTCTTCATTGCAGATGTTTGTGCTGAAGATCCTACACGAGATACTGAAAGACCAACATCAATTGCAGGCCGAATACCTTTATAAAAAAGATTTGAGTCAAGGAATATTTGTCCGTCGGTAATAGAAATTACATTTGTTGGTACATACGCAGAAATATCTCCAGCTTGTGTTTCAATAATAGGAAGTGCTGTGATAGATCCTCCGCCATTTTCTGTATTACGGCGACATGATCGTTCAAGAAGCCGAGAGTGTAGGTAAAAAACGTCTCCAGGATACGCTTCACGACCCGGTGGTCGTTTAAGAAGAAGTGATATCTCACGGTACGCAACCGCATGCTTAGAAAGATCATCATATACAACAAGAACATCTTTTCCTTGATCCATGAAGTATTCAGCGAGTGCTGTTCCAGCATACGGAGCAACATACGAATACACCGATCCTTGTGAGATACCTGCAAGCACAACACATGTGTACTCCATCGCGCCTGCCGCGCGGAGCTTCTCTACAATCTGTGCAATCTTGGATTCCTTTTGACCAATAGCAACATACACACAAATAGTGTTCTGGCCTTTTTGATTAATGATGGTGTCGATTGCGATAGTTGTTTTTCCTGTCTGACGGTCACCAATAATAAGCTCACGCTGTCCACGACCAATTGGAATCATCATGTCAATTGCCTTGATTCCTGTCTGAAGTGGCTGATTTACAGGCTCACGTGTCATAACTCCTGGTGCAATTTTCTCTACCGGATAATTTGTAGCCGCTCGAATGACACCTTTCTCGTCCACAGGACGCATGAGTGAATCGACGACACGACCAAGAAACGCATCACCAACCGGAACTTGTAAAATGGTGCCTGTGCGAGTTACCGCAACTCCTTCAATAATTTTTTCACCCGTACCAAAAACAACAACACCAACCACGTCTTTGTTTAAATTGAGCGCAAGTCCAACGTCCCCTGTAGCAAACGTCACCATTTCCATCGATTGCACAGAAGGAAGTCCGGCGACTTGGGCAATTCCGTCAGCAACAGAAACAACTACACCTTGCTCGGATACCGTGAGACTCGGACTGAGTCCTGCAATAGACTTTTCTATTTCTGAAATGATTCCTTGAATGTTGTTCATAAAAAATTATTTTTTGGTTAATAATGAATTGAGTATTGTAATCACACTTCCATCAAACACTTTTCCTTTGTATACCGCCACAAATCCTCCTACCAGACTTTTGTCTATCGTCAGACTTACTGATGTAGGAATGGTTCCAACATCTTTATGTGCCAAGTCACTAATGCGGTCAATAACGTTTTCACTTAACTGTGTTGCGGAAGTGATTGCAATAGTGTCTTGCTTGCTTTCTTGTACAACTTTTGTTTTTAAAATTTCAACAACGGCTGGCAAAAGATGTGTGAGATGACTCCGTGCCAATAACGCGTTTAAAGCAGTAACTGCTTTTTGTTCGCCATGAGTACTAGATACTTGCGTGAGTGCTTCTGTAATTTGACGCGCAGTAGGAACCATACTTATTTTACAAGCGACTTAACATACGACTCATTCACATCTTGAGTAAACTTTTCTGAAAGAATTTTACGAGTCAAATCAACGATAAGTTTTGGGGATTTCTCTTGCCATTCATTGTGGAGTTCTTTTTTCATCCATCCAAGTTCACTTTCTGCCTTTACTATTATGTCTTGGGCGTCTTTTTTTGCTTTTACAATTAAGGACGTTCGCAAAACTTCAGCTTTTTCGTGTGCTGCGTGCAAGAGTTTTGTTTCTTCTTCTCGAGCACCTGAAAGAATAGCTGTCTTTTCTGCAAATGCATTTTTGCGATCACGCTCTGCTTCATCTCGGAGGGTGAGGCCTTCTACAATTTTCTTTTTTCGCTCATCGAGCGTCTTCCCGAGACTTTTGAAGAAAAACTTATTTAAAATAAAAAGAATAATGAGGAAGTTAACAAAATTTGCAAGGGCAACCTTCCAATCAAATCCAACATTACCTAAAATTTCGAGAAGTTTTTCCACGGAAAATTGCGTGAGCTACTCAATTTTAGATAACAAAGAATGCAACAAGTGCGTAGATAGCAATAGCTTCGATCATAGCAACTCCAACAATCATTTTACTGAAAATAGATCCTTGTACATCAGGATTTCGGCCAATTGCTTCAAGCGCCTTACCCACCACAAAACCTTGTGCAAGTGCAGTACCAAACATAGAAAGTATAATGAGTCCTTGTGCGAGATATTTCATCGCTTCAGCTAATTGAGCTCCAGATTGTATTGTTTCTTCCATAAAATGCTTATTTTATAATGATTATATCGTCATTCTAGCACAGTTTTTGCATAAAAACAGCACCTTAAGTACAATTTTATTCAGCCACTAGTCTGTGCAAATTGCCTAGTAACTCAACAGGTTCAAGGCCAAGAATTTCTTCAGTATTTGACTGGTCTGGTACTTTATTTAAGATAAAAATCTTTTTTTGAAGTACAAATGCAAATCCCATTTCCAAGAAAGAATTTGATCCTATATAACCTTCAACATCTCTTTGTTTTTCGTTCACAATAAGTATTGCGTCCGACTCTCTAATTTTATTCAAATGAATAACTATCATTTCGTTTTTATGTATCGCTTTTTCCAAACGAGTCATAGTTGAATAATTCATAACTTCACCTAAAGTTGGTATGTGTACAGAGAGGCCTTTATTAGTAAGAAGTTTTTGAATGTCAACGATACGATCAAAAATCTTCATTGAACCACAAAGTGTAATTGTTTTTATTTTCATATAATATTATTAATGCTCTGTCTTACCGTCACCTTCTTTAATAACCATACTGTAGTAAATTGACACGAGAATTCCAAACACCATTGCCTGTACTACCCCAACTAAAATTCCAAATCCCATCCAAACAACAGGAAGTACGTATGCAAATGCTCCAATAATTACCACAGTAAGTACTTCATGAGCAAAAATATTTCCAAACAAACGCATTGAAAGTGAGATTGCTTTTGCCGCTTCTCCGATTAGTTCAAGAAGTCCCACAAAAAGATGAATAATACTTTCAAATCCAGCACCAATTCCTTTTTTGAAAGATGGATAGACATCTTGGATTGGAAAATATCGACTTATAAATTTAAAAAATCCCCACTCTTTGATACCAATGAGTTGTGTTGAGAGTATAACTGCAAGTGCAAGTCCGAATGTGGTGTTGAAATCTGCAGTCGCAGGGCGAAGAAGGTGATAATCATCATATTTCAGTGCAGAAATTATAGGAATTAGTGGAATAAGGTTTGCAACTCCTATATAAATCATTATCGAACCTACAATTGGTAACGCCAAACGTGCTCTTTTTTCGGAACCAATCACTTGAGTCATAAGATTTAAAATAGACTCATAAATATATTCACAAAATGATTGAAAACGTCCTGGAATAAGTTTGAATCGCGCAACAACAAACACTAAACCAACAAAAACAAAAGTAAGGAGAAGGATCATTAAAAAAGAATCTTTCACGGGAAAGTTCCCTATTTCAAATAGAGTGTGGGCCTCAATTTCTGGAATATGCTGCTTAATTTGCAGGAAACTACTTTCTGTAGACGCCATTGTTTTCAAAGGATACCACAGAAATTAGATACAGATGAATTGACAGTTAATAATATATATTGTATAAATATGAATGCAGTTATTTTGCTCCATTTTTAGGAGTAGATCATGATTACATGTTTATTTTCTTTTTTTCACCAAGTTGCAGGACTTTGTAGGAAATTACTCAATGTAAAAATATGCTTACGGGAAAACGAAGATGGCGAAGTTGTCCAGCACAGTACTCGCTTCATCTTTTATTACGGAGCAAGTATGCTTTTTTGGGGGTGGTCGTTTCATATATTTTCTACTTTGCAGCAGTTCTGAGGGCAGAGGCGGACTTTTCAGCAAAAATACACATCCCAGGCATGAAAGAAGTTGTTTTTTCACTTGAGTCCGGCGAGGCAACCTTCTCACAGGAAATTCGTATTCAAAAAAAACTAGTAGGGGAAATAATTGGCTTGGCAAAAGATGGTATGCCGGCTGAAGTTTTACCGGTATACAATCTGGTTATTTATGGACCCTACGCACGCTTGGTACTTGATGGTCGGCGGATGATCAGCCGTGACGAGTTCACCTTTCAAATTGCTGTAATGGCGAGCGATAGTGCGCAAGTACTCATCGAGGAGGGTTGGGAGCCAAGCGCACCTGGTTCACAATCCGTACTTTTCGCCTTGCAAGAGGCAGTCTCAAAGGAGATCAAGTAATCAAGACCCTGTATGAACCCGCACAAAACACTGTGTTGGGTCCAAAAAAACACATCCCTGAAATGGTGCGTTTTATTTTTTATATCTTCAACCCTTTCCCTTGTTTAAACAGTACAAGCAACCAAACAACAGCAGCAAGAATAAGTCCACTTAATACACCCACGCAGAGCCATATTGACACATCTGTAATTCCTAGAAATCCATATCGAAATCCATTTACTAAATACATAACTGGATTTGCATACGAAAGCGTCTGCCAAATAGGTGGCAATAGTGTGAGCGAGTAGAACACCCCCCCAAAATATGTGAGTGGCGTGAGAATAAATGTTGAGAAAATTGAAAGACTATCCATCTTTGTTGCGTAGATTGCATTTATCATTCCCCCAAGTGAAAAAAGAAGGGCGGTGCCAATCGAGAAGAAAAGTACTGCCCATACTGACACAACAGAGAGCGGAATAAAAAAGAGCATCATTAAAATACTGAGGGTTGTAACAAGAAGCGCTCGCATTACCCCACCACTTACAAACCCAAGGACAATAGTAAGAGGGTGCACAGGCGCGACGAGTATTTCTTCCAAATTACGCTGAAACTTAGCAAAGTAAAAAGAGAATACTACATTCGTAAATGCTGCCATAGATATAGACATCAGAATAAGACCTGGAGCAATATATTGCATGTAGGAAAATCCTGCCACACTACTAATCTGTGAACCAATGAGTTTTCCGAAAATAAGGAAGTACAAACCTGTAGTGATAAGCGACGGAAGAAGGGTTTGTACCCAAATACGCACAATGCGTATAAATTCTTTTCGTACCATTGTATTGTATGCTACCCACTGTGTTCTCATAAGGTTCATATTATTTTTGTGTAAGCTTAATAAAAAATTCTTCAAGGCGATTTGATTTTGGACGAATGCCAGTTGCTTCAATGCCTATTTCTTGTAGTAGTACAAACAAGGTTGGTAGTGACGCAGTACCCCCTACAACAACCTCAAACGTCTTCGTATCTACATACACAGGTGTAAATGCTTTAAGTTTTGAGAGTACTTCTTTTGTAACCTCTTTTTTTGCATCTACAACAAAAGTCTGTATTTCTTGATTTGAAAGTAAATCTTTTATTGCTCCACGTGCAATCACTTTTCCATTCTGTATTACAGCCATATTCTTACAAAGCTGCTCAGCTTCTTCGAGATAATGAGTCGTAAGAAGAATAGTCACTCCTTTCTTATTGAGCTCTTCTAAAAAAACCCACATCTCGCGACGAAGTTCTACATCCACACCTGCCGTTGGTTCATCAAGGATAAGAATCTTTGGATCATGCATGAGTGCACGAGCAATCATAAGACGACGCTTCATTCCTCCTGAAAGTGTCCGAGCCTGATCGTTTCTCTTCTCCCACAGTGAGAGTTTTTTTAACACTTCTTCGGCACGAACAAGCGCATCTTTTCTTTTAATTCCGTAATAACCTGCCTGTATAACGACGATTTCGATTAACGTGTCAAAAATACCAAAATTAAACTCTTGCGGAACAATACCTATCAAGCTTTTAATATACGTATGATTTTCAGAAATAGATTCTCCAAAAACCTTCACTTCACCTTCCGTCATTTGCACTAAGTCAGTAAGGATATTAATAATCGTTGTTTTCCCGGCTCCATTTGGGCCAAGCAAGGCAAAAAATTCTCCTTGTGGAATAGAAAGAGTTACATTGTCTACTGCTTTTTTACCACCAGGAAAAATCTTAGTTAAATTCTTTATTTCAATTGCATTCACAAAGATTTTACTTATTGTCGTACATTTTTACTTCTCCAATAAAGTCCATTTTACCAATTGCAATACCTTGATTTCTCAGAATTGCATACGCCATTGAAAGATGAAAGAACATGTTGGCAACCGCGAACTCCTCTACAAATTCTTTACCAATAAAATGTTTTCCTCCAAGCCATGAGTATGTTATTTCTACCTCATCCGCTTTACTAAAGTCTTCGACAGTAAATGTTCGTACAATCTCTTTTGTTTTTTCAATACGTGTTTTAAGTTCTGCAATTGTCGACTCTGTATCGGGCATAGATACAGGATCCTTTCCTGACAATTTTGCTAAGTACCCTTTTGCGTTATCCGAGATAAGTTGAATCTGGCGAGTGAAATTAAACATGTCTGGAGCAATTGTAGCTTGAATAACCTCATGTTCATGAACATCTCTTTCTTTTATAAACGCATCTGCTTTATCTAAAAGATGTGTAGCTGTATCCAATGTTCGACTCACTAAAGTAACGAAAAGTTCGTATTTTTGATTCATATACAAGCAAGTATACGCTCATATAGTTAGCATGTAAAGTATTATACACGATCAGTCAAAAAGCCTTTACAGTGAATACTTTTCTTCAATCCCATGCGCAACAACTTCTGATACAATGCCTTTTTCTTGGAGATATTTAAGTGACTTATTGCCTGCTGATTCCAAAGATCTATCTGACAAATTACCAATACATTCATTAAATGCATTCGGAGATGCTTGCATAAGTACTTCCATTTTTACTTGTGCTTGAGTTTTGTGTTTTGTATACAAATCTACAACAGTATTAAATGCACTTTTAATAAATACAGGTGCACCATATTGCTCTTGCATCGAAGTCAATATTTTTACTACCTTTCTTGAAATAATAGTTTGAGCTCGATAATATTGTACGTTTTCATAAGCGAATAATACTTTTGATTTTTTATCAAACGCAGTCTGCATAAACATCATTAAACTATCAAAAATATCTTTTCGATCAGTATGCATTGAAGGGTCTATTTGAGCCTGTTGTGCAGATTCTATTTTTTCTCGTTGTAATGTCAATTTACCTTTTATTTTTCTATATACTCGTTCTGATATTTCTCTATTAATATACAAATCCTTCAAGTAATGCTCTTCTATATCAATAGCCATGAGATGTAACGACTGCTCAAATAACGAATCACCATGTGTTGCTCGGAGGGCTTCTCTTTCGTTTTTAATTACCTCAATTTTTCTTTGAACCTTTTCTTTAATAACACCATAATATTCTTGTTCAACAAAACCACGCGCTCTCTGATCTTCAAAACGTTTTTCTTTTGTAAGTAAGTAGTAAATAGCAATATCCAACTCATGTGCCTCATCAAGCGGCGACAGGGCATTTATTTTTAGTTTGTTTACCAAAGCTCCAATAGTCACCGCTTTTACAAAAAGTGTTGCAAGAATACATCCAATGGTGAGTGCGAGTAAAAACTGTTGCGGCGAATATGTGTACATCCAATCTGCTGGTTTGTAGTCAGCAGGAATAAGAAGGACCACAATAATTGCAAGTGCACCCCGAAGACTCCCCCATGAGAGCAAGTGCTGCCAGGATGTTGGAATATGTGCTTCAAGTTTCAACTTATTAAGAGGTATAACAACAGCATAAATAGAAATAGCACGTGCAATAGCAACAACAAAAATGGTAATAACAACAGGAAGCCAAAGCTCCGCAAGTGATATTTTTGTAGAAGCAAAAAGTATCCCAATTAAAATAAATACAAGCGAATTGATAACAAACGCGAGGTGTCCTACAGACTTTTCAATATACTCATCAGACTTTGGAGAAAGAATATGCCGCGAGTAATTGCCTAGGAAAAGCGCAGCAATCGTTGTGGCGATAATAGAAGAAAGGTGGATATTTAAACCAAAAATTCCATGTGTATTTATCAGCTCACATAAAATAAACACAATATGTGCCGAAACAATAAGGAGTGTGATCGACACAAATTCATTTGACCGCGTGTATCGAAGTGCACGTGAAAAAACAATCGCCATCCCAATTCCAAACAAAATACCACCAATAACCATCATAAGAAACATCCCAATGCCTTCAATCACTGTTCCTACCCCATTAAAACCATTTTGTGCAATCGCAAGCACAACAAAAAAGATTGCAACCGCAGTACCGTCATTAAACAAACTTTCTCCTTCAAAAATGAGCGTCAGACGTTTTGGCGCGCCAAACTCTTTAAAGAGTGCAAGAACCGCAACTGGATCTGTAGCTGAAATAATCGCAGCAAATAAAAGCGCAATAATAAATGGTATCGGAAGACCAATAAGTGGCAACAAGAAAAAGAGTGCGCCTGCAATAATAAGTGCCGAAATAATAAGACTTACAATAGAAAGTAGAGTTATAGACCACGCGCTCTCAACTATCTTACGCACATTCATATTGTAAGCTGACTCAAAAATAAGTACAGGAAGAAATATATAAAACAGAAGCTCTGGCGTTAAAGTAAAATCATCAATAAAACCAAACATAGGTTCAAGGAGCGAGAGTTTTGAGAGTGGAACAAGTACAAGTCCCACGATTACCAAAAGTACCGTGTATGGAATCTTGACCCGTTTAGAAATAAAAAATACCGCTGACGAGAGCGTAAGAAGCGTAAACAACGCTAGAACGGAAGTGATGCTTAACATAATAATATTAAAGTTAAAGTTTACTCCTCATCATAAAATAGGCAAGAGGCTTATGCACAAAATCATATTATTAGTCATAAATTTGGTATACTTTTTTGTATGAAATATGACTACGACGTAATTGTTCTTGGTGCTGGGGGTGCTGGACTCACTGCCGCAATCGGTGCATCGGGCATAGGCGCTTCAGTATTACTTATCGAAATGGACAAACTTGGTGGCGACTGTACTCATTATGGGTGCATTCCAAGCAAAACACTCATTCGAGAAGCAAAAAAGTTTTTTGAAGCGAAGGAATACTTTAAAATAGATCTCAAGATAAATATTCAGGATATACTCCTAAAAACTCAAAATACCGTACGTGCTGTACAAGAACGCTTTGAATCAATCGAAAGACTCAACACTCTGGGTGTAGATGTCGTTATTGGTAAAGCGATTTTTTTAGACAAACATACCGTAGCCGTGGAGAAGAAAAAATACACCGCAAAAAAGTTTGTCATTGCAACTGGTGGAAATCCGGCCCGTATACACACAAAAGGATTTGAAACCTTAGATTATCTGACCAATAGAACTATTTTTATTCCCAAAAAAATAGAGTCACTCATTGTAATTGGAAGTGGTCCTATTGGCTGCGAACTCGCACAAGCGTTTAATAGACTTGGTGTAAAAGTTACCATTCTTACAAAAGATTCTACCATTCTTAATAGAGAGGATTCCCGTGCCTCAAAAATCGTCCAAGATACTCTAATTAAAGAAGGTGTGACAATTATTTTTAACACAGAAATACTCGAAGGTTTTAAGGTTGCTACACAAAAATCAGTAAAAATTAAAGTATCAAATAAGGAAAATATAATCACCGCAGATGAAGTTTTAGTTGCTGTTGGACGAAGTCCACATGTTGAAAATATTGGTTTAGAAACAATTGGTGTCGATTTCGACAAAAACAAAGGTATTGAAGTAAATGACCATGCACAAACGAATCTATCAAACATATATGCGATTGGTGACGTTGTAGCGAGTAGTCCCAAATTCACTCATTTTGCAAATCATCATGCAAAAGTTGCACTCACGCACATGTTTTTTACGTTTTTCGCTCACACAGAAAAAATAGTTATTCCCCGAGTAACATTCACAACACCTGAGATTGCCTCAGTTGGTATAAGCACAGAAAAAGAAGTACATGAAAAAGGATACTTTATATTTACAAAAGAATACACCGATATTGATCGCGCTATTACTGATGGAAACGAGGTCGGGTTTTTACAAATTGTCACCGATGCAAAAGGCGCAATCAAAGGTGCGACACTCGTTGGTACTTCGTCCGGAGAACTCATAAACGAAATAGCGCTCGCAATGAAACAAAACATAAAAATTACCGCGCTCGCTGATACCATTCACGCATATCCTACATACGGATATGGGCTTCGTAGTTGCGCAGATCAGTTTAGAGCAAAATCATATTCCCCACTCAAAAAAAAGATTGTAAAAGCAATACTCCAACTCAACGGCAAAAATACTACGAACTAAAGTGCTTTTCGTACTTTCTTCCGAGATACGTAAGAACAACAATACCAAGCACAGCAAGGACTATGTTGAACGGGCTCAGCATACGAAGTGACTCTCCAAAATATACGAAAATAAATGTTCCGGGAATCATTCCAATAAAAGACCCTATAACATATTGCTTAAACGGCACACTCGTAACTCCAAACAAAAAGTTTAGTGCATTAAAAGGAAATAATGGTATCAAACGCAGAGCAACCACAGTAGAAAACCCCTTTCGTTGTAGTTTTTTATCGTATTCTTTTATTTTTGGATATTTTGGAAGTATGTTTTTTTCAACATAATCACGAAAAACATATCGTGAAAGGAGAAATGCAAGTGATGCCCCGAGAGTATTGCCAATTAACGCAATAACAGTCCCAAGAAACTTTCCAAAAAGCGATCCTGCTAGAAGTGTGAGTGGTGTGCCAGGAAACCCAAGTATTGCTGAGATTGTCTTAAGTCCAATAAGAACAAAAGAAGCAAATAGAGGCATTTCCATACTTTGTTTTTCAAAAGCAGCCAGACTCGCCATTATTTCTGTATAATAGACAAAACAGGTCAGTGATACTCCAACAACAAAAATAACCAGAAGAATTTTTTTCATATTTTTTTATTTTTTAACATGTATACCAGAAATACAAGCGCGGCAACTTCTATATACACAATAAGCTGCGTCCCGATTGAAAGTGTCCCTGTGTATGCAAAAATAAACGCAAATGGAATCACTCCAAGAATAGTGGCCAAAAAGTATGTTCTACTTTTCATTTCTGAAAAAAGTCCAACAGCGTAAGAAAGAACATCTACTGGGACTACCATCCGAAGCAAGACCACAGTCCAAAATATATTTTTTTCTGGGAGTCTTTTTTCATAACGCTCTAACCTTTCAAGTGAAACCATTTTTTGCACGAGTGGTTTACCATATCTACGTGCTAGAAGAAAGACGATCTGGGAGCCAAGTACCCAACCCAAAATAGACAGGACTCCCGCAATAAACCAACCCCAAGCCACAGAAGCAACAGGGATAAGTGGAAGTGTCGATACAGGAGCCACAACAACCGCCACAGCAGTTATGATGACGTAGTACAACATACCTAGAGTACTATTATCACTGACTATAGACGTAATATTTTCTTCGTATTCCCTTGCTAGATACGAAGCAAAAATAAACAGGAGCACAACAAAAAGTATGCCCAAAAAACCGCCGACTATTTTTTTATTGAATACTGCCTTCAAGACTTCAGTGTGACTCAGAAGTTAATTGTACCTACTGACAACTTTCTGACTTCAGCACTCCACGTATCTGTATCGAAGACCACGCACTATCAACACACCAACTATATTCAGGTGTATCAGAAAGAGGTACAGAAATTGCCCACGAAGTTACATTACCAGCAGTCCCTTTAGATACACATGTTGCTTTTGACGGGTTACTTTGTGTCGCTTTCTCTATGAAATTAAAAACGTCTGTATTTCCAAAAAGAGTTCCTGTTGTTTTTTTACATGCACCGAGAGCAAATTGCTTTTGGGTATATATACTATTACTCCGTGCAATTTCTACTGACGAACGAAGATTTGAAAGTGTCGTTTTTAGTTCCTCTGTCTTCGATACACTATAGTTTTGATTGTCCTCAACCTGCTTTTCTACGTCCTCAAACAATACTGCATTTGCAGGAACCTTAATATTAATTGGTTTATTAATATCTGAAAGAGTCACTTTAAACACAATTTTTATTTGCTTACCAGCAAGCTGGATTGCTGTGTCTGGTGGTACTACTCGCATGCGGTATTCCATAATTGCCGGGAATCCTTCATTATCTATCCAAAGCACGAGTTGTGTATTTTTATCGACATAATCAAACACTTCATTAAATTCCTGACTTGCAAAATATTCTTTGAGTCCTTGATCATCAACGAGTGTACTGTATTCTTTAAGTTCAGGATTATTTTTTAGTTCATCATCTAGTTTTGTGTAAAAATCAAGAATAGAGTCTTTTTTAATTTGAATTACGTATCGGGTTAATTTTCTTCCATCAACAGTCTCTTGTTTTGGAGTATCTTTAAATACAACAAGACCAACTTCATCAGCAATAGCTGCAACTTTTTTAACAAATGCAATTGCTTGAGTTTTATTTTTCTTAAAAGACTCTTCAAACTCAGGCAATTCTTTAGCAAGATATGATATTTCACTCGTACCATAACCACTTTCCGTCGATGTAGATACGTTACCTGGAACTTTTACCCATTTCCCTTTAAAAGCAGAGAAAGTTCCAAAAAAACTCGGTATATTGTTTATTTTGAAATAGTAATCACTATCCTTCTTCATTGCATCTGCATTTATTTTGTATGAAAGATCACCTAATGAACCTTCAGCATCTACATTAAATAAGAAATCACCCAATGTTTCACCTTTATTTTCAGACGTAGCTTGTATTGCAAGAGAACCACGTACATCAGCCGGAAGACTCTTCATTGAATCACCAAGTTCAACCAAAAAAGGTTTTTTTGGTTCGTTTGAGAAATAAAAGTAATTTGGGCTATTTTTGGTAAAAGTTACCTTCTTACCAACATTTGTCGTGGGTTTTTTATTGTCAGTCGTCTCACCAGTAGTACTGGTATTTTGTATCGAAAAACTACTTGACTCTGCTACCGACTGCACCGCATCACTTGTTGCAAACATAACCACAAGGTCAAAGTTTTTTCCACCTTCCGTAACACGATATTCGTATTCATTACCGCTTACTGGGTCTGTTATTTTTGTTTTTTGATTATATAAATCCTTGTTGTCGGCAATAAGTTTTGCAAGTGTTGTTGGATAGGATTTTCTGGAAGGTTCAAAGGTATTAGGGCCATATTGACCCAACATCATGAGAATTGATCTTATGTTTTCAACGCGTGAATAATCATCTTGATATTGCTGCCGTATTTCTGCCTCATTAGACACCTGAATAGTAAATGGTTTTGCATCCGCGTCCCTTTCTTCAACAGTCAATGCAGTAGACACGCCATATGATGAAGACGTTATCTGAGATGACTTGCTCAAAAGCTGACTAAAAAAAGTATCCTCGGTGTACTGCGTGCTACTTACAAAAAATCCACCTTTTTGGAAAAGAAGATACCCGACTACTCCAAACGCACCAAGTAAAATAATAAGTGCGAGAGCAGTAAAAAAAGTTTTCTCTAGTTTATGGTTTGGTATTTGAGCTACGACTACTGGTCCGTAATTGTTCTGAGGTTGCATTGGTGTTTGTGCGGGAGCACTTGAAACAACTTGTGGTTGAAACATTTGTGCAGAATCTAGACCTTCAAGTTTCCAACCCTTTGACTTTAAAATACTATACATCTGCTGCGTCTCGAGTGGAGAAAGTTTTAATGCTTGCAGTACTTGATCAATGAGTACTACTGGGCTTGTCTCATCAATACCATTAACTTTAAGTGTCGTGAGTATTCCATTTGTATCAAACATATAACGTGATTTTATATTTTAATTATATATTAGAAACACACTTTTCGATACACAAATGTTCTCTTTTTTGAATTTTGTCTCCTTGAAAAGATAATCATTTCAAAGAACTTTTTTGAAAGAGACTTCTCAAAAATACAGGAAAACCCTTTTGGATTCTGGATTTTTTGGGGGGAATTCAGAACAGACGGCGCTTCGCGCCGACCATATTTTTGCTTCGAAATCCGATTTTCAATTTTGGCGGTGTTTTTTGATTGATGTTCGAACATTTTTTGAGCAAAACCCCCAATAAGGAAGCCAGCCCCGCCACTGCGCGCCTTGCTCGCAACACCACAGAAAAATACTCTTTGCTCTTTTTATTTTGCGCGCGCCCGATTTCTTTTTCTCTTAATGAAAAAAGT
>Ga0209181_10004500_pt1 | contig 20733 bp, 13 predicted proteins | sample MAT05_FD_187208 | JGI IMG/M metagenome (GOLD analysis project Ga0209181, IMG submission 187208) | Freshwater microbial communities from Lake Fryxell liftoff mats and glacier meltwater in Antarctica - MAT-05 (SPAdes) (version 2) | ecosystem: Environmental > Aquatic > Freshwater > Ice > Liftoff... | reverse complement strand
CATCATCACTGATTACACCATTGGAAGCGATCGATTTGTCCTTAAAGGGAGCGATCTTGGCATTAGTCAGATTAACTTTCAGAAGGGAATTACCTCAGAGATTGCCAGTGATGGAAACTTTATTGTGATGTTTGACCCATTTCCCAACGCGGCATCGGCGGCACAAGCGATCGCGGCAAATAATGCCATTACAGCAGATCAAGGGGTGTTCATTTACTTCAATTCAACGCTTGGAATTAACCGTCTGGTGTATTCTCAAGATCTTGGTGACGGCGGAAATATTAGTGTTCTTGCCAATCTCACCAATCAGGCTGGAACTGACGGATTACAGAGTCTAAATAGCTACTCGGCTAACGACTTTAGCCTCATTTAATAGTTTTATCACGATCGCGTCTGAGGGATAGCTAATCATCTATCTCTCAGCTTTTTGTGTTTTGGATATTCATCTCCTATTTGGCAAAATTCCTCATACATTCACAGGTTTTTAAAGTCTATTTAAGAACATTAAAGTGAACGATTCAAAGCTGAACAAAGGAGGCAAATTCCGTGACTCAAACCGTAGTGATTGATGAAGTGAAACGAAAAACGAGTATCTTCAAACAGCTAATGTCTCTACACTGGATAATGGCAACTTGTTTTCTGCTGGTGTATGTCACTGGCGCGATTGTAGCTCGGTTCCAAACAGGGCGGTTCTATAGTGGTCCAAAGGGATTGCTCTCGTTCTTTCACCAATCGGTCGGAGTGTTGGTGATGATGCTCCTCATTGCTCGGATTTCTCTACTAATTCGGGTCGTCTGGAGCAAATACTCGCGGCGTTTACCCAGTCCCACACATCCCTGGATGCTAAAGTTTATTTTGCACAGTGTTCTTTATGGATTCATGCTGATTGCTCCTGTGACAGGTTTCTTAATTGCAAACTCTTACGGTAGTGATGTACCTTTCTTTGGGCTAGCAACCGTCACTCCGATCTTTGCTAAAAATCCGGCGATCGTTGAAACCGCCAGAAGCTTACATTTCTGGCTCTCCTATCTGTTTCTTGCTTTCATCATTCTGCATATCTTGGCACACTGGAGCATTGTTCGGAGAAGTTGGCGGCGAATTCAGACCAGGATATCCAACATGCAGATCTTCCATTACAAATAAAACTTATGGCTGCGACAACTGTTTTGCTAGTTGAAGACGATGTGAGCCTGTGTGAAACTGTACAGCTTTATATTGAACGGGAAGGATGGCGCTGTCTGATTGCCCACAATGGCACAGAGGGCACCGCTCAAGTTCAGCGTTTTCATCCAGATTTGGTTGTATTAGACATCATGTTGCCCGATCTCAATGGATTTGAAGTGAGTCAAGCGCTTCGTGAAGCAGGCTGCTTTGTTCCGGTTTTGATGTTAACAGCACGCGCTGAAGAAAGCGATCGCGTCCACGGTTTAGCGAGCGGTGCAGATGATTATCTGACTAAGCCCTTTAGCGTTAAAGAACTCATTGCAAGGATTAGAGCATTGCTGAGACGCAGCTATAGCGTTGGCTATCGGGATGTGCGACGGGCGCGGGGAGTTGTAATCGATCGCGACCAGCGGCAGGCATTTCTAAATGGACAATTACTCGATCTGCGCGGTAGAGAGTTTGATTTATTGGCACAGTTAGTTAGTTTTCCCGGACGGGCTTACAGTCGCGAACAATTGCTAGAACATATTTGGGGCTATGACTTTGAGGGTGATGTCCGAGTCGTCGATGTTTATATTCGGAAGCTGCGAGAAAAAATTGAGCTAGACCCAGCACATCCAAGTTATCTACAGACGGTTTGGGGTGTCGGCTATCGCTTTGTCGTGGGGGAAGTATGAAACCGTGGCAAAGCGTTTCCGCTCGTTTAACGCTGACGCTCTTAACGGTGACATTAGGCAGTCTGGTTGGGTTATCTTGGATATTGGATTCAGCCCTAAAGCAATTTTGTAATTGCTCAACCTAGGCAAATTGGTAGTTACAGCCCTTTTTTCAACCATTTTCGGTTCCTTTCCAGCTAAGAATCTTGCGTTATGGGCTTTTAGAGGATTTTCTCCGAGTAAAAAATGGCTGAAACCCGCATTTCTTCTGAGTTGAGCAATTACGATTTTTTTATAGTTGTTCAACTCAGCGATCGCTCATAGATTAACTAGAACAGTTCTAAAATTGGTTCTAATTAACTTGCCCATTTGGATAATTATGTTATATTTTCTGCATTGCATCGGCTAATGAATTTCTACAGGGTTTATCACGTCCATTTGCGTTGAATTAAGCAACGCCCTTCTGTCTGACATACCTACCGCTTCTACCAATGTCAGACTTGTAAAATTAAAGACTACCGTTACCACTGGTTCTCATCGTGGCTAAATGACGTTAACCAGGTATTGATGTGTTCCTACCTGCCTCAATATCATCAAAGTAGCAGTTTGAAGTATTTGCTTAGATTTGGGAACCCTGCCATGAGTAGCTGTTTAAAGATTGGTCATCGTCTACTAGACGATGGTCAAGTGATCTCTGCCTTAGTTCAATACAAGCTCCTAGATTCATTGGTAGGACAAGTGCTGCTAGATGAAGTGATTCAAGAAGTCCCTTTGTCTAAGCAGGAGTTATTCCACATTTTAATGGGTGGCGCAGATGCACCAATACCAGATGATTTTGAGGGTTTTTTACTGCAATGGTGCCAACATCAGGGTGTTCAGCCAGATTATTTCAGCGCTGTAATGCTGCGAGAATTACGAGTACAAAAATTTAAGCAGCTTCGGTTTGCTCACCAGGTTGAGTCAGAGTTTCTTCGTATCAAGTCAGACTTGGATCATGTGGAATATTCACTGATTCGACTAACCAATTTGACATTGGCACAGGAATTGTATTTTCAGCTTCGGGATGACGGAGTAGAGTTTGCCTATCTGGCTCAACAGTACTCTTTAGGCAGAGAGCGGCTATCGGGTGGATGGGTCAGTCCAGTATCTTTATCTACCCTTCCGATCGCGGTAGCAACCTTGTTCCGCAGTGAACAGGTAGGAGTCATTCATGGTCCAGTGCCAGTCTCAGATGAGTTTTGGATAGTACGACTGGAGCAGTTTATAGGCGCACGGCTGACTGAAGCAACACGAGTTGATTTAGTCGATCGCCTGTATACTCAATGGCTGCAATCTCAAGTCAAAAAAATGATCGAGACCCCTGGTATGATTGCGGTTCAATCAGGTGCAGCAGAATAAAAAAGCGATCGTAGGGTGTGGTAGGCAAAGCCGTAACGCACTGATCAAGTTTTCAATCAAACCATTCAGTAATGCAGAGGAGTTGCAGCAATGCCCCATGTTGACGCACCAATGCACGCGATCGAAGAATTTTTTACAGCGTGGCCCTTTAATCATCTTCCTCCAAACCTTCAGGCAAGCGTCGCAGCTAAACTACAGCCTTGTTCTTTTCAACCAGGAGAGTTAATTTACCCGCCAAGAGAATTGCCCTCAGCAGTTCATTACATTGTGCAAGAAAGGGTACGAATTTTAGGTCCAACCTCCCATCAAAGCCCAACCTTAGAAATTGTGAGTCAAGGTGGCGTTGTGGGTTGGGACAGCCTAACTCGCCGTGTTGCAGCAGGATCAGTTCGTGCAGCGCTTTCAGCAGAATTAGCCCCGGAGGAAGGCGAAGTTTTACCGCGAGAAGTTTTGACGCTAGCGCTACCTGCCGATGAATTTGAATCGTTAGCGTTGAATCATCTAATGTCTGCCCTATCACAGCGGACAAGCTTGATTGAACTGTTTGATACCTTGTCTCGGTATTTATCTCACCGACCCGATCGCGCAGTTGGAATCAACTTAAAGGAGGTAGTGCATTACATTGAACAGGAACAATTAGCCACAGTTCGACATTGGCATCCTTCTGCCAAATCAGATGAATCGGTTCAATTAACGCCAGATCTCATTTGGCTGGTCAGTGGCGATGAGTCGCTAAATTTGCCGATTGGAATGCCCATAGACGCAAATCATCTTTTAACCCAAAAACGTTCCTCCCGATTTCCAGCGCGACTGTTGGGCATCGATCGCACTCGTTTCTCATCGATTTTAGGTGAAATAGTTCCCAGTACAGTTGGAGTTTCCCTCCCATCTAGCGATCGCCGGGTACAACCAGAATCCTTCTCGTTTCCGCCATCCTCTGACTCCCCTACCGCTATCGTTCCTGTTCCTGCTTCTAGCCCTACCTCAACCTCTCGCAAAACCTATTCCACCTGGAAATCATCTTCCCCTACTCTCATTGAAGATGTAGTGGCGTGTTTTGGCATGATTTGCGATCGCCTACAGGTTCCCTATCGTCCAGATTCAATGCGCCGTTCGTTAGCACAGCAATCAATCGATCAGTTTGAACCCTTTAATCTATATCTACGGATTGCTCAGGCAGTTGGGTTAAATGCGTATCTTGTTCGGTTTACGCCTACCGCTGGCGGCATCAACCGAATTCCCACTCCTGCATTGATTCAGTGCGGCGAGATTTTTGTAGTGCTGCATGAGGTGACACCCGCAACGGTCGTACTGGGTTCCCCCCGCACCGGACTGTTGAGACTGGCTCCGGCTAAATTAGCATCTCGTCTCACTGTAGATAGCACCACTAGCGGACGAGATGTTGAGAACTGTCGGGCGATCGTTCTAGAGCGGTTTCCCACTACGCCCACTAAGCGTTTCGGTTTTCAGTGGTTCCTGCCAATGGTTGCCAAGCAACGAGGCATCTTAATGCAGGTGTTGCTTGCTTCAGTCGTGATTCAACTGTTGGGCTTAGCCAACCCATTATTAGTTCAGCAAGTGATCGATAACGTGATCATCAACTCCAATTCTGGAGCAATGTCTACATTTGGCGTGTTGATGATCTTCTTTGCTTTTCTTGAGGGCGTACTGACCATTTTGCGGACGTATCTGCTGATCAACACAACCAATCGGATTGATTTGCATTTGGGCGTTGAAATTATCCGTCATTTACTGCATTTGCCGCTCAACTTTTTTGAGCAGCGCCCGGTGGGTGATTTAGCCTCACGATTATCGGAGCTAGAAAACATTCGCCAGTTCATGACCGATACTGCCATTACTACGGTGATGGATGTAGTGTTTTCGGTCTTCTATATCGGGGTGATGTGCCTTTACAGCGTCCGTCTAACGCTAGGTGTATTGGCAACAATTCCGGTGCTAGTGGTTTCAATGCTGCTGATCTCCAGCATTCAGCAAAAGTTGATTCGGATTAAGGCAGAGCAAGGCGCGAAGGTACAATCCTACCTGGTAGAAATTCTGAGTGGCATTTCTTCAGTCAAATCTCAACATATGGAATCACTAGTGGAAGCAACGTGGCGCGATCGCTATGTGCAATATCTCACCAGTGGATTTACCACCTCAAGTGTCAACACAATCTTTTACTCCTATAGCAACTTTCTCAATACGCTAAGCAGCTTGCTGGTGCTGTGGATGGGAGCGGAACTGGTGGTGAGCGGACAGTTGACCCTAGGCGGACTAATCGCCTTTCGGATTTTAACGGGCTATGTAACAGGTCCACTCCTACGTTTAGCGCGCCTATGGCAGCGGTTTCAGGAAACTTCGCTCTCAATGGAGTTGCTTGCAGATATTGCCGATTCTCCAGTAGAAGAGGAGCTATCCGCAGAAAAAGCCTATCTTCAAATGCCTGCGATCGCGGGACAGGTGCAATATCGAGAAGTCAGTTTTGGGTTCAAGCCAGGACAACTACAACTATGTAATATTGATTTAGATATTTCCGCTGGCACCTTTGTCGGCATTGTTGGGCAAAGCGGGTCTGGCAAAAGTACGTTGATGAAGCTATTACCGCGATTATATATGCCTCAAACGGGCAGTATTTCGATTGATGGTTACGATATTAGCAAGGTCGATCTGAGTTCGTTGCGATTGCAAATTGGCATCGTTTCCCAAGATGCAATTCTGTTTCAGGGCAGTATTCGCGACAACATCGCTTTATTTGCTGAGTTAACTGATGACGAGATTATTGCCGCTGCCCAAGTTGCCGAAGCTCACGACTTTATCATGCAACTACCCGATGGCTATAGCACTCAAGTAGGTGAGCGAGGAACGGCTTTATCTGGGGGGCAACGACAGCGAATTGCGATCGCCCGTGTAGTGATTCGCAATCCTCGAATGCTGATTTTTGATGAAGCAACCAGCGCCTTAGATTATGAAACAGAACGCAAGGTTTGCAAAAATATAATGCAGCGCTTTCAAGACCGCACCTGTTTTTTTATTACCCATCGACTGAACACGATCGCCCATGCTGATCTGATTCTATTCATGCAAGCTGGAATAATCGCTGAACAGGGCACACACCAAGATTTGATTAGCCGTCGGCAGCTTTACTACTGTCTCAATGCCCAACAGTCGCGCAGTGGCGACTGAGAAATTTCTGCTTAACGCTCCACTGCTCAACCAATCTGAATCCATTGATCGTTTTTGCCCTCACTATAGGGCTTGCCCCATTTACATAGAGTCATGCTATGAGTTCTCAACGTTGGTTTCTTAATCCCGTTAAAGCACTGCAAAATCGATATCGAACCACGCTCGATCAGGTTGAGCAAAACCTGGAATCAAAAGCCATTAGCCTGCCGCCGCTTGCACCCTGGACAAAAGGATTGACGCAGATAATTTTGGTTGGAATCGCGGCAGGAGTCGGTTGGTCTACCTTGGCACGGGTTGATGTGGTCATCAATGCGAGTGGTAAACTCGAACCGCTTTCTCAGTCGCAAGTGATTCGATCTAGAGTGGGCGGCGTAGTCAGGGCGGTGCTTGTGCGCGAAGGGCAACCCGTCAAACAAGGACAATTGTTAATGCAACTGGATAAAACCTCTTTGCAAAACCAGATGCAAGCATTGTTGATGCAGCGACAGCAGTTGGTGGAAGAAACCGCAGTGTTACGGATGGCAGATCAAGGTAAATCACTAGAGGCATTGAATCAGGGTAAAACTAAAATTCCGCCCGAACTAATGAACCGCGTTCAAACTCGCCTGCTACTTGTCGCTCAGATCACTGGAGATTCTAACAACTTAACCCCTCATTTACGTCAACGGTATGAGTTATTTCAGCAGCAATTACGCGATCGCCGTGCCATTAGTTTGCTGCAAGAGTCAGCTTTGCAGACCCAAGTTGCTGAAGCTGATGCAAAAATTGCTCAATCAGGATATCAATTGGAGACTGAACAAGAGATTTTATCAAGATTGCAACCGTTGGCAGACCAAGGGGCTATTTCTCGTGTCAACCTGCTTCAGCGAAAGGTCAACGTTAGCCAACTACAAACTCAACTAACCCAAAACAACTTGCAAAAACGGCAGATACAGATTGGAAAAATCCAGGCAAGAGTGGAAGAGGGCAAGCTACTGAATGAAACACTTCAGGATTTGCAACGTCAGCTAGCAATCATAGATGCTGAGTTTGACACCACAATCAAAGATAATCAAAAACTATTGATTCAAGTCACCTCGCAACTTAATCAAGTCAAAATTGATCTTAAAAGTCAAGATTTGCGAGCGCCCGTTGATGGAGTGGTGTTTAACCTGGGACCCAAGCTTCCTAGTGCTGTCGCCGAGGCTGGGCAAACTTTACTGCAAGTAGTTCCCGATGAATCACTAACAGCGCGAGTTCAAGTTGCGAATGCCGATATCGCCGATATTCGTGTGGGAATGCCTGTTGACATTCGGGTGGATGCCTATTCCTTTACCGAATATGGCTCGATCAAAGGAGTAGTTTCTAAAGTAGGGAATGAGTCTATCAAAGTCAGTGAGCAACCCGGTGGAGCGACGATTTTTCCAGTGGAGGTGCGGCTCGATCGCCAGTTCCTTCAGCGCAAAGCCGAGCGATTGTCACTGACTTCTGGGATGAGTTTAGTGGCAATGGTAAAAGTCCGCCAGCGTGCCCCAATCAGTTACGTGACTGAGGAGCTTACAAAAGCCTTCGATGGTGCTAAATCTGTTCGCTAGTTTTCTGTGTATTCACAAATAGGAGATACCCATGTATAAAACACTAAAAACTCTCAGTCTATTTATCTGTAGTGCAACATTTACGCTATTGATTTTTCATTTCTGGACGATCGCATTCGTCCTTAATGGTGCAGTCAATCATTCAACCCAACACGAGCGGAATATGCTTAACTCTAATCAACGCTTATCCAACATTAATTAGAACTAAGCGTTTTGATGCCGTAACTGGAACCTTCATCTTCTATAGTTCCAGTTACATATGATTGAATGCTTTGATATGCAGTGTAGTCTTGTAAATTTAATTGAATTGGGGTTGTCATCCACCTAAAACTTGCTATAGTTGATACAGCGCAACAATCAACTTGAGAAACTTAAGAAGTCTAATAAGTTTCGCTAAAGCTTTTCCACCAAAACTTTCATCAACATTGAATCACTAGCACATTTTGTGCACACACTATTCTAGTATTCAACACTTCAGATTGTTCAAAGAATCGACTTTGGTTATTACTAATCAGTCTGCATTTACTAGCTTAAGCAACTATTTAGAATTCTGTTTTCAAATTGATTCCCGCCGATAGAGTTCTTGCAAAGAATCGACTGTATATCAACAAAAAATCGATTCTTAAATGCAACCTCGCAATGATTAAAGAAGTCTGAATTATTCACTCTATTCGTTTCTAAAACTCAAGGAGACATCATGGAAGGATTTGACAATAAAAACCAATTGAACCAATTTAATGCTGCTGGAATCGCAGATCCCTCAGTTAATACGTCTAATGCGGGCGCTTCTGTTAGTCGGTCAAAAGGGGTTTTATCGCAAGACGCTGAACTTGAGCGATCGCTCAACGATGCCCTTGCACCTGATGAAAAACAAACCCTTGCATCAGTGCCCGATGACCACGACCATGCACCCGTCACAGACGCTAAATTCCAGACCCATATCGACAGTTTAGATCAACTTGCCAATGCTAGAGGACTTGACCGCACCAAAGTGGTTAAAGAGACTTCATTCCGAGATAACCTTGGTGCCAATGGTGACTTCATCAATCCTAAAGGAGGAACCAACGTCGTTATCGGGTCAGGTGACAGTGATATTATTCGAGGTGCAGGGGGCGGATTCAACACAATTACTACAGGCACAGGTAGAGACACGATCATTTTGGGTAAAGAAACCACCAATCGGGTTTTTGACTTTGATCCTGCCAGCGATCGCTTTGTGCTGCAAGGTCTCAATCCCAAAAATATCATCATTGCTCAAGGAAAGAACCCCGGCAAAGGTGGGTTAGATCAACCCCTCGATTCTGTAAACAACACACTGATCATCGACAAACAGACAAACCATATCCTCGCTTCTTTAACATTTGTTAATTCGGGTTCAATCAACGAAAGTCACTTTGCCACGAACACCCGTGAAGCAGAAACAAGCCTCAAGAACCTGAAGGAGCTTGGGTTTAAAAACCAACGCGGCAATGGTGACATTGAGGGCACCAAGGGACGCGATCGCATGATTGGTGGAGATGGCAATGACTTCATTTACGTGGGTGATGACGGCTTCTCTTTCAATACCGCTAGAGGCGGTGGCGGTACAGAGTTTCCCTTTGCTACAGATAGCTCTGGAACCTCTGAACTGACTCCAACATTGAAGGATGGGGTATTACGAGTTGAAGGTAGCTATAAAGACTTTGATGGCTTCCCGCTCTTTAGCCAGGGAGAGCTATCAATCGATCCCAATGCCAAGATCCTCAATGGCGCGAATCCTCAAGCGTTAGTCGATGGCTTTTTGAAAGTGCCTAAAGATGTGGAAGGCAATCTCCTATCTGGAACGCATCTGCACTTTAGCCCAGCGGGAGATAATCGCGGCAGCTTTGCCGATGCCACAGTTGTCCGCTTCTTTGAAAACACCCCGATCGATGCTAAGTCTGGCACCATCAAGGGTGAGTTTGAATTGACTCCAGAAGAGCAAGCTGCATTTTTAGCTGGCAATATGTATGTCAACATCCACTCCAACATTGACGGAGATAAAGATGGCAGAGCAGGCTTCCCGACGGGTGAGAACCGTCTCAACTTTAACAAGGATGTTGTGCAGTTTGCGTAATGGCGATCGCGTTGCTCAAGTTACGTTAGGGTTCCTCCTTTAAGGGTGTAACACCAGCAGGCTGTTGAAGAGTGATGGAATAAAACTTCTGAACAGCCTGCTTTCTCTGCAAACTATGATTCTCAAATTCCCCAAATCTTCACGCCCTATAGGAGTTCATCAATGCAACAGATAAGGCTGTTCCTAATCATCGCGATCGCCAGTGTTCTACCAAGCGTCATGACCACTTCTGCTGAACCAGTTCCTATGACTTCAGTAGTTGATAGTTCCAATACATCAACTCGCGATCGCGGGTTACAGCACCAAACGATTTCAACGGCTAGCGATCGCACCTATTCCTTCACCATGACCTTACCAGAGCATCCCGACAATCGGTTTGCCAGATTGTCTTTTACAGAACTAAATCAAGACAATATAGCACCACTTCAATTCGATTTATCGCAAACGCAAGCATTTATTGGCACCTCTACAGGGGGAAGTGCAGTACGAATCAATGATGTATGGATAGATGAAACGGGCACTTTTTGGATCGAATTCAACCCAACGTTATCACCCAAAACAACCCTTACAGTTACATTCAAAGCACAAGCATCAATTAGCAAAATTTACAACTATAGCGTTGCGGCTTACCCTAATACCCAGCGTCCGGTCGCGGTATTTGTCGGAAATGGAAGCCTAACAGTTGGTTCCTCCAACATTAATTTAAAACGGTAGTAGTCTATCAAAGGTTTACATTTGTTACTGTCGTAGCCTTCCATTAGTATGAGTCATCGATAGGTAAATTTATCCAACAGACTGAGGATATTTTTCTGCAATCATGCGACTTTAAATTTAGTAAGGTTGCATAAAAAATTCCTCTGCGTTTGATAATTTAGCAACTTCACAAATCATCGTCCGAAACGGGTGTGAGGGATTGTGTAGTAATCGGTTGACTGCTTCACCTTTTGGGAGGTATCTATGAAAACCATTTTTCTCCCCGCGATCGCCCTCTTCGCTACTATCGCACTGCCACTGTCTGCCCATGCCGAAAATCCGGCTCATGTGAAACAACTGCTAGAAACAAGAGCTTGTGTAGGCTGCGATTTGACAGGAGCAAATTTGAAAGAGGCTCATCTGATTGGAGCGGATTTGAGAAACGCCAATTTGCAGGGTGCAATTTTGGTGAACTCTAACCTAGAAGGGGCTGATCTAACTGGAGCCAATTTAAAGAATGCTGACCTGACTGGAGTTTTCGCTACAAATGCGATCTTGAATAATTCTAATATGAGTGGCGTGAACTTGACCAATGTCCGCATGATCAATGCAGAAACATTTGGTGCAACTCTGATGAATGTCAACATTACCGGAGCCTCTGTCTATGGCAGTGGTATTAGTGTTGGCGGCGATCGCTAGTAGTCGCGGGTGTAAGTTTAGCTACCCATTAGCAAGACTGTTCTGCGAGGCTTTTAGCTTGCAGAACAGTCAGCGTATTTCCGCCCTCTTGTACTAGTTTGAGGAATGACCAACCGGGTAAGCAACGTTCCGATAGCATAGGGTAATCAGTAGCTCTCTATTTTGCAGAGTCACCGTTTTTATAAAAACCGGACGTGATCGCGCTCCCATTGCAGGTGATTTGTACGCCAAAGTCCTAAAGAAAGTTGCAGATCGAGAGGATCATTTCTTAATTCGCTTCACTTCTATTCCGCCAGAAGTTGCCACAGTCTTAGCATCTCTGCAACCGCCAGCATAGCTACTTAACTTATTTCTTGAAGTTAATGTACTAGCATTTCGCGAAGTGCCTTAAATTCTGTATGGACAATAAACGTTTTTGAAGATTTTTTATTAGGTAAACACATAACATCGACTTTAGATATATCCAAAGACATAGAAAATGTTATCAAAAAAACAGAATTGAGATGAAATTCATAACTTGAAGTTTCACTCTTTTAGAAGAGGCGTTCAAAGGTGAATGCAAACTAAATTAGAGCAATATTGATGTTGAGTCAATCACTAAGGAGACACTCTATGAGTAACGATAAAAAGATATTCAATGATAGTGACGATAATAGGGATGCTAATTTAGATCCCATTACCGGTGAGCCGGGTGCCCATCCTGTTGGCACGGGTGTCGGTGCCGCTGGTGCTGGTGCGATTGGCACCGTAGTAGGCGCTGTAGTGGGTGGTCCTGTGGGTGCTGCGATCGGTGCAGTTGTGGGTTCTGTTGCGGGTGGTTTGGCTGGCAAGAGTGCCGCTGAGAAAATCAATCCAACCGTAGAAGATGACTATTGGCGAAACAACCATACGTCTCAGCCCTATTACGACAAGGCGCATGACTACAATGACTATCAGCCTGCCTACCGAGCTGGATATGAAGGATATGGTCGCTATGCTAATGCTGGCAGAACCTATGAAGATGCTGAACCAGAACTCAGAAGCGATTATGAAAAAAACAGAGGCGGCGCAGGCTTAGCTTGGGATAAGGCAAAGTACGCAACGAAAGATGCTTGGCATCGCGTCGAAAATGCGGTTCCTGATGGAGATCACAATGATGCAACAGTCGATAGTCAAACTCGGAGAATGCAGAATGATCGCCTCGACAATATTCAAATTGTTGATCCATCAACTCCTGTAGTGGACAGTCAAACTGAGAGAATGCAACGCGATCGCACTGATTAGACTGCGTTCTGTGCTTAAAGTGGAAGACAGAACACCGCTGTCTTCCACTTTTGCGTGCTGGCTTTTGCCCTTGATATACAAATTGTAAGAATCATCCCAATGGTAGGTTTCTAACTTCTCTGACAGACAGTACTTTTGGTGGTGTAGGCACTACTCAAAATGTATGAATAAGGTCGGCGCTTTTGACTTAGGAAATAGCCGCTGTCAATTTGTAGTATGGGCACCTTTGCTCGAACAGGTTGCAGTCAAACTGGTTAATTCTAAGCCTCAAATTGTACCCATGCAGAAGGATGAGCAGGGCTATTGGAGCGTTATCGTCGATGCAGTGGAACCAGGAGATTGCTATGTCTACCAGCTAAATGGTGAAACACAGCGCCCTGATCCCGCTTCGCGATCGCAGCCTCAAGGTGTACATGGTGCCTCTCAACTAGTTGATCAAGCATTTCACTGGTCAGATAGTGGCTGGTCTGGAGTTGCACTGGAAGACATGATTCTCTACGAAGTTCATGTTGGCACCTTCACACCACAAGGGACGTTTGAATCAATCATTTCTCGGCTACCTCGCCTAAAAGAACTCGGAATTACTGTCGTTGAAATTATGCCCGTGGCTCAAGTTCCCGGTGATAAGCAGGGCGAAGCTGAAGAGGCTTATCGCAACTGGGGTTACGACGGAGTATATCCATATGCGGTGCAAAACTCTTATGGCGGAGTGCAAGGTCTAAAACAATTGGTGGATGCGTGTCATCAGCAGGGCATTTCAGTAGTTTTGGATGTGGTTTATAACCATCTTGGTCCAGAAGGCAATTATCTAGCAGATTTTGCACCTTATTTCACCTCTAAGTTTCGCCCTATTTGGGGTAAGGCGCTCAATTTTGATGATGCCTATTGCGATGGAGTACGCAATTATTTTTTGGAAAATGCTCTCTATTGGTTTGAAAACTTTCACATTGATGCATTGCGGCTGGATGCGATTCAGGGCATTTACGATCTCAGTGCAAAACATTTCTTAGAAGAGCTTGCAGAGAATGTCGCAGCTCTTTCTCGACAACTGGGAAGAAAGCTTTACTTAATAGCCGAAAGTGACTTGAATGATGTCCGCGTGATTCGTCCTCAAGCGGTGGGTGGATACGATATGGATGCTCAATGGTGCGATGATTTTCATCACGCTTTGCATACCTTGATCACAGGAGAGCAACACGGCTACTATCAAGACTTTGGGCGAGTTGAAGATCTGGCAAAATCGCTGCGAGAAGGCTTCATCTACTCAGGGCAATATGCGCCCGATCGCCGCCGCTGTCATGGCAATTCATCGATCGCCGAACCCGCTGAACAATTCATCGTTTGTTCCCAAAATCATGACCAAACCGGAAATCGGATTTTGGGTGAACGGTTGACGCAATTGACCAGCTTTGAAGGGCTGAAACTAACTGCAAGTGTAGTATTGCTATCTCCTTATGTCCCATTGCTTTTTATGGGCGAGGAGTATGGGGAACCTGCCCCATTTTTGTATTTCATCAGTCATTCCGATCGCGAATTGGTGGCAGCGATTCAAAAATCAAAAGATGAAGAGTTTAAGCAGACAGGATATGAAGGCGAGTCCTATGATCCGCACTCAGTTGAGATATTTGAGCAATGCAAACTCAACTGGGACTTGCAATATCAGGGCGAACATCAAGTTCTATGGCAGCTTTATCAACATCTAATCCAACTCCGGCGATCGCATCCAGCATTGAAAAAGCTAGATAAGCAAAGCCTAGAGGTGGTGGTAAATGAAGATGATCGCCTACTAATCATGCGTCGTTGGAGCGATCAAGAACAAGTGTTGGTAGTGATGAATTTTAGCGATCGCGTGGTCACAGTGAATAGTGGAATTCCTAAAGACAGTTGGCAAAAAATACTAGATACCGCCGAAGAAAAGTGGCGTGGATTGGGTGCAACCCTACCTGAAAAACTGTCCTCTAATCAACCGCTAACTGCCCCAGCAAAAAGCTTTGCCCTTTATCAAGCCTAACTTTCATATAACTCCGCATCTTATGAAAATTCCTATTGCTACCTATCGACTTCAGTTCCACGCTGGATTTAACTTTGAAGCAGCCCGCGCGATCGCCAGTTATTTAGCCGCATTAGGAATCTCTGATCTCTACGCTTCCCCCATTTTCAAAGCCAGAGCAGGCAGCCCTCATGGCTATGATGTCGTTGATCCAAACCAGATTAATCCAGAGATTGGCACCCCAGGGCAATTTGATGCCTTAGTCAACACACTGCAATACCATCAAATAGGCTGGCTACAAGACATTGTGCCGAATCACATGGCATACGATAGCGAGAATCGATATTTGATGGATGTTTTGGAGAATGGATCGGATTCTGAGGCGATCGAGTTCTTTGATATCGAGTGGAATCATGCCTACGAAAGCTTTAAAGGAAGAGTGCTTGCCCCCCTGTTAGGCGACCTATATGGAAACTGTTTAGAGAATGCCGAAATTCAGCTTACCTATGAGGAAATGGGGCTAACTGTTAACTACCATAGCCTTAAATTGCCCGTACGAATCGAGTCTTATGCACGCTTTATTACGACTCATCTTGGGCAACTCACAAAAGCGTTAGGCAGAAAGCATCCTGATTTTATCAAGCTATTAGGGAGCCTATATTTGATCAAAAGTATTCCGGCTGAAACAAAGGGTAGGGAACGATCTGACCAGATTGAGTTTGTCAAAGGATTACTATGGGAGTTGTATAGCCAGAATGCTGAAATCAAGAATTTCTTTGATGCAAATGTGATTACTTTTAATGGCACAGCGAATGATCCAGAAAGTTTTAACTTGCTAGATAGTTTATTGTCAGAGCAGTTTTATCGTCTTTCTTACTGGAAAGTTGGTGCTGAAGAAATCAACTATAGGCGATTTTTTACAGTGAATGAGTTGATTTCAGTTAAAGTTGAAACAGTCAAAGTTTTTCACAAAACCCATGCATTGATCGAGCAATGGATAAAAGACGGCAAAGTCACAGGCTTGCGAGTAGATCACATTGATGGCTTGTATCATCCGGCTGAATATCTCGAACGATTACGCGAGAAAGTGGGTGATGTTTACATTACAGTTGAAAAAATTCTAGACCTGAACGAGCAAATGCCACCTGAATGGCAAACTCAAGGTACTAGCGGCTATGAGTTTCTCAATTATCTAAATGGAGTTTTTTGTCAGTCTCAGAATGAGGTAGATCTCACAACTATCTACAGTCGTTTTACCGGAAATTATGCTTCTTATGAAGAACTGGTCGCTAAAAACAAGCATTTGATTATCGAGAAAAACTTGGGTGGCGATGTAGATAATCTGGCGCAACGGTTGAAATCATTATCTGGTCAAACTCGACAAGGAGCCGATTTCACTGCCTATGGGTTGAAGCGATCGCTCAGCGAGGTTTTAGCGCTGTTTCCGGTCTATCGTACCTATGTGGCTTCCAATCAAGTGAGTGAAGTTGATAAAGGTTATATTCAAGCCGCGATCGCCCAAGCAACAGAGCGAATTCCGAGACTTGTGAATGAACTTAACTACATTGAAAAAATTCTATTACAACAAGATGAAGAGCGACTCACAGACTCTCAAAAAGAAGAGCGATTGCATTTTGTGATGAAGTTTCAGCAGTTGACAGGACCACTGATGGCAAAGGGCGTTGAAGATACCGCGCTCTACATCTACAACCGTTTGCTCTCATTGAACGAGGTCGGCGGCAATCCTAGTCACTTTGGGATTACGTTGGAGCAGTTTCACGACTTTAATCGCAAAAAGTGCAATCGCTGGTTCCATTCAATGAATGCCTCTGCAACCCATGATACAAAGCGTGGAGAAGATGTGCGCGCTCGGTTAAATGTGCTATCAGAAATGCCGTCAGAATGGCAAGAGCAGGTGCAGAGTTGGGCTGAGATCAACCGCGATAAAAAGCAGCAAATTAAGGGCAAATCGATTCCTGATCTCAACGATGAGTACTTTTTATACCAAACTTTGGTGGGTGCTTTGCCGTTTGATAAAGCTGATGATGTAGAGTTTCGCGATCGCATCAAAAATTACATCATCAAAGCGATTCGCGAAGCCAAAGTGCATACGGCATGGCTGGAACCAGACAGCACTTACGAAAATGCATACCTAGAGTTTATTGATAAACTTCTCGACTTTGAAACAGAGAACGAATTCCTACAGGCTTTTCGTCCATTTCAGAAGCAGATTGCAGACTATGGTATTTTTAATTCACTCTCTCAAATGCTGCTAAAAAACACTACTCCAGGAGTTCCCGATCTGTATCAGGGCTGCGAATTGTGGGATCTTAGCTTAGTCGATCCAGATAACCGTCGTCCGGTAGATTATGCCCGACGACAAGCGTATTTGCAAGACATTCAAATCGGCATAAACTCTGATTATTTGAGCTTGATGGAGGATCTTCTAGCAGTGAAAGAAGACGGTCGAGTTAAGTTGTTTTTGACTCATCAAGTGTTGCAGGCAAGACAAAAGTATCAGCCGCTTTTTCAGCAGGGTGACTATCAACCATTAGAGGTTTCGGGTGTATGGGCTAATCATGTAATTGCCTTTGCGCGTACCTTTGAAGATCAAGTGGCGATCGCGATCGCTCCCCGATTTCTCACTAATATTATTGAACCTAATCAGCTTCCTTTGGGTGAATCAATTTGGCAAAATACTCAAATCAATTTATCATCTATCATGCCAACAAACTGGACAAATGCAATTACCGCGCAATCATTGTCAGGGGAAACTGAAATAAAAGTAGGAGATGCATTGAAACATTTTCCGGTTGCCCTACTCATAAACCAAAATTAGGAGGATTAACGATGATCAATCAACTTATCGAAACCTCGTTAGATTTTCCATCAAGCGCACAAATTCAATGCTTAAGAACCTATATTAAACAAACTTGGAAAACACTTTATCGATCGCATGAACATATTTTAGAAGCTGCTCGCGACGATAAACTTAATCACGAACCGGGTAAACCGTGGATTGTTTATATTTCGCCTCAAGAAAACCAAGGTGAGATTGAGCAAGCATTACAAAAAGCGGTTTCTAAAAGCGAATGGGATCAAATCGAATTACGAGTTCTGCCACCGGAAGTAGACCAAATTCAAGAGCATGGTTTACTCTATTTGCCGCATCCATACGTTGTTCCTGGTGGGCGTTTCAATGAAATGTATGGGTGGGATAGTTACTTTATTCAGCTTGGTTTGCTGCGTGATGGAGAACTAGATCTGGCAAAATATATGGTCGAGCAATTGCTCTATGAAATTGAGCATTACGGCACTATTTTGAATGCCAATCGTACTTACATGTTGTCGCGATCGCAGCCTCCGATACTCACCCCGATGGTTCTTGCCTTATTTCAGCATACTCGCGATATCGAATGGTTGCGATCGGTGTTGCCCGTTATCGAGCGTTATTACTATTACTGGACGGTGCCACCTCATCTCAATCAAGCAACCGGATTGTCGCGTTACTTTGCCTTGGGAGACGGTCCTGCGCCAGAAGTAGTGGCATCGGAAATAGATGAGGAGGGCAAAACCCATTACGATCGCGTCCGGGCATACTATTGTCAATTTGATGTTGATGCCTACGATGTCAACCTCTACTACGATCGCGAACAGGATACATTGACCGATTTGTTTTACAAAGGCGATCGCTCCATGCGCGAATCGGGCTTTGATATTTCCAATCGATTTGGTCCATTCAGCATTGATATTATTCACTATGCGCCCGTTTGCCTGAATGTCTTGCTCTACAAAATGGAACAGGATATTGCCCAAATCTACACCCTCTTAGACCATGATGATATCGCTCAACAATGGCATCATCGTGCCAGCGATCGCCATCAACGAATTGATCAGTTCCTTTGGCACGAAGCAGACGGTTTGTACTACGATTACAATTTTCAAACCAGCGCCCAATGTCGCTATGAGTTTGCCACCACGTTTTATCCTCTTTGGGCAGGCATTGCGTCTGCATCTCAAGCTGCCGCCGTGGTGCGATCGCTCGACAAGTTTGAAGTTGCGGGTGGTTTACTCACCAGCACCCATGTCAGTGGCAATCAATGGGATGCGCCTTTTGGCTGGGCACCGTTGAATCTGATTGCAGTGCAAGGGCTGTTGAATTATGGCTACAAACAAGATGCGGAACGGATTGCTAAAAAGTTTGTGGCAATGGTTTCTAAGGAGTTTGAAAAAACCGGAATCATTGTTGAAAAGTATGATGTTTGCCGATGTTCCGCCAATGTTTCTGATGAAATTTTGTTTGGTTACAGTTCCAACGAAATAGGCTTTGGCTGGACAAATGCCACGGTGCTAGAGTTCTTACATTTACTCGATAAATAGGGGCACCTCTTGTAGGTTCCTTCAGCCCAATGGGTTTCTAGCATCCTCTCAACAAAGCAATGCCCTGGAATAGCGAACGCTAAAGAGCTAGGATAAAGCGAGATTGGAGAGAATTTCGGATGCTCTTGAGAGTTCGATTATGTTGGAATGGATACTCACTTTTGGTGCGACAGAACTGGCAAAAGTCGGACTTGAGCAATTGCTGAAGTTGGGGCAAACTGCCGCAGAAGATTATGTTAAGGATTTCTTCAAAGGCTGCCTGAAAGAAGGAGTAGCAGCGGCAAAACCAGAGGTGGCAAAGAAAGCGGTTGCCAGTGCCTTGAAAGCGTTTTTGCTGCTGGTGACGGATGAACTGGAAGATCAGGATTTGTCTAAAGCTGAAATTCGCGATCGCTACGATCCAGCGTTGATGCAATTTGTTCAAAATGAATCGGTGAAGCCAATTCTGGGTAAAGCGTTTGAAAAAGATTGCAGCGCGATCGATGTGGCAGGATTAGCAACCACCTGGCAGCAGTCCACGCTGAAAGGTAAACCGTTTCCCGCCCTGCCACAAGGGTTTGACTGGCAGCGAATCGGCAGCGAGTATCTCAAAAAAGTGCGGCGGATTGTGCGGGAATCAGCGGAACTGCGATCGCTGCTGGAGACTGAACTTTTGGAAGCGATCGCCCGTAACACCTCTCAGATTTCACCCGGCTTTGATGTTGCCAAATATCGTGCCAGTCTGCAAACCAGCTACGGGGCGCTGAAGCTGCACGAAATCGACTGCACCGATCAGCAATACCGAATGAAGCTGTGGAATCTATTTATCGAGCCAACGGTGCGGGAAGCAATGCCGCCCTCGCGCTATGAGTTGCCGATCGATTTGCAGCGTCGCTTTCATGCCGAAGAGCCAGCGGAATTATCCGAGGAAAACTTGGAGCGTTATCGGCGTGACTATTTTGAGAAGTCGCCCGAAAAAGTGTTAAAAGCCCTAGCAGACTCGCACCATGCCGTGATTTTGGGTGATCCGGGTGCCGGAAAATCGACGCTGTTGCAATATCTCGCGTTGGCATGGGTGGAGTCCCAGAAGTCGGAGTTTTCTAAAACCTCCGACTTCTCAGAGCGATTGCCTTTACTGATTGAACTGCGAGAATATGCGATCGCCCGATCGCCTAATTTCCTGGAATTCCTCCACAGTGGGCGCGGGGTCGATTGGCAGTTTGATCAGCAGCAGTTGCATCAGCATTTGCAAAATCAGCCCACCCTGGTGATGTTTGATGGCTTGGATGAGGTGTTCGATCGCGCCACACAGTCCGCCATCATCGACGACATGATTCGCTTTGCAGCGCAATATCCCCAGGCGCAAATCCTGATCACCTCACGAGTCATCGGCTACAGCCCCGAAAAGCTTCAGCAGGCGGAGTTTCGTCACTTCACGATTCAGCCTTTAGAAACCGCCGAAATCCACCAATTCATTGACCGCTGGTACGACCTAGCAATGGGCAGTGATGCCGACAAGGAACGACTGAAACAGCGATTGAAAGACGCGATCGCGAACTCTAAAGCCATCCAAAACCTGGCAGATAACCCACTGCTGCTGACGATGATGGCGATCCTGAATCGACGGCAGGAACTCCCCCGCGATCGCGCCGAACTCTA
>Ga0209181_10004499_pt1 | contig 20733 bp, 17 predicted proteins | sample MAT05_FD_187208 | JGI IMG/M metagenome (GOLD analysis project Ga0209181, IMG submission 187208) | Freshwater microbial communities from Lake Fryxell liftoff mats and glacier meltwater in Antarctica - MAT-05 (SPAdes) (version 2) | ecosystem: Environmental > Aquatic > Freshwater > Ice > Liftoff... | reverse complement strand
CCGCCCCGCGGGCGAACCCGCGTTTTCAGGCTTTTTCATCAATCCTTCAGGCCCCGCGCAGGACTTGGCCGGTGGGTCGCGCCACCGTTGGTGCACCGGTTGGCGTTGTGCCGCCGGTTCGACTGACACCCCGATGGAGGCACCATGACCTGCTTCAAACTCCGGATTTCAAGCATCCGACCTATGGCGGCCCGACTTGCTGCAGCGACGGCAGCCACGACAGCGGCCGCCCTGGTGGCCGTGCTGGCGTCAGCACCTGCCCACGCAGCAATCAGCGTTTACACCGATGCCGCAGCCTGGGCAGCCGCGCTGCCCCAGGCGGCCCTGTCGATCAACTTTGACGATCTGGCCGACCTGACACCGCTGGCAAGCCAGTACCCCGGCGTGAGCTTCAGCGCTTTCAGTGGCGGCAACCCGCTGGCCGCGGCCTACAGCTTTGCGCAGAGCGGGATCAATGTGATGTCATTGGGCGATCCGCCGCTCACAGGTGCCGGCGGCGTCGCGATGGACTTCACTCAGCAGCAGCGGGGCATGGGCTTGTGGTATCTGGACGCCGAATTCGCCGGCAATGCGGTGACGGTGTACGGCGCCGCCAACCAGCTGCTCGGCAGCTTTGAGATGGTTTACCCGAATCCGAACCCGATCGCATGGCGGTTTGTGGGTTTCATCGATTCGGGCAATGACATCCGGCGCGTCACGGTAGCCACCGGCCCGAACGACATGGTGGCGCTGGACAGCCTGCAGATGGCACCAGTGCCCGAGCCCGCCTCGGTAATGCTGCTGCTGCTGGGCGGGGCGGTGCTCATCGGCGCGCGGCGGTGCGCGGCTGGCCACGCCGAGCGGGTTGCTGGCGTTCAACCGAGAGCAGCATGAATTCAAATCCGCTGCGCGCCGCTTCACTGTCTCTGTGCCTGGCACTGCTGGGCCCAGCGGCGAATTCAACCCCGCTCGATTTCTGCCGCAACTTCGGGCCGAGTCCTGGCCCAGGCATCCCCTATCAGTGCGTTGCGGCGCTCGCTTTTACCGAGGACCCTATGGGTACCCAGCTTGTGATCGCGCCGGACCGGGCCAGCGTCCTGGCCCCCGTGACGGCTTCCAGGACCGCGACTGGCGGCGGTAAATACGGCGCGGTGTCGGACGCCAGTGCGACGGCGAGCCCAGGCCTGTTGCGCGCCAGAAGCTATGGCAACGGTTTGGCGCCACCGGTCGGTGGCTACGCTTTTGCATCTGGCGCGGCGGTGGCAGATGCCAGCTTTGTGGACTACGGCATCATCACCGGCTTGCCCGGCGCGCTGGCGGGCGACCCGGTCAACTTGCGCCTTAGGTTCGATATGGCAGGATCATTCGCTGGCGACGGCGAAAGCATTCTTCGAATTTACGTTTACCGAAACTTCGGCGTCCCGCTGGTCAATACCCACCTGTTCACCGACCTCCTCCAGCCCAGCGATGTCGGGGAGTTCGATTTCGGATTTGCCGTGGGTGACAGCATTCAAATGTTCGTGCACTTGAACACTCAGGCCACCGGCCTGTATGGGCGGCCGTCACGCGCAGACGTGAGCAACACCGCTCACGCCTACCTGGATGTGCTTTCAGGCAACGCCCGCTTTGTCAGCAGCAGTGGTCATTTGTACGGGTTGCACGACATCAACCCATTGCCGGTGCCCGAGCCCGCGTCAGCGGCCTTGCTGCTGCTGGGTGGATTTGTGGTCGTCGGAAGCGTTCGGCGGCGCGCGGCGGGACCCCTTAGCCGGCCAATCAGCTGAACCACGTCGCGCCCGAGGACACACGAATACTGGCATTGCGATGGGGAACCCCAGCCCCTTCACGCAGGCCTCGCTGAAGCCAGCCTTCGCTGCGCCCTGCACGGCCGGCCCGGCCCGCGCCGTCAACTGAAACCTGACGACCCGGGCTACTTGCCCTGTAACGGCCTGATCAGCGCGGCCAGCAGGTCCACAACGCCAGGAGCGGTCCGGTACAACGCCAGCATCCGGGAAGCGTAGGCCCCGAAGTACGTCCCGCAAACGTCAGCACTGCGCTGACGGTGCAGGCAGGCCGGGCGCCGCCCCGGGGCGGCCAGCAGCGTCTGGCCGGGTTGCAGTTGCAGATTCCAACACCCCAATGCCACCGACACCCTGTTCACGCGCTGCACCGGTATCGAGCCGGGCTGCTGACTTTGGCGCACAGCCGCCCTCAATAGATCAGCCGGTCCGGCCGGATATCGCGCAGGATGGTGGTCGCGATCTCCTCGATCGACTTGTGGGTGGAGCTGAGCCAGGCCACGCCGCTGCGCCGCATCATGGCCTCGGCCTCGCGCACCTCGTAGCGGCAGTTCTCCAGCGCGGCGTATTTGCTGTCAGGCCGTCGCTCGTTGCGGATCTGGGCCAGCCGCACCGCATCGATCGTCAACCCAAAACACTTGGCCAGGTGGGGCGCCAGCGGCGTCGGCAGCTTGTGGCGCTCAAAATCCTCGGGAATCAGCGGATAGTTGGCCGCCTTGATGCCGTGCTGCATCGCCAGGTACAGCGAGGTGGGGGTCTTGCCGCTGCGGCTGACGCCCAGCAGGATCACGTCGGCACTGGCCAGGTTGCGGGCCGACTGGCCGTCGTCGTGCGCGAGTGAAAAATTGATCGCCTCGATGCGCTCGTTGTACTCGCTGCTCTTGGCGGCGTCCGAGAAGCGCCCGACCCGGTGGTTGCTCTTGACCCCAAATTCGATCTCCAGTGGCTCGACAAAGGCCTTGAACATGTCGAGCACCAGGCCGCGGCAGTCGGCGCTGGTCAGGATATGGCGCACCTCGTCGTTGACCAGGGTGATGAAGACGATGGGCTTGCGGCCCTCGGCGTCGGCCACCTGGTTGATCTCACCCACCACCACCCCGGCTTTTTCGACCGTGTCGATGAAGGGTCGCCGCACATGGCGCGGCTTGGCCGAGAACTGCGCCAGGATCGAGTTGCCAAAGGTTTCCGCCGTGATGCCGGTGCCGTCAGAGACAAAGAACACGCTGCGATTGGGCATTTGGGGTCCGTTTGCGGCCGATGTTGGGCGCGGGGTCAGGAATCATAGGGGCATCATCCGTAGAATCCTGCGGCAGCCTACCGACGAGATGTGCCGCCGCCCCACGCCCCCACCCGATGGCCCCCTCCTGCAGCCCGCTTGATGATTCAAGCGCACGAGCGGATGAGCCCGGGATGGCCTGCGTCTGGGCCGCTGCCCGCCGGACAGCACCGATTCCCCACCATCCCGGAGCTTTCCCATGTCACCTTCCCCTCTGGCGGCCACCGCCCTGGCGATCCCGTTTGAACACCTGAGAATGACCGACGTCGAGGTGGTGGGCGGCAAAAACGCCAGCCTCGGCGAAATGATCAGCCAGCTCGCCGCCTCCGGCGTGCGGGTGCCGGGCGGTTTTGCCACCACCGCGTTGGCGTTTCGGCAGTTTCTGGCCTATGGCGGCCTCACCGACAAGATCAACGCCCGATTGCTGGCGCTCGACACCGACGATGTCAACGCGCTGGCCCGGGTCGGTGCACAGATCCGCCAATGGGTGTTGGACGCGCCGTTTCCGCCCGACTTCGACGCCGCCGTGCGGGCCTCGTTTGCCGCGCTGACGGCCGAGCACCCCAACGTCAGCTTTGCGGTGCGCTCGTCGGCCACCGCCGAGGATTTGCCCGACGCCTCGTTTGCCGGCCAGCAAGAGACCTTCCTCAACGTGCACGGTATTGACGACGTGCTGCACAAGATGAAGGAGGTTTTTGCCTCGCTCTACAACGACCGCGCCATCAGCTACCGGGTGCACAAGGGCTTTGCCCACGCCGAGGTGGCCCTGTCGGCGGGAGTGCAGCGCATGGTGCGATCGGACCTGGGTGCGGCCGGGGTGATGTTCACCATCGACACCGAGTCGGGCTTTGAGGATGTGGTGTTCATCACCTCCAGCTACGGTCTTGGCGAGACGGTGGTGCAGGGCGCTGTCAACCCGGATGAGTTCTACGTGCACAAGCCCGCGCTCAAGGCCGGCAAGTTGGCGGTGATCCGGCGCAACCTGGGGTCCAAGCTGATCCGCATGGAGTTCACGTCCACCGAAGAGCGCGAGGCCACCGGCCGGCTGGTGCGTACCGCAGACACGCCGCCCGAGCAACGCAACCGCTACTCGCTGACCGATGCCGATGTGACCGAGCTGGCCCGATACGCGCTGATCATCGAGCAGCATTACGGCCGGGCGATGGACATCGAGTGGGGCAAGGACGGCGAGGACGGCAAGCTCTACATCCTGCAGGCCCGGCCCGAGACGGTCAAAAGCCAGGCCGCCGGCCAGGTCGAGCACCGTTACAAGCTCAAGGGGGGGGCTGGACACCTGAGCACCGTGCTGGCCGAGGGCCGCGCGATCGGCCAGAAGATCGGCACCGGCCCGGTGCGGCTGGTCTCGCACATCAGCGAGATGGACCGGGTGCAGCCCGGCGACGTGCTGGTCACCGACATGACCGACCCGAACTGGGAGCCGGTGATGAAACGCGCCTCGGCCATCGTCACCAACCGGGGCGGGCGCACCTGCCATGCCGCGATCATCGCGCGTGAGCTGGGCATCCCGGCGGTGGTGGGTTGTGGTGATGCGACCGAGAAGCTGACCGACGGCCAGTTGGTCACCGTGGTGTGCAGCGAGGGCGACACCGGCTTTATCTACGACGGCCTGCTCGATACCGAAGTCACCGAGGTCAAGCGCGGTGAGCTGCCGTACTGCCCGATCAAGATCATGATGAACGTGGGCAACCCGTCGCTGGCGTTTGACTTTGCGCAGATCCCCAACTCGGGTGTTGGCCTGGCGCGGCTGGAGTTCATCATCAACACCAATATCGGGGTGCACCCGAAGGCGATTTTGGACTATCCCAACATCGACCCCGACCTGAAAAAGGCGGTCGAGTCGGTGGCGCGCGGCCATGCCTCGCCGCGTGCGTTTTATGTCGACAAGCTGGTCGAGGGCATCGCAACAATAGCCGCGGCCTTCTGGCCCAAGCCGGTGATCGTGCGGCTGTCGGACTTCAAGTCCAATGAGTACAAAAAGCTGATCGGCGGATCACGCTACGAGCCGGACGAAGAAAACCCGATGCTGGGTTTCCGGGGTGCGTCGCGCTACATCAGCGGCGATTTTGCCGACGCGTTTGCGATGGAGTGCGATGCGCTGAAACGCGTCCGCAACGACATGGGCCTGTCCAACGTCGAGGTCATGGTGCCGTTTGTGCGCACGGTGCGCCAGGCTGAACGTGTCGCGCAACTGTTGGCCGACCGCGGCTTGGCACGCGGGCAAAACGGCCTGCGCCTGATCATGATGTGCGAGGTGCCGAGCAACGCGATACTGGCCGACCAGTTCCTGGCGCATTTCGACGGCATGTCGATAGGCTCCAACGACCTGACGCAGCTCACGCTGGGTCTCGACCGCGATTCGGGCATGCCGCTGCTGGCGGCCGACTTCGACGAGCGTGACCCCGCTGTCAAGGCCTTGATCAGCCGCGCCATCGCTGCCTGCCGCGCCACTGGCAAGTACATCGGCATCTGCGGCCAGGGCCCCAGCGACCACCCTGACTTTGCCGACTGGCTGGCCGACGAGGGCATCGTCTCGATCTCGCTCAACCCGGACTCGGTGGTCGAGACGTGGATGCGGCTGGCCTCGCGCTGAGGCGTTGGGTCCGGCAGCCCAGCCCCAAGTCTTGCTGACCCCTTGACAACACGCTGCCGCCATGATTTTGTGCTGACGCTGCCCGACCATGTCCAGCCTCTTCCCCCGCGGCGCCGACAGTGAACGGCGCGTTGCGCGCCGGTTGCACCGGCGCTACGCCCTGTTCACGCTGGGTGTGGTGCTGTTCATCGGGGCTCTGGCGCTGCTCGAGCACAACGGCTGGCCGCGCGGCTGGATCGGCAGCAGCTTTCTGATTGCCACGGTGCTGGTGTATGCCGGCATCGGGCTGGCCAGCCGCACCACCGACGAGGCCGAGTATTACGTGGCCGGGCGCAGGGTGCCGGCGATCTACAACGGCATGGCCACCGCGGCCGACTGGATGTCGGCGGCGTCGTTCATTGGCACGGCGGGTGTTTTGTACCTGCAGGGCTTCGACGGCCTGGCCTATGTGCTGGGCTGGACGGGCGGCTATTGCCTGGTGGCGGTACTGCTGGCGCCGTACCTGCGGCGGTTCGGCCAGTTCACCATCCCGGATTTTTTGGGCGCACGCTACGGCGGCAGCGCGCCGCGCCTGATCGGCGTGGTCGCCACCGTACTGGTGTCGTTTGTCTACGTCGTGGTGCAGGTCTACGGCGTTGGCCTGGTCACCTCCCACCTGACCGGCTTCAGCTTCGAGATCGGCATCTTCGTGGGCCTGGGCGGGGTGCTGGTGTGCTCGTTCCTGGGTGGCATGCGGGCGGTCACCTGGACTCAGGTGGCGCAGTACATCGTGTTGATCATTGCCTACACCGTGCCGGTGATGTGGTTGAGCCTGCACCAGACCGGCTCCTGGCTGCCGGTGTTCACCTACAACCAGCAGTTGGCGGTGGTCAGCCAGCGCGAGGCGCAGTTGCTGGTTGATCCGGCCGAGATCGAGGTGCGGCGTCTGCTGACCGAGCGTGCCGACGACGCCCAGCGCAAGTTGCGCGACGTGCCGGCGGCGATGGCCAGCGACAGCGATGCGATGGCGCGCGACATCGAGCAGATGCGTATCGACAACGCGCCTCTGGCGCGCATCCAGCAGGCCGAGCGCCGGCTGGACCGCATGCCGCGCAGCGAGGCCGAAGCACGCGCCGGCTACCAGCGCGACCAGGACCAGGCCCGCGCCCAGGCCCAGCCGCTGGCCGGTCTGGCGCCGCAATCGGGGCTGGCGGGCGCCGCAGGTGCGGCGGGTGGCACTGCGGGTGGCGCTGCGGGTGGTGCGGCAGGCGGTGCCGCCCGCGCCAATTTCCTGGCGCTGGTGTTCTGTCTGATGCTGGGCACGGCGGCGATGCCACACGTGCTGACCCGCTACTACACCACCACCACGGTGGCAGCGGCGCGCAGTTCGGTCGGCTGGTCGCTGCTGTTCATCGTGCTGCTCTACATCAGCGCGCCGGCGCTGGCGGTGATGGTCAAGTACCAGGTCTTCACCGAACTGGTCGGCACCTCGTTTGGCAGCTTGCCGGACTGGATCCGGCGCTGGAGCAAGCTCGACCCGTCTCTGGTGTCGGTGCAGGACATCAATGGCGACGGCACCCTGCAGTTTGCCGAGTTGCGCCTGGGTGCCGACATGATCGTGCTGGCCGCGCCTGAAATGGGCGGCTTGCCGCTCGTCGTCACCTACCTGGTGGCCGCGGGGGGCCTGGCGGCAGCGCTGTCCACCGCCGATGGCCTGCTGCTGACGATCTCCAACGCGCTTTCGCACGACTTCATCTTCCGGGTGTTCCGCCCGCGCGCATCGGCGATCAAGCGCGTGATGCTGAGCAAGATGATGGTGCTGCTCACGGCCGTGCTGGCGGCCTGGGTGGCATCACTGCGCCTGGCCAACATCCTGCCGTTCGTGACGGCAGCGTTTTCGGTGGCGGCGGCGACGTTTTTCCCGGCACTGGTGATCGGCATATTCTGGCGTCGCGCCAACCGCGCCGGTGCGGTGGCCGGCATGTTGGCCGGGGCGGGCTTGTGCCTGTGGTACATGGCGCGCAACCTGGCCGGACCAAGGGCCTGGTTCGGCTTGGGCGAGGCGGCGGCCGACCTGCGCTGGCTCGGCATCGATCCGGTGGCGGCTGGCGTTTTTGGCGTGCCGATGGGCTGTGCCGTGCTGGTGCTGGTGAGCTGGCTCACGCCGCCGCCAGGCGAAGCCGAACTCGCGATGGTCGACAACCTGAGGCGGCCGACGCCGGTTCCAGGCAACTCCAGCCGGTCAGGCCCGCCGTCCGCGCTATAATCACAGGCTTTCCCTTTGCTGCACCGACGTCAATGACGACCGCAAGATAGGTTTCTTGTGGACGACTTTGGCGACGCTGTCGGGCAGCTTCCGAATCCGGAAACCACAAGGAGTGTCCATGCGTCATTACGAGATCGTGCTGTTGATCCATCCGGATCAAAGCGAACAGGTTCCAGCCATGCTGGAACGCATCAAGACTACCGTCACCACCGCCGAGGGCCGTGTGCACCGGGTCGAGGACTGGGGTCGGCGTCAGCTGGCCTACCAGATCCAGAAGCTCGGCAAGGCGCATTACGTGTGCCTGAACATCGAGTGCAGCAAGGAATGCCTGGCTGAAATCGAGACTGGCTTCAAGTTCAACGACGCCGTGCTGCGCCACCTGACGGTGTCCAAGGCCAAGGCCGAGACCACCCCGTCGATCATGATGAAGGCGGTCGAGAAGGAAGAAAGCCGCAAGACCTCGCACCAGACCGAGGCCAGCACCTGATTGAAAAAACCGCCGCGGTGCCGGGGTCCGGTTTTGTGACGGACGCGCCGCTGAACCGCCTGGTTCTGTCGGCCCAACTGCTCGAGAGAGGCGCCGTGCGCTACACCCCCGCTGGTCTTCCGGCCATTGATTGCCGACTGCAACACGAGTCGGTGCTCACGGAAGACGGGCAGGCGCGCAAGGTCTCCCTGGAGGTCCGGGCGCTGGCGATAGGGGCGTTGTCACGGCCACTGGGCGCACTGATGTTGGGACAAAGCGGCTTGTTTGCCGGCTTCCTGGCCTCGGGACGCAATGCACGCGGCATGTTTTTTCATATCACCGAGCTGACACCTGGTGCGCTTGCAGGTCAACCTGCGCTCCCACCGACATCCGATTGACATGCCGATGCTTTTGTATCGGCACCTACTGAAAAAAGAGGTTCACCATGCCACCGCCCAGAGGTAAAGGTAAGTTTTCCAAAGACCGCAAGCCCAAGCGCAATACGCAATCGCTGCTGTTCAAGCGCAAGCGTTTTTGCCGCTTCACCGTCGCCAACGTGGTCGAGATCGACTACAAGGATGTGGACGTGTTGCGCGACTTCATCGGCGAAACCGGCAAGATCACGCCCGCCCGCCTGACCGGCACGCGCGCTTTCTACCAGCGTCAGCTGACCACCGCCATCAAGCGTGCGCGCTTCCTGGCTTTGGTGCCGTACAGCGACCAGCACCGCGTCTAAGGGGTAACTTTTCATGCAAATCATCCTGCTCGAAAAAGTCGCCAACCTGGGCAACCTGGGTGATGTGGTCAGCGTCAAGGCGGGTTACGCCCGCAATTTCCTGATCCCCACCAAGCAAGCCCGCCGCGCCACCGAATCGGCGATCAAAGAGTTCGAAGGCCGTCGTGCCGAGCTCGAAAAAGTCGCCAATGACAAGCTCGTCGCCGCCCAAGGCGTGGGCGAGAAGCTCAACGGCAAGCTCGTCACCATCGCTCAAAAGGCGGGTGTGGACGGCCGGCTGTTTGGCTCGGTCACCAACGCCGACATCGCCGAAGGCCTCAAGAAATTGGGCTTCGAGGTCGCCAAGTCGCAGGTCCGCCTGCCGACCGGCCCGCTCAAGACTGTGGGCGAGCACCCGGTCTCGGTGGCCACACACACCGACGTGGTCGTCGACATCACTGTCAAGGTGGTGCCTGAACTGGCCTGATCGGGGCGCAGCGCTCTTGCGCAACCCAAAAAGCGGCTTCGGCCGCTTTTTTTATGGCCGGCCCGCCAGGGTCCCCGCGGGCACTTGTCCCCAGGATCCCCTCGGATTTCCCCCGCATTTCCACAGGCTTGCCCACAGGCGGGGTCGGGCCCGCACCGTATGATTCCCGGTCACCCGCCCTGTTGAGACCCGCCGCCGATGTCCGCTGTTTTCAGATCCGCCCCGCCCAGCTCTCCGCCTGATGACGAAGTGGCTCGCCTGCGGGTGCCACCGCATTCGGTCGAGGCCGAACAAAGTGTGCTGGGCGGGCTGTTGATCGACAACATGGCCTGGGACCGTGCTGGCGACGCCGTCAGCGAGAGCGATTTCTACCGCTACGAGCACCGTGAAATCTTCACCGTGATCGCAGCACTGATCAACGGCAGCAAGCCGGCCGATGTGATCACGGTGTTCGAGCAACTGCAAAGCGCCGGCAAGGCCGATGCCTGCGGCGGCCTGGCCTACCTCAATGCCCTGGCGCAAAGCGTGCCGAGTGCGGCCAACCTGCGGCGCTACGCCGAGATCGTGCGTGAGCGCGCCATCCTGCGCAAACTGATCTCGGCGTCTGATGAGATCGCCACCAACGCTTTCAACCCGCAGGGCCGTCAGGTCTCGCAGATCCTCGACGAGGCGGAGGGCAAGATCTTCAAGATCGGCGAGGAGGGCTCTCGCAACAAGCAGGGCTTTATCGGCGTGGACAAGTTGACGATGCAGCTGATCGACCGCATCACCGAGCTGGCCGAAAACGGCGCTGAAGAGGTGACCGGCGTGCGCACCGGCTTTTTCGACCTGGACCGCATGACGGCCGGCCTTCAAAAAGGCGACCTGATCATCCTGGCCGCGCGTCCGTCGATGGGCAAGACCGCATTGGCGATCAATATCGCCGAGGCGGTGGCGGTCAATGAAGAGCTGCCGGTGCTGGTGTTTTCGATGGAAATGGGCGCCTCGCAGCTGGCGCTGCGCATGATCGGCTCGCTCGGCCGCATCGACCAGTCCGGCCTGCGTACCGGGCGCTTGCGCGACGACGAATGGACCCGCCTGACCGAGGCGGCTGAACGGCTGGGCAAGGCCCAGCTCTACATCGACGAGAGCCCGGCGCTGAACCCGGCCGAGCTGCGGGCCCGCTCGCGCCGCATGGCACGCCAATTTGGCGGCACGCTGGGCCTGATCGTGGTCGACTACTTGCAGCTGATGAGTGGCACGGGAAAAAGCGACGGTGAAAACCGCGCCACCGAGATCAGCGAAATCTCGCGCGGCCTGAAGGCCTTGGCCAAGGAGTTGCAATGCCCGGTGATTGCGCTGTCGCAGCTGAACCGCTCGGTCGAAACCCGCACCGACAAGCGGCCGATGATGAGTGACCTGCGCGAGTCGGGCGCGATCGAGCAAGACGCCGACGTGATCATGTTCATCTACCGCGACGACTATTACAACAAAGACAGCAAGGAGCCCGGCATCGCCGAGATCATCATCGCCAAGCAGCGAAATGGTCCGGTGGGCACCACCAAGCTCACTTTCCTCAAGCCCTTGACCAAGTTCGACAACCTGGCGCCCGGCAGCTCGGGCAGCGGCGAGTACTGACACCCAGGGCAGTGCTGTGGGCCGGCCGCCCACTGGGTCGACCCGGCAAGGCAAGCTGGGCGAACATGCCTTGTTTGGGGCTGGACGGATGAACGACAACTGTATATATTTACAGTATGCGAACCATCCCTATCCAGCCTTACCAGGCTCCGCAGGCCAGCCCGGTCGCGGGGTTGGTGCATGGCCTGCCCGTGGCGCCCGTCAAGGGTCGAGGTACGGCATGGTCGCTGTCGCACCGGTTTGCTGCTGACAGCCGCCAGCCCTACGACGATGGTTGGGGCACGCTGGACCAAGCTGTCAGTGAGCAGGCGCTGCCGCCAGCCACCCAGGTGCTGGAAGAGCGTGTCAAGACCATCCTGGCGGGCAATGATTCACCCGACATCAGCTTTGATCTGTCGATCAACCCGTACCGCGGTTGCGAGCACGGTTGCATCTACTGCTATGCGCGGCCTACCCACAGTTACCTGAACCTGTCGCCGGGGCTGGACTTCGAGACCCGCATCGTTGCCAAGGTCAATGCGGCCCAGCGCTTGCGCGAGGCTTTTGCCACCAGGCACTATGTGCCGCTGCTGCTCAACATCGGCTCGGTAACCGATGCCTACCAGCCGGTCGAGCGCAAGCTGGGCATCACCCGGTCGATCATCGAGGTGCTGGCCGAGCATCACCATCCGTTTTCGCTCATCACCAAATCGGCCGGCATCGAGCGTGATCTCGACCTGATCGCCCCCATGGCCCAGCAAAATCTGGCGGCGGTCTATGTGTCGATCACCACGCTGGACCCGGCCCTGGCGCGGGTGATGGAGCCCCGGGCAGCGTCACCCGAGCGGCGCCTGGCCACCATCCGCCGGCTGGCGCAGGCGGGCGTGCCGGTGGGAGTCAGCGTGTCGCCGGTGATCCCTTTCCTGAACGAGCCCGAGCTGGAGCGCATCCTCGAGGCCGCGCAAGGTGCCGGCGCCACATCGGCCTTCAGTATCGTGATCCGCTTGCCCTGGGAGGTGAACCCGCTGTTCCAACAGTGGCTGGCGCAGCACTTCCCAGACCGGGCGGCGCGGGTGATGGCGCGTATCCGCGAGATGCGGGGCGGCGCCGACAACAGCAGCCAGTTCGGTGAGCGCATGACCGGCAGCGGGGTCTGGGCACAATTGCTGCGGCAACGCTTCCAGAAGGCCAGCACGCGGCTGGGCTTGCATCGCCAGCGGGTCGAGCTAGACCTGACCCAGTTTGTCCGGGGTGGCCGTGCCGCGGCCCCAGTGCCGGCGCAGCAGCGCTTGTTCTGAGTATCCCCAAGGCCGCCTGGCGTTGCCGTGAGCGGTCTGGCACGGAGTGGTTCAGCTGCGCACCATCAGTCCGCCGGGGGATCGCCCGGTGCGGCGGATGCCCGCGATATGGGTGATGGGCTGGCAGAAGCGGCTTTGCAGTGCCTGGGCCTGGTCCAGCAGTGAGGTGCAGTCGCCGATCAGGTCCTGGTGGCGTCGCGCCACCAGGGCCGCCATTTCAATCAACTTGGCGTTGCGGGTGTGCTCACCTTGGTGCAGCAGGGTCTCGACGGCCAGTTGCGGCTGTCCTTTCAAGGCGTGGGTCATGGCGGCCTGGGCCATGCCGTTGATCTCGCGGTCGCAGCGCCGCAGCGCGTCGCTTGCCGCGTCATGGCGGCGGGTCGAGGCCAGCAACACCTCGGTGATGGACTTGGACACACAGAAGCGCAGGCCGATCTGCCGCACCAGATCACCGGTCTTGTCGGCTGTGCCCGGCTGCGGGGACAAGCGATCGTCATCCGGTTTGCCCGGTCTGCCCGCTGTGGCCGCGGCGCCGGCCGCCTGGGGCAGGCGCGCGTAGAGCAGCAACAACAGATTGGCGCCCTCAAAATCGCCGTGCTCCTGGTCAAATTCTTGCCGCAGCTGGTCCAGGCCGATTTGGGCCTCGGCTGACTGGCGCATCAGCAGGCTGCGCAAGACTTGCGCGGCCTTGACAAAGCGCTGAAGCCGGAGCGACGCCACATGGCGGTCTGCCATGCGGGCCAGCAGGCCTGTGGCCACTTGCAATCGCTTGCCGTCGCCCTCGTCGAAGCGCAGCAGCGCAATCAGCATCAGCGTCAACGCGTCGAACAGTTTGGAGTGCTGCCCCTCGGCGACGGTGCGGTCCAGCAGGCGCAAAGCCTCGGCGGGCGCATCCTGGTAGAAGGCGAGGGTGCCGCAGTGCTGCAACCGCAGCAGGCAGCCAGGTGTCAGCTCCACCGCACGGCGAAAGGTTTGGTGGGCGCCGGCCAGATCGCCCTGATCAACTTGCAGGTGAGCCAACACGTCACAGGCGTCGGCGAAGTCGGGCACCTCTTCGATCAGGGCCTCGATCGCACGCCTTGCAGCGGGCCCCTCGCCAGCGGCCAGCAAGGCGCGGGTCAGCCCCAGGCGAGCCCAGGGCAGGCGGCGCAACGCAATCACCTCCTCGAAGAGCTGGCGCGCCTGCGTCAAGCGGTTTTCTCGCAACAGCAGCTCAGCGCCCAGCCGCGCCGCCAGCAAGGCGTACGGTTGACGTTGGCGGAACCGCGCGCAGCACAGCTCGATGGCGTTGTCGAGCCGTTGGCCATCCAGCGCGTCGAAGATGTCGATCAGCGCATGCTTGCGCTTTCGCGCCTCGATCAGGCGGTCGCCCAGTGCAGAGGCCGAAAACGGCTTCACCAGATACGCGTCTATCGCGCTCTCGGCGCCTTCCACCACCTTGGCGTAGGTGGCCGTGCCGGTGAGCATGATGAACACGGTGGCGTAGGGCAGCAGTTGCTCGCGGCGCAACTCGTCGAGCAGGTCCTGACCTGACATCTCGGCGCTGTCGGTGTCACCGTTGCAGACCACGATGTTGCAGGGTCGCTGCTCCAGCCACTGCCGGGCATCGCTGACGCGGCCGATCTGCTTGACATGCCCGACACCCAGATCCCGCAGTTGCGCCGCCACCACGCTTCGCGAGGTGGGGTTGGGGTCGATCACCAGGGCCGTGGCCTGGCTGATGTTGCTCAGGGCCAAGTCGAGACCCGGCTGTCCGGGCCGCTGCCGACCATCCGGCCGGCCTGGCATCGACGCCCGAGCAGGGTGTCGGGCAGTACCGCGGGCTGGTTCATTGGCTTCACAGGCCGTGATATCGGCGCCGTATCGCGCGCCTTGAGCCGGCTTTGCCCGGTTGCCGGCTGCAGCAATTACTTGAACAGGTCCTTGACCCGGTCGGTCCAGCTCTTGGCGTTGGGCGAATGTTTTTCGCCGCCCTTTTTCAGCGACTCATCCAATTCCTTGAGCAGCTTGCGCTGGTGCTCGGTGAGCTTGACCGGGGTCTCGACCGACACATGGGCGTACAGGTCGCCGGGGTAGCTGGACCGCAAGCCCTTGATGCCCTTGCCGCGCAGGCGGAAGGTCTTGCCGTGCTGGGTGCCTTCGGGCAGCTCGATCTCGGCCTGGCCGGCCAGTGTCGGCACCTCGATCGACCCGCCCAGCGCCACCGTGGTGAACGACACCGGCACGGTGCAGTGCAGGTCGTCGCCGTCGCGCTCGAAGATGTCGTGGTCCTTGATGCGGATCTCGATGTAGAGATCACCCGCCGGACCACCGTTGGTGCCGGGCTCGCCATTGCCGGCCGAGCGGATGCGCATGCCCTCGTTGATGCCGCCGGGGATCTTGACCTCCAGCGTTTTCTGGCGCTTCAACTTGCCCGCGCCGTTGCAGGTGGTGCAGGGCTCGGGGATGATCTTGCCGGTACCGCTGCAGTTGGGGCAGCCTTGCTGGATGCTGAAAAATCCCTGGCGCATGTGCACCGTGCCGGCGCCGTTGCAGGTGCCGCAGGTCTTGGCACTGGTGCCGGGCTTGGCGCCGGTGCCCTTGCAGGTCTCGCAAGCGTCCCAACTGGGGATGCGGATCTGCGCGTCCTTGCCACGCGCGGCCTCCTCTAACGTGATCTCCATCGCGTAGCTGAGGTCGGCACCGCGAAACACCTGCTGGCCACCACCGCCGCCACGCCGGCCACCGTTGAAGATGTCGCCGAAGATGTCGCCAAAGGCCTCGGCAAAACCGCCCATGTTCTCGCCGCCTGGTCCGCCACGGCCGGCCGGATCGACGCCGGCGTGGCCGTACTGGTCATAGGCGGCGCGCTTCGGGCTGTCCGAAAGCATCTCGTAGGCCTCTTTGGCCTCCTTGAACTTTTCCTCGGACTTCTTGGCGTCATCGCCCTCACCCTGGTTGCGGTCGGGGTGGTGTTTCATGGCCAGCTTGCGGTAGGCCTTCTTGATGTCTTCTTCGGTGGCGTTCTTGGGCACACCGAGGATGTCGTAATAGTCGCGCTTGGCCATGGCACCATCTCGAACGTTGAAAACGAAACCGCCGCGCCGAGCACCAGACAGGGTCTGTGCGTCAAACGCGGCGAGATATCACGGTGGGCTACCAGCCCAGCCGGGATACCGGAAGATCACTTCTTGACTTCTTTGAACTCGGCGTCCACGACATTGTCGTCGGCCGCAGATCCCGGTTTGGCGCCCCCCGCATCGGCCTTGGGCGCTTCGCCCCCAGGCGCGCCGCCAGCGGCCCCGGCCGCCGCCGCCTGCTCGGCGTACATCTTCTCGCCCAGCTTCTGGCTGACGGTCATCAGCGCCTCGGTCTTGGCTTCGATGGTGGCCTTGTCGTCGCCCTTGAGCGCGTCTTCGGCGTCCTTGATCGCCGCCTCGATCTTTTCTTTCTCGCCGGCGTCGAGCTTGTCACCGAACTCGACAAGGCTCTTCTTGACCGAGTGGATCATGCCGTCGGCCGAGTTGCGGGCCATCACCAGCTCGACCTTCTTGGCGTCCTCGGCGGCGTTGGCTTCGGCATCCTTGACCATCTTCTCGATCTCGGCCTCGCTCAGGCCCGAATTGGCCTTGATCGTGATCTTGTTTTCCTTGCCGGTGGCCTTGTCCTTGGCGCCGACGTGCAGGATGCCGTTGGCGTCGATGTCGAAGGTGACCTCGATCTGCGGCAGGCCGCGCGCCGACGGCGGGATGCCTTCCAAGTTGAACTCGCCCAGGCTCTTGTTGCCCACAGCCAGCTCACGCTCGCCCTGGAACACCTTGATCGTGACGGCCGGCTGGTTGTCGTCGGCGGTCGAGAACACATTGCTGAACTTGGTCGGGATGGTCGTGTTCTTCTTGATCATCTTGGTCATCACGCCGCCCAGCGTCTCGATGCCCAGGCTCAGCGGGGTGACGTCGAGCAGCAGCACGTCCTTGCGCTCACCACCCAGCACCTGGCCCTGGATGGCGGCACCAACGGCCACGGCCTCGTCGGGGTTCACATCCTTGCGCGGCTCTTTGCCGAAAAACTCCTTGACCTTCTCCTGCACCTTGGGCATGCGGCTCATGCCGCCGACCAGGATGATGTCGTCGATCTCGCTGACCTTGACGCCGGCGTCCTTGACGGCAATCCGGCAAGGCTCCATCGTGCGCTCGATCAGCTCATCGACCAGGCTTTCCAGCTTGGCGCGGGTCAGCTTGATGTTGAGGTGGCGCGGGCCATTGGCATCGGCCGTGATGTAGGGCAGGTTGATGTCGGTCTGGGTGCTGGTGGACAGCTCGATCTTGGCTTTTTCGGCGGCTTCCTTCAGGCGCTGCAGGGCCAGCACGTCCTTGGTCAGGTCGACGCCTTGTTCCTTCTTGAACTCGGTGACGATGTAGTCGATCAGCCGCTGGTCGAAGTCTTCACCGCCCAGGAAGGTGTCGCCGTTGGTCGACAGCACCTCGAACTGCTTTTCACCGTCGACATCGGCGATCTCGATGATCGAGATATCGAAGGTGCCGCCGCCTAAGTCGAACACCGCGATCTTGCGGTCGCCCTTGCCGTGTTTGTCCAGGCCGAAGGCCAGTGCTGCGGCGGTGGGCTCGTTGATGATGCGCTTGACATCCAGGCCGGCGATGCGGCCGGCGTCCTTGGTGGCCTGGCGCTGGCTGTCGTTGAAGTAGGCCGGCACGGTGATCACCGCCTCGGTCACTTCTTCGCCCAGGTAGTCCTCGGCCGTCTTTTTCATCTTGCGCAGCACTTCGGCCGACACCTGCGGCGGCGCCATCTTCTTGCCGCGCACTTCGACCCAGGCGTCTCCGTTGTCGGCGGCAGCGATGGTGTAGGGCATCAGGTTGATGTCCTTCTGCACTTCCTTCTCGGTGAACTTGCGGCCGATCAGGCGCTTGACGGCGTACAGCGTGTTGCGCGGGTTGGTGACCGCTTGACGCTTGGCCGACGCGCCCACCAGCACCTCACCGTCCTCCTGGTAGGCAATGATCGACGGCGTGGTGCGTGCACCCTCGCTGTTCTCGATCACTTTGGTGGTGTTGCCTTCCATGATGGCCACGCATGAATTGGTGGTGCCGAGGTCGATGCCGATGATCTTGCCCATTGCTGTGCTCCTGAGTTTGTGTGGGTTGAAACGCTTGTTCTGGACTTGCGGCCAGACCGCAGGCTTTCAAGTCAAACCTTGAAGCCTGAACGGCGGGGCCTTGCTTTAAATCACTTGGGTGCGGCCACCGTCACCAGCGCCGGGCGCAGCACCCGGTCGGCGATCAGGTAGCCTTTTTGCAGCACGGCCACCACGGTGTTGGCCTCTTGATCCGCCGGCACCACGCTGATGGCCTGGTGCTGGTGCGGGTCGAACTTGGTGCCGGCGGGCGGCGCAATCGGCAGCACCTTGTTGCGGTCCAGCGCGGCACTGAGTTGCCGCAGCGTGGCGTGCACCCCTTCGAGCACCTGCTCGACCTTGGCGTCGGGCATGGCGATGGCGGCTTCCAGGCTGTCCTTGACCGGCAGCAGGCTCTCGGCAAACGACTCGACGGCGTATTTGCGGGCCTTGCTGATGTCCTCGTCGGCGCGGCGGCGGGTGTTTTCGGCCTCGGCCTTGGCGCGCAGGTAAGCGTCGGACATTTCGCTGTATTTGGCTTCCAGCTCGGCCAGGCGCTGCTCGGCGCTGGGGGCGGCCGGCTCGGCGGCAGCGGTCTGCGCTGGGTCGCCGTTGGGCGGGGCGTAAGCGTGCATATCGGGATCAATCTCCGGCGTCGTCATGTCGGGGCCTCTGCGGTTTTTTTTGAAGGGGTTGAACACGTCAGCTGGGGATATGGGGTTTTTATCCCGTGGTTCAAGAGGGGGTATTCGACGACGGTCGCTCGCTGGCGGCGCACCGGGCTGTTGCGCCGCGCCGCGTGCTGGGCGCTCAGCTGTCGTCGAGCGACGCGCTCCAGCGCTGCCAGTCGTGTTGGGTGCGTTCGATGTCGCGCCGGTCGCGCTTGGTGGGCCGGCCTTGCTCGATGCTGAGCGCCGGCTCGGCCGCCAGGCGCCGGGCTTCGGCTTCTTTTGTGCGGCGGGCCAGGCTGTCGGCGGTTTCTTCGTACAGCGCCTGGGCCACTGGCGCCGGGCCGCGCAGCGCGCTCAAGGCCCGCACCACCACCGTGCGCTGCACGGCGCCCTGGCGCAGCAGCAAGGTGTCGGCCACGTGCAGCTCACGCGCCGGCTTGGCCACCTGGCCGTTGACGGCGATGCGGCCCTTGTCGATGTCGGCCACCGCCAGCGCGCGCGTCTTGTAGAAGCGTGCGGCCCACAGCCACTTGTCCAGGCGCATGCCGGCGGCGCTGGGCTTGCTCGGCGTGTCGGCGTTCTTCATGGCGCCGCATTGTGGGCCAGCGGCAGTTGCGCGGTGGCGTCCAGCCCGGTGATGCGGCCAAGCTGCAGCCGGTTGTCGAGGGTCAGGCTGCCGCCCAGCGTCACCACGATCTCGCGGCAGATGGCCAGCCCCAAGCCGGCGCTGCCGCCCAGGCGGGCGCCGGCATCGTCACCGCTATCACGGCTGTCGTGGCGGCTGTCACGGCCGCAGTCGCCAGTGGTGCCGCCCGAAAACGGCTGCATCAGCCCCGGCCGCAGCGTGTCGGCGATGCCGGGGCCGCTGTCGGCCAATGTCAGCGTGGCGCGCTGGCCATCGTTTGCCAGCGTGATCATCAGCCGGCCGCCGGCCGGGCTGTGCTTGAGCGCGTTGTGCAGCAGGTTGCGGGTCAGTTCACGCAGTGCCCAGGCATGGCCGCGCACCCGGGCCGGCACGGTGGCCAGCTCAAAATCCAGTCCGGCGTCGGCGATCAACGGGGCCAGGTCGAGTGCCACCTCGCGCACGCTGTCGGCCCAGTCCAGTGCGGGCGGGTCACCCTGCTGGCGCAGTTGCTCCACCTTGGCCAGCGCCAGCATCTGGTTGGCCAGCCGGGTGGCGCCGTCCACCGTCTGGCCGATCTCGGCCAGCGCCTGGGCGGGCGGCAGGTCACCGCGCTGGGCCGACTGCACCTGCACCTTCAGCACCGCCAGCGGCGTGCGCAACTGGTGCGAGGCATCGCGCACAAAGCGCTGCTGGTGCGCCAGCAGCCGCGCCTGGCGGGCCATCGCGCCGTTGGTGGCGGCGATCAGCGGCATCAGCTCCCGCGGGGCGCGTGGCGCGGCGATCGGCCGCAGGTCATCGGCCTCGCGGGCGGTGATGGCCGCGCTCAGCTCACGCACCGGCCGGGTGGCGCGCTGCACCACCCACCACACCACCGCGGCAATCACCGCCAGCAGCGCCGCCTGGCGCCAAAGCGTATCAAGCAGCACCTGCTGCGCCAGGGTGCGGCGCAATTCCAGCGTCTCGGCCACCTGGATCGTGGCCATGCCCTGGCCCGCCAGGCCGGCCACCGGCTGCAGCAGCACGGCCACCCGCACCGGCTGGCCGCGGTAGTGGTCGTCGTAGAAATCGACCAGCGCGGCGTATTTGGCGCGGTCGGGGATGCGGCCGTGCCAGGCCGGCAGGTCGTCGAAGCCCGACACCATCTCGCCCTGGAAGCCCGTCACCTTGAAGTACAGGCGGCTGCGGTTGTCGGCTTCGAAGGCCTCCAGCGCCGAGTAGGGCACTGTGGCCAGCAGGCGGGGCGCCGCAGGCGTGCCGGCCACGTCGAGCAGCTCGCCGATCGACTTGGCAGAGGCCAGCAGCGTGCGGTCGTAGGCGGTGTCGACGGCGCGCTGGGTCTCGCTGTACAGGCTGGCGGTGTTGATGGCCACCAGCAGGCCCACCGGCAGCAGGATGCCCAGCAGCAGGCGGCTGCGCATCGACAGGCCGTGCAGCCGGAGCAACAGGCGCTGGGCCGTGTGGGCCACAGTGCGGCGCGGTGGCTGCTCAGCCATCGGCCTTCAGCAGATAACCCAGCCCGCGCAGCGTGACCACCCGCGCGCCGGTGGCTGCCAGTTTCTTGCGCAGCCGGTAAGCCACCACCTCGATGGCGTCGGGCTGCAGGTCGGGCTCACCGGCAAACACCAGGTCGAACAAGCGATCTTTGGCCACCGCCTGGCCCGGCCGTGCCAGCAGCGCACGCAGCAGCGCGCCTTCACGCGGCGCCAGTTCCAGCGGCTGGCCCTGGTGGTAGACAGCGCCGCTGTCGGCATCGGCGCGCAGGCCGCAGAAGCTGGGCGGTTGGGCGCTGCCGTTAAACAGGCCACCCGCGCCACCACCGGGGCCAGCACCGGGGCCAGCTGCCGCACCGCCG
>Ga0209181_10004498_pt1 | contig 20736 bp, 17 predicted proteins | sample MAT05_FD_187208 | JGI IMG/M metagenome (GOLD analysis project Ga0209181, IMG submission 187208) | Freshwater microbial communities from Lake Fryxell liftoff mats and glacier meltwater in Antarctica - MAT-05 (SPAdes) (version 2) | ecosystem: Environmental > Aquatic > Freshwater > Ice > Liftoff... | reverse complement strand
GCCGGGTGGAACGCGACCTCCAGGCGCGTTTGCATGGGGGAAACGCTGCATGTGGGATGGCCAAACGGCAGCACGCCTGCCAGCCTCTGCCAACTCCCCAGAAAAAAGCCGGTAACATTTTTCCAGCGAATCCCCAGTAGGAGGTGAACCCACATGAATATGGAAACCATCCGCTGCTGCCCCCAGTGCCAGCAACCGCTCCCCATCAACGCACTCGAGGGCCTTTGCCCGCAGTGCCTCTTGAAGGCTGCGGCCGCCCCGCCGAGCGAGCCGCTGATGGTGACGGAGAGCGGCGGCGGTGTCGTGGACATCGGCGATCCCGTCGCGGTGGGGAAATGTCTGCCGCAATTTGAAATCCTCGAACTGCTCGGGCGCGGCGGCATGGGCGTCGTTTACAAGGCGCGGCAGAAGCAGCTCGACCGCCTCGTCGCACTGAAAATCCTTCCGCCGTCGGAGGCGCACGCGGCGGACTTCGTCGCGCGCTTCACCCGCGAGGCGCGCTCGCTCGCGAAGCTCAGCCATCCGAACATCGTCACCGTTTACGACTTCGGCGAGAGCGGCGGGCTTTACTATTTCATCATGGAGTATGTGGATGGCGCGAACCTGCGGCAGATGATGCAGGCCAAGCAGCTCACCGCGCAGCAGGCGCTCGCCATCGTGCCCAAGATTTGCGACGCGCTGCAATTCGCCCACGAGGAGGGCGTGATGCACCGCGACATCAAGCCCGAGAACATCCTCCTCGACAAAAAGGGCCGCGTGAAAATCGCCGACTTCGGCCTCGCGAAACTCCTGCGCCGCGAGCAGGCCGACCACACGCTCACCATGAGCGGCATGACGCTCGGCACGCCGCGCTACATGGCCCCCGAGCAGATGGACAAGCCCGAGAGCGTCGATCATCGCGCGGACATCTATTCGCTCGGCGTGGTCTTCTACGAAATGCTCACCGGCGAACTGCCCATGGGCCGCTTCGCCCCGCCGTCGCAAAAAGTGCAGGTGGACGTGCGCCTCGACGAGATCGTCCTGCACGCGCTGGAGCGCGACGTGGAGCGCCGCTACCAGCACGTGAGCGAGGTGCGCGACGATGTGGAGAATGTGACGGCGACGCCCGGAGGACAGGCGTCCCCGCCGGTAGGGCGAGCGGACGCCCCGGCCGCCAGTGCGGGCGAGATGCCCGTCGGCCCCACAGACTGGAAGTCCATACCGCTGAGGAACCTTATAGTGCGTTACGGGCTGAGCGCTGTCGGTTTGTTGATATTGTGGTTCGCGCTCAGGAGTCTGCTCAATGGTCCCCTTCGTAACTTCGTGCCGAGAGGCGGGGATTACGAACCGATCAGCGGCTTCATCGCATCCGTCGCTTGCGCGATCACCGCCTTCGCGCTGTGGCCAGCGATTTCCGGGCGCAAGCGGCAAAACTTGCTTTTGAGCGAGCCATCCACAGGCAAAGCCGCGCTCGCGATCGCACTGGGAGCGATCGCTGCTCACGCATTCCAGTGGCACTATGCCGTGGAGGGCGGAGTTAAGCTGAGGATCTCCAATCTCGATGTGGAGCAGGTGAAGGTCAGCGTGCTGATGCTTGCGCTTTCCATTGGCAGCACTCTGTTAGCCGTGGCGCTGGGTCTCCCAATGCCAACCAGGAAAATCATGCGCGGTGTCGCGGGAATCGGCGCTCTCACGGCGCTGATTGTTCAAATCACGTTCCTCAGTTCGCTTGGTGTAAGGCCACGGACCTGGCACAATGAGGCCCTCCAAACAACAAGCCGCTCGACCCATCCCGCGGTTGGACTCTATGCGACGATCGCGCTGACGGCTCTCGCAATCCTGTTCTTTGCACTTTGCTTCTTCGAGGAAAAATCGGGCAGCGATAGAAAGGCTGACGTGGCTCGCGACGAGCCACACCTGAGCCGCTGCGCGCTGTGGGGTGCAATTTGGGCACCGCTCGGCATCATCGCGATTCTCGAAGCCCTGTTTTGCATCTATCAGGGATACTTCATCGAACCCGCCAAACTGCCGCCCGCGTTCGCGGCTCTCATGGGTTTGATCCTGGTTTGCGGAGCGCCCGCGCCGATTGGCACCACGCTGCTCGGTGCCATCGCCATCTGGCAGATCAAACGCTCGGGCGGGAGACTCTACGGCCTCCGGATCGCAGCGGCGGACGCGCTTTTCTTCCCGCTGCTCGCGCTCGGCAGCGGCACAGTCGCGCTGACGCACCTCGCCCAGATCGCAATCTGGACAAGTCTGCAAACACCCCCCGCCGTCAGTTCGCCCAATGCAGCCCCGCCCGCCGGCTATCCGGGCATGTCCTTCATGGTTCTCGATTCGATTGCCGGACTCCTCGTCTGTTTCTTCACCGCCCGCGCCGCGTGGCGGAAGATCGCGGGTGGCGGGAATGGTGATGCCCGCGAGGCTGGATCGCCCACCGGCCCCAAACCGCCTTCCTCGTGCTGCAGTGCCTCTTCGGGTTCTTCTTCGGCTTCAGCTTCCATGCGAAGACGGGAGCGGCCGCCGGGGGGGTGACGAATGTCGTCACCGTCGGTGCGCTCGACCCACTCTATGTCCGCGAAAGCGGACCATCGGGTTTCCAGACAAGCTTCAACTTCTTCTCGTGGTCGTTCTTCGCGGTCGTTGTGGCTGGCGTGGCGTTCAGCGCGGTGTGGCGCATTGGCCGCGAGGACCGGGGCAAAGTACCGCGCGATCCGGCGTGGTGGCGCGATTGGTGGAAGCAAGTCGGCGTGTGGGGCGGCTTGCTGCTCCTCGTGTGCATCGTCCGGACGGTGATGCATCCGGAGTTGGTATTGCAACCGCCCGGCAATCGCACCGTGTCCGGCGCTTACAAGTCGAACGCTCCCGCGCCGGTGCAAGTGGCGGGAAAGCTGCCGGTCGGAACGCCTGTCGCTGCGAAATGGGACCGCAATCCATTCAACATTTCGATGTTCTACCTCGCGAGGATCGCCAGCGTGGATTCCAGCGGCCAATATTTCGTCGAATACGGGGACGGGGAGACCGGATTGGTGTCGCAGCAGGATGTGGTGCGGGTGAATCCTGCGCAGGATCTCCCCATCGGAACCCACGTGCTGGCCTGCTGGCGCGGCGCGGCGATGTTCCCAGGCACCGTCACGGCCCGCCGGGAGACGCTCTACACCATCCGGTGGGACGACGGCGACACACCGCAGGATGTCGCGCGCGAACAGATCGCGCCTCTCGACGAAAACTCGCCACCCATGCCCGCTTTTCCCCGACCAAAATAGCAAACCCAAAACAAACCCATGAAACCAGTAATCCAATCAGTCATCATCGCAGCCATGCTCCTCACCGCACAACCCACGCTCTTCGCCGAAGAGGCGCGACCCGGCGCTCGGGTCGCCGCCAAGTGGACCGACGGCGGATTCTACCTCGCCACCGTCATCATGGCGCAGAGCGGAAAAATCGAAGTCCTCTACGACGACGGCGACAAGGGCACCGTCGGACGCGCCGATGTGAAGCCTGTTTCGCGGAACGCGAACGTCAACGTCGGCGATCCCGTGCTCGCAGCGTGGAAGAATGCCGCAATGTTTCCGGGAATCGTCAGGGCGAAGACGGCTGTGACCGTGACCGTCCGGTGGGATGACGGCGACGAGCCGCTGGAGGTCGCGCTGGATCGGATCGCCCTCGTAAATCATGCACAGGCGGATATTCCAGTGGCCGACGCGCTTCCCGCCGGCACGAGTGTCGCGGCGAAATGGGCCGGAGATTCCTTTTACATCGCGACGATCACCGGCCGGGATGCGACCGGGAAATACTCCGTGAAATACGGTGACGGCACCACGGGCACGGTCGCGCCGGGGGATGTCGCGCCGGTGAACGCGGATCGAGAAATCCCCGTCGGCTCGCGTGTGCTGGCGTGCTGGCAGAGTGCGCGGATGTATCCGGGCACCATCACCGCCCGGCGGGAGAATCTCTACACCGTGAAATGGGACGATGGCAGCGCACCATCCGGGGTCGCGCGCGACCGCATCGCCGCCGCGCCTGGCCCGCAGGCGGCGGCTCCCGCGGCAGCCGCGCCCGCATTCGCCATCGGCACGAGCGTCGCGGCGAGATGGGGAGCGTTTTCCTACTACATCGCCACGATCACAGGCCGGGATGAAAATGGAAAATATCTCGTGAACTACGGCGACGGTGACAAGGGCGCGGTCGCGGCCGCGGACATGGTGCCGGTGGATGCGAATCGCGAAATCCCGGTAGGCGCGCACGTTCTCGCCTGCTGGCATGGAGCGGCGATGTATCCGGGAACGGTGACTGCAAAGCGCGACAACTCTTACACCGTCCGGTGGGATGACGGCGACGCCCCGCTCGATGTCGCGCGGGATCGCATCGCCATCCTGCCGCGAGCGGCAGCAGTCGTGCCGGGCGCGGACGCAGGCGCATTCGCGGTCGGCTCGATCGTCGCGGCGAAATGGGGCAACAGCTCCTTCTACATCGCGACGATCACCGGCAGGGACACGAATGGGAAATACCTCGTGGCTTACGGTGACGGGGACAAGGGGGCGGTGGCCGCAGGGGACATCGTGCGCGTGGATGCGGAACGGGAAATCGCGATCGGCGCGCGCGTGCTCGCGTGCTGGGCCGGCGCGGCGATGTATCAGGGCACCGTCACCTCGCGGAACGGGAATCAATACACCGTGAAATGGGACGACGGCAGCGCGCCGCTGGCACTCCCGCGTGAGAAGATCGCGCCGCTGCCAGCCAGATAATCCGCACGCGGCGGGATCGAGATCGGGGCGTTCAGAGTGCATGGAAAAAAGGCATCGCGCCTCCCGGCATCGGCACGCGGCTGAAAAGTCACATTCCACTTGTGGCGCGCGGCGACATCCTGCCTATTTTCCGCCGATGTTATTCCCGATGCCGATCTCCCGCCGTTCCTGGCTGTCCACTTTTCTCGGTGCGGTGCTCTGGGCAGTCGTCGCCTGCCTTCCCGCACGGGCCATCAACATCAACGGCGAGGGGCCGACCAACGTCACCGGGATCTACGATCGCTTCAATGTCGGCACCTATCCGGGCACGCCGGTCAGGAATCCCAGCTTCATCGGCTCGTCGCTCGACCTTTCCGGCATCGGCTGGTCGGCCGCGGATCCCAACCAGAGCATCACGTTGGTCAGCTCCCAGTATTTTGTCGGCGCCTCGCATTTCCGTCCCGGGATCGGCACGAGCCTGCGATTTTTCGGCACCGACAATTCGCTGTACTCGGCCATGGTGCATTCCTATCACACGCTCACCTACACCGGAACAGATGGCCCGCAGGCGTCCGATCTCACGCTGGGCCGGCTCAGCATCGCACTGGCGCCCGCGGTGACACCGATGCCCATCTTTTACCCCGGCGCGACGAACATCTCGAACCCTTCGAGCTTCAACCAATACTCCGGCGTGACGCTCCTTAACTACGGGCACACGGCGCGGATGGGGGTGAATACCATCGACAGCTTCACGGAGTTCCGTTTCACGCAAAATCCACCAAACACGAACATCGGCTTCGTTTACACAAGAGGCGCAGGAGCCGGAGAGACATTGCTGGAAAGTGGCGACTCAGGCAGTCCGACGATTGCTTACCGCAATGGCGTGTACGGATTGATCGGCACGCACTCGGGTGTGCATGTGCCCAGCCTGCTCAGCGTGGATGCGTTCGTCGGCTACACGCCTTTCATCACGCAGATGAACTCCTTCATGGCAGCGGACGGGCAGTCGCTGATTCTCGCGGTGCCCGAGCCAGGCACCGTCTTCTTTGGAATCGCCCTGCTCGGACTGTGCGGCGCACACCGGGTGCGGCGGGCGCGCCGGGAGTCGTGATACGATTTATCCAGACTGATTGCCTGAAAGCAGGGGGCGGTGGGGTTGCGTAGCGGAGGTAAACTGGCGGGATGATGGAGCCAGATCAGATTCATCAGCCGCAGATAACGGTCCATGTACTCTCCTGCCGCACTTGAGATCATGAAGGTGGCTCCGGCTCGCGCCGTCTGCTGTTTTCGCGGCATGCATCTGCGCAGCGAGTTCTGAAACGGTGCAGCTTCTCGCCGATGCGCGAAGATAAGCCAGGCAGTGATCTGTGGCGGCGCGGATAGTTTTCTTGAACGGCTCAAGCAGTTCATTGCATTCGCCGGCCATGATGCGCAGCCAAGAGGGAAACTCGACTCTCTCTCGACCTTGGTTCTGAAGCTCAACGTTTTTCAACTGAACGAACGTCTCCGCATTTGTCTTCGCGGCAAAAAACTTGCGCACCCGCTTTCCGTTTTCCTTGAAGTTGACCACGAATTTCAACGTCGGTCGGTTGCTATCCTTGTATCGCTTGAACCGGAAGGTCGTTCTGATCCCGTCACCGTTGCCATTTTTCAAGTCCGAATTGGCAACTATGAGATTGAATGCGTTCTTTCTCGTCCCGCTCTCTGAGAAGCCTCAAACCCCGCATTCATGCCGCTTCCAGAGGAAAAGAGGTGGTGCAGCCGGCGGGGGTCGAACCCACAACCTTCGGCTTCGGAGACCGACGCTCTATCCAGTTGAGCTACGGCTGCACTTGAAGCAGCGGGAATCTTGAGCGCCCGTCCGGGGGTGTCGAGGGAAAGTTTCTCCCGTAGCCGACTCCGTGCGGAGACGGGTCATTCGATGCCCGGCGGGTGGTGTTTGGTGGCCATCCGTCTGCCTGGCGGGCGGCGTTTGAATTTCTCGCTGACTGGTTTTCACGCGCGGACGACGAGCATGGCCGCGTGGCTGGCTGCATCGTGGGCAATGAAGTGAACGTCCACTGGCAATGGCACAACATGGGCCGGATGCCCCGCTCCGCCGCCGTCGCGGAATACGAGCGATACGTGCGGCTCGCGAACACCTCCGTGCGAAAGACGAGCAGCGCTGCGCGGGTGTACATGTCGCTCACGCATTTCTGGACGATCGACCCGGACGCGGATCACTGGCGCTCGGTGCCGGGGCGTTATTGCATCGAGGAGTTCGCACGCCAGGCGCGCGCGGGCGGTGACTTCGACCGGCACCTCGCGCATCACCCTTATCCCGAGAATCTCGGCAACCCGCGCACGTGGCTCGACAAGACCGCGCCGCAATCGCCGGATGCCAGTCGGATCACGTTCAAGAATCTCGAACAGCTCGATGCGTTCTTTGCGCGACCGGAGCTGCTTTTTTGCGGGCAGCGGCGCAGCATCATTCTGAGCGAGCAGGGATTTCACTCGAAGGGAACGGCGGAAGGCGACCGCGATCAGGCGGCGGGCTTCTGCTACGCGTGGGAGAAGATTTCGCGGCTCGCGGGGATCGATGCGTTCATTCTGCACCGCCATGTGGACCATCAGCACGAGGGCGGACTCAATCTCGGCCTGTGGCGGCGGAAGAAGGACAGCATCGCGACGCCCGACTCTAAGAAGCCGATCTGCGAATGCTTCAGGGCCGCCGGGCCGCCGGGACAGGCGGAGGCATTTCGCTTCGCGCTGCCGATCGTCGGCGTGGAGAAATGGGACGATGTGATGGAGCGCCGCGCGTCCTCGCCGGCCACCAGCACTCGCGGTAATGCCCCACGATGAAAGTGGCGCTGCGCGCGTTTGGAGGTGGCCGCCGGGACGGGCGGCGCTCCACGGGCGGCGCTTCCTGCTATGCGCAGGGCGGCATTCCTGCTCGCGCAGAGGCCCATGGCTCTTCCGTGGAGACGTCCACGATTCCCGGTTCCGCGGCATTCGCGGGCGAGAGGATCGCGAGGAAGACGAGTCGCTCGCGGAAGGGATTGTAGGTGCCGTGCGGTTCACCCATCGGGATGAACGCCATCTCGCCGGGCCCGAGGATGCGGTGCTCGCGCCCGACCCACTGCTCTGCGCGACCTGAGATGATGTAGATGATTTCCTCCCGCTTCGGGTGCGTGTGAAAGGGATGCGAGCGGCCTGGCTCCATGTTCGCGCGGACGAGCATGAGTTGCTCATTGTTCACGATGTCTCCGCGGCAGAGCCACTCCTCGATGGTCCAGGGGGAGGCGAAGTCCACCTTCTCGGCGGCGGTGACAAAGCGGCGTGGGTTCAGCGGGTCCATGCGATTGGAAAGTTCCGGTTCAGAGATCGTCTCCGGGACGGAGGGGCTTGCTTCGCTTTGGCGCCGGATCGGTGGTGCCCTTGGGTGGTGCAGTTTTCGCGCCGGGAGGCTTCAGCTCGAAGTCGCCGGCATCGAAGGACATCATGTTCTCCGGTTTCGCGATTTTGAATTCCTCGACCACCACGCCGTCGCTCTGGAAAAGGACAAGCGCCGCTCCTTCTTTCACGAGCACGGCCCATTTCAGGTTGGCGGCAGTCGTCACGCGCGTCAGGGGCAGATCATCCTGCGTTGTCAGGATGGCACCCTCGGCATCCACTTTCACCTTGAGGGCGATGTTGGATTTCTCGTCCCCGAGCAGCGAGTTGGCCCGCGTCTGGAGGTGGACCACAGGTTGCACCTTCGGCGGCTGAGCGCGACCGAGATGCGCGGCGACTGCCTCGAAGCTTTCCGAGTTCAGAATCCGTTTCAGATAAGTGACGCGCCATGCGGGCTTCGGAACGACCGGAGCGCCTGTCTCGCCGGCCTGGGGTGTTTCTTTTTCGGACTCGGCGAGGGCGAGCGCCCGAAGCCGCTGCTCGGTCGCATTTTCCTCGAGCAGAAAAATCATCTCGCTCCACTGCGATGCGGCGATCTGCTGCGGCTGCGGATCGCTTTTCTCGTAGGCCAGGCGACGGAGAAATTCTCCCGTGTCGGTGTATGCCCTCACTTCGCGGCCAGCCGGTGTCTCCACGATCGCCCAGACGCGATTGCCGCTGCCGGTGACACAGGACAGCGGCTTCTCCCCTACGCCCATGGGTGCGGACTGACTCGCGCCGCCCTTGCGAATGAGAAGTTTCCCATCCTCGATCCCGGCCTCGACTTCGATCTTCGGCGGCTCGGCTCCTTCGCGCGCGAGTTTCCAGCCGAAGCTCTCCTCCTTGCCCTCGGCGGTGCGCAGCGTGACTTGGACTTCGTCGCGACCGGCGTTCTTCACGGCGGTCACGCGCGTGAAGCGTGGCGATTCATCTTTGATCCAATCGTTGCCGCGAAACGCGACGCCCTCGACGGCGAGGTCGCCGACCATCCAGCCGCCGCCACGGTATTTTCCCAGCGGCACGGGCTGGCCGGCGTCATTGCGCCCATCCCAGCGCGTGATGAATCCGTTCTCGCCGATCTTGAAATCCTTTTCGCCCGCTTCGCGATGGAGCACGCGCACGAGCTTTCCGGCACCATCGTAGATGCCGAGGCTGATCGCTCCCTCCATCGGCGGCGGGAGGAAAATGATGGGCATGCCTTCATCCGCGCACACCCCGAGAACGAGGGTGAGCAGTGCGACGAGAATTGCGGTGGGGCGATCAGGCATAGATGCGCCAGTCGAGGCGCGGAAAGATGTTGTCCCGTTCTTCGCAGTTTTCCAAGAACGCAGTGTCGATGTGCCCGGCGTGCAGTTGCTGGTGCAGGCGGTTGAAGCGATCGAGGTGGTCGCGTGTTCTGCGCCGCGCATATTCGAGCGCGGTGCCGGAACGCATCAGGAAGGCCCAGTCGCTCGCTTGCGCGAGGAGGAGTTCGCGGGCCTGCTGGCGAAGACAGCGCTCCTCGATCGTCGTGCATCCGTGCCGGCTGGTGAAACTCTGCGCGCTGAAGGCCATCCTCCTCTCGGCAGCGTGAAGCTCGGGATAGATCCACGCATTCGAGGGATCCAGCCAGACGGCGTTGAATCCCGCATCGCCCCACGATGACGGCGACGGCTCGACGATTTGGTGCGTGTCGAACTCGGCAAGGTATTCACCGGGGGTGACGAGCCGGATGGCCGACGGCACAGAGGCGGCAGCGCGGATGAATGCCGCGAGCCATTCCGGCCCCTCGAACCACCAGTGCCCGAAAAGCTCGGCGTCGAACGGACTGATCACCAGAGGCGGCACGGGCATCAACGGGGACAGCCGTGCAAGCTGCTGGATCCGCGCGCGGAGGAAATGCTGCGCGTGCTCCTCCACCCGCTGAATTGCCGTGGAGCGATCGTAGAGTTCCTTCGGCTCCGATCCGGTGATGCGATGGCATTTCAAACCGGTGAAACGCCGGTGACCATCGGGATACCAGCGGCGAAAATCCTCCTCGGGCATGTCCCATCCGGCATCGCGATAGAAGTCGCGGTAGAAGGGATCGCCAGGGTAACCCTCCGCCGCGCTCCACACCTGCCGCGCGGATTCGCGATCGCGGCCAAACGCAGCAACTCCTTCTGGAGTGAACACCGGCGCGCAAGTGGCAAACCTCGGCTGCGGACGCCCGAGGGTGAGTCCGTGCGAATCGAGAACGAACCAGCGGATCTCGCAGTCCGCTAGAATGCGATCCAGTCCCTGAAAGTACGCGCATTCCGGCAGCCACACGCCGCGTGGATCGCATCCGAACATTTCGCGATATGCCTCGACGCCGAGGAGCAACTGGGCGCGGACCGATTCCGGGCGTTGCATCAACGGCAGGTAACCGTGTGTGACGGCGCTCGCGAGGATCTCCAGATGGCCGCGTTCCTGGAGCGCCGCAAATGCGGCAACGAGATCGCGCTTCCAGCGTTCCGTCCACCACTGCCTCGCACGAAGCAGGCGCAGGAGGTAGAAGCGCGCGATCTGTTGCTCGGCAGCGCGGGCTTCAGTCCGCCTCACTTCAGCCTCCGCGAGTGCGAGGAGCCGTTCCAGATACCGCCCGTAGCGAGACTGGAGCAGTGGATCGCGCAGCATGTGGCCGAGTGTGGGCGTGAGCGACATGGCGATGCGGAAAGGAACTCCATCGTTCGCCAGCCCGTGGAGCACATCCAGCAGGGGCAGATAGGTCTCGGTGATGGCCTCGAAGAGCCAGTCTTCCTCAAGGAATTCCGGATGCTCGGGGTGTCGCACGAACGGGAGATGGGCGTGCAGAATCAGAGCGAGGCAGCCGGGCGGCATCCGGCGAGGTTATGGGGCTTGCGGAGTCGCCGACAAGCGTGGTGGTTTGCGCCCGGTCGTGTCGTGTCGCGTTTTTTCTTTGTGACCGCCGGGCAAAGATGGACACTCCGCGGCCTTGGAAGCCTGCACCTTACGGCACCGCATCGAATGAACCTGCCAAACAAACTCACGGTCTCGCGCTTTGCGATGACGGCTGCCTTTGTCGTGTCGATGACGATGGGCAAGGAGTGGGAGGAACTCCAGGCACCCGGACGGGCGCTCGGCTGGAGCTTCGCCTACACAGCGGCGCTGCTGCTTTTCCTCGGTGCGAGCATCACCGATTATCTGGACGGTTACTATGCGAGGCGTCTCGGCGTGGTGACGAATTTTGGAAGGCTGATGGACCCGCTCGCGGACAAGGTGATGATTGCGAGCGCGTTCATCTGTCTCGTGCCGCTGAAGGCGATCCCGGCGTGGGTGGTCATCGTGATTATCAGCCGGGAATTTCTAATCACGGGACTCCGACTGCTCGCAGCGGGCAGAGGGGTGATTCTACAATCCGAGCGGCTCGGGAAGCACAAGACGATCTGGCAGATTCTGACGGCGGGTTATTTTCTCCTGCTGCTGGCGCTGATGGAATGGGAACGCGCGGGCTGGGTCTCGCTCCGTGCCTCGGAGTGGTGGTGGCAGGCGTGGCGCCACGGCGGCTGGACTCTCGCCGGCGTCGCGCTGGTGCTGACGCTCTATTCCGGCATCGGCTACGCGCTGAAACACCGCGACCTCATCACGGAGTAGGGGCCGGTTCGCAGCGGCGCGCGGTTACTCGCCTTCCACCTCGATGATGTCTCCGGGGAGGACTTTTGGATCCTGCGACGGATCCTTCTTCAGCGCCTTGCGGCTGAATTTCTGCGCCCTGCCGGCGCGCACGATTTTGACCCCGTCGGCAGCCCATTCCGTCGGTCCACCAGCTCCACTGATGGCTCCTGTAAGTGTAAGATCCGCGATCCAAGGCTGCCGGCCAGGAGCACGCACGGAGCCCCCGACGATGAACACGCGCTGCTGATTCGGAGTGTTCTGGTTCAGGGTGATATTGACGTTCGCGACAGTAAAAATCTTTTCGTCCTTGAGGCGCTTCTCGATCATGGTCGCCAATCCGGTGCTGGAAAGTCCCACTGCCCGGATCCGTCCCACCAGCGGCAGGTTGACGGAGCCTTCGTCCACAGTGAGCACGAGACTGAACTCACGGGTAAATTCCTCGGGAGGACCGCTGAGCCGCATTTCGAATACGTCTCCATCGCGAAAGATATTGTCCGCATGGGATTGCGGCAGGAGCGCGGCGAGGAGTGAGATCAGGAAGAAGAATGCACGTTTCATAGGTCAGTAAGTGTCGTTGTCGGATTATTCGCCATCCACCTCGATGAAGTCTCCGGGCAGGACTGTTGGGTCTTGCGACGGATCCTTCTTCATGGCCCGCAGGCTGAAAGTGTTGCTCTTGCCGGCACGGATAAGCCGCACCGTGTCCTTCACAAAGTCGGCGGGCCCTCCGGCGGAGCTGATCGCTCCTTTTAGGCTGAGATTCGCCATCCAAAGTTGCCGGCCAGGGTTGCGGACGGCACCGCCGACGATCACCATCTGTTGCCGAGCCGGAGTGTTCGGGTTCAGCGTGATGTTGACGTTCGCAACCGTGAAAATTTTCTCGTCCTTTAGCCGCTTCTCGACGATCGCGGCCAATCCGGCATTGGAAAACCCCGCAGCCCGGAGTCGCCCGGCCATCGGCAGGTTCACGGAGCCTTCATCCACCGTGAGCGTGAGGGTGAACTCCCTGGTGAACTCCTCCGGTGGCCCGCTCAGGCGCATCTCAAACACGTCGCCATCGCGGAGAACATTGTCGGCCTGGCTCTGCGGCATGAGCATGGCGATGAACGCCAGGGGGAAGATGAATGAACGTTTCATGGCTCAATAGGTGTCTTCGTTCTCTGATTGTACGCCGGCGGCGGCCTTCTTGGATTCGCCGGGAACGGGCTTCTTGGGACCATAGTAGTCCTTGTAGTTTGCGTAGTAGCGGTAGGAATCGTCCTGACGGGTATCGACGTTGTTCAGGACCACGCCGATCAAGTTTCCGCCGACGTGAGTCACAGTGCTCTTCACGCGCTGGAGCATGTTGCGGGGGAAACGGCGGTATTGGATGACCATGATGGTGTTATCGACCTCCGAGACGAGGACACTCGCATCCGAGACGCCGAGGATTGGCGGGGAATCGAAGAAGACGATGTCGTAGCGCTGCTTGAGCTGGCGGATGAGTTCGCTCATGCGCTCGCTGTTGAGAATTCCGATGTCCTCCTGCGAAAGAATGCCGCTGGGGATTATCGAGAGGTTACCGAGGCGCGAGGTCTTGGTGATCGATTCCAGCGTTTGCCGACCGTGGAGGTAGTCCACAAGACCCACGCTGTTGTCCACATCGAAGAAGCGATGCTGGGCTGGCCTGCGAAGGTCGGCATCGACCACGACGACGTTGGATCCACCCTTCGCATAGGTGAAGGCGAGATTGGAGAGCGTCGTGCTCTTTCCTTCCCCGGGTCCACCGGAGACCAGCGTATAGGTATTCGTGCTCCGGTCGGGGAGGTTTAGCTCGATGTTGCTCTTCAGGATGCGATACGCCTCCGCGTCGGCGGTGTCGCGCTTCTGTTTGAGCAGAATAGTGATCTCCGTCGGAATGACCGCGAGCACAGGGAGACTGAGATGCCGCTCGACATCGTCCACCGTCTTGACCGAGGTATCGAGGTACTCGACGAAGAACGCCAGACCGATACCGGCGATGACACCGACGATCGACGCAAGCACCATGTAGAGGGCCACGCTCGGCTTCTCCGGGTAAAGGCCGGGCACCGCCCGCTGCCAGATCTTGACCGGAGTGACCGTAAACACGTTGTCAAACTTCTGTGCGTTGTACCGCTGTTCGAGTTGAAGCAACAACTGCTTGGCCATCAAGTATGCAGATTTCTTGTCCGTGTAGCGCCCGAGCCTGGTCTTTTCGTCAATTTGCACTTTGCGCTTGGCTTCGATATTATCGCTGAAGCTCTTCAGCGTGTTTTCTTCGATGCCAAGCTTGGTCTTTTGGGAACGCCTGATTCCATCCAGGCTTTCACCGAGGATTCTCGAGTAAACCTCACGCTGAGCGCGAAGCGACTTCAGGCGCGGATGATTCTCCCCGAGTCCGGCACTGATGAACTTCGCCTCCTCAGCCTTCGCGTCCTGAAGCAGCGGGAGCGTTTTTTCCACCGTCTGATCGGTGATGGTCAACATTCGAAGCGCTTCCATAAGTTCCTCGGGCTTCAGTTGCTCGATCCGAGTAAGCTGATTCGTGAGCTGCGAGACGAGAGCCCGTTTTTCCACGGCGAGCGTCTCGAGGGTGTTGAGATTTCTCTCCGATTCAATCGACAGAATCGCACCTGTGCTCTCCGGATCCGGGTCCACGATGTTATCCTCCTGCCTGATCAGGGAGGCATCCCGAAAGAGCTGGCCAAGTTCAGTGCGCTTGGTCTGCAACTCGTCCTTCATCTCCGCCAGCGTCTGGTCAACGTTCTTGCGCAACTCCTCAATTCGCTTGTCACGGTAGATCACCGCAACCGTGTTGGCGATGAGGGCTGCAAGATCCTTATCGGTGTTGTAAACACCGATCTCGATCAGCGTCGTGTTTCTCTGCTCCGACACCACCATGCTGCGAGCCAGCATCTCGGTGACCCACTGGGGGGGCATCGTCATGCCGGGGGGCGACAGCTTTTTTGTAAGATCCAGCTTCTCGATGACTGGATTTAGGATCTCCGAAGTCTTGATCAGCTTGAACTGAGTTGCGAGAAACTGGGGGTCCGTCCGTCCTGCGGTCAGCGCTCCCTGAAGATCGGTGCCACGATTGTAGGTATCGGGTTTGATCTCGACGGTCACCTGCGAATAGAATTGCCGCGGGAGGAAAAATACGTAAACGCCAGCGGTTGCGATCACCAGAAAGAAGGTGAGGAGGATCAACCCCAAGCGCATCTTGATCACGCGCCAGTAGTCTAGAAAGTGTAGTTTTGCCTCTGTAGATTCACTCATATTGCCAAGGGGATTAAGGGGATGAACTGTTCACCAAAAAAGCGGGGGCGAATCTAACCACGCCTCACGCGGATTCGCAACGGAAGAGTAAGAGTGTGAATTTGCCCCTGGGTTCACCCGAGGGGACCGCCCGGCCTAGTATTCGTACTGCCCGGAGAAAAGGATCCGACTGCGGTCGAAATCCTGGTTTGCCGAGGAAGTATTCTGCAGCGTATAGCTGTATCGCGTGCCGAGGGAGAGATGCCGATCGACCCGATACTGTAATCCCACGTTCAGATCATAGACGTCGGAGGTGCTTCCAGCACCAGCCCTGGGAATGAAATCTGCGTGGATGAAGTTGAATCCCAAATTGCCCGCGATTCGCGCAGTAAAAGCGCGCTGGTAAAGAATCCCCAACCGATAGGAGAGGTTCTCATCCCCCGTGGAATTCGTCTGCTCGTAGCCGTAACGACCATTGATGACGATGGAGGAGTGACGGCTCGCCAAGTAATTCAGCGACGCCTCCGCGTATGGACTCGAATTGTCGCCTCCATTATTGAACGTACGCAATGCGGCACCGGCCCGGAAGTTTGCTGAAAGGCGACGTGTCCATTGCCAGTCGAGACCGGCGAGAAACAATGCCGTTTGCGAATTGAGCGCCGTATTGTCGATGTATTCCTGCAAGGAGTAGCGGCCTTCGAGAACCCAAGTGTGCCGAGGGGAGACGTTGAATCGGAACTCGTTGCCGAAGATGAAGTCCCAGAAATTGTTCGAGAGGGCGTTCTGCGTCGAATCCATAAACTGGAGCAGATTCACGGATACGCTGGTGGCTGTACTGAAATGCGGCGTCCAGCGATGGCTCAAGTCAAACTTCGTCGAGCCGGTAAAGTAGTCGCCACCCACCTGAGTCTGCGAAGCGTAGAAATTCGCGTAATCAGGTTGCGCAAGGTAGGCGAGGCTGACATTCGCGGTAAACTGGGTTCTCGGGTCGATCTTGTTGACATAAAGCGAGCCGAGCCGGGCGTTGAAATCGGTCGAATCACCAGCGCGATCCCAGTAGGCGTTGAAACCGCCCTCAACATTGATGCTGAAGACGTTTCGCGGTTTGATCCACTGGGCGTCCCAGTGACCATTGACCCACACAAATCCACTGCCATTGCGGGGTGTCGCCATCCGCCCAGCCACGCCGACATCCGAAACCTGATTGGGGTTATCATCGTAACCAACGCCGACTGACCCGCCGTAACGGAACTTGGGCCGGGCAAACTGGCCGCGGCCTGGAGTGATCAGCTGCGGCCCGCGCCCGTAAAAACTCGGTGCCACGATATTGGAATCAGACTCGTCACCGCTCTCTAGACGGGAGCCCCCTCCCGCTGACCCAACTTCCGTTTCCGCGGCCTGATCCGCCGCCTTGCGCATGGTCGGAGACTGGGACGCCCCCGAATCACCCGAGTCGTAGCCAAACGGGGATCGCTTCGCACTACTGCCCGGTCCCGACGACGCGCCGGTCCGAAAAGGACCCGAAGTCTCCCCGGCTCCACTCGTCTGACCGCCACTGGCTGTTCCGGCATTGCCCGAGTCCTGGCCGAGCGTGACATGCGCCCATGAACAACTGGCAACGGCCAGCATCACGATCGGCCTGTAAGGATTTTTCATCAACATGGTGCAGACGCTGGTTGGTTTCATGGTTCAGACGTTTGATTGTTCAAATAAAAGGGTTCGCCCGAACTCGCTATCGAACTCGAAGCCGCATTGCAACATCTTCTTTCACGACTCATTAGAATGTCACAAATGAACTCCCCCCACTTTCCAATCCTTCTCCGCTTCGGGCTTTTGGAAGGGAGCCCGCACTTGATGAATTCGGGCGGACACGGGTGTGATTGAAAGTGAGTCCGGAAGGAGTCCGGCGCGGAAGGTGGCACAGCCCGTCCCGGCTGTGGGGTCGGCGGGCATCCTGCCCGCAGTGCGCTACACTCACCGGCGGCGGCGCGGGAGGCGTGCCCCCCTTCCATGCGGGCAGCGGGCGGGACGCCCGCTGGCCCCACAGCCGGGACGGGCTGTGCCACTTTCCCCTTCCCCGGCTGCGTTGGATTCCGGACCGGCTTTTAATCACGCCCGGCGAACACCCGGCGCCTTCGTCAAGGTTGACTTGGCGGGAGCGGCCTCGTAGCCTCCCCTTGTGAAACATTTCACAAAGTCCGATGCACGCGCTTCAAGCGTATCCCATGGCGTGACGAAAACATCCGCACTTAAAGAAACCTTCGAGTTGATCAACTCGGAACTCTATGCCGTGGACGAGCGCATCCGGGCACAGGCGCGCGCTTTCGATCCCGCGGTGGAGGGTTACGTGGCCTACACTCTCGAAACTGCCGGGAAGCGCCTTCGCCCGGCGCTCGCGCTGCTCGCCGGAGGTGCCACAGGCGAAATCGGCACCGGCCACTTCGACCTCGCCGTCGTCGTGGAACTCATCCATGCCGCGACTCTGGTTCACGACGACGTCCTCGATGGCGCCGACATTCGCCGCGGCCAGCCGACCGCGAGCGCGAAGTGGGGCAATGCGCTTTCCGTCCTGCTCGGAGACTGCCTTTTTGCCCACGCATTGAAACTCGGCAGCGGCTTTCACAGCAGCGAAGCGATGCGCCGGATCGCGGAGGCGGCGAGCGAAGTCTGCTCCGGGGAGATCATTCAGACCCAGCGCCGTTTCGATCTGAAGCTGTCGGTGCCCGACTACTACCGGATCATCGAGATGAAGACCGGGGCGCTCTTTGCCGTGGCCACGGAACTGGGTGCATTCCTCAACGAAGCGACGCCATCCGTCATCAGCGCGATGCGTACCTTCGGCCTCCGCTTTGGAACCGCCTTCCAGATCTACGACGACGTCCTCGACCTCGCGGGCAATGAAGCCAAGGCCGGCAAGACCCTCGGCAGCGACTTGCGCAAGGGCAAGCTCACCCTCCCCATCCTCTACCTGCTCCAGCGCAGCGAACCCGGCGAACGGGAAGCGGTCTGCAATGTCATCCTCAGCGGCACCGACGCAGAGATCAGCGCGCTGGTGGGCCGCGCGATCGAAATCGGCGCCATCAAATTCACCGTCGCCGCCGGCAGGAAGATGCTCCGGGAGGCGCAGACGCAGCTCAGAGCCGTTCCCGCGAACAAATACCGCGAAGCACTCAAGATGCTCATCAAGACGCTGGATGGCATGCTCGGTCAGTTCCTGGAGTGAACGCCGTCGGCGCCCCATCCGCACACACCACGGACGGAGTTTGACTCGTCGATAAAGGTGGCGTTCCATTCGCTCACCGTGCCGTCCATGAAGCTTCCCCTTTACCTGCTCCTTGCGTGGAGTGCCGTCGCATCGGCGGCGGAACAACCAAACGGATTCCTCGGAATCCTGTGGGGTGCATCGCCGGAGGAAGCCAAGCGCATCCTGCAAAAGCGGCCCGGCATCGTCTTTCCCGAGAACGCCGACGACTACCGCATCGAATTCACGGGCGGCACCTTTGCCGGACAGCCTGCAGCAAAGTGGGTCATCGAGTTTCCCGAACGCAAATTCGCGTCCGCCTCCGTCACCCTCAAGATCGACGGCGACCCGAGTTCAATCTACAAGGAATTCCGCAACCAACTGGTGGCGAAATACGGCTCCTCCACTTCTGAAAAGAACGCCTCCGGTTCGAGCGGTTCAAAGCGCACACCGGGTGCCACCCACATGGCAGTCTGGAAGTTCCGGCCATCGATGAAAAACAACGCCAGCGTCCTGATCTCCGCCGAGCTGTCCGGCGCAGGCGAGGACTCACCCGGAATCATCACCATCAAATACATGAATGAGACCCTCACCGGCGCGGCCGTGGCTGGTGGGAAGCCCGCCGCGAAACCGGGGCAGCCGGTGGTGAAAAAGGACGACCTCTAGCATCGGGACGCTCCACGGGAAATGGGTCCGCTCAAAATCCACGAACTGCCCGAGCAGGAGCGGCCCCGCGAGAAACTGGCTGCGCAAGGTGCCGCCGCACTTTCGGACAGCGAACTGATCGGCATTCTGCTGCGCACGGGAGTCAAAGGTGCAAATGCCGTGGACGTAGGCCGCCAACTGATCCTCCGCTTTGGCTCGCTCGCCGGCCTTTCGCGCGCTTCCCTCGCTGAACTTTCCAAGGTGAAAGGCGTCGGCAGCGCCAAGGCCGTGCAGCTCGCCGCGGCATTCGGCCTCGCGTCGCGGCTCGCGGTGGAAGCGCTCTCCGGCATGCCGCTCGATACGCCGGCGAAGGTCTTCGAACTGCTCGGTGCCGAAATGCGCCAGCTCGGCAAAGAGAGCCTGCGCGTCGTGCTGCTCGACACCAAGATGCGCCTCCTCCGCGCCGAGGAGGTATCGCTCGGAAGTCTCAATGAATGCCTTGCCCACCCGCGCGAGATCCTGCGGCCTGCCGTCCTGCACAACGCCTACGCCTTCATCCTCGTCCACAACCATCCCAGCGGCGACCCCACGCCCAGCGATGCGGACCGTCGCCTCACGCTCCGCATCGCCGAAGCCGCGCGACTGCTCCAGGTGAACTTCTCCGACCACGTCATCATCGGCAGCCCCGCGCCAAACCGCGCCCCCTATTTCAGCTTTCGCGAAGCGGGGATCATCTGACGCCCGCCGCAGCGCGTGGATCCGATCGCGCGTGAACCAATCGCGCGGAAAGTGAGGGTTGGCATTCCAGCAGCGAAGCCGGTAACCACGCGCGCAGCCGTGAACATTCATCCGACCGCCGTCATCCACCCGAACGCCATCCTCGGGGACGGAGTCACCGTCGGACCATTCGCAGTCATCGAGGAAGGCGCACGAATCGGCGACCGCTGCGTCATCCATGCCCATGCCATCCTCTGCGGCTCCGTGATGCTCGGAAAAGACAACGTCATCGGCCATGGCGCGGTCATCGGCGGCGAACCGCAGGACCTCGCCTTCAAGCCGCAAGTGTCCAGCCGCGTCGTCATCGGGGACGGGAACCGCTTTCGCGAACACGTCACCATTCATCGTGGCACGACCGAAGGCAGCGAGACCGTCGTCGGCCACGGCTGCTACCTCATGGCCGGCGCGCACCTCGCCCACAACGTGCGGCTCGGCGACGGCGTCATCATCGCGAACAACGCCCTGCTCGGCGGATACGTTCAGGTGGCGGACCGCGTCTTCCTCGGCGGCGGCAGCGTCTTTCACCAGCACATCCGCATCGGGCGGCTCGCGATCTGCCAGGGCGCGTCCGCCTTCAGCAAAGACATCCCGCCCTTCGTCATCGGCGCGGAGATCAACGGCCTGGCCGGCCTGAACGTCATCGGCCTGCGCCGCGCAGGATTCGACGCTGCGACACGCGCCGAGATCAAGCGCGCCTTCGATTTGCTCTACCGCTCGGGCAAAAATGTTTCGCAAGCCACCGCCGCTGCCAGCGCCATGGAGTGGACCGAGACCGGCCGTGAGTTCTGGGCCTTCGTCGCGTCGGCAAAAAAGAAAGGTCTCGTGGACTGGCTCGGCTCCCGGCGTGGTGCGGCGGAAATGACGGATGACGGATGACGGATGACGGATGACGGATGACGGATGACGGATGACGGATGACGGATGGCGAATGACGAATGACGAATGACGAATGACGAATGACGAATGCGAATGGGGAATTTCGTCATTCGTCACTCGTCACTCCATCCCCAGCTTCTCTTTCCCCGCCGCCGAAATCATCGACGGTGCCCACGCCGGATCCCACAC
>Ga0209181_10004496_pt1 | contig 20736 bp, 22 predicted proteins | sample MAT05_FD_187208 | JGI IMG/M metagenome (GOLD analysis project Ga0209181, IMG submission 187208) | Freshwater microbial communities from Lake Fryxell liftoff mats and glacier meltwater in Antarctica - MAT-05 (SPAdes) (version 2) | ecosystem: Environmental > Aquatic > Freshwater > Ice > Liftoff... | reverse complement strand
AAGGCAGCATCGAGGAAGGTGCTTTCGACAAACTCAGCGGCACCATCAGCCTGCCGTTCAAACCCGGCGAGCGGCAGACCGTGGCGGTGAAGGTGATCGACCCGCGCGGGAATGAGGTGATGCGGGTGCATCGGCTCGGGGCGGTGGGATACGGAGGCGGAGAATGAGCGTGCCGCATTCGTCCCTCTCCTGCTGCTCTCGCGTCTTCATCGATCGGATTTCTGATTCGATGCGGAGAGGCCGCCAAGCTCAGCTTTTCACAGGCGAACCGGGCTTATTCAACCCGGCGTGGTTCCTCAGCGCCTACCACGCGAGCCTTCCGCGCGGCGGCGGTGAGAAGATCAATTCTGAGATGGATGCCTCCGTCAAGGCGGCCATCGCAGAACATTGCGCGGGCTTCCCGCTAACTCACGCCAACAAGGAGGCGTTTGATCGGCGAATCCGCGAGGAGATCGAGCGAATTACCCGGCTGGTCAAAGAGCGCAGTCCAACCACGTTCTGGTCTGAGGGGCGCTCGCAGAAGGTCATTAATCTTTTGCTGAAATTCTCCTGTGCCGCGTTTCACTGCGGCCTTCCCGCGTTCGCGAAGTTTCAAAAGGAAAATTCGGGTATCGGCGAGATTACCCCCTTGCTCCACGCCCCAGTGGACCGGGCAACGATGACTTGGGCGGCGCGGGGCGAAGGGGCTCCCGCCTTTTTGAAAAACCCTGACAAAGTGCCCTCATGGTGGAGAGACCTCACGCTTGATCAATACGAGCAGCTGCAAGTTCATCTGGGCCGACTTGCAGATGCGAAGGGCATCTCACGCATCCACTTCGAGATGCTTTACATCTGGTAATCCGAATGAACGGCGACTCGGAAAATCCTTCACCATCGCAACTGGTCCTTTACCAGACCGAAGATAACCGCAGTCGGATCGAGGTTCGCCTCGATGGTGGAACGGTTTGGCTGACGCAGGCGCAGATTGCGGAGCTTTTCCAGACCACGGTGCCGAACATTAACATCCACCTGAAAGGCATTTACGAGGAGGGCGAGCTTCAGGCGCAGGCAACCATTAAGGAATACTTAATAGTTCGCCAGGAGGGTGCGCGGCAGGTCAGCCGCACGGTGCTGCACTACAATCTGGAGGCGGTTCTCGCGGTCGGCTACCGGGTGCGGAGCCCGAGAGGCACACAGTTCCGCCAATGGGCGACGGAACGGCTGCGGGAGTATCTCGTGAAGGGTTTCACGATGGACGACGAGCGGCTGAAAAACCCACCGGGGCCGGGGCAGCCGGATTATTTCGAGGAGCTGCTGGCCCGCATCCGGGACATCCGCAGCAGCGAGAGAGTCTTCTATCGCAAGGTGCTCGATATTTACGCGACGAGCATGGACTACGATCCGTCGGCGGAGGCCTCGCAGAAGTTCTTCGCGGTGGTGCAAAACAAGATGCACTGGGCCGCGCACGGGCACACTGCGGCGGAGATCGTCCACCAGCGCGCCGACGCCAAGAAACCGCACATGGGGCTGACGCACACGCGGCCCGGCGGGATCGTGCGCAAGGGGGACGTATCCATCGCCAAGAACTACCTGAACGCCGAGGAGCTGGAGGTGCTGAACCGGGTGGTGAACGCCTACCTCGAATTTGCCGAACTCCAGGCAAAGGCGCGCAAGCCGATGACGATGCAGGCGTGGATCACGAAGCTGGATGATTTCCTCCGGCTCTCCGACCGTGAGTTGCTGACCCATGCCGGCAAAATTTCCGCCGAGGCGGCGAAGACCAAGGCGGAGCTGGAATACGACCGCTTCCGCACGCTGGAAGATGCGAAGCCGCGCCCGGTGGATGAGGATTTCGACGCGGCAGTGGAGAAGCTGAAAAAACTGCCACGCCCGAGGCGCGACGAATCCTAAGTCATGGCACGCACCAAGAATACTGTCCCGAATCCGCCGGCTGCCAATCAACCGGAGTTGCCCGTGCAGGCGCAGGTGGAGGAACCGATCATCAACGGTCCCTACGACGAGCCGAAGCAGCATTGGAAATATGACAAGCAGGGCAAAGCGCATCGCGAACCGGGTCGGCGGCCGGCCGAATACTTTTGGACGACGCAGCGCGTGATGACCGGCCAGATGGATCTCGAAGGTGTCGGGTCCGGTGATAGCGGAAGCGAGAAACTCGACCTCGTGAACCGCTTGCGTGAGGACGTAGCGAGGTGGCGGGAGAGCGACTACGAAAACGCGACGCAGACGACGAAAAAGCTGCTCCGCCACTGGCGCAGCCAAGATCGGAAACGGCGCTTCTTCTTTTGCCAAATCGAGGCGGTGGAAACGGTGATCTATCTCACGGAGCTGCTCGCCGCTGGCCGGACCCGCCGCGGGAAGGCGAGCGTGAGCCGGGAGGAATATGTGGCGCTCCTCAACCCCGGTGAGTCCGCGCTAGAACGGACGGCGAAGGGCGAGTTTGTCGCGCGGCTTTCCGATCCACCGCTGAGGGAGGACTGGAAGAAATTGACCCGCTACGGCTGCAAGATGGCGACGGGCTCCGGTAAGACGGTGGTCATGGCGATGCTGACGGCGTGGACCCTGTGCAATCGCGGCGCGGTGCCGGGGGACACTCGCTTTCCCAGGGCAGTGCTCGCGGTGTGCCCGAATCTGACGGTGAAGGAGCGCCTGCAGGTGCTCCGGCCCGACCTCGGCGCGGAGAGCTATTACGAAAAGTTCGACATCGTGCCGAGCCAGATGCGCCCGCTGATGCTTCAAGGCCGGGTGATGATCACGAACTGGCATGCATTCGCTCCCGAGTCCGCGCACGCGGAAGGCGGGAAGAATTACGCCGTTGTGAACAAGGGTGAGGAAGGTCCGGACGCCTTTGCTCGCCGCGTGCTCAAGGAACTCTACGGACTCGGTGAAGTGCTGGTGCTCAATGATGAAGCGCACCATGCCTACCGTCCCGCGCCGCCGGAGATCGCGGCGAAATCGAAGCGCAAGAAGAGCGGCACTGAGGCTTTCGGCGAAGCGAGTAAGGAGGACGCCGAGGAGGCAACGGTGTGGGTGGAAGGTCTCGACAAGCTCAATCAAGCAACGGGTGTGTCATTCTGTTTGGATTTGTCGGCGACGCCATTTTACCTCTCGGGCAGCGGCTGGATCGAGGGGTCGCCGTTTCCTTGGCTGGTGAGCGACTTCGGCCTCGTGGATGCCATCGAGAGTGGCATCACCAAGATTCCGCGTCTGCCCGTGAGTGACCAAAGCGGGAAGCCGGACGCGAAGTTTTTTCGGCTGTGGGACGAGATCAAAAAGCAGTGCCAACCCGCGCAGATGGAGAAGGGCAAGCCGAAGCCGGATGCGACTTGGCTGTATGCAGGGCCGGCGACGACGACGCTCGGAGCACAATGGCAGGAGCGCTTTGAGCAGCAGCGGGAGGCAAAGCCGGGGCAGACAGTGGTGCCGCCGGTGATGATCGTGGTCTGTGACAACACGGATATGGCGCAGGTATTTTTTGAAAAGCTCTCCGGCGAGACCCAGGAGGAAGTGACGGAGGCTGGGACCGACGAGGAGGGCGATGAGGAATCTGCAGATCCCAAGAAGAAGACGAAGGTTCGGAAAATCCGCCGCTTCAATACGGCGGGTCTGCCTTTCCCAGAACTGGCGAACAGCGAGCAGCGAACCGTGACGCTGCGGATCGACTCGAAACTGCTCGCCGAAGCCGAGGCTGGCGAGGGTAGCACGAAGCAGCAGGAGGCGGAAAAGCTGCGCCAGATCATCGCGTCGGTGGGCCAACCTGGGACGGTCGGCGAACACATTCGTTGCGTGGTCAGCGTGCAGATGCTGACCGAGGGATGGGACGCGAATAACGTGACGCAAATCCTCGGTCTGCGCGCCTTTGGCAGTCAGCTCCTTTGCGAGCAGGTGGTCGGGCGCGGACTGCGGCGCATTAGCTACGACGTGGACCCGGAGACAGGAATGCTGCGCCCCGAGTATGTGGACGTTTACGGGATTCCGTTCTCAGTGATCCCATTCAAAGGCCGGGCGTCGACGCAACCGGAGCCGGACGACAAGCCGGTGACTCAGGTGAAAGCACTGCCGGAGCGTGCGGCGATGGAAATGCGTTTTCCGAACGTCGAGGGCTACGTGCTGGAGCTAAAGCGCAACTTGGTGCGTTGCGATTTGCCGAAAGTCGAGAAGGTGCGCATTCGGCCCATGCAAAACCCGATCCAGATTTTCGTGCAGCCCCAGGTGGGCGTGCGCGAGGGTCACGTGGGGTCGCCTTCCTTCAAGACCGAGCTGCAAAACCGGGACAGCTACTACGAGAATCACCACCTCCAGACGATCGTCTTTGAGATCGCACGGCAGATCGTGACGCGGCTGACCGACACGCAGGAGGAGAAACGTGCGAAGTTCCGCTATCAGGCGCGGCACGAACTTTTCCCGCAGGTCGCGAAGATCGTCGAGGCGTTCGCGGAAACGCGGGTCGATTGGAGTGGAGCGACGGACCGCCGGGAGCTGGGGCTGCAGGTTTACGCTGACCAGGCCGTTGAACGTTTGTGTGAAGCCATCGAGCCCGATACCGCTTCGGGTGAGCCGCCGTTGCTGCCGGTGATCAATCGGTTCAATCCGCACGGCTCCACGGCTGACGTGCTATTCAACACGACGCGACCTTGCCACCCGACGCAGAAGAGCCATGTCGATCACGTTGTCCTCGATACCGACACGTGGGAGCGCTCTTCATCGTTCACGTTGGAGGCTTCGGAAGACGTAACTTTCTACGCGCGCAATGATGACGGCGGCACGTCGCACCTCGGCTTTGGCATTCAATACGAGTTCTACGGCCAGGCTCATCTTTTCTACCCGGACTTCCTCGTCCTACTGACCAACGGCACCACGATGATTCTGGAAATTAAAGGAATGATGGGCGAGCAGGAGGAAGCGAAATTCCAAGCCGCGAAACGCTGGGTATCAGCGGTGAACAACTGGGGGCGAATGGGACGCTGGGAATTCCATCCCTGCCGTGACCCGCAGATGCTGGCGCGCGAGTTGGCGCACCTCGCGCGCGGCACGACCACAGTGCCGCAGACCGCTGCGTAACTCATCATGCCTACCTTCGAGCAAACCGTCCGGGCGTTTCTCGACGAGAAGTTCCCCTGCTGCGCGCTGTCGAACATCCCAATCTTTCGGCCCGATGCGCCGGAGCATCGCGAGAAGGGTTACGAAATCGACCACCTGCTGCATGTGCGGTCGGACATCGGGGATCGGATCATCCTCATCGAGTGCAAAGGCATCCCGATCTTCGGCGACCGACCGGGGCAAGCGCCGACAGCGACTGGGAAATGGCAGGTGCAATATGCCGGTGCGCCAGTCCCGAAAGATGTGAAGCGCACCCAACTCCTGAACCATGCTTGTGCGCTGCGTTCATACCTGCACGAATACCGACGCCCGCTTGTCTTCGAGGCCTGGTGTGTTTCGAGCTACGACGACACACCTTCGCTGCGCGATGCGTGGAATTCGTCGATTCACTTCCGTCTCCTCGGAAAAACGAGCTTTGCGGACGAACTCGGCCGACTACACGCCGAAGGTAGTGTCTTGCGGGTCGAGCAATCCGCGCTCCTCGGCGAAATTCGCAAGGGCGTGCCGGTGCGCGACATGGGCCACCCGGAGTTGAACAATGCCATCGCCTATGTGACCCGATGTCGAAAATCCATCGACGTGGAGTTGTTCCGACTTTTTGAGCCGCGCCGGCAACGATGGGCTATCAATGGCGCGGCTGGCATGGGCAAGAGTGTGCTCCTCGCCTATGCGCTCTTCGTGTTCGCGGCCAATCGGCGAGTCGCGCTGGCGACCGATGAGCGCGACGACACGAGATCGCTATTGGATTTTGGCGACGCGGCGCACGACCTCGGGCTGCCGAGCCACAGCGATCGCGTGATCTACGCGATGGCGAAAAAGGACAAGCAGCTCCAGGTCTTGGAGCATTACTGGGCGCTTTTTGCCGGTGAGTATTCGCAACTTGAAGAGGGTGGCAGCCTGCGGTTTCAGCGACCCGTTTTTCAAAAATGGCGACTACCGATTCCCGAGGACTGCAATGTTTTGCTGATCGACGAGTCGCACGATCTCGACGCGGAAGATCAAGCCGCGGTGACTGAGTGGCTCAATGCTGAGGGTACCACGCGCTACCTCGCCATTGCCTGCGACCGGCATCAGAAGCTGCGGCTCGTCGGATCAAACGCCGTCTTGATCGAAGGGCTCAGCTTCACCGGCCAGACGAAAAAGCTCCGCCGCAACTATCGAAATCCATTTCCGGTGTATGCGGCTGGTCTTGCGCTTATGTTCCGATGGCTCGCTGCGGCTGGGCCAAAGATCGTTCCGACGCGCAAACAACTCGAAGATGAATTTGGTTTCGATGTGGCGGCTTTCGGTGAATCGGCGGGCGGCTCGATCGTGCTGAAAAACTGGAACGACTCGCATCCCGGTAACTACTGGTCGTTCACCACCTCGACGTTCTTCTCTTGCGAGGATGCCTACGCGCAGCTTGCCAACGCTGGTCTTTCACATCGCGATGTCCTGTGGGTGCGGTTTCGTGAGGAGGAAGAAGGTTTCGACTACGAAAAACTCCTGGGCTTCACCTACCACAACGTGCATACGGGCGAGTCGTTCGATTTGGTGGACAAGTATGTGAAGGGACAGGAGTTCCCAGTGGTCGTCATCGAAGGCTTTCCCACACCCGCAAATCGCACGGAGTTCGCGGAGGCGATGGATGAGGCGGAGAAGGAGATGTGGAAAGCTCGCCGCCAACTTTACCTCTGCTGTAGCCGCTCGACGGCTTTTCTGTATTTCGTCCTGCCGAGCCCGGAGGGCGGCCAATTCAAGGGCCTCGCCGCGGAGATTCTCGACCTCGTGAAACAAGTCTCCACGCCGGACGCTCCGGGGGCGACGACCAAGCGCATTTGGCGTCTGCAATTCTACACGACGAGTGCGTCGCGAACCGTGGATGATTTTTTGTGGGAAGGTCGAACTGCTGCTGCCGCACCGGCACCGCCTCCGTCCGAGGTCGAGGTCGATGCACCGGTGACAGTGCGAAAACTCGGAGGCGCACTGAACGTGGATGCGGGCACCTTCTTCACTGCGTTGTTTGCGCACGATTTCATCGTGAAGTTTTCGACTGATGTCGTGCCCGAAGAGACGGCTCGCGAGATCGCACTACAGCATGGGGTAATTTTGAGGGTTAAGAATCCGTCTGGAGCGGACCTGTCGAAGCCTTCTATTCCAGCGGCAACGCCGGAAGTTTCCAAAATGTCGCAGCCTGCGCTGCCGCTCACGGAGGCTGTAACGTCGAGACCGCCCGCTGTCCCGGCGGTGAAGCCACCGGCAGCTACCTCTCCCGCTCCGGCTGTAGGGAGCGTCGATGCCGATTTAGATCACTACTTACACGCGCCAGGTTTTCCCCGTTTCGGCCGAGCTGTGGATCAATACCTCGCGGTGCTGAATTGGCTGATCGAGAAGCATCCCAGAGGTCGGGAAGCCATAGCAAGTTATCGGCGGGGATCGCGTCGTTATTTCGCCGGAAGCGCCGAAGATATCAATCGTTCTGCAAAGAGCGCCAATCCCAAACCCATCGGGAGTACCGGCGTTTACGCTCTCACCACCACCGACACAGCGACGAAACGCGAAGTCGTCGCAGAGTTATTGAGATTCTGCGGCGTCGGCCTAGTGGTTCGCGAGAAGGCGGTATCGAGCATACTCAGCTAGTGTTTTGCTCCTGCCCGCAATTCTCCCGTTTGGCTGATAGCTAAAAAAAGATCCGCCCCAGCCGGGCGGATCTTTCTTCCCGCCAGTCCGACACTCCCCGCCAAACCAACCTGCCCAAAGGCAAGTCAGTTCAGCGCGGAAGCGTCGGGGCCGACGAACAACAAACCTACGCCGCGATCTTCCGGAGCTTCCGGTCGGGCGGCGGCGTGGTGGCGGGACGGGCGCGGCCCTTGGCCCAGGTGCGCAGGGCGCCGATCTGCTCGGCCATGAGCTTGGACAAGGGCACGAAATCCACCAGCACTTCGCCGATGGTGAGATCGGTGGGCTCGGCATCCTGATCGAAGGCGCGGTAGAGCGCCTCGATGAAGACCTGCTCAATCTCGGAGCCCGTGAACCCGTCCGTGACCTTGGCGAGCTGTTCGAGATCGAATGCCGCGGGCTCCCGAGCGTATTTCGCGATTTGAATTTGCCAGATGACTTCGCGCTCTTCGCGGGTTGGCAGGTCGATGAAGAAGAGCTGATCCCAGCGGCCGACCCGGAGCAGCTCGGGCGGGAGCTGGCTCACGTCATTGGCGGTCGCCACGATGAAGACGGGCGATTTCTTCTCCTGCATCCACGACAGCAAACTGCCGAAGACGCGGGCGGACGTGCCGCCATCGGTGGAGCCGGAGCTTTTGCTGCCGCTCAAGCCCTTCTCCAGTTCGTCGAGCCAGAGCACGCACGGCGCGATGGCCTCGGCGGTCTGGATGACGGAACGCAGGTTGGACTCCGACTGGCCGACCAGGCCCGCGAAGATGCGGCCCGCGTCGAGGCGCAGCAGCGGCACGCCGAACACGCTGGCGGTGGCCTTGGCGGTGAGCGACTTGCCGCAGCCAGGGATGCCCAGCATGAGCACGCCCTTCGGCGTGGGCAGGCCGTATTTCGTGGCCCGCGGGGTGAATGCCTCGCGCCGCTTGAGCAGCCAGTCCTTGAGCACGTCGAGGCCGCCGATGGAGTCGAGCGATTCCTGGGCATCGACCAGTTCCAGCAGGCCGTTCTTTTTCACCGCCTGCGCTTTCTCGCGGGCGATCACGGGGGCATGGAGGCCGCCGGTTTCGACCACGGAGAGCGCCCCGGCGTTTTCGGCTTCAGTGGTGGTCATGCCGCGGGCCGCATCGATCAGCTCCGAAATCATTTCCGATTTGGGTTCGGGCAGTTTGGCCGATTGGGCAATCCCGCGCAGGACGGTCCCGAGCTCTTCGGTTCCGGGCAGCGTGAAGTCGATGAGGGTGATCTCGCGTTCCAGCTCTGGCGGCAGCGCGATCCGGCAGCCGAGCAGGGCGATGGTCTTGCCGCAGGTCCGCGCCTCGCGGATCACGTCCTTCAGCTTGCGGACGAGCACGGGATTGGCGTCATCGACGAACGGATGAAAATCCCGCAGGAGCAGGATCGAGTTCTCCGGCAGATCGCCGGCGGCGGCGAGCACCTCCAGCGGTTCCTGGCAGTCGCGGGCCGTGCCCTTGGTGGTATCGATCAACCCTTCGGTGATCGACCAGGCGAAGAGCCCGTGTTTCAGTTCCGTGGCGACGGCTTTGAGTTCCGCCTCCACGCGCGCTTCCTCGTGGCTGACGAGGTAAAGGCCGGCGTATCCGGCCCGGATGTAGTGGGTGATTTTTTCCCTCATGGGATGGGTTCCTTTCGTTAATGGTTGGTGGCGTTGTTATTGGTTGAAGTGCTCGTGCTCCCACGCGAGGCACTGCTCGCGGGACACATGACTGAACAGGAGCGCGCCGGCACGGTCCCTGACCTCCCATTGCTGGGTCGGGTCGTGGAACTCGATCGTGGTGAGCCTTTGGATTGAGAGCGCACCCAGGGCGGCCAGCGGGATCGTCTCGGTGTAAAGGCCGGTGACGATCCCGGTGGGTTCGATGGTCAGGACGTTCATGATCCGAGCCGCTGCTGCGCTTGGCTGCGCGTGCGCTGATGGTATTCGGGCTTCCGCGTTTTCTGGCGGACGGCGCCGAGCGCTTCCTCCAGATATTTGGTCGCCTGCTCGCAGTCGGCTCCCTTGAAGGCGACGGCTTCGATGGTGATCTCGCCGGTGGCGGCCACGGTGACTTCGATGGTGCGTGTGGATTTCATTTTCACACCCCTCCGATCACGAGTTTGATGGCCCCGTTCTGGGCGGCTTTGCGCGCCACGAAATGCCCGCGTTTGCGAGCCTCCGTTGTGGCTTTGTGGACGGCATAGAGCTGAAGCAGCCGGCCGAAGTTTTGGCCGACCTCCTTTTCGACATGGCCGTCCCACCAGTCGGTGGTCAGACCGAAGGTGCCGTCGGGCTGTTGATTCACGGCGATGTCATACGGGCCTTTGAGCCGGATAACGTGATCGCCGCGAACGGTGTTGGTGCTGTAGCCGCGCGCCGTCGCGTGGGCGACGACGGCGAGGCCCAGTTCGGTGCAGGCGCTCTGGAGCGCCGCGAGGTCTTTGATTTGCGTAGTGATGGTCGCGAAATGACTCATTGGTTTTTCCTTTCGTGGGTGGGTTGAAGAGCACGGCGGGCGGCGTGTCGGCGCAGCCATTGCCCCGTGCTCATGGTTTTGATGTTCCGGGCGGTGATGATCGCGGCCCCGCCTCCGTAGGCATCCGTGCGCGGCTTCGAGCAGTCGTGCGACCACTCGAAACTCACGCAGCCCTCGGGCCGGAACTTTTGCAGCAGGTGCTGGATGAAGGCGCAGACGGCATCGATGCCGCCGTCATTGGAGTGGAGCCAGACGCCCCACTGGCCGGGGGAATTTTCCGGCACGGTCTCGAAGCGCCAATCTTCGATCACGTCCGCGAGGGAGGCGGGGAAGTCCCCGAGCTGCTCATAGCCTTGTTGGATGGCGCCGGCTTGCTCGGCCATTTCGAGGGCCTGGGTCTGCGCGGATTCATCCGGCAGGGGCACGATCAGGCTGAAGAGGGTGAAGTAATCGGCCATAGTTTTTTTCCTTTCGTGGTTTGGATCCGCCCCGGCACCGCCGGGATGGCGGCGTGGAGCGGACCCGGGTTTCAGGTTTGGATCTTCCTCCGGCCGATCTCGCCGAAGTGCGCGATAGCCCGCGTGGCGGGCAGGGTGGCGGCTATGGGTGCGGTCACAGCCGCGCTATAGTCATGACTGCGCTCGCATTCCCGGTCGGCCGATCCCATGAGGACCGAGCGGGTGTGCTTGCAACTGCGCGAGCCGTCCGCGGCGGTGCGTTTGCACCAGCCGGGACAGTCGCAGCTCGTCGAGCCGTCCGTGTAGAGCAGCGTCTGGTAGCGCCGGTCGCCTTTGGAGGAGACGAACGTCCAGCACCGGGCAATGGCGGCGGATTTCATATCCTTGTCCCGCGTTTACGCCGCGAGGTGGAAGCGCCGCTGGCCAAGCTGGCCGAAGCGCTGGACGAGTTCCGTAGCGTCGGTCTGCGCCAGCTCCCGCGCCTTCGCGGCGAGATCGCCCAGCCCCTGCCGGAGCTTGCGCTGCGCGTGGGTGCTGTCGCGATATTCCGCGGCGGTGCGCGACAACAGTTCGCGCCGGACGGTCTCGAGCTGCGCTTCCATGGCCGTGTCGTTGGCGAAGTTCATCTGCTTGAACTGCTCGATGAATCGGATCAGCCGGTTGAGCGTCTTTTGATGGACGCCGTCGGTCTTGCCGTCGCTGATGCTGTGGAGCATTTCTTCGCAGAGCGTGGCCGTCTGCTCGCGCAACGAGGCCACGCACTCGCCGACGAAGGTTTGCACATCAGCGCGGATCTTTGCCCCCGCTTGTTGCGCCGCCTGCTGCCGGGCGGCGACGACCTGCTGCTGTTCGGCGAGCGTGATCAGGTCGGCGCTGAGGCTTTCGGGCACGGCGATCTGGAAGAGCGCCACGTCGAAACCGAAGTGTTTTTCCAGCGAGAGCGGGAAGGCTCCGGCGATGGCCGCGACCAGCCGCTCGGGATCGGCGACGAGCTTTTCCGCAGCGGTGCGCCATTCGCCCAAGGCCTCCTGTCGATGCCGGCCGTAGCGGGCGACGAATTGCTCCTTAGCCTGCCAGAACTCGGTTTCGAAGATGCGCAGCGCGGAGGTGACTTCCTCCAGCTTCGCGTTGGGAAGGAAATGACCGAGCCCGTTGAGAAACGGGAAGGTGTTGGCTTCAATGAGCGCATGGGAGCGGCCCTCGATGAGGGAGAGTTCCGCGGTGGCGTCCCTGGGCAGGAGACGTTTGTGGCCGAGGCTGATCAGCCGGTCGGACACGTCCTGCGCGTCCAGGCCGAGATCCTCGGGTTTCAGTTTCTTGCAGCCGCGCCAGAAGCGCACGCTGACATTGACGAGCACGCCCTCGCGGGTGAGCACGTCAAGGAGTGGGTTGGTAGCCATAAAGGCGACCTCCTTTCGTGTGGTTGATGCGCCGAAGGATTCTCCGGCGCGAGTTTGGTTCAGGTGGGATTGAACGAAGCCGGGCCGGACAAGCGGTGAAGCTCATCCGACCCGGCATCGTGTGCGGACTTCGCGATCTACTGATGGGCTAGATGCGGACGGTCTGGAGCGACCGGAGGGTCTGCCGCACGGACTGAATGTCTTTCTCGCTGGCCTTGTTCTCGCGCTGCACCTGCCGGAGCAGGTCGCCGAGTTTGTTGAGCCCGGCGACGGCGTTGCGGAAGTCGCCCCGGACGACTTCGAGTTGGGCAAGGGCCGTTTCGAGCGCAGGCTTCTCCACAACATTTGTGGTCATCGTGGGCGGCGTGGCCGCGTCATTCTTGGCGTTGGTTTTTTCGGGCATGGGTTTCCTTTCGTTGGGTTCGGGTGGTGGTGGAGCCGTGGGCTCGGTTTGGGTTTCGGTCGCGGGATCGACGGGCGCGGGTGGCGGCGGCGGCACCGGCGTGAAATCCCGTCGCGTGGGCATGATGATCATCTGCCGGCCTTCGCGGCTGAACCGCAGCGGCGACATCTCATCGATCGTCTCGACCGTGGTGAGGCCAAACTGCAGGGCCTTGGTGAGGAGGTTCCGGTTGAGGAAGATCCGCACGTCTTGGCCCCGGCATTTCGCGCCCGATAACTCGATGCAGGTCCAGTCTTCGGCCCCGGGCGACCGGCCCAGGAGCGCGAGCTTGCCATCCTTCCACTCCAACCCGATGGCGAAGTTCACGGCGTCATCGCACGGCATGCGACCAATCGTCTGAATCACCACGTCGGCCGATTCAGGATCGAACGCGATCGTCGTGGCGAACTGCCCCGGACCCGGCACGACCTGGCGCCAGTTGGGATAGTTGCCTTCGATCTGGCGGCTAATGAACCGCCAGCGCCGGCTGCTGAGCTGGAGATAACTGGAATCCCCCTTCGTCTCTGCCGCCTGCAATTTGAGCTGCCATTCCCCGTCATGGTTGAACTCTTTCCACCCAATGAATTTGTGGGTGGGGATGATGAGCGAATCCTTCATGGGCAGGCTGAATGAATTGCTGCTGAACAGGTGCCGTCCGTCGGTGCCGACGACGTAATGAGCCTCGGGCTTCGACACGTCGAGGTAGGCGCCGTTGAGGATCAGCCGGGTTTCATCGGTGCTCGCGCATTGCAGCGCTTCATGGATGGACTGGCGCAGGGTGTCGGGCAGCGCGATCGAGTCGCCCTTGAACCGCGGGATCTCGGGGAATTCCTCCACGGGCAGCGATTCGACTTTGGCTTCCACGAACTGCGGGCCGATGCGGTATTTGAGGATCGCGGTGCTCTTGGCACCGGCCTCGACGAGGATCTCCTCGCCCTGGCCGCACGCCTTCATGGTCTTCTGCAATTCCTCGAAGGGAATGAGCAGGGCGCCGGGTTCACCGGCGGCAGGTTGTTCCAGGCGCACGGTGACGTGATAATCGAGATCGGTGCCGGTGAGGGCGACCCAGCCGTCCCGGGTGCGCTCGATCTTGAGGTTGCCGAGCACGGGCAGGGTGCCGCGCTTGGCGATGACTTTGCTGAGGCCGTTGAGGGCGGGTTTGAGTTCCGCGAGTGGGAGCGTGAGAGGGCTCATGGTGGTGGTTCCTTTCTTTGGAGATGAAAAGCGAAACGGCCCCGTCCGCCGGTGAGGGCAGAGGGGCCGTTTTCGCTTTCGGGTTTGGTTGGTGGTTCGGTGTTAGCGCGGGCTATTCCTTGGTGTCGTAGATATGATCCTTGGTGTCGTAGTAGCGCCCCGTGTCGCAGAGCGCGCAGGGCTCGTCGGGATACAGCGTCTTGATGAGCTTTTGATAAGCCAGCGCCTTGGCTTTGTTGCCGAAGCCACGGGTGAAGTAGCCTTCGGCTTCGGCCTTCTCCGGTGGCATGACGCGCCAACGGAACTCATTCCTGTAGCGGTGAGGACCATTCATCGGCTGTGGTCCGTGGGTCAGGACAGGAGTCGTCATGTGATGGTCTTTCCTTTCGACGGCAGGGACCGGACGGAGGAGCGAATGAACTCCTTGGTGTGGGCTCCGACCTTGATGTAGCACTCCCCGCCTACGCGCGTGAACTTGTGAGAGCGCTGGCCCGCCATCGCGAGGGCGAAGTCCTTCACGTGCTTACGACTGATGAGTTTGGTGCTCATGCCGCCTGCTCCGTGGGTTCGGCGCGATACTTCAATTGCGCGGTCGTGCATTCCTCAGCGGTGATGTCTACGCGTGCCCCCAAAAACACGGGTTGGTAGATCGAGCCGGACTCCTTGAAGGCGTAAAAGAAGCGGCACTCCACAACCTGGCCCGTCGGCGGGATGTCGTGGTTCGGCGGGATCGTCACATTGCCCGCGGCCTGGATCTTGTCGCCCTGGAAGAGGAGCAACGAGACACTGCGCCTCGTGTTGACCTTGCCCACGATGAAGGAGGCGGTCTCGACGAACTTGTATTTCAGGTTCGGCCCACCCGACGCGGGACGCCCGGCGATGTAGGGCGCGTCGGTGTGTCGGAAGACGACGCCCTCGGCATTGGCGGATTGGAGCCGGTCGAACATTTCGCGCTTCTGCTTGGCCAGGAACGCAGTCTCGACGAGATGCAGGGCTGGGTGCTGGAACGAAGCCAGCAGGTTCATCACCCGCAGGTAACGCTCGCCGTAACGCAGGCCGCCGATTTCCTCGTCCCCAATGAGCAGGGCGTCGAAGACATGTAGGGTGTCGCCGATCGCTTCGCCATCGAGGATAAAGTCCTCGGCACAGTTCGCGGCATCACTGAGCAACGATTGGGGCAGCGCCACGGCCAGCCCGAGTCGGTTGATGCCGGTGATCGTGTTGCCTTGCTTGCGGATGAGCTGGCGGCGGCCATCGTGCTTGGGTTGGAGCCAGTAGGTCGGATCAGCAATGAGCCGTTCGACCTGGTCCTCATCGACAGGGTTGAGCAACTGGCAATGGATGCCGGTCGCGCGATTTTCCTGCGGCGTGTCTTGATACGGCATGCCGTCCTCACCGGGCGAATAGCCTTTGTGAATCTTCTCCGCGACGAGTTGGTCGTAGATCTTCTTCGCCTGATCGTAGGGGACGGGCGCCTGGCATTTGGTGCCGCTGGTGAGTGAAGCACCGCGCCGGCCGAAGGCGAAGTTGACGACGTAGCCGCCGGGTCTTTTTTCGAGGCTCGCCCGATAAGTTTTGTCTGAGGTGCCCTGGCGGTAGTTGAGCGTGATGTGCTCCATGGTGTTAGGTTCCTTTCTTGGTTGTGGGTTTGGGGTTAAATGCAAAAAGGCCAGCCGGTGAGGGCTGGCTTGGTTGCGATGGAGATGGGTGAATACCCGTGAGCTGCGTGGTTACAAATGGATTGCCGATGACGCTGCGATCGGTACTGCTGCAGGAAATCGCGTTTCACCGCGCCGCTCCGGAAACGGGTCGGGCGTCGGACAGTGCCGGGGAGTGAGGGGCTTGGTCACGGCAGGAAGTCCTTCAGCCCCTTCCGTTCTGGGAACGGAATGTCGGGTTCGTCGGCGAAGTAGACCTTCACGAAGCGCTGGGAATCCTTGGGCCAGCCCCGACTCTTGAGCAGCCAGTCGGTGACGAACTCCTCCACGGTGGTGCGGGCTTGGCCACGGGCGACTTCGAGGTAGCCGGGGCTCCCGGCCTGTTTCTCCAGCAAAGGGGAAATCCCTCGGCGCAGCGCGGCCAGTTGATCCCACTTGTCGAAGCGACCCCAGCCCGACTCAGTCCATTCATAGGCGCTCCGGGAATCGACCGCGACCGGGAGCTGAGGTTTGAAGGGTGGTGCGATGATGAAAGCGACCTTGCGGGTCTCGTCGATGTAGATGTACCAGTCCTTGCTCCGCAGCTCGATGTCATAGCGGTAGGTCGCGGTGAGCTGGATCGCCGACGAGGTGGTGCCGCGCCACGAGCCGGTCTCCTTGCGCAGGATCTCGGTCTTGTAAAAGCCGTTGGTGTGCAGCGTGCCGCCCGCGGTGCGGAAGGGCACCAACTCAGGCGGCGGAGCGTGCGGGCCGGGATGGCCGGGCGGGGGTGGATTCATCGGGCCAGCGCCACCAGATGAGGGCGGCGACCAGCAGAATCAGGATGAGGAAAATGATGAACTTCTTCATGAGTGGGTCCTTTCATTGGAAGGAAGCCGCCGGCCCCGCACCCGTGAGGGTGCGGAACCAGCAAACTTCTTTTTTTAGCTATTCACGCCCAGGCCCGGCATTCGTTGAAGAACTCGCAACTCGTGCACTGCAGGCCGGGTGAGGGCACGAAGTCGCGGCGATCGAGGCCCTCGACGTAGGCTTCCATGAGGCGGAAGAGCCGGGACTGCTGCCGATCGCTCATCGGCTCCATGGAGGTCACGACGAGCTTGGGGTTCTTCAGCTTGACCAGGTGATGCAGCTCGATGCCGGTCTCGCGCTGGCCAGTGGCCTCGCGGTAAAGCACTGCGTAGCTGCTCGTCTGGACCTCGGTGGTGTGGGCGACCTTCTCCGGGTTCGGCGTCGTGGACGACGTCTTGAAGTCGATGATCACGCCCTGCTGCACCAGATCGAGCACCCCGATCAAGGTCGGCAGTCCGTGCGGCTGCAAGTCCGCTTCGACCGGCACTTCCACGGCGTCGGGTTTAAGCGACTCCGGGATCTTCGATTCGCGGATGTAGGTTTCCACGAGCCGCCAGCCGGTGCGCATCTGATCGGCTTCGTCGTCCTCCCAGGCCACCGGTTCGTCGGTTTCCACCCACGCCCGGGCATACTCCTGATAGAGCTGGGTGAGCGAGAGCGGTTGCTCGCGCCACCGGGCCTTGTTCCAGGCCTTGAGCACCGCATGGACGGAGGTGCCGACATGGAGCGCCGCCGTCTTGGGTTTGGTCAACCGGGCCACGTAGCGGAAGAAGAACTTCAGGCGGCATTGCAGGAACAAGGTGAGCCGCGAGGGCGACACGGTTTCCTCCAAGCGCGCGAGGATCTCGGATTCGCTCGGGGGCGGACTGACCGGCGATGTCACGTCGGGATCGAGGACGGCAATCATGAGCGCGCTCCTTCCCGGTTCTGCCAACGGGGGCGGCGGTCGTTGCGCTTCTTCCCGACTTTTTCCAGCAACTCATCGATGAGGTTCGAGGCCTGCATCTTGTTCAGATCCTTGACTCCGAGGCCGAAGATCTGCTGCGCCATGGTCTCGATCGCGCCCTTGTCGAGCTGATGATCGTGGACGAGCTGCAGGATGAGCTTCTGCTGACCCTCGGTGCAGCTCCAGCCATCGGCGGCGGGAGCCGGGCGCTGACCGTTGCTGCCGTTGGTCGGCGGGGTGGAGTGGCCGTTGCCATTGCCGTTACGGGATTCCCCGGGGCCGTGGTTCATGCCGTAACAACTGGCGTCGGGCATGAACCCAACTTCCTGGATCTCGCGATCCACGGCCTCTTGGAGGAGACCATAGAGCCGGGTGCTTTCCGCTTCGACCTGGCTGAGGTCAGTCAGCTCCGTGCGGATAGTGACGGAGTATTGGTGCGAGGAGTAGTTCGGCAGACCGAGCTTCTTCGCGTAGTTGGCTTCGAGGACGATGGCCATGGTGGGGTGGTTCCTTTCGGTGTTGGTTTTGGTGTGGAGACACGAAAAAGCCCGGCCCTGGTGGGGCCGGGCGGTTCCCGAGTCGTTGGTGAGTGGATCCCTGTTCAGTCTGTCCGTGCGCCGGGATCGATGGCGGGCGGCTCCTCGGCGACGACGCTGCTGAAAATGCGTTCCTGATCGACCAAGCCCTCGCGAATCAGACGACTCGCCAGCGCGGTCATCGGAACACGTTCGGTCTTGGCCTGATGGTAGAGCCGCGCAATCAAATCACGGTCGAGCCGGGGAGAGTAGTATTTGGCCTGGGCGATGGGCTCTCCTTTCGGGTTGTCGGGAAGGCGTAGGTCAGCGGAACGCCGAGAGGCGGCCGATGGCTACAACCCCTCCTAAGTATTATGGGCACATTCGGCCGGGAAGCGACCTGACCATGGAACATTTACCTCTCCCGAACCCCATTCCAGGCATGTCAATGGCGTGAGCCCCGAAAATGCCACACCCCTCAACCCTAACCCGGCAGGGCCAATTCTCCGTCAAAAAAACCAACGTAACCTCACCGCGCTCCGCTCCACCACACCCTCATTGGACTCCTTTCATACGCGTTAGGCGACGGCTTCATGTGTAGGCATGAGCGGACTCTGCCTCGCTCTGATACTTTGCGATGTCGTCGGGCGACATGCCAACGCGGCGCATGAACAAGCATTCTCTCCAGTTGTCTGCTTGTTGCTCGTATAAGTTGTCTATCCAGCTGCACTGTTGTCGAGGGTCGGGATAAAAGCGCTCCAGAAGCTTGTTAAAACCTCCAGTGGATCCAGCAGAGTTGTGAGTCTCCAGGGCGGTATCTCGATATGCAATCGCGTACGGCGACCGTTCCTCGCCCACACCTAACTCCGACTTCAGGAGGGTCGCGCGAATCGCCTCCACTTCGACAAGCAGGTCAAACACAGTTCTGCGGAGTTCGGCAATCTCGGCGTTTGCCTGGGCAAGCGAACCGCCCTGAGTGGACGAAGTCGTCTCGGTGGCCAAAAGCGCTCGCAACAGTTTTTAAATCATAGTGCTTCGACGTGAATATCGTTGGTTCGCTACAGCGTATTGGCGCTTCGTTTATTCGGGATTATTCGGGGCTAATGCATCACAAGACGCGCTCGGAAACATCTGTTCGACGTGAAGGGCGAATAACTCCCTGCAACAGCAGCAGTCCCTGAAATCAGGTCGGTGCTCGATTCGAGAATGATGTCCGCAGGCGCAGATGCGTTCTGAGGAATTACGACGATCTGCGACGCGACATTCTGTGTAGCAACCTCTCCGTTGGTCGCGAGTACATAGCTACAGACAAGCGAGGCATTGGAGGGGACTACTAACGAAACGGTTCGCGGCCTGGCTACGACGAGATTCGGCGAAAAGACCGGAGGGACATTCGTGATTGTGCCGGGAGCCGCCCATGAAACAGGAACGTCGATCCCATCTACCTTTAGGGTTTGAGGGCCGTTGTAAGCAGGCCCCCATGTCAGCAACTTGAAGACTTGGCCGGTCGGAATCGAAATGTCCTGTTGTCGCGCTGTGCCGCTGCCGACGTTTGCAAATGTCGCTGTTTGGACGGTTTGGGCGTGGAGCAGTTGCGTCGAAGCAAAAGTGGCTACGAGCACGGACAGGATTATTTTCATCGGCTTGGGTTTCTGGTGGGGCTGGTTTGATTATGGTGTGCGGCTCGAGCGCCTAGACCTTATGGCTGCTCTCCTTTGGAGCGCAGCGTGTTTTGAAAGGGGAAGTGGTTTGCTTGAAGGAGTGGCGAAGTCGCGGATTGCGCGGGATGAACCGGGTCGAGCCGCCATTGCAGGATCACGCCTTGGAGAAGGTCTTCGCCAAGCTCCGGAAGGCCCATCCCGGCGCCGAACTTCGGGTCTGCTACGAGGCCGGGCCGACCGGCTTCGTCCTGGCCCGGCGGTTCAGGTAACTGAAGATCGACTGCACTATTCGCCCGTCCACCGGCCTCCCGATTCCCTTCCTCTTCCTCGGTCGCCGTCCCCTCGCTGATTCCCACCCGCCCCGGCAGTGGATCAAGACCGACCGGCGCGACGCCCTCAAGCTGGCACGCCTGCCCGGGCCGGCGAACTCACCTTTGCCGGTTCTGCCGGACATCGCGGATAGGATCCGACTTCTGAAACTCCCAAGTGTTCGTCGGCGCGGTTACTGGTGATTTTTCCGGCTACTTCTGTTCGGGAACGAGCGTCGCTACTTAACTCAACCAGACGTGAATGAGGGGCCCCGGCCCTTGCGGACCGGGACCCCCGACAATGATCACTACATCAATTGTTCGCGGCTACGGCGTTCCGCTGGAACCTCTCCATGGCTTTGTCGCAAGCTTCGAGGTCGAATCTTACGATGCCGTAAGAGGGTTTGTAGAACGGCAAGATCCCGGAATTCATCCAGTTCTCGATGGTCCTCGGCGACACACCGTAGCGGTCACAGAGCTCTGATTTCTTAACCATTTTCTTGATGGTCGTTTTTCTGTTCTCCTCAGGTCGGCAAGCCGATCCGCGGAGTCGCCGGCGAGGCAGTAATGCCCCGCGGGCATTTCAAAACTCCTTCCGAATCGAACTCTCGATCCGGGCATCGCCTCCGACGCCTCGCTCGCGATGATTGCTCACCCCAAGCCAGGGTCGAATGCGGACTTCCATGCTTACCACCTCACCCCTTGGCTCGCAAGCCATCCCGGCAGCCGGTTCAACAGGCAGGACAAAGCAGGACAAATTCTCTACGCAAGGGTGCGCAACTGGACGGCTCCGCATCGACAGCCGTGAGCACATTACAGAGGAGAGGCGCAGAGTTGCGCAAGCCAGCATAGGAAGTGGACGCTTTCGAATCCCGTTAGCGCTACTTGATTCTATCATGGTTTGCAGGCGGTTCGAGATTGGGTGTGTGGACGCAGTAATTGTGAACCAAAACGAGGCGGAATTCCTGATACGAAACGGCGGATAGTAGGAAACATATCTCTGTAAATCGAGAAAACGGGGTCGCCCTTTTGTGCGCGTTATTTCGCCGCAGGCCGCGAAAACGAGTCGCTGGGACTGGAAATCGGTC
>Ga0209181_10004495_pt1 | contig 20738 bp, 20 predicted proteins | sample MAT05_FD_187208 | JGI IMG/M metagenome (GOLD analysis project Ga0209181, IMG submission 187208) | Freshwater microbial communities from Lake Fryxell liftoff mats and glacier meltwater in Antarctica - MAT-05 (SPAdes) (version 2) | ecosystem: Environmental > Aquatic > Freshwater > Ice > Liftoff... | reverse complement strand
CCCTCTCCCAACAGAGCATGGAAGAGGGGAGCTAAGTCACAGAGTGTTGGTGTGTTTTTGGTTTGTTGGGGATTAAACTATAACTAGGTGGACGCGAAAGCTGCCCTCACCCCCAGCCCCTCTCCCAACAGAGCATGGGAGAGGGGAGCAAAATCACGGCGTGAATGAGTATTTTTTATTATTCGAATTTTTGAATGAAAATAATTTTAGGCGGTGCGCCCCTCTCCCATGCCTTTTTCGGGAGAAGGGATTGGGGAGGAGGGGCCGTGATTTTTCGCGAGTGTGGCAGAAAAACTAAAGTTGTCTTCATACCTCGCCCTTCTCCCAACAGAATTTAGTGCGAATTAATCAGTACCTATCACAACCGTATACGCTAATTAGGAAAAATAATGGCCGAGATCATAGAGACGCAGGTATTGGTGGTCGGCGGTGGCCCCGGCGGCTACGTGGCGGCGATTCGCTGTGGCCAACTAGGATTGAAGACCACCATTGTCGAAGCTGATCGGCTGGGTGGCACCTGTCTAATCCGCGGGTGTATTCCATCGAAGGCTTTGATTCATGTCGCTGGCAAATTCGAGGATTTCAAACAGCACACGGGTGCGGGCAAGCTTGGAATTCGATTGCCGGCTGAGCCCGAGTTTGATTTGGGTCAGGCGATCGACTGGAAAGAAACGGTTGTCGATAAACTCAACGGCGGTGTCGGCGCATTGCTAAAAAAGGCGAAGGTGCGTGCGGTGATCGGTAAGGCCGTGTTCTCGGACGCTAAGAATTGTACGGTCGCGAGCACTGAGGGCGAGATCACGATCAAAGCCGAACACGTGATTTTGGCGACGGGGTCGGTCGTGGCCAACATCCCCTCGATTCCCTATGGCGAACACGTGTTGTCATCGACTGAGGCCTTGCTGCAGCGTGAGTTACCGAAACGATTGGTAGTGGTTGGCGCTGGCTATATTGGTATGGAACTCGGCATGGCCTATGCGCGTATGGGCAGCGAGGTGGTCTTTGTCGAGGCATTGGACCGCATCCTGACCTTGTTTGACCGTCCCTTGCTCAAGCCCGTGGAGCAATGGCTAAAGCAGCACAAGATTCCGGTGCACTTGAGTACCAAGGCGTTGCGTCTGGTCGAAGATGCGAACGGCCGCGCGCTGGAGGTTCTGAACGCGGAAGGTCAGCACGCGCTGTTGCCGTGCGACAAAGTGCTGATCGCCGTCGGCCGCCGTCCTGCAACGCAAGGCTGGGGCCTAGAGAAGATGGCTGTGGAGATGGCCGGTGCTTTCGTCAAGGTAGACGACCAGTGCCGTACCTCGATGCGCAATGTGTGGGCGATTGGCGATCTCGTTGGTGAGCCCATGCTCGCGCACAAGGCTTCGGCGCAAGGCGAGATGGTCGCAGAGATTATCTCTGGCAAGCGGCGCAGCTTTAATCCCGTCGCGATTGCCGCAGTTTGCTTCACCGAGCCGGAACTGGTCGGTGCCGGACTGTCACCGGACGACGCAAAGGCGCAGGGCATCGAAGTGGTCGTGGGTCAGTTTCCCTTCGCTGCGAACGGGCGCTCGTTGGCAATGCAGGCCGGTGTGGACGGCGGCTTCGTGCGCGTCACGGCGCGTAAGGACAATCATTTGGTCATCGGCATTCATGCCGTCGGTGCGCATGTGTCAGAACTCTCGGGCGAATTCGCACTGGCATTGGAGATGGGTGCACGCCTAGAGGATTTATCGGGCACCATCCACGTGCATCCGACCATGACTGAAACCTTGCCCGAAGCAGCATTGGCCGCTCTGGGGCACGCAATCCACGCGTGATCGCTAGCCGCGCTGTTGCGCAGCCTGATTCTGCTGCGCGACGCGTGCGATCGCGAGCGTGGCTCAGCGCTTCATCAGTGATTTGAGATTTGCGAAGGGATTGTTGCTGGCCGCAGCGGCCGCTTGCGGCGCGGTCAAGCTGCCAATACTGTTATCGACATAGCGCGAATGCTCGTTGTCATGGCAATAGACACACAGCAACTCCCAGTTGCTGCCATCGGCCGGGTTGAAGTCGTGATCGTGGTTGCGATGATGAACCGTGAGCTCCATCAGATTGGTGCGCGTGAATTCGCGCGCGCAGCGGCCGCAGATCCACGGGTACATCCCCAAGGCGCGTTCGCGATAGCCCTTTTCGCGCTCTTCCGTACTACGGCGGCTCGCCGCGACAATCTGGTCAAGTTTGGATTCGTTTGGGCCGGCGCTTTTCATGGCAAGTTAGGTTGTGGGTGTGGAGACAGTATCGCTTTTCCGAACGTGCGCGTGTAGCGAGAGGCTCAGTCGCGCGTCGTGGCCGACTGAGCCATCAGCGCAATGTCTAGAAATTAAACTCAGCGCCGAGGGTCGGAATGCCGTCCGAATCGCGTTCAAAATCGAACCATTGATAGGACGCGCGGATCGCGAGTGGGCCGTTGAAGCGAAAGCGCGCGCCAACTTCGATATAGACACCACTATCGTCCAAATTCAACCGACGCGGGCCGCCAATCGTCAGCGCCTCGCCGTCTTCACTGCGGTCGAATCCACCCACCCCTGCGAGCAGCGAGAAGTTCTCGTTTATCGGTTGGTTGTAGACGACGCCAACGGTGGCGAGATCGCCATCGACGCGGAAACCGCCATCGGCTATGCCAACCACTTTCGAAGTGCCGAGATCGGTATACGAGACTTCCACGCCCCAATTGGGATGGAAGTTCCAACCGCCATAGATGCCATAGGACGTGTCCGTGTCGAGATTGCCAACCACGTTTCCGAAGCGTTCGTCCGGGGAGTCGCCGATGCGAGCGCCTATATATCCGCCCACCTCGGCACAGGCCGCGCTCGCGCAGAGCAGGCCGGAAATCATCAGCAGCGTGGTGCGTGCAACTCTATTCATGGGTCAATCCAAAAAAGGAAGTGAGACAAAGCTAGTCGAGCTTTCGCGCGAGCACCCCTGGCGAAGGTCACAAATTTGACCAAGGGTGAATTTCGGACAGCTTGCATTCAGTCGCGAAGCACGATTCCACCGGCATCGCGGCCACCCTTGTCGACTACTGCCAGCGCATACCAGCGCGCATGGTCATCGTAGCGGCGCGCAGCGCGCTATTCTTCAGTCCTGATCTGAGTCTTCGGGGTGCGTAATGCTGCGGAATCTGTGTTTCCTAGTGATGCTGATGGCAAGTTCGGCGGCTTTGGCGGCAGAGACAGCGCCGGCAGCAGCGGCGAGCAACGAAGTCGTGCGCATCTCGAAATACAATTGCACACAATTACTGGCCGAGTCGGATGCGGCGCGATCCTCGGCCCTGCTGTTCTATTACGGTTACGCCATGGGTCAGCGCAATGTGGTGGCCTATCAGCCACCGCAGATGGGGCAGCAGATGCTGCGCGTGCTGGAGGTATGCAAGCGCAATCCCGATATGCCGGTGAATGCCGTCTTTAACACGGTGCTCGACGGCTGATTTTATTTTTAGCCGGTCTTGAGCGGGCTTAGAAATTCTTGCGCGAAACGTAAGCGCGTCTCCAGGCCAGCGCGTAGAAATAATGCGGCGATCGTGCACACAGAGGCCCTTTCGGTTGGATCGAAATCGCACGCTGGCACAAGCATCAGAATCAGCGTCATTTCAGTTCTCTGAAAGTACGACCAATCGGTCGCCCGCGGCGAAACTTCGGCGCTGAACCTTATTCGGGTTCAGATGCACGCCAAAGGCTGCTTGCGCGTTGCTGGACTCGCTTGCAAGTCGGAAGCCGATTGCGGTTTCTCCGCGTTGCGCGGCGGCTTCCAACAAGGTGAAGAAATCCACAGAAACACCGATTTTGACGTAGTCGGTGATCGGACGAATATAGATCTCGGCGCCTTCCGAACTAAATAGCGTTCTGAATACCGGATTTAGCTGGCGATTCTCAGATAATTGCGAGAGCAGCAGGCTGACCAGTTTATCGCTCACGATGAAGTCATCGGCACGCGCCACTTCGGCCAGCGCCCGATTGCGTAAATCCATCATCTCGCTGACGATGCTCAAACGATAGCCATGCGTCTCCACAATATTGCGCAAATGCAGCAAAGTGATCAGCGTTTGCGCGTCGGCTTGTTGGATCGGCAAGTCTGGATTGCACAACACGATGATGTGTTCGAAGTGGCCAATATCGATGGCATCAAGCTCGGCACGACTGGTGGTTTCGCCAACTTCAAGGTGCAATGATTGATGTTTGAGTTCAGCCGCGAGTTCCGCGACAGCTTCCTCGATGCCCGCGCGCTCGCACAGCACAACGACATCAGAACCGGCCGCAACATATTGATCAAGCTCACGAATGACGGATTGGGCTTTCTGGTTCCAGCCGAGAATCAACGTGTTCTCCGCGATCGCGATAGCACGCGTGCCATGACTAAGCGCTGACAGATCGGGCATGGGCGGCGCATCCGCACGCAGCACCAATTTGTCATCGTCCTCGCTAATTGCGATTACCTGATCGCCGCTAGTGAAAACCCGATCCATCGGCGGATTAATCGCCACCGCGCCATCGGCGCCAACCACACCAACGACGGTGGCATCCGGATAGGCGGACAAAGAATATTGATAGGTGCGTCCAGTCAATGCGGCCTCGGCCTTGATGTAAAACTCGGACCCGGCGAAATCCAGTAGCTCGGTGTAGACCACACTCAAGCCAGACTGCCGGCAAGTTTGCGCGGTGACGCGCGCGATCAGGTCGTCGCCTTGAACGTAAATTGCTTCATTACCGCCCACCAGCGCGGCCGCCTCCAGGCTACGGTCATCTCGAATCTCAGCGACGATGTGATAAGGCTCGGGTTTACGCTGCGGGTGATTGGTGATCGCAAGTACCGATTTGATCACGTGGATATCCGGGCAATCGTTCTTGGGCGCGAGCACGATGATCGACTTGGCCGCATGTGGATCAACCACTTGCAAATCGTCTAAATCGAGCGGATCGCCACTACGACAGATTACGCGCAGATTGCGCATATCCGGGAATTTCGCGCGCAGCTCATCTTCCATCTCGACTTTGTCGCGCTCGGCCAGGATGACCACGCGTGGCTTCGGCTGGTTCTCGTTGGCGATAATGAGTTCGCCGATAATCGAATAGATCTTGCTGTTCCAGCCCAGGATCAGCGTATGACCGACCTCGATCACGCGTGAGCGGCCCTTGCGCAACTCATCCAGCCGTGACTGCAGCCCAGAGGTAATCGTTCCGATCAGGCTGCTGACAATGAATATGCCGCCAATGGTGACCAACAGCATCACTAAGCGCAGTCCGCCGCCTTGGTCGCCCGCGACGTTGCCAGCGTCCAGGGTGTGCATCAGGCTTTGCCAGAGCCCTTCGCCAAAATTTAGTTCTGACGCGGAATCGCTCGGGTCCTGCCGGATCGAGAACGCCACCAAGACTGCCGCCGCGAGCGCGACAATGATGGCTGAGGCGACAGCGAGCCAGCCAATGATGGCGATGGTGCCCCTACTCAGCGTGTTTTCGAAGCGATAACGAAGGCGATCGCGCCAAGTAATCGGGGGTCGGGGCATGGGTCGGAGTCGAGGTTGAGTCGAGAGCCAGACTAGCTGAAGGTGCATTGCTCGCGCGGCCGAGTTGCATGTTCTGGCAGCGAAAACGACATCGAGAATCGACCGCCGGCTGAGAGCTTAAGCGTCAGAGCGGGGATTGGGATTGGGACTGGGGCGCAATAACGCGCGTGGCCGGCTCTTGCGGACCGGGCCGCGCACCTCGGACACCTCACTCAGTACTGCTGGAGACGGGAGCAGGCTCGCGCAAGATCGATCGGTCTACAGCCAGCGCCGCGTCCACCAGCCGAGCATCTCGGCAAGTAGCGCCATGCCAGGACGTTTCGCCCATTTCTCGCCGGTGACTTCCTCTGCGAATTCCAGATCTTTTAGAAAGTGTTGGGCAATTTCGTCACAGATTCGTTTTTGCGTGATGACCAGCACCAGTTCGTCGTTGATGAATAGGCTGCGGTAGTCCAGGTTGGCAGTGCCAACGGTCGCCCAGCCGTCGTCAATTACGGCAACTTTAGCGTGCAACATGCGCGGCAGATACTCGTAGATACGAACGCCGCCCTTGAGTAGCCGCGCATACACAGCGCGACTCGCCCATTGGACGATGCGAATATCGATACGTCTCGGCACCAGCACACGCACATCGACACCGCGTCGCGCAGCGCGGATCAACTCGCGTTGCAGACTCGCCGGAGGCACGAAATAGGGCGTGGTGATCCACAACCTCTGGCGTGCTTTATGGAAGGCGAATCGATACAGACGATGCAACAAAAATCGTCGCGCCAATCCCAGACTTGGGATCAGATAGCCGTCCGCGGTGCGCAGATCGCGCCAACGCCTGCGCTTCCGGCGTGGCCGATCATATTCATCGAAAGCAGTGATGGCCTGTGCAACGAGCGAACCCTCAACGCGCAAATGCGTATCGCGCCAGCGCAGATCGCCGAAGGTATTGCGCGAACATTCTCGATGAAAATTGAAACCGCCAAGGTAAAAGCAGGCGCGGTCTACGATCAGCAATTTTCGATGATTGCGTCGGTGCAGGTCGAAGGGTTTGCGCCATTGCCAGCGTCGGCACCATTCCACTTCCACACCAGCAAGCTCCAGTTCTCGAATGAAGGCGGTATTGACCGTGTTGAAGGAGCCCAAACTATCTATGCGTAGCCGCACGCGGCAACCGGCTTGGGCACGTTCAACCAGCGCCTCGGCGATGAGTTTGCCCACTTCGTCGCCAGCGTAGATATAGGTTTCCAGGCGCACCCACTTTTGCGCTTGGCGAATGTCGGCGACCATCGCCGAATAGAGATCATCGCCCTCGATAAACGAGACTATGGTTGTCGCTGACGCATCGTCGCGGGTGTCGTCTTGTTCCGGTGGCGTGGCCGTGTCTCGCGTCATCTTCGGACCTGCAAGCGCATACGATTAGGATCGCAGAAAAGGCGCTGCGCACAGTAGCACCTGACACGAACGCGCTCTCGTCCAGCGCGCTTTTTCAGGTCGTGACTTACAGCATCAAAGCAGGGGACGCTGTTCAAACCCAGCGAATCCTTGCTGCAAGTCGCCGTGTTGGCGTGGTTTGAAAGTTCCGGTGCGCGCTGGCGCTGCGAGCGTCTTGACGAATCGCGCTCGGCGATGCGCTAACTTCGTCACTCATGCAAACTTGCTGGCCTAGACATTCAACATCCACTGGACGACGTGAGTACGGCCCAACCACAACAAGATCGAATTCTCGCGCTAACGGTCGATAGCTTGCGCGCGCTGATCGAAGATCCGGACTTGCCAGCCGAAATTCGGCGTGCGCTCGAGCCTGAATTCCGTGAGGTCGAGGGCCTGATCGCCAAGCTCGAACACGGCGAACTGCACGTGGCAGTTTTTGGTCGCGTGAGCGTTGGAAAGTCGGCCTTGCTCAACGCGCTGATTGGCGAAACGCGCTTTCAGGTGGGTGTTCTACACGGCACAACGACCACCCGCGAGAGCGCCAATTGGCAATCCATCGCCGGCAGCGGTGTGCAATTGATTGATACGCCGGGCATTAACGAGATTGACGGTCAGGCGCGTGAGCATTTGGCGCGCACCGTGGCGGCGCGCGCTGATCTGGTCATTTTCCTGGTCGATGGCGACATCACCACGACCGAGGCGACTGCCCTGCGCGAACTGGCGCAAACGCGCCGACCGATGCTTCTGGTGTTGAATAAGTCCGATCGGCTTTCGATCGCGGAGCGCCAATCGGTGCTGGAGAGTCTGAGACGACACGCCGTTGGCTTTGTGCGCCCAGAGCATGTGGTCGCCACCAGTGCGCTGCCGGCGCGTGAGCGCGTCATTCGCATCGAGCGCGATGGCACCCGCAGCGAAAGTGTGGAAACACCGGCACCTGATGTCAGTGATTTGCGCCGATTGATGTTTGAAGTCTTGGCAACTGAGGGCAAGACTTTGTCGGCACTCAACGCGGGCCTCTTCGCGGGGCGGCTGAGCGATGAACTCGGCAAACGCCTCACCGAAGTGCGCGCGGGCGTGGCCGACCAAATGATCCGAAATTACGCGCTCGGCAAAGGCGTGGCGGTGGGCTTGAATCCTGTGCCGCTGGCCGATCTGGCGACCGCGGTTGGCCTAGATATTGCGCTGGTGATGCATCTAGGTCACGTCTATGGATTGCCGCTGACAAAGGCCGAGGCAGGCGAGTTGGTGCTGAAAATCGCCGGGCAGGTTGCCGCGCTAATGGGCGCGATCTGGGGCATCAATGTACTGGCCAGCGCACTTAAGGGAATTAGCGCGGGATTGTCGACTGCGCTGACGGCCGGCGCGCAGGGCGCGCTCGCGTATTTCGCCACTTATCTGACCGGCCGCGCCGCGCAAGCTTATCTGGCGAATGGTAAAAGCTGGGGCGAACGCGGGCCTAAGCGCGTGGTCGAAGACCTGCTCAAAGGCCTTGATCGTGATTCGATTCTGCGTGACGCACGCACCGAAATCCTGGCGCGATTGCGCGGGTAGACGCTCGGATCAAGTTTGCCAGGGGCGCCTGTCCCGCTATTCGTGCCATCCCGTTATTCGAAGCCATTGGCGAACAAATTGTTTAGCGCCGGTTCGCTGCGAACACAGTCGTAGGTTTCGGCAATACGTGGGCCGGTATCGATCATCTCAAAATCGCTGGCGAGCACCTTGGTCGCGGAAGGCGTCAGGTAGAAGGTCTGCGCCGTAAAGCCAAGGCTGGCCCAAGTATTGGTGGTGAAGAGGTCGCTTTCGGCGGTCAGCGCGACCGTGCCGCCATCGGCCAGCACCATTCCATAGCGCTTTAAGGTGCGCAAAATGACCTGTGCTGCCGGGCTGTAATTGGTCAGTGGAAAATCAGCACGCAAGCGCAAACGGGCGCCATAGGGAATGGATCCCACCGGCCCATTAGGGCCTCCAGCGTGTGAGGCCGGGCGCACATACAATCTGCCCGAAACGCCGCCCAGCGAATCGTCGCGGGCCATGCGCGCGTTGGGCACGATGAAGCGAATGGCATGACCGATATCGCTGTCCGGAATCTGGATCGCCGCGGCCACTTCGTCAGCATTGAACAACAAAGGTGCGATCGGAAATCCGGCCGCATCGGCACTGGTGCAATGTTCGCCGCGTCCGGTCGCAGGGTAGAGAACGTCTGTACGCCAGCGTGCCAAGCACTGCGCCTCCAATCCACCCGCCGCCAAGTTCGCGCGATACACCTCAAAAATCTGCGGGCCCTGCACGACTAACAAATGGCAATCACCGCCCAGATTGGGACAGGTATAACCGGACTCGCCTTCAATGGCGCCACCAATCGGCATCGGCACGGTCGAGCCCAGCGCCTCGCAATCAGTGGCGTAATAGGCATCCTCTGGGTCTGCGCTCGGAATTGCGATGATTGCGCCGGTGGGTGCTGTAGGGCTTGCATTGACCACGTGAAACGAGAAATCGATCTGCATGCGGTTATTGCCGAAGCCGCCGCCAATCCCGGCCCAGGTCGAGATTATGCTGGCCGATGCCGGGTGCAATGTCGCCGAATCGACGCGCTGATACCAGACCGAATCCGGGTGCATGCGTGGCAACGGCGCCGCGGTAGCGGCCATCGACATCGTTTGGAGGATTAGCGTCAAGGTCGCCAGCAGACGGAAGCGCATACGTGATGGCCTTCAACACGGTGAGGTCAGCGCATTGTCCGCTCTGTCCTAGCACTTGGGATAGTGCGACTCCTGCGACGGCATTCACGGGAAAGCGTGGCCCTTGGATGTCCGATCCGCCGTCAGCCCAATCTGAACCATTAACATCGACGAATGCGCGTTTTTGAAAGAAGGCGCGATCCATTGCGGTCTAACGATGCAGTCAAATGAAGAGAGATCGATCGCCATGTATTCCCGCCTGTGCGCACTATTGGTCGGCTTGAGCCTGATGACGTCTGTCCCGATTCAAGCGGCAAGGCCGCCCGGTGCAACCATCCCCGGCCACACATCTATCGTTTTGGGCGGCGGCTGCTTCTGGTGCCTGGAGGCCGTCTATGAAGAATTAAAAGGCGTTGACACCGCCGTCTCCGGCTATGCCGGTGGTCATGTCGTGAACCCGAGCTACAAGCAAGTCACGGGCGGTCGCAGCGGGCACGTGGAAGTGGTCGAAGTGAGTTACGACCCCAATGTCGTCAGCCTCGACACCATTCTCGATGTGTTCTTCACCATTCATGACCCGACCACTCGCGACCGGCAAGGCTCGGACGTAGGTCCGCATTATCGATCGGCCGCCTTCTACCGAAACGCGCAAGAGAAGCAAGCGATCGAAGGCGCTATCGAGCGCACCAAGAACAGTGGTGATTGGAAAAATCCCATCGTGACCGAAGTCACATCGCTGGAGAAGTTTTACCCAGCCGAGGATTACCATCAGGAATACTTCGAGCTGAACGGCACGCAGCCCTATTGCAGCCTAGTCATCGCGCCGAAAGTCGCCAAGTTTAAGAAGCGCTTTGCGACGCTTTTGAAGTAGGGCATTGGCGATGCCGCGTGCTGTGCCGTGAATCTCGGCACAGCAGCTTGTTTGGCCCCAAGATGGGTCGGCACGCTCGCGCTGTGGTTAGCTCTCGTCGCGATCGTCCTCGCTAACGCCGACCAGCTTGTACTTGCGTAAATAGCCGCGCAGTTGGTGATAACTCAGGCCCAGTAGTTCCGCCGCTTTACGCTGATTGAAGCGCGCCTGCTGCATCGCCGCTTCCAGCCAGCACACTTCCGCGCGTTCCATTTCCTCGCGGAAGTCCGCAGGCAATCGGATTGCGTTGGTGGAGGCCGACGTCGACAGGCCTGCGGGTTGTGATGAATTCGACGTCTGCGCCGGCGCTAAGTTGCTGGCACCGCCACAGGCTGCTGGCGTTGGCCGAAACGGCGAATCGAAGGGATCAAAGCCGATGTGATCGATCGGGTCTTCGGGTTCGTCCAACCGATAAACCGCCCGTTCGACCACATTGCGCAGTTCGCGCACATTGCCGGGCCAGGCGTACCCAAGCAATTGATCGCGCGCGGCCGGCGAAAACCCGGGGAAAAATTGCCGTTTCAGTTCCTGATTCATACGTGTGGCGAAGTGCTCCGCGAGCGGCAGGATGTCTTCAACGCGCGCGCGCAAGGGCGGCAGCGTGACCACATCGAAAGCAAGCCGATCCAACAAGTCCTCGCGGAAACGCCCTGCGCGCGCTTCGCTCGGCAAGTCGACATTGGTCGCCGCAATCAAACGAACATTCACGCGTACTGTTTCGCGGCCACCCACGCGCTCGAACTCGCCATATTCGATCACGCGCAAGATTTTCTCCTGCACGCGCGTCGAACAATTGCCGACTTCGTCCAAAAACAAACTGCCCTCATGCGCCATTTCGAAACGGCCGAAATGCCGTCGCGTGGCGCCCGTGAATGCGCCGGCTTCATGACCGAACAACTCAGTCTCCAAAAGGCTCTCAGCAAGCGCCGCGCAATTGAGTTTGACGAAGGGCCGGTCCCAGCGTTTCGACAAAAAGTGCAGGCGCGCAGCGACCAATTCCTTACCAGTGCCGCGCTCGCCAATGACCAGCACCGGCCTATTCAGCGGCGCCGCACGCGAAACTTGCTCCAGCACGGCCACAAAACTCGGCGCCGAACCGAGCAGCGAAAGTTCTTCATTTGGAGAGGCAGACATCTGTGCGCTCACGGGAAATTGGTCGGCATTCTAGAGCCACTAGCGATGTGCGGCACGGTTTGGTGTAGTGGAGCTGCTTCCAGCGAGAGCGGGGCTGGTGAAGCCTAGAGCGGGGCTGGTGAAGCCTAGAGCGGGGCTGGTGAAGCCTGGAGCGGGGCTGGGGCGCAGGTCTGGAGTGCTTTTGCCGTCGTGCGGATGGCTTGCCCAGCCAAGCAAGAATCAACGTCATCCCCGCGAAGGCGGGGATCCGGCGCTCGTCGTGCGCATCGCTCTGAAAACACCAAGAGCCCAAGAAAGAAACTGGATTCCCGCGTTCGCGGGAATGACGAGCACCGGCGCGATGCCCGGCACCTAAGCCCCGAGCCCCGGCACCTAAGCCCCGAGTCCCGAGTCCCGGCACCTAAGTCCCGAGCCCCGGCACCTAAGTCCCGAGCCCCGAGCCCGTCGCAATGGTGGGTCGGGCGCATCGGCGTCGACGGCGCAATCACACGCCGCTTGCGGCAATACTTGCGGAAACGATGACGAGGAAGCGGCGACGATGGCGCAGGTGGCGAATTTGCTGGTGATTTTTGGCGCGACGGGGGATCTGGCGCAACGCATGTTGCTTCCTTCGCTTTACTGTTTGCAGCGCGATGGATTGCTACCTCAGGATTTGAAAGTCCTGTGTACAGCGCGCAGCGCGCTTAGCGTCGAAGCTTTTCATCAGACCGTGAGCGATTCGATCGTGAAGCGCGTTCCGTCGAGCGATCAAGATGCCAAATCTTTAAGTGAACTGCTGGCGCGCGTCAGTTATCAGTCGGCATCGCTCGATGACGCAGCGGCCATGTCCGCGTTGTGCACGCGTATCGCGGCGATGCGCATTGGCGATGTGGTCTATCACCTTTCAACGGCCCCGCGCTGGTATGTGAGCATTTGCGAGGCGCTGGGCGCGGCGGGCTTGGGTGGGGCTGGCACGCGCGTGATGCTGGAAAAGCCCATCGGCAGTGATCTCAGTAGCGCCATCGCCATCAACGATGGCGTCGGGCGCGTGTTCGACGAAGATCGCGTGTTTCGTGTCGATCACTATCTAGGCAAGGAAGGCGTGCAGAACCTGCTGGCGCTTCGTTTCGGCAATGCCTTGTTCGAACCCTTGTGGAACGCGCGGCATATTGAGCAAGTGCAGATTACCGTCGCCGAAACTGTGGGTCTTGAAAGCCGTGGCGATTACTACGATGAATCCGGCGCGATGCGCGATATGGTGCAAAACCATTTGCTGCAGTTGCTCTGTCTGGTAGCAATGGAGCCGCCGTCGCAGTTTGATCCGAGTGCCGTACGCAACGAAAAACTCAAAGTTTTGCGCTCCTTACGGACGATTGGCGAGGCGGAAGTCGGCACCCACAGCGTGTATGGCCAATACACGGGCGGGGCGATCGACGGGCAGGCGGTGCCGGCTTACAAGGACGAAATCGGGCGCGCCAGTAGCACCGAGACCTTTGTTGGCCTGCGGGCCCACATCGACAACTGGCGCTGGTCCGGCGTGCCATTCTATTTGCGCACGGGCAAGCGTATGCCGCGGCGTGTCACAGAGATCTATCTGCAGTTTCGGGCTGTGCCGCATTCGATCTTCGCGCGCACCGGCGCGCGCATGGAAGCAAATGCTCTGGTGATTCAGTTGCAGCCGGAAGAACGCATTGCGATGGTTTTGATGACCAAGACGCCGGGCCTCGACCGCAACGGTTTGCGCTTATCGCAAGTTGCGCTCGATCTGGATCTGCACGATGCCTTTGAACAATTTCGGCGCAGACTGGCCTATGAACGCTTGTATCTGGACGCGCTCGAAGGCAATGGCACGCTATTTGTGCGATGCGACGAGACTGAGGCCGCGTGGCAGTGGATAGACGGCATCATCAACGGCTGGCGCGCCAGCGGGCAGGGGCCGCGGTCCTACCCCGCTGGCACTTGGGGTCCGAGTTCAGCGGTGACGCTAACGGAACGACACGGCCACAGTTGGCGCGAGTGAAGGCCGGCGTCGCGCCAGGCGCACGGGGTTCTATGGCGATGCCAAGTGCAACATCCGCGCAGCCTGAAATCGGCGCGCGCGGATTTCGCACAAGTACCGTCTCAAGCTGCTGAGGAGATGCACTATGAATCGAGCTATTGAACGCGTCACCACGCGCATCATTGAGCGCAGCCGAGCGACACGCGCGGCTTACTTAGAGAAAATCGATGCCGCGCGCAGTTCAGGCGCGGCCCGTGCGGGTTTGGGTTGCGGCAATCTGGCGCACGGATTCGCCGCCTCAGGCGCCGACAAGCCCACGCTGCGGGCGCGGCAATCCGCGAACATCGGCATCGTCACCGCCTACAACGACATGCTATCGGCGCATCAGCCGATGCAGCATTACCCTGAGTTGATCAAGATGGCGGCGCGCAATCTTGGCTGCACCGCGCAGGTCGCGGGCGGCGTGCCGGCCATGTGCGATGGCGTCACGCAGGGGCGCGTCGGCATGGAATTATCCTTGTTCTCGCGCGACACAATCGCGCTGGCGACCGCCGTTTCGCTTTCGCACGAGATGTTCGATGCCGCCGTATTGCTGGGCGTGTGCGACAAAATCGTGCCGGGATTGCTGATCGGCGCACTTTCATTTGGGCATCTGCCGATGATCCTGATTCCCGCTGGTCCGATGCCATCTGGCCTTCCGAACGGCGAGAAAGCGCGCGCGCGCCAGTTGTTTGCACAAGGCAAGCTTAGTCGTGAGGAATTACTCGACGCCGAATCCGCTTCTTATCACAGCGGCGGCACCTGCACTTTTTACGGCACCGCCAATTCCAATCAAATGTTGATGGAAGTCATGGGCTTGCACATGCCAAGCAGCGCTTTCGTCAATCCAAGCACGCCATTGCGCGATGCACTCACTGTGGCCGCTACGGAGCGCGTATGCGCGATCACAGCCTTGGGAGATGACTATTTGCCCATCGGTCACACGGTCGATGCGAAGGCCATCGTCAACGCGATGGTCGGCCTCGCGGCCACGGGCGGATCGACCAATCACGCGATTCACTTGGTGGCGATGGCGCGTGCAGCCGGATTGATCACCGATTGGACCGATCTCGACGAAGTCTCGCAAGCCACGCCATTGCTGGCGCGCATCTACCCCAATGGCAGCGGTGATGTGAACCACTTCCATGCGGCCGGCGGCTTGGGCGTGGTGATTCGTGAGCTGATCAATGCAGGATTGCTGCACCCGGATATTCGCTGCGTACATGGTGGCGATCTGACGGCGCAGGCGCAGGAACCTTATCTCAGCGAGCTCAAGCTGCGCTGGCGCGAGCCGCCCGGCGCCTCGCTCGACACGTCGATCTTGCGTGGCGTAGCGGAGCCTTTTGATCGCGAAGGTGGTATGCGTTTGGTGCAGGGGAATTTGGGTCGCGCAATCGCCAAAATCTCCGCGGTTGCGCCGCAGTTTCGGTCAATTGAAGCACCCGCGAGAATTTTCGACTCGCAAGATGCACTGCTATTGGCTTTTCAGGCGGGCGAACTCACAGGTGACTTCGTTGCCGTCATCCGCGGCCAGGGACCGCGCGCTAACGGCATGCCGGAGTTGCACAAGCTGACGCCGACTTTGGCAGTGATGCAAGATCGCGGTCAGCGCGTTGCTTTGCTTACAGACGGACGTATGTCCGGTGCCTCGGGCAAAGTCCTGTCGGCAATCCACGTGTCGCCGGAAGCCTTCTGCGGCGGTGCCATTGGCAAATTGCGCGAGGGCGATGTGGTGCAGATCGATGCCGAAGGCGGCTTGATGCACGCGGTGGTCGACCCATTGGAGTGGCAGGCGCGTACGCCTGCGGCTCTCGATCTTGCCGGCAATCGGAATGGCGTTGGACGCGAACTCTTCGGTTTGATGCGTGCGCATTCCGGTTCAGCGGAGGAGGGTGCGTGTAGTCTTTTCGTCGATGCCTAAGCCCGTTTCCGCGACGTTGTGAATCAGGCTGGCCGCACCGCCGGCTACCTGCCGTCACGACAGAATCGCGGCATAGCGGCTGGCTCGTCATGCGCGCAAGTGCTTTCGCATGGCTTCCAAAGTTTATTGCCTATCGGCAAAATCCAAACCTCATGATGTGAGTGAATGACGAGATTAAGCCCAATGAGCTTTTGGAATATTGAATCGCGAAGTGCTGCTGTGGATGCGATCTTGACCAAGGCCCCGGTGCTGCCGGTGCTCAGCATTGAGCGCCTCGACGATGCGGTTCCGCTGGCGCGTGCATTGGTGGCTGGAGGATTGCCAGTGTTGGAAATCACCTTGCGCAGTGCCATCGCCTTGGAGGCCATCGCGCGGATTGCAATCGAGGTGCCTTATGCGATTGTCGGGGCGGGCACGGTGCTCACGGCCGAGGATCTAGATTCGGTTGCCGCGGCCGGTGCGGTTTTCGCGATCTCGCCGGGCGCAACGACGCGACTCTATGCCGCGGCGTATGCGGCGAGCATTCCGTGGATTCCTGCCATCGCGACGGCTAGCGAGTTGATGTGCGGACTTGAACACGGCCACCGCCGCTTTAAGTTCTTTCCGGCGGAGTCGTCGGGCGGTGTGGCTACGGTCAAATCGTTCGCTGGCCCGTTCGCGCAAGCGAAATTCTGTCCGACCGGCGGCATCGATGCTGCGCGTGCGCCGAGCTATCTAGTGCAGCCCAATGTCATCACCGTCGGTGGCTCTTGGATGGCCCCGAAATCACTGGTTGATGCCAAAGACTGGTCGCAGATTGAAAGTCTCGCGCGTGCTTGTACACGCGCTGGTTAATTGCCGACTAAAACCAAAAAACGGCTAGATATTTTTAAAGCGCGCCGGGATTTTTAAGAACCCGCAGCAGCGTGTACCTTGGCCACGTCCGTCGCGAAGCGCCGTGAAGCTAGCCACAGCGCGATACCCGTAATCAGGATCGAGAGCGGCACCACAATGCTCATCGAGCTCTGCAAGCCCACTGCGCGGAAGTGTTCCGTCATCCCACCACCACTCTGCGCCATTGCCGCGCGCGCGTAGTAATCCGAGACCATTCCGGTGATCGTGGTGCCGAATCCCGCACCGAGCACGTACTGAAAGAAGAAGTAGACCGACATCGCCGTGGCGCGCAATCGCGGTTCAACCACATCCTGCACAGACGGATAAACCGTCACGTAGTAAATGAAGTACATGCTCCAACCCAACGCCAGCCAGACGGTCGCCGCAACCAGCGAGCCCGCAGGCTGCACCAGGCCGATGTACAGCAATGGCGCGCCCAGCAGCAAACACCAAGCGCCCAGTCGCAGCCGCCCGTTTTTCGGATTACGCTGGTGCATGCGATCGGCCAACCAGCCGCCAAAGCCCAAGCCGAGAATTCCCATCAGTCCCAGAACCAAAGCGGAGATCAAACCGGCCTGCGTCATGCTCGCCTGGTGATAGCGAATCAGCAACGACGGCAAAAAAGTGGCCAGCGAATACGCTGCAAAATTGACCGCAGCTCCCGACAAAATGATCCACCACAAGGTTGGAATCGAAATCACACGGCGGAACGGTCGGTCCACGACTTCGTTTACGTCGACGCGATAGCTCTCTTGCGATCCGCGCACCGGCTCGCGCAATCTGAAGGCCATGATGGCCACCAGGATGCCCGGGATCGCCGCGAGTACAAAGGGCGTGCGCCAGCCGTATTTTTGCGCCAGGTAGCCGACCAGCGCGAAGCACGCAACATTGGCGATGGGCAATCCCATCATGAAAAAACCGAGCGCGCGCGCGCGTTTTTCGCTCGGATACATATCGCCAATCATTGAGTTCGCCGCGGGCGCACAACTGGCCTCGCCGATGCCAACGCCGAGGCGGATCAGAAACAGCGAAGCGAAATTCCAAGCGGCCGCCGTAGCCGCGGTCATCAAACTCCACACCAATACACCGGTGCCCAAAATCCAAGTGCGGCGCATACGATCCGCGAGCCGACCTAAGGGCAAGCCCGCGAGCGCATAGATCAACGTGAAACCGGTGCCGAGCAGCCCCAACATGGTGTCGTCGAGCGAAAATTCCTGACGAATCGGCTCCAGCACCACAGCCGGAATCGCCCGATCAAAGAAGTTAAGGAAATTGATCAAGAACAACACGCCCAGCGTGTAGCGCAGATCTTGTTGAACGGCGGGCGCATTGGGTGTCGTCATCGGTTCTTCCGTTCTGAGCGTGAAGGCAGGCGGATGCAGGCTACTGCATTCGACCAGCCAATGACGAAACACTCACGTATTCTCGCCACGAAATTCTGGTGCCACGTTCGTGACTTAGAGCCACGCGAAGGTCTCGTTGCTTAGGCGATCGATGTTGGATTTCGGCCAATTTCACCCGATGAACGCCGGCCCGCGACCCAGAGATAGCTCACAAACACCAAGACTGCGGCAGACCCTTCGAGTTGTCGTGGGTCGATGCCACACATTGATCAGGACATGCGATGACGCGACCAACTGTTTTCCAGACATCTCACCCCAATGGCCATTTCTACTCGCCTGTGGTGGATACCGACGAGCTTAAGGCGCGGTTGGATCAGCTCTATCCCGACCCACCGGTGGCCGCGGGTATCGATTTCAATGAGGCCTCTCACGAACACTTGCTGCGCAGCGTGTTTCCAGTCCTGCTGGCTGACTACGACTACCCGGAACAGGGCGGGGCCGATACCCAGCAAACGCGGTTTTACACGCGTAACTCGCAATTCAGTTGGCTCGACTCGCGCTCGCTATTTGTGCTGATGCGGCATTGGCAGCCTGAGCGCGTGATCGAGGTAGGCTCTGGCTATTCGAGCTTGCTGATGGCGGATGTGAACGCGCGCTTCCTCGGTGGGCGAACGGATATCACGTGCATCGAACCCTATCCGCGTCCGTTTTTGCGTTCCCCGCAAAGTGGCGTGCGCCTGCTTGAGCAAAAGGTGCAGGAAGTGGATCTCGCGCGCTTCGCTGAACTACAAGCGGGTGATCTTCTATTCATCGACAGCTCGCATGTCAGCAAGAGCGGCAGCGACGTCAACCATCTGTACCTGAAAGTGCTGCCCACCTTACGACCCGGTGTGCGCGTGCATGTGCACGATATCTTCCTGCCGCGCGAATACCCCATCGAGTGGGTGATCCATGAGAATCGCAGTTGGAACGAGCAATACATGTTGCAGGCTTTACTGATGTATTCGTCGCGATTCCGCGTGATCTATGGCTGCAACTACGCACACATCCGCTTTCCAGAATTGGTTGTCGCAGCGCTCGCGCATCCCAAGGGCAAAAGCTATGGCGGCGGCAGCTTCTATTTCGAAGTGGTGTGACGCGAGCTGACGTTAACAACGGTTGTGGCAGCGCGTGGCGAATCACGCGCTGCCATGATCTTCAACGATTGAGCCACCAGATCGCGGCATTCAAAGCCGTCGCAAAGCTGACCCAGAGCAGATAGGGCACAAATAGCCACGCGGCCAGTCGGCGATGCGGCCACGCGACGACAATGAAGGAGGCAATGGCGATGACCATGGCAACAATGATGATCAAAGACCACAATGGTTGGTGTAGTCCAAAAAATAGCCACGACCACATCGCGTTCAGCGCCATTTGCACGAACCACGCAACGGTGGCGGTATTCGCCCAACGTGCCGGACGCGCGCGCCAAACCAGCCAACCGGCGATGGCGATCAACACATAAAGCGTAGTCCAAACTGGGGCAAACACCCAGTTCGGTGGGTTCCACGAGGGCTTGGTCAAAGCTGCGTGCCACGCCCCCGGCTCAAATTGAGAGCCGCACACCGCCGCCGCTGCAGTCACCAGAACGAATCCAATCAGCGCGCCGTATTGACGATTTTCAGTGTTCATCGTTGGTTCCACCAAAGGGCGATGGCTGCGATCAGGAGTACAACTTCAAGCGCTGCCACGCCGAGGGTCATGCTTTGCACGGGCCAGAAGCGCAGCACAGTAATCACGCGATAGACAACGATCGGTACATATAGACACAGCGCGAACTGAATGCCCACGCGATGCAAATCGTGGCTACGCGCCATCAATGCGAAGGCCAGCGCCAAGCCAAACTGCAAGCCGCCATAGATCACCAAATATTCTGACTGACCTGATGAATTGAGACTGGTATAGCCAAGACCGCGCGCGCTCGCGTCTGCACGCACAGTGCAATAGATCGCCAAGAACAAATACGCAACTGCGTTAAGCCAAAGGTAGATCGCCATAAACCCACTCCCAAGATTGTGTGTTGTGAAAATGCCCACGCGCAAGTGAAGCTCTGGTGCAGCGGTGACAGGAATCAGCCACCATGGCGAGGCACGAAATTCCCGGAGCGTGCGCCATAGGCTTTAAGCGATGCTGCCGAGGGCAGCGAAGAGCGACTTCAGAACCCAGAAAACGAGCGCTATTCCCAAGCCAGCAATGATCAGCAAGGCGAGCACGATTGCGATGATCACGCCGCGGCTGGCGGCCTGTGTACGCACGGGCTGCGCCAGATGTGCATCCAAAAGCGCGACGTTGCGCAAATTGGCGCGCCAGCCCAAATCGAACAGATCACCCGCCAGCGGAACGGCGCCAATCAGCGTGTCGATGCCGAGATTGAAGATCATGCGCGCCAACACGGCCTTCGAGGCGCCCAAGCGTGCAGCCGTCAACACAATGGATCCCGACAGCGCGGTCCCGGTCAAATCACCGATGCCGGGAATCAACCCCAGGATCGCATCCAAACCAATGCGGATGTCGGTGCCAGGAATACGCACGGCTGCATCCAGTAGCTGTGCCAAGCGTCTGGCAACGCGCGCGGATTCAATTTCGCTGGGAGAAGTCAATGTTGAGCACCTTCGTCGAGAGCGCATCTCACACTAGCGCGCGGCATGTGATGGCGAAGTTCCAACATAATCAGGCGCGCGAGGGTCTAGGGAACCTTAAAGAAACCTAAGCCAAGCGGTTTAAGTGCAAGGCGCACGGAGCTGGGTCGCTTCCGGCATCCTGCCTTACGCGACACTCGCACATCCATGGTGCATCGGAACCGCAGTGTACAAGGGGGTACATGAGGTGAAGCGGGCTTTCGAGCAGCATGCTGGGCGCCTGCCAGCTTGCGTGCAA
>Ga0209181_10004493_pt1 | contig 20740 bp, 21 predicted proteins | sample MAT05_FD_187208 | JGI IMG/M metagenome (GOLD analysis project Ga0209181, IMG submission 187208) | Freshwater microbial communities from Lake Fryxell liftoff mats and glacier meltwater in Antarctica - MAT-05 (SPAdes) (version 2) | ecosystem: Environmental > Aquatic > Freshwater > Ice > Liftoff... | reverse complement strand
TATTAATCCCTAAACCCCTGCTTAATTCCTGCGCCATTTCTTTAAAAGATAATTTTATTCTGCTAGTTAATTCATAAGCTTTATTATGGTGCAGCGAAATATCTTCCAGTATTTTGGCAGTTACATTTCCAATATCTGTTACATCAACTAATGTAAACTTTGCATTGCCGGCCGGTAAATATATCCGCTTGTTTTTTATCAGTTCCTGCCGTAATGTTGTGGAGAAGTTTTGCATAAAATAAGCAGGCCGTAAAAAAGTATAGGGTATGCCGCTTGCTGTAATCAGGCTTTCTATTTTATGATGTGGAATAAAGCGGCTTCTTTCTACCCCTTGCACAGACAAAAAAATGATGTGCTTTACATGGTTATCTTTTGCGGCTTTAATAAGCGGCTTAAAATAGTTTTGGATATCAGTAATTTGCGGTGGCCTTAACAGGAAAAGTATTTCACAATTTTGTAAAGCAGACTTGTACGTTAGGGTATCTGTAAAGTCAAATTGTACATAATCAACGCCAAATTCAGCCAGTAATTTACTGTCGCTTTTTATATCTCTTACCCCTGCAATTATATGTAACAGGTGAGTGCTTTTTTGCAATGCTTTTAAAACAGCTATCCCTACGTTGCCTGTGGCACCGGTTATCAGCACTTTGGTTAATGATGTTGGCATGTATAACTGTTTTAATTTTTTAATCCGTGAATGATCCGTCCATCTTCCATTTCTATGATCCGGTGAGTTCTGTCGGCAAAGCTTTGGTCGTGTGTTACAATTAATAAGGTCTGGTTAAATTCTTCTGATAATTTTTTGAACAGATCAAAAACATTATCGCTGTTTTTTTTATCCAGGTTGCCGGTGGGTTCATCACCCATAATGATATCCGGATTGTTTATTAAAGCCCTTGCAATGGCTACCCGTTGTTTTTCTCCGCCCGATAACTGATTGGCTTTTTTTAAGGCCAGTTTATCAATACCCAGTATTTTCAATTTTTCCATCGCCGCGTTTTCTACCTCTTTTTCAGTCGACCGGGCCAGTTTTAAACCGGGCAGCATTACATTTTTTAATACCGAAAATTCTTCCAGTAAATAATGAAACTGAAATACAAAACCGATCTTTTCATTGCGTACCCTCGCCAATGCGGCTTCTTTTTTATGTACCATCGAAACGGTATCAATCCATAATTCGCCCTCATAATCGGTATCCATGGTTGATAAAATATACAACAAGGTTGATTTGCCACAACCCGATTTTCCGGTAAGGGCCACAAACTCCCCTTTGAAAATAGCCATGGTAATATCAGTAAGCACTTTCACTTTTACAGGATCATTAAATGATTTACTGATCCCCTTTGCGTCTAAAATAATGTCGTTCATTTTATTTACCTCTGATGATAATTACCGGATCTACTTTACTGGCTTTACGTGCCGGAAACCAGCCGGCAAAAAAAGTAGTGACCAATGAAAAAACGGCACCTATCGCATAAAACAACGGGTTATAATTAATAGGATAGGTTTTTATGGTTGGCAGCGATGCCGTTGAAAAAGGTATTTGGTCAATAATGGCTGATAAGCCAAAGCCCAGCAATAAGCCCAGCGCCCCGCCAAACATACCAATACTGAGGGCAATTACAAGAAAAATATTCTGAACATCCCTGCCGGAAAAACCCGTAGCCTTCAGGATGGCGATCGTATCCATTTTTTCATAGATCATCATGTTTAAAATATTGTAAATGCCAAAACCTGCCACCACCAGCAGCACAATGCCTACCGCATAGGAAATAAGGGTTCGTATAAAACTGCCCGTTTCAAATTGCGAATTGGCGGTTTGTATATCCACGGCTTCAATTTCAAAAAGAGCGGCATATTCTTTTGCAATGGCCGGGGCTTTGTCTACATTTTTAAGTTTTACCTGTATATCGGTAATAAAAGTATTTGGCTGGCCCATTATTTTTTGTACCGTAACAATAGAGGCATAGCTCTGTGTTTTGTCCAATTCCTGTACCCCGGTTTGAAATATGCCCGTTACTTTCAGTTGAAATATTTCGCCGCTGATATTAGATACCTGCACCCGGTCGCCGACAGCAGCAGACAATTGACTTGCCAAACCTTTTCCTAAAACAATGCTGTTGGGTATTTTTTCCAGGTCAGCAGAAATGCCTTCTATGATATAATCGTTAAAGTAAAATAATCTGCTTTCATTTTTTACATCAATACCATTTATTACAGCTGCCACATGAATGTTCATGTCGTTAAAAAAAACAGGCGTTATTATTTTAGGGGCAATGCCCTGCACCCGATTGTCTTTTTCCAATACCTGTAAAATGGCGCCGCTGTTATAGATCTGCAATTTGGCAGCAGCGGGTTTTACCGAGTGGATAAAGTTGTAATCATTTTTATAAACAGCAGATCTATTAACCGGCTGATCTTTACTGGGCTGTATTTCATTGTACAACCGAATATGCGCTGTACGGTTAAGTAATAGCCCATCCAGCAGATCATTAAGGCCGGCCATAAAACTTAGCAGCGCAATAAACATGGTGATGCTGAACGTAACGCCGATGGCAGCTACCATGGTTTGTTTCCACCGGGCTAACAATAACGCTTTTGCAACACTGCCGATGAGTTTCATATTCATAATGCAGGTTTGTAAATATACTCGTTGACCGTTACCCCACTTATTATTTCTACTTTTTGATAATCTTTTAAGCCAATAATTACTTTTCGTTTTTTACCTTTTTCAATAATAACAGAATCGCCGGTTAATAAATAAATTCTTGGAATGGTGATGGCGTTTGCTTTTTGCTGTATGATAATATTGGCTTCGCAGGTAAGATTAGGATAAAGCGTTTCCGGTTGTTTAACAAAGGCGGCTTCAATGGTAAAAGATTTTGTCTTTTCATTCATGATTGGGTTAATTTTAGTTACAACAGCCTCAAAAACCTGCCCTTTGTAACTATCCATACTCAACAAAATTTGTTGTGTAAGTTTTATCCGGTTAATGTCATATTCATCCACCTGTAATTCTGTAATAAAAACGCCGGCATCGCCGATAACCGCAACCGGGTTGAGCGTATTAACCATTTCACCTGGTTTCATCATAATCTTGTAAACACGCCCATCCACATCGCTTTTTATGCTGTAATCATTTTTTATGGCGGTGGCTATTTGCAGGTTACGCTGCGACTGGCTACCCTGGAAATTGATTTGTTTTTTTAATTGCGTATAGCGAAGTGTGGCTGCTTCGTAGGCAGTTACCGAGCTTTTATAAGCAAGCTGGCGCTGATCCAGCTCATTTTTTGTACCAATATTTTCATTCCACAAATTTTGCTGCCGGCTCAGCAACAGGGCATCTGCCTCCTTTTTTGCTTTAGCATAATTTATATTGCTTTGCAATTCATTCAGCTTTTCAGCATTGGCATTTACCGAATTATAATCGGCAGCTAATGCAGCATTTTCGGTATTCAACTGTGCATTGGTATTTAGCAGCCTGATAACCGCATCTCCTTTTTTTACTGCATCCCCCTCCTTTACCAATACCGTTGCTACCAATCCATTAACTGCAGAATAAACATTGTATTGATTGGTACTTTTAACAATGCCGGATGCATAAACCGATTCAGTGATTGCCTCCTGCAAAGGCAAAATTTTCTCCTGCTTGCTTTTGCAGGATGGCATCAGCAAAAACAGCAAAAAAAATTGAATACAGAGCCTTGCCATAATGTTTTACTTTATTTTCCCTATAAAATTATCGCTATTTATAAGAAAGCTGTTAAGAAACTATATGATTTAAACACATGTTTCAGGCTGCTATTCATCATAAAAACTCAAAAAAGGTACACAGTAAGTTGATGTAAAAAACGGAATGCCGCAGTTGCACTTTAACCCGTAAATGTTACAACTACATTCGGATGGGCATGATGAACAGGCTTGCATTGCTGCTGCCGCAAATAAAATCAAATAGCCGCTGACTAATTTCACTTTTACTTCTCTAAGGATTCAATTTCCGCTTTCTCTTTTTTAATATCCTGTCGTAGAAAATTGAATATACTCATATACACATTGGCAACCCATACCAATGCAAAACCTGCAATTATATAGCCACGCCAGTCAGTCATCAGCAGTTTAAAATTGGTTAAAAAAAGAAAAAGTACCGTAATATAGTGGCTAAAACAATACTCACAGGTAAAGAGATAAAAGAATTTTCTTACCAGCAATGTTTTACCATTTTTGTATCGGTTGCTGCAATATTCCCGGGGCTCCCTGAAAACTTCTTCGTGCGTTACCGTCCATGCAATACAGGCAATGGGTATTGCCAATAAAAAAAGCCAGGCCGTTTGCAGCAGGATCGTCATGCGGATACCGGTTGTTGCTGATGTGCCGGGTAATCGGTATACCCCATTTCATCTGCACTGTAAAATAAATCTATGTTTAGTTCTTTTGATAAGGGCCAGTCATTGGCCATCCTTTCAACCAGGTCAGGATTGTTGATAAATGGTCGTCCAAATGCGATCAGGTTTGCAAGCCCGCTATTAATATCTGCTGCGGCGCTTTCTTTATTGTAACCACCACAAAGAATAATGCTGTTGGTAAAGTTTTTGCGGATCAGTTTTTTTATTTCAACCGGTACTGCAGGTGCCCCCATAGCACTGTGGTCAACCAGGTGGATATAGGCAATACCAATATTATTTAACTGTTTACTCAGGTAATTGTAGGTGTCATCAATCTCCGGATAATGCGGCATATCACTGGCCACACCATATGGCGATAAACGAATACCGGTGTTTTCTTTTCCGATAGCAGCGGCTACAGCGGTTACCACTTCCACCACAAAGCGGCATCGGTTTTCAATGCTTCCGCCATAATTATCTGTACGGATATTACTTATGGGAGATAAAAATTCCTCCAGCAAATAACCATTGGCTCCATGTAATTCAACGCCATCAAACCCTGCGGTGATGGCATTGGCTGCTGCTGCAATAAATTCATTTTTTGTTTGCACAATATCAGCTGTTGTCATTGCTTTGGGCACCACAAAATCCTGCAGCTGCTTTTCATCCGTCCACATTTGTCCCGCTGCTTTTATTGCTGAAGGAGCCATGATCACGGCCCCTTCGGGCATATTAAGTGGATGGCTGATTCTGCCGGTATGCATCAATTGTATAAATATTTTTCCACCGTTACCATGTACTGCTCTGGTAGTTTTTTTCCAGCCTTCTGTTTGTTGCGTACTGAATATACCCGGTATCCTGGCGTAACCCAATCCATTGGGAGATGGCGAAGTTCCTTCGGTAATGATTAACCCTGCTGCAGAACGTTGCCCATAATATGTTGCCATTAAATCGTTGGGAATATTACCGATGGCCCGGCATCTTGTCATGGGGGCCATAACTATATAATTTAATAATGTTGTTGAGCCCAATTGTATTGCTGCTGATAATTTGGATGCATTCATTTGCTTTTGTTAATGATGTATTTAAATTTTAAATTTTTCTATTTTTACTTTGTACCAAAAGCCCCACATTATATTGTAACAGTTTTTTTTAAATCTTCCGGTATCAATTTCAGGAGTGTACAGGCCATTTATTTTAGCAGTCTAAGTTGATTATTTATATCTATTTCCATGTTACATAATTCCTGAAAATAATTGTACGATTCACACATTTCAAAGTTGATGAACTACAAGCGTATTAACCGGTATTTGTGTTTAGTCCATTCGCTTTCATTTTTGTAAATTTGTATTAACAGCAAATACAATTAATGTTTAAGCATAAGGGTAAAAGCCGAACTAATATTCATAATCTCAGATTAGCTTCTATACTTTCATTTGTAGCAGGCATAGTAAATATTACAGGGGTGTTATCGGTATAAACACTTACAACAAAGGTTACGTGGCATTTCGCCTATTTTTCAAAAGAACTGTCAAATATCAATTATCAAATTTGCAGTCGTTCAGGGCTTGCCGAAATACGGGAATTAGTATTCCATCAGCCCGGAACCGATGGTGATTGAAAAACTGGTGATGTAGATAACAACAAAAAGCTAAATTGAAAAACATCTGCCCGATATGAAGCACAATAGCGAAAGTTGAAGATAACTTCTATCTGCCCGTTTTTTGGCACCCCCCTGTTAAACGCATACCCTTTCTTCGTGTTTGTCAATCGTGTGGGTCTGTGTGGCACCGAATGATGGTTGCCGTGCGTTGGAACAAGACGGGCTCTTTTGCAAGGTTAGCTTTTGTGTGCCGGCTTTGTGCGCCTTGCAAATGTGCCTGACCTGGTGCTTTGTCTTATTAGGATAGTCAAATTGTAAGGTCTAAATAATCTAAAAGAGCAATTGAATTATCTATAATCTGCTATTTTGATTAGCTTGGTCACATTCAACACAATAATTTTTCTGCCTTTTGTTTCAAGTATTTTGTCCGCTTTAAATTCTGAAAGCACTCTCACAACATTTTCTCTTGCTGTTCCAACAAGGCTTGCTAAATCTTCTCTGCTCATATTTATTTCTACGGGCATCCCTGCCTTAAAATTTATTTTGTATTTTTCTCTGAGAACTATTAGTTGCAATGCCAGCCTTTCTCTAACAGATTTTTGTGCAAACATACTTAGGCTGTTTGCCAACACAGCAAACTCATGACTTAGGGTTTTCAATAAGTGGCTGCTTAAAACTTTTGACTGATTCAATGTTTCTAAAAAATCTTCTTTTGGTATAAATGCAATCCTGCTTTCTTCTAATGCTGCTGCACAATCGGGATAGCGGTCCTGAGAAAGTATGGCATGGTAGCCAAGCAATTCGCCTGTGTTTGCTACATAAATAATTTGCTCTTTAGCATCTTTGTCTAATTTGTATTTTTTTACTTTTCCGGTAATGATGTAAAATATGCCGGAAGGATACCCACCTTCTCTGAAAATTATCTCTCCTTTTTTATATATCTGTTCAGATTTATTAGCTGTCAACATTTCCAGATCAGCCGCAGGCAAATCTGCCAGAACGGATTCACTTTTAAAATCCCAGTTGTCTATTTTAAATACTCCTTTAATACTCATCGTAACCGCAAATTTACCCATTTAAAAATTGATAAAACTCACTTTTTGAATTGATAAGGTTTACCGCATACGGGCAACTTAGCTGGTAGCTTTGCAGTATGAAAGAATATAAATCAATAAAGGAGAATCTGTTTTATACGAAAGACCATGAGTGGATCGATTTTCAGCGCACAACAGCTTATCTGGGGGTAAGTGCTTTTAAACTTATTGGCTTCAGAGAAATACAGCAGGTAATTTTTAGTTCACAATCAGGTGTTAAGAACAAGGGTGACCTGATAGCCATCATAAAGTATAAGGATTACCACATAGAGGTTAACATGCCGGTGGATGGCAAATTATTAAGATTAAATACAGATCTGATATTTGGTGAACAAAATTTATTATTGCAAGATAACGGAAACAGTTGCTGGATTGCACAGATAATCCCATCGCAGCCCGATGAAAGAAAAGACCTGTTGCTTCCAATGCAGTACCAGAGGAATACTGAAATCACAAATGTAAAAATAACATCTTAAAATTTAAGTAAACAACCATGCCCTTACTCGAAACCAGCATTCTCACAACAAATTGGTTTGGTTCTGACACACAGTTTAACCAGCTTTATCCTTCTTCTATACAATTGCTTGCACAGCGGCACTGGACGCCGTTGCTTATTGCAAGAAAAGCAGCCAATTTTTTAGCTGCCGAAAATAATGTAAGGATACTGGATATTGGCAGCGGGGTAGGAAAATTCTGTCTGGCTGCAGCCCATTACAAACCCAAAGCATTGTATTATGGAATTGAACAAAGAAAAAAATTAGTTACCCATGCAGAGTCAGCAAAAGAAACACTCCGACTTGAAAATGTTTCTTTCCTGAATGGAAATTTTACTCAAGTAGATTTCAGGAAGTACAACCACTTTTATTTTTACAATGCTTTTTATGAAAATATATCAGGTACTGATAAGATAGACAATAGTATTGATTATTCTCTGGAGTTGTATAATTATTACAACCGCTATTTGTATAAGCAATTAGAACAAAAGCCCTCTGGCACCCGGCTTGCTTCTTTTCACAGTCTGGAAGATGAGATGCCGGATGGGTACCATATTGTGGGTTCTGAAATGAATGACCTGCTGAAATTTTGGATTAAATTATAATTATATGAAAATCGATTTTGAATATGAAGTAAGTCAGCTCACTGGCGAACTGAAGCCAGCAGATGGATATTTAGATTGCGAAGCAATAGTGCTGGCTAATATTAAAAAGCAGGTAGCCACTGGAATCGCAACCCCTGTTGTTGAAACCTATCTTAAAAAATTGCAAATCTACTTTGAAGATAAGATGGTAATAAATAAAGGTAATTCGGTTGCTGTGAATTATAAATATGCAGCAGGCTTTTTAAATACAATAAATACTACTCCTTACTGGCACAACTGGATTTAGACCACAGATTTATTTAATAAAAAAATATTTACAATGAATAACAATACGAAAGTTAGTAAACACAATTATTTATGGACAATTTTAAATCAAAAATGCCCTCATTGCAGAAAGGGGAACATGTTTTTGAGTAATAGTTCCTACACGCTAAAAGGTTCAATGAAAATGTATGACCATTGCCCCGAATGTGGCCAGCAAATGGAAATAGAAGAAGGGTTTTATTACGGAACAGGCTATGTAAGTTATGCATTAACGGTTGCCTTTTCTGTTTCAACTTTTGTTGCATGGTTGGTATTGATAGGGATGTCGGTAGATGATAACCGGGTGTTTTGGTGGCTTGGTACAAATACGTTTCTATTGTTATTGGCTCAGCCTTATTTTATGCGTTTATCCAGAACCATATGGTTATCTTTTTTTGTAAAGTATGATGGCAACTGGAAAGCTGAAAAAAATAAAATAATTGCTGTTTAAATTTGGAAATAAAATACTTCACATGAAAAGCCAGATTACAAATGCTTCCCCCGAAACCAGATTACCATGGTTGTTAAAAGGAAATTACAGACGCCTACTTTTAAAAACCAATCCATTTGGATGAAAACTTGAGAAAAGTAAAGGATGTTGCCAATGGGCAGCATCCTTTTACAGAAAGTCTATTTATAAATTAAACACTACCAATGTCATTATCATTAACAGCATATCGTACTAAGCTCATTGCAAAAATCATGTTTGCTTCTTCTCAGGATGAAGTGAAGCGATTTATTGATACTGCCATGAAAAGCCTGGAGCAATATAAACTCAATGGCCATATCATTTGCCGGTTTACGGATAAGATGCTGGATGAACTGGAAGCTTTTAGCCCATTTAATAAAGAGGCACAGCAATGGAGTAATATTAAGATGGCGAGGATTTGCTTTAACCAGCAAAAGAGGAAACTGGAAAAAGTGCCACAGCAATAAATTACAACCCATGTTTAAGCCAAAAATATTTGATACACTAAAAAATTACAACCGTCAGCAGTTTACAAAAGATTTATTGGCTGGCGTAATAGTTGGTATTGTTGCATTGCCACTTGCTATTGCCTTTGCCATAGCTTCCGGCGTATCGCCTGAGAAGGGTTTATACCGATTATACTCTTTAGTTAGTCCAATCGGTATTTACCAAATCCTATCACACTGGGCCATCGCACATAATTTCAGCCAGCACACATTGGCCTGTAATGAAATTATATTTGGTATTATATACAGCCGTTATTGCCGGATTCATTATTTCTGCAATGGGTGGCAGCCGGGTACAGATTGGCGGCCCCACGGGTGCATTTATTGTAATTGTGTACGGCATCGTGCAGGTACATGGGGTAAACGGTTTAATCATTGCTACTTTCATGGCGGGTGTAATGCTTATCATTATGGGCTTTGCCCGGCTGGGTTCTGTAATAAAATTTATTCCCCATCCTTTAATAATCGGGTTTACAAGTGGTATCGCCGTTCTCATATTTTCTTCTCAAATGAAAGATTTTTTTGGACTAAAAATGGGGGCTGTACCGGCTGATTTTTTAGACAAATGGAAAAGCTATATAGAAAGTTTTGGGTCGGTAAACATGTATGCGGTTATATTAGCCGCAGCAACAGTGGCTATTATTTTACTCTGGCCAAAAGTTACCCATAAAATACCCGGTTCTCTTATTGCCATATTAGTAACTACCGCCGCCATGCAATTGCTGCATCTTCCTGTTGATACCATTGGCAGCAGGTTTGGCAGTATTCCTTCCTCTTTACCAATGCCTGTAATTCCTCATGTAGATTTTGCCACCATTAAGAATTTAATTCAGCCTGCTTTTACAATTGCTTTATTGGGGGGAATTGAATCTTTATTGTCGGCAGTTGTTTCTGATGGTATGATTGGCGGCAGGCATAAATCGAATATGGAATTAATTGCACAAGGAACGGCAAATATATTCTCATCCATCTTTGGGGGCATTCCTGCTACTGGTGCCATTGCCCGTACTGCTACCAATGTTAAAAACGGCGGACGTACACCTGTAGCTGGAATTGTACATGCCATTACCTTGTTACTCATCATGTTATTTATTGGTAAGTGGGCTGCGCTGATACCAATGGCAACATTGGCGGGAATTTTAGTTGTGGTTGCATATAACATGAGTGAGTGGGAAAGTTTTGTTTCTGTTTTTAAAGGCCCACGAAGTGATGTGGCTGTCTTGCTCACCACTTTTTTGCTCACTGTGTTAGTCGACCTTACGGTTGCCATTGAAATAGGAATGGTGTTAGCCGTATTCCTGTTTATGCGTAAAATGATAAAGTTTAGTGATGTAAGTATTTTGACAAAAGATATTGGCGATAACGGCAATGGAAAAGACAAGGAAGCCGTAAGCAATTTTATTGTTCCGAAAGATGTTGAAGTATTTGAAATAACCGGGCCATTATTTTTTGGGGCAGCTTATAAATTTAAAGATGCCATGCGGTTTATTGAGAAGCCACCAAAAATATTAATCATCCGAATGAGGCAGGTTCCCATCATTGATGCAACAGGTATAAGAACTTTGGAAGAAGTTTTTAAAGAGTCAATGCATCGGGGAACAAAACTGATCTTATCAGAAGTACATAGCCAGCAGGTGATAAAAGAATTACAAGATACAAGGTTACTTTTTTCTATTGGTAAGGGCAATGTAACAGATAGCTTTGAAGAGGCATTGTCAAGAAGTAATGTGCTACTGCAAGATACAAGGAACAATAAAAATATTCCGCTGGCTGATTAGCATTTTCACTATTATCGTCTATTTAAATTGTCAGAAAAATGCCGAACCGATAAATGTTTGCCGTGTGTTGGCAATTGCAGCTCTTTTGCAATGTTGGCTTTGTGCCGCGGCTTTGCGTGCCTTGCAAACGTAATGTGTGGTGAGTGTTTAGGGACTTTGCATTGAATATCCTGTCACTTGAAACTGAACGCAACTCTCAAATAAGGTTGCGTACAACTATTTATTGTTTATTTTATCATTTTTAGTTGTGCATTTATTTCAAATTTCTAAATTGAAATAATTTCAAGAGTAAAGCCTCAAATTTCTTGCACCGTTCCTATGGGAATGGAAATAATTATTTTAAGTGTTGTTGGCATTTTTGGGAGCAGCTCGGGTTTATCAAATATTAACTGCCAGGTAGTAGCGTGTACTTTATTATTTGCAATGGGCCTGCAAAACTCTTTGGTTACAATAGCCTCTCAATCTGCAGTGCGTCAAACACATTTAACAGGCCTGTTTACAGATTTAGGAACTGTATTACCACAATTGTTTTTTTACCGTAAAACTACCGATGCACAGATACTCGCTAAAAGCATTTGGCTTAAGCTGGCAATTATTGGTTGTTTCTTTTCAGGTTGAATTTTGGATGGGTTTGATTTCAGAGCCCTTGAATTAAAAACGCTTTTACTTGCAACTTTATTTTTAATAATTGCCTTACTATACAATAATATCCTGTTTCACTATTATAATTTAAAAAGAAAAGTTCAGTCGTGGTAGTTTGTTTGTATGGTAAGAAAGTAAGTTATTTTTTTAATTGAAGAAGCCTATTTTCGATCTGAATTGTAAATAAGATTCACTTTCGGCAATCCCTTTAAAACTTTTCTTTTTTTTATTAATTTGAATGATGTACTTCTTTTTCTGCGGCAAGAGTTTTTAAAAGCAATTGAGCAACAGCTCCCGAAGACGCAGGGTTTTGTCCGCTAATTAATAATCCATCCTGTTGTGTATATGAAGACCAGTCTGTCCCATTGCTATATAGAGCGCCCAGCCCTTTCAATTCATCCTCCAGTAAAAAGGGAACAACTTCTGTTAAGCCTACTGCTTCTTCTTCGGTATCTGAAAAGCCCGTAATTTTTTTTCCTTTAACAAGCGGGTCGCCATTTTCTGATTTTACTTTAACGAGTGCTGCAGGCGAATGGCAAACAAAAGCAACAGGTTTTTTGCTATTATAAAAATTTTCGATCAGCTTTATTGAGTGGCTGTCATTCGCCAAATCCCACAATGGTCCGTGGCCACCTGGATAAAAAACAGCATCGTAATCTGCAGCATGTACTTCACTTAATTTTAAGGTAGTTGCCACTTTATCTATAGCTTCATTATCCTTATAAAAGCGTTCAGTGGCAGGCGTTTGGGCATCGGCAGCTTCACTTGCAGGGTCAACAGGGGGCTGGCCTCCGGCAGGTGATGCAATGGTTATAACAGCTCCGGCATCTGCCAGTACATAATAAGGAGCAGCAAACTCTTCAATCCAGAAACCCGTTTTTTTACCGGTATTGCCTAAGGCACTGTGCGATGTTAATACTATTAATATTTTCATGTTTTACTGTTTTAGTTTTTGTTGTTACATTTTAAATCAGTTGCTGCTTTATATTATTTTTAAAAGGGTTTTTGAAAGATGCTCCCGGTCCTTTGTATTGTAAAACAATACGCCATGTTTTCTTTTAATTTAAAGGTCACTCAACCTGGTATAAAAATATTATACAACTCAGTAAATTAGTTATATCATTCACACTTTATCTTGAAACCAATAAGGGAAGTTAAAATAAATTGAGGCTCTGATTTAGTTACACAATTTTACAGTAAACCTTACTTGTTTGGAAGGTAATGCCATCCTGATCTGTAAAATGGCGCAAAGGGTTACGCATAAATATTTGATGGCATTAAACCGAATGTATACAGCATCAGACCAGGTATTGGTATAATCCGTAAAATATTCCACCTCGTTAATCAGCCCGTTCCTTCATGAGATCAGGTTTAAATAACGCAACTTATTAGACTTTGCCGGATATCTTTCTTTCTCAAAGCATATAACAGTTCCCTGCACATTCTCACATATTCAACACAGTGCTTAATAATAAGGTAACATTCAAAACAACTTAATGATATCAATTTTTTTGACCTTTATAGATGAAGTATTTACTTTTTTACATTATCCTGTTTTTTTACTCCTGCAGTTCGGGCAATGCCACCATTAAAGTAAAAGGATCTGATACAGAAGTTAACCTTGCTGTATTACTGGCAGAATCATTTCATGATAAAAATGATAGTTTACTTATTTCAGTTTCAGGCGGTGGCTCAGGGCTGGGCATAGCTTCATTACTCAATGGCACGGCAGATATTGCCAATTCTTCCAGAAGTATTAAGGAATACGAGATTGCATTGTTTACAAACAAATCCATCCGGTTAGACTCCTTTATTTTTGCACAGGATGCCTTAGCTTTTATTGTGTCTGACAAACTTCCGCTTGACTCATTAAATACAAAAGACCTGGCCAGCATATTAAAGGGCGATTATACAAACTGGTCGCAGTTAATTAAAAAAGACCTTCCCATAAATATTTACGGCAGGCAAAGTAATTCGGGTACACACGAATTTGTAAAAACAATACTAAACCTGCACTTTTCGCCTCATGCCAAACAAATGAATGGCAATGCACAGATTATAGAAGCCATCAAGGCTGATAATTCTGGCATTGGTTATGTTGGAGCGGGCTATGTAATGAAAGGCAACACGAATGGGATCAAAATCTTAAAAATATTTACAGATACAAGCAAGGCTGTGTCGCCATTGGACGAAGCAAAAATTGCTTCAGGTGCATACTTTTTTCAACGCCCCTTATTTCAATATTTTAAAGCGGAGGATTATGAAAAAGTAAAGCCCTTTTTAGATTTTGAAAAAACAAGTACCGGCATAAATATCATTCACTCATCAGGTTATTATCCTGTAAAAAAATAATCATGCAGATAAACAGGCGTGAAATTACCGACTGGATTTTTAAGCAGGGTTTTAAAGCAACCGGATTAATTACTATTGCATTACTGGGTGGTATTTTTTTAATGCTTTTATACAACAGCATTTCTTTTTTTGCAAAGGTAAACCCGGTAGATTTTTTTACTGGTTCACAATGGGATCCTGAAACCAAGTACAGTATTTTACCTTTAATTGTAAGTACCGCATTTGTAGCGTTTGGTTCTATGGTGATAGCAGTGCCGCTGGGTATTTTAACGGCCGCATACATTTCTGAATTTGCACCCAAAAAATTACAAACAATTTTAAAACCGGTTATAGAAATGCTTGCAGCCATTCCGTCTGTAGCCATTGGTTTTTTGGGTATCGTTTTACTCGGTCCCGGCATTTCAAAATTGTTTGGTATCCAAAATGGATTAAATGCATTAAACGGTTCTATTTTATTATCAATAATGGCCTTGCCAACCATCATCACCATCAGCGAAGATGCTATAAATGCAGTGCCTAAAAGCCATAGGGAAGCATCACTTGCGCTGGGTTCCAATAAATGGCAGACCCTTTTTAAAGTTACGCTGCCAGCAGCTTTGCCGGGCTTAATTGCTGCGGTAATGCTGGGCCTGGGCCGGGCCCTGGGCGAAACCATGACGGTATTGATGGCTACCGGAAATGCATCTGCCATCCCGAAAGATTTCCTGGATTCGGTACGTACAATTACTGCCACCATTGCCATCGAAATGGGTGAAGTACCTTACCAGACAACACACTATTTTGCATTGTTTGCTATTGCAGCTATTTTATTTCTGATAACGCTTGTGATTAATTTATTGGGAGAATATTTTGCTAACCGTTTAAGAAAATTTCATTCGTGATCAAAAAATTATCCCATACCATCAACTGGATAATACTTACTGGCAGCACGCTGATGGTTTGCACATTTCTGGCAATTATTTTGTGGGATATTTTTTCTAAAGGGTTACCGGCATTGTCCTGGAATTTTATTCATCAATACCCTACCAACGGAATGACTAAGGGCGGAATATTGCCCGCCATTGTTGGAACCGTTTTATTAACTTTTATTACCACCCTTTTTGCCGTGCCCTTTGGTGTGGCCTGTGCAGTGTACCTGAATGAATATGCAAGGCCGTCTCTGCTCACCAATATCATACGGGCATCTATACGAAATTTAGCAGGCATTCCTTCAATCATTTATGGACTATTTGGATTGGCTTTATTTGTGCAGGCTTTTCATTTTGGCACTTCTGTTTTATCTGCCGGATTAACGCTGGGCTTACTTTCTTTGCCATACATTATTACCACCACCGAAGAAGCACTGAAAAGAATACCAAACAGTATGAGAGAAGCAACGCTGGCATTGGGTGCTACACAATTTGAAACTATAAAAGATGTGGTAATCCCAAAAGCATTGCCGGGAATTTTAACTGGAGTAATTCTGACACTGTCCAGGGCAGCTGGAGAAACAGCGCCCATTTTATTTACCGGTGTTGCCTTTTATATCAATGGCGTTACCACTTCCGTCAACCAGGAGTTTATGGCATTACCTTATCATTTGTACATGCTTTCAACACAGCACAGTGCTATAGAACAGGTGAGGCCATTGGCCTATGCTACAGCAGTGGTATTAATTGTATTGGTTTTTTTATTGAATATTACTGCCTTTATTATACGGTTTAAATACAGAACACAGGATTAAAAAAATATGGACAACATTAAACTTTCTGCACACAATCTGAACTTGCATTTTGGAAAAAAGCAGGTACTAAAAAATATAAACATTGACTTTCCGGAAAACCAGGTAACTGCCTTAATCGGGCCTTCAGGTTGTGGCAAATCTACATTGTTGCGTTCTTTTAACCGCATGCACGATCTATCTGCAGATGCTAAAATTGAAGGACAGTTAAAACTTGATGAACTGGATTTGTACAATAAAAAAAACCTTGTAACAGAGATAAGGAAAAGAATAGGTATGGTATTTCAAAAGCCGAACCCTTTGCCAAAAAGTATTTACGAAAATCTCTCTTATGCGCTTAAAATTCACAACTTTCCAAAAAATGATATTCCGCAGCTTATTGAAAATGCTTTAAAAGAAAGTTATTTGTGGAACGAAGTAAAAGATGAACTAAAAAAACCAGCCGTAACATTATCGGGCGGCCAACAACAAAGATTGTGCATTGCAAGAACGGTTGTGCTGAGGCCGGAAGTTATTCTGATGGATGAACCCTGTTCAGCACTGGATCCTATCAGTACCAGTAAAATTGAAGACCTGATCATCAAACTGAAAAAAAATTATACCATTGTAATTGTAACCCATAATATGCAGCAGGCGCAGCGCATTTCAGACAAAGTAGCTTTTATGTATCTTGGCGAACTTATTGAGTTTGATAGCTGTGACAATATTTTTAAACATCCGCAAAAAGAATTGACAAAAAATTATGTGGGCGGGCATTTTGGGTAAGTAATAACGCCAGCCTGAAACGGGGAAAATAACGACTATTAAAAAATTGCTTTTGGAGCATTTGGCCTCGTTGTAAAATGTGTGAAAGATATAACTTATTAAAAAGTATCTGTAACATGCAGGCTTGAGGTTGATTTAATTTTACTATTTCAATCACCAGCAATATGCCAACAAGAAAAATACTCATCATCAACGGGCATCCTGACAAAGACAGTTTTAATTTTGGAATTGCGGCCGCTTATAAAAAGGGAGCTTTGCAAAGTAATGCCGGGGTAAAAGAAATTATAATCAGGGATTTACAATTCAATCCCAACCTTTCTTTTGGCTATCAAAAAATTTCTGTTTTAGAACCCGATCTGTTAGATGCACAGGAGAAAATAAAATGGGCAGACCATCTGGTGTGGGTTCATCCTGTTTGGTGGGGCGGACTGCCGGCTATAACCAAGGGCTTTATTGACAGGATTTTTTTACCGGGCTTTGCATTTAAATACCGGGAGAACGCTGTTTGGTGGGATAAACTTTTGAAGGGTAAAACAGCGCATATAATTACTACACTAGACCAGCCAAGCTGGTATTATTGGTTTTTTTATGGCCGTCCAAGCATTAACCAACTCAAAAAATCGACTTTAGAATTTTGCGGTATAAAACCTGTGACAGTTACCTACATCGGGCCAATCAGAAATTCAACAGAAAGTTTCAGAAATAAATGGATAGCAAAAGTTGAACAGCTTGGCAGAACAAACAAATAGAAAATAAATGCTGGGCACAGTATTGAAAAAATCACCATTAAAATTCTTTCTGTGCTGCATGCACTCTCCATTCCACCAGGGTTAATTGAACGGTTTTTCAATATCAAAGGCCTTCCCCTGAACATCCAGGTTTCATGAAACACTTCCTTGACATATTTGGAAAAGCAACAGATGGGATTGTGCCTGCTACCTGTTAAACCCAGATTTTGCAGTTGAAATCTACTGCGGCTTCCAAATCTTTCACAGCTAAGCCTTTCAGAACATCTTTTGAATTCAAAATAGTTCACTATTCTTTCATCCAAAAAATAACCTGAAACCCTTATCTGTTTTGTATTTGAAACCCTCGCTACGATTTCAACTGCAAAATCTGGGTTAAACCTTCAAGTGACAAAAGTCATTATTTACTGTGATAAATATCACAGGCAAAAACGTCTTCAATGACTACATTTATTTTTTAAAAAAATGGCAATACTATTACTCACTATATTTTTACTAGGTTTGCTTATACCTGGCAGTGTATTATGGTTTTATAGTTCTGATAAATCCAGGCCTTATCTCGATAAATCCGGAAATCAGATTATTGGCAGCATTTCAGAAAAATCTTTTATTACCATCAATGGCATAAAACAGGGAATGTTTATAAAAAGCAAAGATGAAATGAATCCTGTGTTGTTATTTCTTCATGGTGGTATGCCCGAATATTTCCTTAGTCAGCAATACCCAACCGGGCTAGACGAATATTTTACAGTGGTTTGGTGGGAACAGCGTGGCTCCGGCATTTCCTATAATTCCAATATTTCGCCCAAGGCGATAACATTAAAACAAATGGTAGCTGATGCCCTGGCAGTAACAAATTATTTACGCAACCGATTCAACAAAAACAAAATTTATTTGATGGCGCATTCAGGTGGAAGTTTTATTGGCATATATGCGGCAGCAAATGCACCAGAATTATACCATGCATATATTGGTGTGTCTCAAATGTCTGATCAGCTCAAATCAGAACAATTTGCGTATCACTATATGCTTAATCAATACAGGAAAAATGGAAATAAAACGATGGTACGAAAACTTGAGCATGCGCCTGTGAATGAAAGCATACCTAAATCATATCTCAAATTGCGGGACAAAGCCATGCACCATCTTGGAATTGGAACTACACACAAGATGAGGTCGCTAATTACAGGAATCTTTATACCGTCTTTAACCTGCAAGGAGTATACATTGAAGGAAAAATACAACATGTGGGTAAGCAAAGCTCATTCAGGTGTTAGCTCACTTTGGAAAGAGGTGCTGGCCACAAATCTGATGATACAAGTGCCAAAATTGGAAATTCCGGTCTATTTTTTTGGAGGTATTTACGATTACACGGTGTCCTGTATTCTGGCAAAAGAATATTTGGATAAGTTAGAAGCGCCAATAAAGGGATTCTATACTTTTAAACAATCAGCTCATAGTCCGATTTTTGAAGAACCTGAAAAAGTAAAACAGATTATTCTGAGCGATGTGCTAAATGGAAGCAATAAACTATCAGAATGAGTTTTACTGCTCAAAATATAAATACTATTAAAAACAGATCATGCTTAAATACATTGTAGCTTTTATCATGCTCATTCATGGCTTCATTCATTTCACGGGATTTGCAAAGGCTTTTAATTATGGCAACATTACTCAAATCAGTAAAGAAATATTAAAACCCTCCGGTATGTTTTGGCTGCTGACAGCGTTTTTGTTTATTGCCACTACAATTTTATTCCTGTTAAAGAAAGATGCCTGGTTAGTTTTTGGGGTAACAGCAGTCATCATTTCACAAATACTGATTGTCACTGTTTGGAAAGATGCAAAATTTGGAACTATTGCCAATGTCCTTATTCTTCTTGCTGTTGTATTAAATTGGGGAAGCTACAGTTTTGAAAAAGGGTATCGAAAAGATGTAAAAGAAAACCTGAAGCGTGCCAATACCCTAAAAACAGATTTACTTACTGAAACGGATTTATTGTCGTTGCCAGAGCCTGTGCAACGTTACCTTAAATATGCAGGCGTATTAAACAAACCCAAACTAAAAAATATACGCATTGTATTTAAAGGACAAATGCGGGAAAAAGGAAAAGATTTTTTCCCCTTTACCTGCGAACAATATAATTTTTTTAACGAACCTGCCCGCCTGTTTTTTATGAAAGGAAAAATGAAATTAATTACGGTTCCAGGTTACCATAAATACGTCAGTGCTACTGCCAGTATGGATATAAGACTATTTGGATTATTCTCTGTAGTAAGAAAATCAGGAAAAGATATGAACCAGGCAGAAACTGTAACACTCTTTAACGACATGTGCCTGATGGCTCCTGCAACATTAATTGACAAACGAATTACATGGCAACTCATTGACAGTAATTCGGCAAAAGCCACGTTTACAAATCATAGTATTTCAATAACAGCCATTTTATATTTTAATAAAAAAGGGCAATTGATTGATTTCATTTCAAACGACAGAGATGTAAATCATTATCCATTTTCTACACCTGTGAGTAATTATAAAAATATAAACGGTATAAACATCATGACGTATGGTGAAGCTATATGGCATTACCCTGATGGTAAATTTGTTTACGGAAAATTTAATTTAAAGGAGATTGAATACAATGTTTCAATATTAAAATAGTTGTTGATGAAAATAAGAAAAGCCAATATTAAAAAATAAGAATAGAGACATGCATAAATCAATATGTAAAATAGGTTTCTATGCAGGGGTGATAGTATTTGCTTCTAATGCTGCATTCCTGGTGGTTCAATTATCATAACTTTTCGTCGTGCTTACTTATCCGAGAAATTATAATTTATGGATTTTTTTATCCTAAAACACCCAACCCTTCCACACGCCCTAACTAAGGCCCATAAAACAAAAAAAACTAAATAGTCAAAGTTTTAACGCTTAGGGTACTTTTTCCGGCAACTTATGGCTAACCTTATACAACGCAACTATCCCACCCTGCCTGCATAAAAATTTCCCGCTGACTCTGCAAAAGCCGCTGATAAAATTTCGCATAATCACCGGTATCTGCGGACAACCAATTCTCCAAGTTTTAATCTGTCCGTGGTACTCTTGTTTAAGTATCCGTATACCGAGCCTGTGTAAAAATCCGTGGCCGCCCCACCAAAAAACGCCCCCCGTTTTACCGGAGGGCGTTGCTGTATTTTATTTAACTCAGTGCTTTGTTTGCTTAACGTGCAATGATGATCGGGAACACCCCACTTTCCTGTGTATTGTATACATACAG
>Ga0209181_10004492_pt1 | contig 20741 bp, 15 predicted proteins | sample MAT05_FD_187208 | JGI IMG/M metagenome (GOLD analysis project Ga0209181, IMG submission 187208) | Freshwater microbial communities from Lake Fryxell liftoff mats and glacier meltwater in Antarctica - MAT-05 (SPAdes) (version 2) | ecosystem: Environmental > Aquatic > Freshwater > Ice > Liftoff... | reverse complement strand
CACCGCTCGCGCGCCACGCTTCGACCCGCTTCGCCCAGATCGTTTCCGTCGTTCTCGTCGCCGTCATGCTCGCGAATCTGCGCCCATCCGGCGCGAAGCAGAAGGACGGGGCTCGCGCAGCGGATACCTAACAACATGCACCTCCTTCGCCGGGAAGGACGAGGAATGTGCAGCCGTCGGTCTCGCCAGTACGCATCTTTTGCCCACCCAACCGCCCTGGCAATCAGCCGCGCGTGCGCTGCCTCGCGGAGCGAGGCTGCGCACGCGTCGGCTGCATTGCCTTGTTGGGCGGCCCGGCGACACTCACGCTCAGTACATCGTCGAGGGAAGATGCGGTAAGGACGCGGCTGAACCAGACGTCCAGCTCGGCGGCACTCGCGTTGTCGATGCGAGCAACGGCCGCCGCGGAGAGGCGTCCGAAACGCTGGCGAAGCTGGAGCAGCAGCGCTCCTCGCTTACCCCGAACCTCGCCCCTCGCCTCTCCCTCTCGCCTGAGCATCTCCGCCGTCGTCATGATCTCCTCCGCCGCCTCCCGACCCACTTGGCGAGCGAGCAGCTCGCGCAGGGTGGCCGGCTCGGTCCGGCTCGTTTCGAGAATATACCGCAGAACGCTCGCGAGCACATCGCGAGCTGCCGGCGCTCGCCCGTCGGGCGAGAGCACGCGGATCCTGACCGCAACCTGATCCCGCCCATGCTTCAGCGAGAGGATCGCCACCCGGCCGCCGGCCGTCATCTGGGTCCGCGCCCGGAGGTCTCCGTCGGTCTGCGACGACAGATCGTCCAGCAAGAAGCGAAAGCGAGGCACGTGCGGCCCGAGCGCGTCGAGCAGCTCGGTGTCCACGTCGAGCAGCTCCTCAAACGCGACGGGCGCCGTCCAGCCGGTCGGGCTGTGGTGCACGACGATGGGGAGGATCGCCGGGAGCTTTTTCGCGCGCGGGTGCTGGGCGCGGTAGCCCTTCCAGATGGCGACCAGGTAGCAGAGCAGGCGGAAGGCCATCCAGGGGTCGACTTTGCTCTGGTGCTCGGCGAGCAGGTAAATCAGCAAGCGCCGCCTGCCCACACGCGCCGAGTAGACGAGGTCCATGCGCTGCTCGTCGAGATCCTCGTCGCCCACGGCAATGCCACTCTCGAGGCGCAGGGTTGGCCATGCGATCTGTCGCCCGAGCGCCCGCAGCAAGGAGTGGCCCGGGCTAACCTCGTTGTCGCGGTAAGCGCCGCAGAAGAAGAAGGCCTCGAGGGTGTCGTCGGCGAGGAGGGTGCGGAGCAGGCCGAGGCTCGCCGGATCGATCCACTGCACGTCGTCGAGGAACAGCGCGAGCGGGTGGGAGCTCCGAGCGAAGGCAGCGACGAGCTTCGAAAAGCAAAGGTTGAGGCGATTCTGAGCCTCGATGGGCCCGAGCGTCGGCGCGGGCGGCGTCTCGCCGAGGACGTGACGGAGCGAGGGGACGACGTCGCAGACGACCGAGGCGTTCGCGCCCAGCGCGTCGAGGAGCGTCTTCCTGTGGTGCTCGATCCGCGCCTCGCTCTCGGTGAGGAGCTGCCGGACGAGGCCGTCGAAGGCCTGGATCACGGCGCTGTAGGGCGTGTCGCGGTTGTACTGATCGAACTTGCCGGTCGCTCTGACCGGCGGAGAACCCCTCGATGCGGCCGGTCTCGCGGAAGGCACGCCGACACTCCTCTGAGGTCGAGCGCGAGGCCGTCGGCGCTTTGATAACGCCCCTCGGCGTCCTTCGCGAGGAGCTTGTCGACGATGGAGGCAATGGCCGCGGGGAGGCCCTGAACCTTGCGACCGAGAGGCCCGAGCGGCTCGGGCGCGAGGGCCAGGTGAGCGTGGATGAGCTCCATCGGATCGCTCGCCTCGAACGGCCGTCGCCCCGCGAGCATCTCGTAATAGATGACGCCGAGCGAATAGAGATCGGAGCGCTCGTCGACGCCGCGGTTCATCCGCCCGGTCTGCTCGGGCGAGACGTACGGCAAGACCTCGGCGAGGACGCGCGGATCGTAGAGCTCCTCGTTCTCGCGGGTGATCTCGGCGTCCGCGCCGAAGCCGCCGAGCTTGAGGGAGAGATCGGGAAAGACGACGACGTTGCGCGGCCGGATGTCGTGGTGGCCGAGGCCACGGCGATGGACGGCGGCGGTGGCGTGGGCGAGCGCGATGGCCAGATCGAGGAAGAGCGGGAGCGGCAGCTTGCCCCGCGCCGCGAGCAGGCCTGTGAGATCGTCGCTCGGGCCGTCCTCCTGGACGACGACGAGTCCTTCGCCGTACACCTCGAGGCCGAAGACCTTGACCACGCGCGGGTCGTCGATGCGGACGATGCGCTCGTAGCGGTGCTTGAGCCGCGCGATGTCGGCGGTCCGAGCGCTGCCGACGCGGAGGGCCTTGAGGAGGACGGGCTGATCGTCCTTCAGGCGGCGCGCACGATAGAGGAGGGAGTGAGCAGAGCTGGCAACTCTATTTATCGCGCCATAACCCTTCAACGAGATCATCCAGCATTCTCCCCTTGCCCTCCCCTCACCCTCGCGGCGGCGCCGCGCGTGTGCGGCCCCTCATGCGGCGAGCGTGTCACATGGGGCCGATCGAAACCTATGGGGAATTCCGTCCAGTGTCCACGACATCACAAAAACGATCGCTCGGCGGCTCCGCCTACTTCGCGCGGAGCAGGGTGAGCAGCGCCGCGGCGCCGCCCGGCAGATCGACAGGGAAATGCAGCTCGCCCATCGTCTCCACCCCCAGCGCGGCCGCCACGATCAGGTTCGCCGCCGCCTTCGAGTCCACGTCGGCGCGCAGGCGCCCCGCCTCTTGCCCGGCGCGGACCGCCCGGGTGACGCGGGCGCGCGCCTCTTCGAGGAAGCTCGTGTAGTAGCGGTGCAGCTCGCGCGAGCGCGCGCACGCGGCGAGGAACTGGTGCGGCGGGATCTGCCCGAACGAGCCGAAGCGCATGGACGACGACATCGTGGCGAAGGCGGCGATGGCGAACTCGAGATCGAAACCGCCCTTGGTGCCGAGGAGCACGGTGTCGAGGAAGCCCTGCGTCGCCTTCTGCATCACGGCGACGATGAAGTCCTCGCGGGCCTGGAAGTGGACGTAGAAGGCGCCGCGCGTGAGGCCGGCGCGCGCGCAGATGGCGTCGAGGCTGGGCGCGTCGAGCCCCTCCTTCGCGAAGACCTCGAGCCCGGCGTCGAGGAGCGCCTCGCGCGTCTCCTGCTTCGCGGCCTCGCGCACGGTGATGGTCTTCGGGGCTGGGGCTCGAGTTTTTCGGGGCACTTCATCGACCTACGCGTTCGTACGTGAAAGATCAAACTTACATACGAACGCGTAGGTGAACGCGACCGACAGGTTTCAGGGGGGTTGGTCGCTGACAGCGCTCCACGAAAAGGGGGAGTGGATCAACGGACCTGGTAACGCCGTTACCCAGGATGGATCACCCCTGCCCCACCTTGCTTCGAGCCTCGCTGGAATAAAGCACGGTCAGTGGGCCGTCGCGACGCACTTGCCTTGCTAGATCCCGTTTTCGGCCGGATTCGCGCCCTTTCGGCGAAGGTGGCCCCACTCTTGCTCTGTTATCTTTTCACATACGAACCCGTATTTCTGGACCTTCTGGAAGAAAATCATGACCTCATCAACGCGTCTTGGCATCCTCTCCTCGTTGGCCCTGTGCCTTTCGGCGTGCGCCGCGTCCACTCCGTCCACGAGTGACGAGGACAGCGCTCTTCTCGACGAGCAGCTCCGCGTCTGCGCCATCGGCACGGTCCAGAAGGGGATCGACGTCTCGGAGCACAACGGCCACATCGACTGGGCGAAGGTCAAGAGCTCGGGGCAGGTCTTCGCGTTCGCCCGGGTGAGCGACGGGCTCAATTACAAGGACTCGGAGTTCGCCGCCAACTGGGCGGGCATCAAGGCCGCCGGGCTGACGCGCGGCGTGTATCAGTACTTTCGCCCCGGCCAGGACGCGCTGGCGCAGGCGGATCTCCTCATCTCGAAGATTGGCGTCCTCGGCGCCGGGGATCTGCCCCCCGTCATCGACGTGGAGACGGCCAACGGGCAGTCGAGCAGCACGGTGGTGAGCGGGGTCCGCACCTGGATCGATCGCGTGAAGGCCAAGACCGGGCGGGATCCGATCATCTATGCGGCCGCCGGGTTCTGGGACACGCTCTCCAACACCTCGCAGTTCGCCTCCCAGAAGCTCTGGGTGGCCAACTACCAGGCGCAGTGTCCTTATATGCCGGGGACGTGGGGCAAATGGTCGTTCTGGCAGAACTCGGAGTCGGGCAGCGTGCCGGGCGTGAGCGGCGGTATCGACACCAACGTGTTCAACGGGACGCTCGCGGAGCTGCAGGCCCTGGCGCAGGGGGCCAAGCCGGCCCCGGCCGGGTGCGCCAACGACCTCGCGTGCAACCACGGTGCGACGGGAGCGGGCGTCATCTGCTCCAACTCCGGGGCGGCCTCGGGCCAGTGCATCGACGGTTGCCACGGCGATGACGACTGCTCCGGCGGCGGCACCTGCGACAAGACCCTGGCGCACTGGCAATGCACCAACGCGCCCCCCGCGCTGGGGACGGCCTGCACGACGGACGCCTTCTGCTCCGGCGGCAAGGCGGGCTCCTCGCGGGTCTGCGGCGCCACCAGCAAGACGTGCGTCCTCGGGTGTCACACCACGGCCGCCGACTGCCCTTCGGGGACTGCCTGCAACCAGTCGGGATCGAGCTGGGCTTGCGCGCCGTCGCTGCTGCCCGTGGGCGCCGCCTGCACGACCGATGCGCAGTGTGGGCTGCCCGGACAGGAGAAGGTGTGCGGCGCGTCGAGCCATGTTTGCGTGGCCGGCTGTCACCTCGACAGCGACTGCTCCAGCAGCAAATCCTGCGATCACGCGCAGAGCCCCTGGCAGTGCGCCGCCGCGGCGCCCGCGCCGGATCCGAGCGGGTGTCCGGTGCTCACCTACCCTTCGGGGATCAAGGTCCAGACCGTGAAGAGCGCCGCGATGACGGCGAGCTACACCGGGCACCTCAAGGCGGGGCAGGCGGCGCCCCAGTGCTTCCTTGACGTGACCAACCTGCGGAACCCGGTGACCCAGGAGAAGTACTCGATCAGCGTCAACGTCTCTGCCCACTTCCAGCTCGATGAGCTGGTGGGGACCGAGGTCAGCCAGGGCTGGGGAAACTTCGTGCTCCTCAACCCGAACACGGTCGCGTCGCTCGAAGCGTTCCGGGTCTCCGCGGGCTTTGCGGTCTCGGTGAACAGCGGGTTCCGCGGCCCCAAGCACCAGGAGAGCGTGTGCATCGGTATCTGCGGGAACCCGCTCGGCTGCTCCGGGACATGCTCGAACAGCTCGCGGCACATGTGGGGAGACGCGATCGATCTCCCGCTCGAGTTCTACAGCTCGAAGTACACCGACTTCGCCTGCAACGACGGGTTCAACTACACCTACCTGGAAGCGGGGACCCACCTGCACATCGACCAGAACCCGGCGTACGCGGGGCAGTGTATCCAGGATTGAGCCGAGCAGAACGCCGGTGAACGAGCCGCGAGGCGCGGTGAAGTGTTGTCGCCGCGCCCCGGGTCGTTTACAACCGGCGGTGACTTCGAACCATGATCTCCCTCTACACCGCGCTGCTCGGCTCTGCCTGGACCAGCCTCGCGCCCGCGGTGCGGCGGCTGCACGAGGGCGGCGCCTCGGCGCGCGGCGTCTTTCGCGTTCGCCGCGGGGTACGTCACGCCGGCTCCGTCCCTCCCTGCTGTCCCGGAGCACGCCGCGTGATCACTGCGCTCTACCTCTTCATGGTCCAGGGCGCGCTGGGCGCGTTCGATACGCTCTATTACCACGAGTGGCGCGCGCGCCTGCCCGGCGGCGCACCGGGGACGGCGCCCGAGCTCACGCTCCACGGGGCGCGCGACCTCATCTATGCTGTGCTCTCTGGCACGCTGCCCTTCGTCCGCTACGAGGGCTCCTTCGCCTGGGTGCTCGCGGCGCTGCTCTCCGCGGAGATCGTCATCACGCTGCGCGACTTCGTGGTGGAAGACAGCGTGCGTCGCCCCTTGGGCGGCGTCTTTGCCGGCGAGCGGGTGACGCACGCGGTGATGGGCATTCTCTACGGCGCCGCGCTCGGCTACCTGGTACCCGAGCTTCTCCAGGGCTCGGCGCGGGCGACAGCGCTCGTGCCGTGGGACGCGCCGGCACCGCTCCGCTACGCGCTCCCGTGCATGGCAATCGGGGTCTTCCTCTCCGGCCTTCGTGATCTCGGCGCCGCCCACGGCCCGAGCTTTCTTCGCTTTCCCTGGGCCCGCACATGATCCCTCGTCGACGATTCCACCGCATCGTTTTCGTGCTGGCCGCCATCTACAACCCGCTGTGGGGTCTCTACGCGGCGCTCGATCCGCGCGACCTCGCCAATTCTCACCGTTCGACACCGCGGCAGGCCGCCCCGAGGACGCCCCGGGCGACCCGTCGAGAGGGGGCGTGACCAGCGGACGTCGCACGCGCACATCAATGGTCTCTCTGGTCCCCTTCATCGCGGGGACGGCGGGCACAGCAGCAATGAAGGCTGCCCGCGCGGGATCATCGTTGACCGCGTCGAGCTTGCCGAGGCGGGACGCTGGAGAGTCCGTGATGGTCTCGACGCGCGCCGGAGACGCGGTGTCCGGCGCCGCTTGAACAATCTCGAGGAGACGTGAGATGCCGAAGTCGGCCAGCCTGGCGGTGGCCTGGGTCCCGTCGGCGCTGACCGAGATCAACACGTTGGCAGGCTTGAGATCGCGGTGAACAACCCCGGCGGAGTGGACCGTCGTTAGGGCGTCTGCGACCTGGCGAAGCACAGGCAACATGAAGTCGTGGTCTCCGTAACGAGCGCCCAGCTCCGCGAGGCTCATGCCCTGGACCAGCCCCATGACCAGGAAGGCGACCCCGACCTGACAATCGGCGACTTCTTTCTCTCGAAAGGGTGCCGTGACCTGACGATCGGCGACCTCTTTCTCTCGATCGGCGACCTCGACCTGACGATTTGTGACATGGACCACTCGCCCGGCATCCCCGCCCCCCGGCGACCTCCGCCGACCCCAGCGACCTCCGGCGACCTCGGCTGCGCCTGGATCGCGGGGCCTTCGGAGTGGCAACTGAATGACAACCGACTGGTAACTTTCCGACGGGCGACGCGCTATTTGACCAGAAATAGCCTGAACCCTGCCCGGCACGCTCTCTGCTCAAGGCCGGGCATGCCCACCAAGCTCTTCTCCTTCTCGCTGCTCCTCGTCGCCCTCACCGGGTGCGGTCAGGCCGTACTGCCGCTGGATCCGCCGGGAAAGCCGTCGGTCGGCCAGGATCCATCGAAGTACAGCGACACCTGTGCTGGCCTCTTCGACGCCTATGCGGTCTGGGCGACAGGGTGTCTCGGCACCCCGCTCCCCGACGGGCTGCGCGACGATCTCGTCGCCCACTGCGCGGCGCGCGAAGCGCTCCCCGGCATCAACGTCGCGCCCGCCGCGTTCCACGACTGCGCCGGGAAGATCGCGGCGTCGTACTGCGCGAGCTTGCCCCTCGAGTGCCTGTCACCGAGCGACTACGCCGCGCAGACCACGTTGACCTGGCTGGGCGGCAGCGTTTATCCTTACTATTACGAGGTGTTCCCGCGCGCGCCGGGGAGCCTCGCCGCGGGCGAAGGGTGCAGCCTCGACGCACAGTGCCAGTCCGGTACGTGCATGAGCCAGGAGAGCTGCGGTATCTGCATCGACTCGAAGCAGGTCGGCGAGGCGTGCGACGCGACGAGCTCGTGCGTGAACAGCGCGTGCCAGAGCGGCGTCTGCGTCGAGGTAGGGGTCGCCGAAGGGGGCGCGTGTTACCAGGGCAAGGGCGGTTCAAACTGCCTGTCCAGCCTCTACTGCGGAAAAAACGGTTGCGTACCGCGCTTGGCAGTGGGCAGCCCGTGCTCCGGCAACGGCACCTTCGTTTGCCAGGTCGGCACGCTCTGCCGCGCGAACACCTGCCTGCCCATTCACGAAGTACACGAGGGAGACGCCTGCGACTCTTCCCTCGCGCCCTGCCGCGGAGAGGGGCTCACGTGCATGGATGGCCTTTGCCGAAGGCCCGTCGACAACGTGCCTGCGGGAGGCTCCTGCTCCTTCGATACCTGCGTCCTGGGCCTGAACTGCGTGGGCGGGACCTGCGCGGTCCCCGTGGCGGCCGGAGGGTTGTGTAAGCATTCCGACGCGTGCATGCAGGGGCTGACGTGCTTGCACGCTCCCGGTCAGAAGATTGGCCAATGCGGAGCCCCGCCCGGGGAAGGGGGCAAGTGCGAGGAGCCCTGGGGGTGCGCGTCCAACCTCTACTGCCAGTTCACGAAAGGTGGGGGCTTCTGCAAAGCCGTGGGCCTCCCGACGACGGAGTGCGACCAATTTCGCTCCTGCGGCGGATCCCAGGTCTGTCGCAGGGGCAAGTGCGTCCAGCTCGACCTCTGCTCTGCGCCGTGAGGCTCACCTGACATCCGTCAAACAGAGCGCTTCTTCGGCGGCGCCTGCCCGCCGTTGCTCTGCGTCTTGGGCTTTGCCGGCGGATTCGGCCTCGGCGGAGCCTTCTGATTCGCGTGCAGCTTCGGCTTCGGCTTCGGCTTCTGATTCTGCTGCTGCGGCCTCGGCTTCTGCGGGGCCTGCGCCGGAGGCAAGCTCCGGGCGGTCGCGGTTGTCCTGATCACCAGGACCGCTTTGCCGTCGCGGAACTCGGGCGCAACGGAGAACCAGCCCTTCTTCTTCGCGTAGCCCGTCATGTCACCGCGCTTTTCGTCCATGTGCTCGCTGAACTCTTTCCAGAGGGCCTTGGCGTCCTCCTCGGGGAGGGTGACGCCGTCAATCACGCATGCGAGCTTCGAGGCTTCCGCGGTCATTGAATCCCGTACTCCTTGAGGCGCCGATAGAACGTTCTGCGTGGCAACCCGACGACCTCGGCCGCCTTGACGCGGTTCCAGTTGCTCGCCTTGAGGGCGCCGAGGATGCGCTCGCGCTCACCGGCCTTGTGGGCGTCGAGCGAGGTCGAGGATTGATTGGACTCGGGCGCGGCGGGCTCGGGCAGGCGGGCGATCCGGCCAGTGGGGATCTCGAAGTCCTCGATCTCGAGCTCGGGCTGGTCGCTCAGCACCCAGGCGTTGAGGAGGATGTTCTCGAGCTGGCGGACGTTGCCAGGCCAGGAGAAGGCCATGAGTCGCTTCAAGGCAGCGCGGGAGACGCTGCGGCGATCGCGGTTGTAGCGGGCGGCGAAGATGCCGAGGAAATGATCGATGAGGATGGGAATGTCCTCGAGGCGCTCGCGCAGCGGGGGGACGCGGACCTCGATCACGTGGAGCCGGTAGAACAGGTCTTCGCGGAAGGTGCCAGACTCGACCATCGCCCCGAGATCGCGGTGGGTGGCGGCGATGACGCGGGTGTCCACCGCCTCTTCGCGGGATGAGCCGACGGGGCGAACGACCTTTTCCTGGAGGACACGGAGCAGGCCTGCCTGCATTTTTTGGGGCATTTCCCCGATCTCGTCGAGGAGCAAGGTGCCTTCGGTGGCGTCGCGGAAGAGGCCTTTGCGGTCGCGATCCGCGCCGGTGAAGGCGCCGCGGACGTGGCCGAAGAGCTCGCTCTCGAGGAGGTGCTCGGGGATGGCGCCGCAGTTGATGCCGGTAAACGGCTTCTTCGATCGGGGACCAGCGTTGTGGAGGGCGCGAGCAACGACCTCTTTGCCTGTGCCGCTCTCGCCGAGGATCAGCACCGGGACGTCGGTGTCCTTGACGCGATCGATGAGGGCATAGACGCGCCGCATGGCCTCGCTGGTACCGACCAGGCCTTCGTAGCCAAAGTGGCTGCGGAGGACAGCGCGGGCCGAGCGGAGGGAGCGCCGCGTGGCGACGAGCTGCGCGGTGCGGTGGCCGAGGAGCTCTTCGAGCTTGCCCTGCGCGAGGGTGAGGTCGATGTTGGCCTTCTCCAGCTCGGCGGCGCGGCGCTCGTTCTCGCCGACGAGGCGCGCGGTCTCGATGGCGATCGCCACCTGATCGGCGAGGGCCAGGAGGGTCGGGAGCTCCTGCGCGAAGCTGGCCGCGGGGCGGAGGCGCGTCTCCAGGTAGAGCGCGCCGATGACGGCGCCGGTGCGCGCGCGGATCGGGACGCACGCGACCGACTGGAGCATGAGCTGGTGCACCGAGAGGTAGCCCGCCATGCGCGTGTCGTCGCTCGCGCTCGTGGAGACGACGGGCTCGCCGCTCTTGATCACCTTGTCGGCGATCGACTGCGAGAAGCGCGCGTGCGGATCATCGCCGGCCTGATCGCGCGAGGCGAAGATCGAGAGATCGCCCTCACCCGGGCGCGGCGCGGATCGCTTGGAGAGGGGCGCGCGCTCGAACGCTTGCACCGAGGCGTGTACGGAGGGGGCGCCGGCGTCGATCGGGGCGAAGGCGTCCGGCTCGGTCGCCGAGATCGCGCCGCGATCGCTGGGGACGCCGTCGCGGCGGGCGTAGCCGCTGCGGAGGATGATGAAGCCGCGCTCGGCGCGGAGCAGGGCGATGGCGTGATCAGTGACCTTGCCGAGGAGGCGGGCGAGGTCGTGCTCGCCGGCGATGGCGCGGTTGATCTCGAGGACGCGCGCGAGGCGATCCTCGCCGGGGACGCCGAAGAAGGTGATGGGCGAGCTGGCGAACTCGAGCAGGCACGAGGCGCGGACGGCCTGGCGGCGCGGATCGTTCCAGAAGACCTCGCGGAGATCGCGCGGGAGGCGCGTGGCGATCTCTTCGAGGATCGCGAGGGCGTCCTCGCGATCGCGCCGGGCCAGGAGGTTCTGGCCGGCCTCGACCGAGAGCTGCGCGCGGCCCTCGAGCGCGCGCCAGATCCAGTCTTTTTGACCGGCGGCGCGCGCGGTCGTCAGCGCCTCGTCGAAGGCGGCGCGCGCCGCCGACTCGTCGCCGAGGAGCTGGGCGACGCGGCCCTTCGCCTGCGCGAGGAGGGCGCGGTGCGCGGCGCCGCTGCCGAGCAGCGCGGTCGCGCGCTTGACCTCGGCGCCGAGCTCGCTCGGATCAGCGCCCAGGCGCGGCGCGGCGATGAGGACGCGCTCGAGGCGCGCCTCGGCCTCGTCGACGGATCGACCCATCGCCTCGTAGGCCTCGGCGCACTCGCCGCAGAGGCGCTCGGCGAGGAGCAGATCGCCGGATCGCGCCGCGTGATCGGCCTCGAGCGCGAGGAGCTGCGCGTGCTGCTGCGGCGGGAGATCGGCGCGCTCCTTCGCGAGGACGTCGAGCGAGACGCGGGCCCGTGAGAGCCGCGCGAGGTAGATGTCGAGATCGGCGAGGTTGAGCAGCGCCTGACGGAGCGTGGGGACGCGGCCGGATCGGCGGCCCATGTCGACCGCGGCCTCGAGGTGACGGATCGCGCCCGCGAGGTCGCCCTGCGACTTGGCGATGCCCGCGAGGTTGAGGCGCGTGGTGGCGACGCTGCCCGCGTCGCCGGCCTCTTCGGCGGCGCCGAGGCCCTCTTCGTAGGCGATCTTCGCTTCGACGAGGTGATCGTCGCGCTGCAAGGCGAAGGCGAGCGAGCCGAGGGCGACCGAGAGGATGCGCGGCTCGGCGACGCCGCGGGCGAGGCGCACCGCGCTCTCGAGCGTGGCGCGCGCCTCCTGGTGACGCGAGGCGAAGCTCTGCGCGAGGCCGCGCACGGCGACCGAGTCGGCGAGCGTGACGCGGAGCGGGGCGAGGAGCTTTTGCAGGCCCGATCCCTCGCTGCCCGGCGTGTGCAGCGTCAGCCCGTCGCTGGAGGAGATGTGATCGACGTCGGCCACACCGAGGCGCAGAGCGACCTCGGCGGCGCGGCGCTCGGCCTCGGCGTAGTCGCCCGCGCGCAGGTGAGCCCGCGCCGCGGTGAGCAACCACGAGGCCGCGAGGGCAGCGTCGTTGGTCTCCTCGACGGCGTCCGCGACGCGCGCGAGCTCGGCCAGCGCGCGCGCGGCGTCACCGCGGCTGGTGAGCAGGCGCGCGCGGGCGACGGCGATCGTCGGCGCCGCGTCGTCGGCGTAGCGGGCGAGCACCGCCGCGGCCTCTTCGACGTGGCCGCGATCGAGGAGCCGATGGATGTCGGCGCGGCCCGTCATCGGCGCGCTCTCTTCTTCGAGGAGGCGATCGACGTCCGACGGCGCCACGACCGGGGCGCGCTCGAGGCGAGTGACGATGGCGCGGATGCGACCAGGCCAGCCCTCGGCGCGGGCGACGACGTGCGCGACGACGGCGTTACTGAGCGAGGGGATCGTGCGCCGGACGACCTCGCCGGCGAGGGCCTCGTCGAGCGGGCGCATGGCGAAGATCTCGAACGTCGGCCCGGGGAGCGAGCCGCCCGCGGCGCCTTCGCCGACGACGAGGACGAGCTTGGCCCCGCGCGCGCGGGCGTGGGCGAGGAGGAGGAGCTCTTTGTCGCCGAGGCGATCAGCGTCGTCGACGAGCACGACCATGTCTTTGTCGGCGTCGTCCGAGAACGCGGCGAGCTCGATCGTCAGCGCCTCTTCGACGTTGCCGACGCTGCCTGCCTCGATCCACGCGACGGCGCGCTCGACGCCGAGCGACCAGGCGATGCGGCGGAGGAGCGTGCTGCGGCCGGCCTTGGGCGGGCCCGTGACGACGATGCCGCCGCCCCGGCGGAGCGCGGCGATCTGCCCGAGCAGCTCGCCTGAGGGCACGTCGAGCCCGACGATGGGCCACACCAGCGCGGCAGAGCCCGCGAGCGATCCGGGATCGGCCAGGCGCGCGGCGCGGCGGAGCGCGGTCGCGAGCTCGTCGGCGCTGGGAAAGCGCGCGCCTGGATCCTCGGCGACGGCGCGGGCGACGACGCGATCGAGCGCGTCGCGCACCTCGCGCGGGAGATGATCGCCGTTGGCCCGCAGCGCCTCGTTCAGCGTGATCCCGAGCGCGTAGACCTCGGCGCGCACGGTGAGCGCGGAGCCCTGGAAGAGCTCGGGCGCGGCGTAGCGCGGGGTGAGCCCCTCGGGCTTGCCGCCGCCCTCGCGCCAGGCGGTGGCGAGGCCGAGATCGACGAGCGTGGCGCGGCCGGCGTCGTCGACGATGATGTTCGCCGGCTTCACGTCCCCGTGGAGGAGCAGCGCGCGGTGGAGCCGCGTGAGCTGATCGGCCGCCTGAGCGATCGCGCTGACGCAGGCGAGGGTGTCCACGCCCGCGGTGATGCGCTCGGCGAGGCTCTTCCCGTCGACGAGCTCGCGCACGAGGTACGATCGCGAGCTGCCCGGGAGCCGACCGAAGCGGAGCACGCGCGGGACGCCGAGCCCCTCGACGCCGGAGAGCGCCACCGCCTCGCGCACCAGGGCCAGCACCTCGCGCTCGTCCGCGTTCTCGCGCAGCGCCTTGAGGGCGACAGTGCGGCCGGTGATCCGGTCGCGCACCGCCCACACCTCACCTCCACCGCCCTTCCCGAGCGACGCTATCGGCTCGTACCGCGGCGGGAGAGCGAGCGAAAGCGCGCCTTCGTTCGGCGTGGCCCCTTTTGCCGTCACAGGCGGTAGCCCGCGGAGAGCCCGAAGAAGAACCCCGAGGTGGAGAATCCCGTATCGAAGCGCGTTTGAAGGTACTTCATTGGAGTGCCGAGGTGTGCCAAGCGGCCCGCAGAGTATACGAGGAGGCACCCCTCTGGCAGGGGAATTCGCCTCGATCCGCCCGGGCCAGTTGAGCCAACCGCGACCGTGCGGATTAGTTGCAAACGACGGGCTTGACGTCGTAGACGACGTCCCCGCCCGTCAACCCCGCGATGGTGACGCGGTACGTCTTCCCGGCCTCGGCTTTCCAGCCGTTTGCCGCCCAGGAGGTCGTCTCCTGCGCGTAGCCCTGGGAGAGCTTCAGCATCGTGACGGGCAGGGCCATGTTGTCATCGACGCGGAGCACGGTCGCCGTCGCGTTGGCGATCCCGCCGAGCGATCCGTGGAAGGTCCAGGTCCAGCCGGCGGTCACGAGCGGCGCGAAGCCGGCCGTCGGGACCGAGACCCAGGGCGGGTTGGGCCCGCCGCCGCTCGTACCGAAGACGCGGAGGCACTCGGCGTTGCCGTACATCCCGCCGCCTTGCCAGTAGCCGATCCCGATCGGGCCGAGCGGCGGGTTCAAGATCCAGCGGCGGTGACCCATCGTGGTCTCGTTGCCGTTGTCCTGCATGAACTGATCGATGGCCTGCGCCGGACTGTTCGAGCCCCAAGCAATGTTGCTCTGCCCCGCCGTGGCGGCGCCTTCGGGCGTGTAGCACTTCGAAGTCATGGGCGGCTGGTGCGGGCTGCCGCCCACCCACGGCCACCATGACTCGAGGTTGGCGCACTTCTGCGCGTCGGCGTCGAACGCGGCCGAGTCGCTCGTGGGGCCGAGGCCGCTGAGCCAGCGGAACATGTTGATCCGCGTCAGCGTGTCGACGATCGCCGCCTGCTTGAGCGAGCCCGCGTCGCACTCCGCGCCGGTCGACGTGAGCGGGTTGGGCTCGGTGACGACGTGCCCCGCCTTCCAGTGGTCGCACACATCTTCTTGCGTGTGGCTCGTGGGATCACCCGCGGGCGCCGCCTTGCAAGCGCCACCTTGCTTGACGAAGCCCGGGTTGCAGACGCAGCTCAGTGTGGCCATCTCGCAATACTGGTTCGCACCGCACGCGGGCGCGCAGGCCGTCGTCATCCCCGTGCTGGAGCTCCCCGCTGCGCTGGTGGTCACGCCGGTGGTGCCGGCGCCGCCCGACCCGGTGGACTCCGTGCCCGTGGTGACCGCGCTCGTGGTGACTGCGGAGGCTCCCCCTTGCCCACCGACGCCGCTCGTACCGCTCGTGCCGCTCGCTTGCACGTCGAGATCCGACACGCCGGTGATCAGGTTGCAACCGCCAATCACCGCGGGGATCGCCGCGACAATGCCCAGCCGTGTACGCCGCGCCAATCGAAGAAAAGCCATGAGTTCCTCCAGCCGAGGACGATGCTACCCGCGGACAGGGCGCAGCGTCCAAGCTTGCGCGTCGGTGGAGCGTCATCGGGCCGCTCTTCGAAGGCTGGCCGCGTTCGATCCCGGTGACGCCCGCGGTCAGCGCAGTGCTAGGCTCGCGCCCATGTCACTCAAAGACAAACTGATGAGCGAGGGCGTCAAGCTCGCGACCAACCCCGCGTTCGCCAAGCTGATGCAGGACCCGCGCTTCATGAAGCTGGTGATGGCGGCGATGGCCATGCCCGGCCGGGTCGAGAGCTTCACGACCGAGCAAAAAGAGGCGTTTGCCAAGACCATGGGGCTGGCGTCGCAAGACGAGGTCAGGGACCTGAAGCGGACGGTGACGGCGCTGGAGCGCGAGGTCGCCCGGCTGTCGAGTCGAGGCTGAAGGCCGCAGTGACGCGATGAAGGCAGTCCAGCCGGCCGAGATCACGCGCGTATTGCACCTATCCTTCCACCCCAGATTTCTGTACTCAGGAGGACATGGCCGTGTCCTCATTCACCGATGCGCCCCGCCGTCTCGCGGTCTCTGTCGCCTCCGGCGACGATCTGGATATCCGTCACTTCCAGGTCGTCGAGCGGATGAACGAGCTGTTCGAGATCGCGATCGACGCCCTCTGCGAGAACCCGGATATCGACTTCGAGGCCGTCGTCGGCCAGCCAATGACGTTCACCGCGCGCAAGGGTGTCGAGGGGCTCGATGTCCGCACGTGGACGGGGATTTGCAGTCACATCGAGCAAGTGGGCGCGGAGGAGCGGGGGCTGTCGACCTACAAGCTCGTGCTGGTCCCCGTGCTCTGGTTGCTGACCCAGCGCCGCAACCACCGCATGTTCCAGCTCCAGTCCGAGGTCGACATCGCGCGCAAGCTGCTCGGCGAGTGGAGCATCTCCACGGAGGAGAGCCTGTCGAGCACCTACAAGAAGCGCAAGTACCGCGTTCAGTACGGCGAGAGCGACTTCACGTTCCTGTGCCGGATGCTCGAGGACGCCGGCATCAGCTTTTATTTCCGGACCGAGGACGGCGAGACGAAGCTGGTCTTGCACGACACCCCGCAACTGAACGCCCGCCGCGAGCTGCCCATTGCCTTCCGCGACCACCCGACGAACGCGAACCGAGAGCACGTCACGGCCGTGCGCATCGGCCGCAGTATCCGCCCCGGCAAGTACACGGTGCGCGACCACGACTACCGACGATCCCCGGCGTACGATCTCCGCAGCTCCGCCAAGACGGCGGGCGGCATCGAGGAAGCTCTCGAACGATTCGATTACACCCCGGGCGCGTTCCTGTACGAGAGCGACGGTGGGGCGGGCACGCCGATCGCAGATGACAAGGGCAGCTACCGGACCGACGAGAAGGAGGCCAGCGCGCTGGCGCTGCGTCGACTCGACGCGGAGCGCGGCCCGGCGAAGACGATCACCTTCGAGACGAACACGCTCGATCTCGGGCCGGGCACGACGGTGTCTTTCCTGGATCACCCGAAGAGCGAGCTTGCGCCTGGCAAGGCCTTGCTGGTGACAAGCGTCTCGCTCCGCGGCGAGATGAACGGCACGTGGAGCTGCACGTGCGAGGCGGTGAGCGCGGAGGTTTCCTACCGTCCCTCGCTCGCCACGCCGAAGCCGAAGACGAACGGGGTCGAGAGCGCGACGGTCGTGGGGCCGGCCGGCGAGGAGATCCACACCGACGAGTTCGGGCGGGTGCGCGTGCATTTTCACTGGGATCGCGAGTCGAAGATGAATGAGACGTCGTCTTGCTGGATCCACGCGAGCCAGCCTTGGGGTGGCAGCGGGTTTGGTGGGACGAATTTGCCGCGCATTGGGCAGGAGGTGCTCGTCGATTTCATTGGCGGGGATCCGGACCGGCCGGTCATCGTTGGGCGCGTTTATACGAATTTGCAGAAGACGCCTTACAAGCTGCCCGACAACAAGACGCAGAGTGGGATGCAGAGTCGCTCTTCGCCGGGCGGGGGCGGAGACAATTACAACGAGCTGATGTTCGAGGATCGGAAGGGGCAAGAGCTTGTCCGGATGCAGGCGGAGAAGGATCTGACCAAGCTCGTCAAGCATGATGAGGCGGTGACGATCGGGCATGACCGGGAGAAGCAGGTCGGGCATGATGATGCGCTCACGGTGGGGCATGATCGGACGCGGACCGTGGTGCATGATGAGGCCGTGAGCATCGGCAACGATCGGACGCGCCTGGTTGGGAACAACGAGAGCGTCACGGTCGGCAATAGCCGGAGCAAATCGGTCGGGGTGAATGAGGCGCTGTTCGTGGGGGTCAATCAGAACGAGCAGGTGGGGGCCAATCGATCGGTGCAGGTGGGAGCGAATCATAGCGAGACGATCGGGGCGAATATGAGCCTGAGCGTCGGCATGGCGAAGACGGAGACGGTGGCGCTCGCGTCGGCAGAGACGGTGGGGCTGGCGAAGGCGCTGACGGTGGGCGCGGCTTATGCGGTCACGGTGGGCGGGATGATGACGACCAATGTTGCGCTGATCCAGACGGAGAGCGTTGGGTTGACCAAGACCGTGACGGTGGGAAAGAAGATCGAGATTGTCTGCGGTCAATCAAAGTTGGTGCTGGAGGAATCAGGAAAGGTCACCCTCGAAGGCACCGATTTCTCCTTCAAGTCGTCCGGGCCTGTGGCCGTAGCTGGCAAGAAGGTCACTGTCGATGGGACCGAGCTTGGCCTGACCGCTTCGGGCAAGGCCGAGCTCGTGGGCGGCTCGGTCCAGATCACCGGCGATCCGATCGACATGAACTAGCTGGGAGCTCGAAGCCATGCTGCTTCAAAACCGTACACCGTTCCTCGCCTTTACTTTCGAGAGCCTCGATCTCGCGGGTGAGCCCTTTCATGTCATTGTCGTCAAGGGCACATTCGACATCGTCGTCGGCGCCGGCCTACGACCAGCTGCTCAGCAAGAACCGGTGAGGACCAGCGACGAGCACTGGGCGGACGCCACGAGCTCCAGTCTGCGCTGGGAAGACGACCTCGCACCTTTCAAGCCGCACGCGGACATCGTCGTCAACGCCACCGCACATGCGCCCGAGGGTCGCCCAGCGCGGGAGTGGCTTGCCGGGATCACCGTGGGCGATCTGACCAAGCGGGTGCGAGTCACCGGGCCTCGCGCCTGGGTCCATGCGCCCTTGATCGGCTGGGGCCTCGGCGAGCCCATGCTGACTGCCGCGGTCCCGATCCGCTACGATCATGCGTTCGGAGGCAAGGTCGAGCAAGACGGGGTCACCAAAGTGTACGAGCAGAATCCAGTCGGCGTCGGCTTCGTCGACTTGCGGCGGTTGGACACATCCAGGCCTGTCCCGGCGCCCACCATTCTCCCCCCCGATGGCCACATCCCAGCACTCGGCAAGTCTTGCCCGGTAGAGGGACTGTCCGCCATCGCCAAGGCCTGGCAACCCCGCCGCGCCCGCGCTGGCACCTTCGATGCTGCATGGATCGCGGAGCGCCATCCGCGTCTGCCGAGCGACTTCGATCCCACTTATTACAATTGCGCGCACCCTGATCTCATCTACGATGGCCACCTCCGCGGCGACGAAATGGTACGGCTGGAACGGCTGCACCCCGAGCACGAGATCCTCACGTTCCGCCTACCCGCGTTGACGGTGGCCGCCGCCATCACGGACCGTGATGCTCACCGCTACGGCGGCCCGGCCCGGCTCGATACACTGAGCATCGACGCCGAGCGGATGAAGGTGCTCCTCACGTGGCGCCTCACGCTACCGCTCTACACCCGCGGGATCTCGCAGCTCGATGTCGGTGTGCGGGAGTCTTTCGCCACGACGCTGGAGCGCGCAACAGGCACTGTCGTCACGCAAGGGGGCGGGTAAATGCCTGAGCGAGCGACAAACAAGAGCGCCGAGGCGCTGGTCGTAGGCATGGCCCCCGACGTGTGCTTGACCCCGATGGGGTCAGGCATGGTCCCGGTCGCCTACACGATCACGAGCAAGTTCGACGTGGCCGAGAAGACCGCACCCAAGGTGAACTACTGCGGTCTGCCCGCGTTCACGATGGCGAGCCGCCTCCCGCGCGTGATGGGGGACGAGGCCGGCACGGGCGGCGGCATCATCTCTCATGTCAACCGGGGCTATTGCCGCCCGGTCGAGCACAGCGGGACAGTCCGCGCGCATGGCGAGCATGTCGTCCGCCATGGCGACCTGATGCACATGAACTGCAACGGTCCAGATGGACCGGCCAACACCTACGGGCGGATCGTGTACATCGGCGCCGGAGCCGCGGGCGAGGTCGGGAGAGAGACGCTTCACAAAGAGTCCACCGTCACGGTCGATGACAAGACCGGGAAGACGACCGTGGAGGAGCGCGAGATCACCCGCGATCCGAAGACGGGCGCAGTGACCGAGGCGCGGCAGCGGACGGAGATCGATCCAAAGACGGGCGAGATCCAGACGCGGCGTGAGTCGATCACGACTGGCCCGGAGGGCGAGCGATCCTACGAGGCATCGACGGGCCATTTCGATCCGGGGAAGCAGCGCTACGAGTGGACGACCCAGCCCGCGGATCTACCTTCCCAGAGTCCGACGACCGAAATCGCCGACAACCATCCGGAGATCATGGCCGATGCCGACTATCAGGCGGCCATGAAGGAGCAGGCCGCGGCCCAGGCCGAGATCGACGCCGCCAACAAGGAGCTCAAGTGGGAGGCGGCCAAGACCGCCGCCGACGTGGCGGGTCTCATCGATCCAACGCCGATCTCCGATACGATCGCCGCAGGAATGGCGCTGAGCGACGGGGATTTCCTGGGTGCCGGGCTCAACTTGGTTTCGTGGATCCCCTACCTCGGCGATGCTGTCGCCAAGCCGATCAAGGGGACGCGGGCAGCCGCGAAGATCGCGAAGCTGATGGATAAGCTGGCCGGGCTCAAGGGGAAGCTGAAGAAGCTCCAGGATCTGGCCGTAGCAGCGAAGAAGCGGGTGAAGGATTTTCTCAAGAAGGGGAAGAATGTCGATCCGCCGAAGAAGCCGAAGAATTCTGGCGACGGCGGGAAGATTCCGAAGCCTAAGAAGAAGATCGATGAAAAGGCCAAAGATCATATCTTTCGCGATAAGGAGGGACATCTAAAGGACACACCGGAGAATCGAAAATTGCTTGAGGACGCGAGCAACGATGCCAAAAACCATGCTGGAACGGACAAATATGGCTCCGACTGGTTTGCAAAACAAAATCCAGATGGAAGTCAAACGTGGGTCCAGACACGAGGGGATCGGATCATCAACGGGGGCGTAAACACAACGCCTCGGCCCTTCCATCCGGACACTGGTTTCTCTATGCCAACCCCGCCGAGACCGAAGGGATAAACTCATGACTATGACTGATATGACCCAAATGAATCACGAGCAAGCGTTTCGCGCGATGGTCATCTTCCTCGAAGGACTATATCAGCGTACAGGGTCCGACGACCTCGGTGGAATCTTGAGCGGGCTTGCCCTGCTCAAGGATGGAAGGCCCGCCGACGCGGCGGCTTGGTCAGACTGGCAGGACGCTGTAACCGCCGTACTCCGAGATAGTAACGTCGGGAGTTAGCATCAAACGAAAAGGAAGTCCAAAGGATGGTTTTGCTGGGCAATGGTGCCCCTGATCCGTGCAAGGACTGTGTCTCACAGCATGGCAGCAAGTGCGCCTCAGTACAGTTCTTCCTCTCTGCGGGAAGAACGTAATCGGCAGCGCTACCCCGCCGCCCTTCGCACCTCAATCGCCCCCCGCACCTCCTTCCCCAGCCGCACATCCCCCACCATCCGCTCGATCCACACCCGATGGATA
>Ga0209181_10004489_pt1 | contig 20746 bp, 15 predicted proteins | sample MAT05_FD_187208 | JGI IMG/M metagenome (GOLD analysis project Ga0209181, IMG submission 187208) | Freshwater microbial communities from Lake Fryxell liftoff mats and glacier meltwater in Antarctica - MAT-05 (SPAdes) (version 2) | ecosystem: Environmental > Aquatic > Freshwater > Ice > Liftoff... | reverse complement strand
CGCCCACCTCGCCGGCGACCACCCGCGCAAATCCACGCAGACAATCCACCCACGGCCCTTCCGTCGGCACCTCGCTCTGGGAGCGGCCGAAGGCCTCCAGCTCCGCGAGCCGTTCGCGGGCTTGCGCGACGAGCGGAGCGGCTTCATCCACGTGCGCCCGCGCCGCCCAGGCCTCCTCGAGCCGGGTGGCGGCGTGGCGCTGCAGCACCTCCACGAGATCGGTAAATGAATCCTCCCGGTACTGATGCCCTGCGGGGTAAACGCGCTGCACCGCTTCCACGCCCTCGCGCGAATACTTCAGCTCCGCCGCGAAATCGCCGCGCTTCCTCGCGATCTGCGCCAGCATCGAATCGGCGTGATCTTCATACGGGCTGCGCAGTCCGAAAAACTTCCGCCCCTGCGCGAGCGATTCGAGGATCATCTGCTCGGCCTCATCGAGTTTGCCGTTGTCCAGCAGTTGCATGCCGAAGTTGTCGAGGCACACGGCGATGTTCGGATTTTCCGCGCCGTATTTTTTGCGCAGCGCCTCGAGTTCCCGCCGGTAAACTTGCTCCGCTTCCGCGCCGCGCGCGGTGTTCTTGAGCACACACGCGAGCGTCTTCGGCGCTTCCGCGAGCCGCAGATTGCCGGGGTCGCGGTCCCACATTTGCATCGCGATCCGCGCCGATTCCTCGCCCTCCGCGGAGCGCTCCAGCTTCACCAGCAGCCACGCCAGCAGCGAATGCGCTTCACCCGTCTGGGCGTTTGCCCGGCCGAGCACGCGCTCGAACATCGCGATGGAGTCGCGCACCAGCGGCTCCGCTTCGGCGTATCGGCTCATTTTCTCCAGGGCCGCCGCGTAGTCGTGCAGCGCGCCCGCGAGCCTGGCGTCGTCGCGTCCCGCGGCTTGCTGGCGGCGGAGGTCGAGCGCGCGAAGCAGGTGCTCGGCAGCTCGCTCGTATTCGTCCAGATCCTCGTAGGTGCGCCCGATCGCACTGCGCAACTCGGCCTCCACTTCGGGCCGGTTGGAAAGTTCGCGGCCGATCCGTTCGGAAGTTTTGTCGAGCACCTCGCGCATCATCGTCGCGTCGCGCCCGAGCGATTTCGACACGCCGGCCGAGGCCAGCGTGTCGGAGAGAAACTGCGCGACTTCCCGGCTCTTCTCCGCTTCCACCGTGGCCGTCGCGCGCGCCTTTTTTTCGCGGAGAAAAAGCACCGTGGACGCCACGATCCCCATCACTAGCGACAGCACCACCGCAGTGGCCGCCGCCACCGCCACGCGATTCCGCTGCACGAAGCGCCGCAGCAGATATCCCCGGCTCGGCGGTCGCGCGAGGATCGGCTGTTCGGTGAGGAAGCGGGTGAGATCTTCGGCCAGCGCGTTGGCCGTCGCGTAGCGGCGCTCCGGTTCGCGCGCCAGCGCCTTCATCGCGATCCAGTCCAGATCGCCGCGCAGGCTGCGGAGAAAGGCTGCTGGTTCGAGCCCGCGCGCCGCGGCCCGCTCGCGCAGCACCTCGGGAGGCAGCGTCTTCACCTGCGTGGAGGGTTTGGCCAGCGGCGTTTCCAGGCAGCGTTGGAAACCCGCATGGCGCCACGCGGCGCGCAGCTCATCGGCCGCGATCGGCGTCTGGCCGGTGAGCAATTCGTAGAGCACCACGCCGAGGCTGTAGATGTCCGTGCGCGTATCCGCCGTGCCGCTGCCGGAGAGCTGCTCCGGGCTCATGTAAGCCGGCGTGCCGATGATCCCGCCGAGCTGCGTGCGGATGGATTCCTCCGTGAGCCGCTCCTCGCAGAGCGCCTTGGCGATGCCGAAATCGATCACCTTCGGCACCGCCCGCCCGTCCTGCTCGGCGACGAGAATGTTCGCAGGCTTGAGGTCGCGGTGCACGATCCCTTTCTGATGCGCGTGCTGCACCGCGCGGCTCACGTCCACGATCAGCGAGAGCCGGTCGCGCGTGCTCAGTTGGCGGGCTTCGCAGAACTTTGTGATCGGCGAACCGCTGACCAGTTCCATGACAAAATACGGCCGCCCCGCCGGCGTCGCGCCACCATCGATCACCCGCGCGATGCCCGGATGCTCCATCATCGCCAGCGCCTGCCGCTCCTGGGCAAACCGCGCGAGAATCTCCGCCGAATCCATTCCGGGCTTGAGCACTTTCACCGCCACCGTGCGCCGCACCGGCCGCTCCTGCGCCGCCCGCCACACCGTGCCAAAGCCACCTTCGCCGAGACATTCCTGCAGCGTGTAGGGCCCGATCACATCGCCCGGCTGCTCCGCGATCGGGCGGATCGTCGCCACGGTTTCCGCACCGCCGTCATGCGCCACGATCAGCTCGCGCACGAAGTGATGCAGCGAGTCGGCGTCGTCCGCAACCGTGGTCTGCGACGTGTTCATGGAGCGGGCGAATCGTCCCCGTTTACCCGGCGGGCGGCAACCACGGAAACGGGGCCAGGTGAGCTTGCTCCGGGGGCGATGAGCGACAACCTGCCGTCGTGATGAACGCTGATCGTGTTTAATTCGCCACGGCCGCCGAGCAGCGATTGCACCAACACTCCCGTGCTTTGATCCCAAAGCCGGAGGCTCTGCCGACCGTCGGAGAGCGAAACTGCGGTGACGCTCTCGGGTAGGGTGGGCGTCCCGCCCGCCGGTTTGGGCATCCTGCCCAAACGAACTTCCCGAGTTCCGGCCTTCGGTGCAGGGCGACGACGCGATGGCCATCGTGGAAAAGGTCGCGCGCGGGGAAATCACGGTGACGATCGGGATGGCGGAGCTGGAACCAAAGGCGCCGACATTCGCGTTCACCGTGGCCAGCGTGCCGGCGGCGGTCACGTTGCCGCTGCCAGTGAAGGCGGGCGAGGCGTAGGTGAGGTCGCCGGTGATGGCGAGGGTGCGGCCCGTCGCGAGGGCCGTGGCGCTGCCGGCATTACCCGTGATGGTCGTCTGATCGCCCGTATTCACCCCGCTACTCGTGCCGCTGAAGGTGCCGCTCTGGGTAGCGAGGGTGCCGAGGCCGAGGTCGGTGCGCGCGGTGGCCACGTTGGCGAGGGCGGAGAGATTCCCGCCGAGGCCGGTAATGTCCGACGCAGCGAGGGTGACGACGCCCGTTTTGCCGGCGACTGAGGTCACCGGCGCGGTGCCCGGGGCTGCCCAGGAGAGCGCGCCGCTGCCATCGGTCGAGAGCACGTTGCCAGCGGCGCCAGCGGCGGCCGGGAGGGTCCAGATGCGGCTCGTGGCGATGGCGTCGGGGGCTTTGAAGCCGACGAAGTTCACGCCGGTCAGCGCGTCGAGCCGGAGCTCGCCGGTCTGGCCCGCGGCGACGCCGAAGGGCTTGGCCTCGGCACGGCGGGATAGCCCGAACCGGGACCTTCCTTCGCGCCGACGAGCGCGCTCGCGATCCCATCGCTGGCGATGGAAAAGCCAAACTCCGACGCTCCGGGAGCGAGCCACGCTTTCACCTGCTGGGTGACATCCACGGTCACGAATTCCTTCGACGAGGCCTTCGTCACGGGGATGGTGGCAAAGGGCGCGCCGGCTCGGGTGGGCAGGGGGATTCTGGCAGGGGTGAACAGCTCGGTGAACGTCGAGGTATTGACGAAGAGATTCAGGGTTCCGCCGACGGTGACTCTGGGGAGATAGATCGTCAGTCGCGCGGCGATGACATCGGCGGGAGCGGCTCCGGACGCCTGCGCGTCGAATTTGAGGCAGGTGATGCTTTTCCCACTCACCGCCAGCGTGGTGGCGGCACCGGCTGCCTTGGGAATCGTATTGGTGAGCGGCGAGCCGGCGGTGTCTTCCAGGACGGGAATGACTTCCGAGAGAGAGGTCGCGCAGGGGAGGACCGCCAGCGCGATGCCGACGGCGAAGATGGAACGAAGTGGTTTCATGGGGGGAGTGCTGCGGTATTGGTTTCGGTTTGTTTTTCCGGGGGCGGCGGACTCGCCGTCAGACCGGTCTACCCTTTTGTTTCGAACGGCGCCGTTTTCGTTTCACCCCGGTGACGCAGATTTTTGCATTTTCTTGTCCGGCTCGTCGGCGCGGACTATCCCAGCCGGGTGTCTGATTCCCCCAGCAGGTTTTCCGCCTGCGCCAGCGCTTCGCCGCCTTGCTCGAGGAGGAAGTAGCCCAGACCGTGGAAACACCGGAAGAGGCCGCCGCCGAGAGGCTCTGGCTCAGGCGACGCTGGCGGAGAAGTAGCGGGGGCGCTCACCGCGGCGGCGTGAGCAGTGCTTCGACCGCGCGCACCCGCCCCAAGGCACCGACCGTCCAGATCAGCGGATACAGCCGCTCGTAGTACCAGAGCTTGGCAAAATAAAAGCCGATCGGTGCCGGCTCGCGCCACGCGCCGGACGCGACCCGCGCGGCGAGCCAGGCCGCGCCGCGGTCGGTGGCCGCCACGTGCCGCGTCCCGGCGAGTGCTTCGACGGCGAGCGCGGTTTCCTCGGTGGTGGAGGCAATTCCGAAGGTGCCGCCCCAGCCGCCGTCGTGATTTTGCGCCTCCGCGAGCCAGTCGGTCCCTCGGTCGAAAAGCTCGCCCGTCGCGAATCCGCGCTCCCGCAATTCCCGCAGGGCGACGACGACATGCGCGGTGCCGTAGAGCGGGTTTTCGTCGTCGAGCGCGTGCTCGTTCCCAAACCACAACGGCAGCCACGAGCCGTCCGCGCGCTGGCGCTTCGTGAGAAAACGAATGCCGCGAGCGATGCCGCGCAAGGTGTGGCGTTTGAGCGTGTCGTCGAGCTGGGGCAGCCACGCGCTCCAGGCGCGGAGGGTGTGCGCGGTGAGATCGGGCGAGCTGCGATCAAAAGGCAGCGCGCCCCAGCCGCGGCAAAACGTGGGGATGCCGCCGTCGCGGTTTTGCAGATCGAGCAGCCAGCGGATACCAGCCAGCCCGGCGGCGCGCGTCTCGGATTCCACCGGGCCGAGCGCGAGCAGGGCGAGGAGCGCGCCGGGGGTGTCGTCGGCATCGGGCACGCCGCCGGGGAGATCGGTCCAGGCCCAGCCGCCGGGTGCGGCGTGGGTGTAAGGATGTTCGACGCGGTACTGCTGGCCGAGCAGCCATTCGCGGAGCGTGAGCCGCTGCTCGGGCGAAAGCGCGCCGGGCTGATGCGCGAGCGCCTTGATCGCGAGCGTGGTCGCCCAGGTCGCGAGATTCGTGTCGATCGCCCAGCTTCCATCCGGTCGCACCGAGTTGCGGAGAAAGGTGGCGCCGCGCCGGGTGACGCGGTGCTCGATCACGCCCATCGCGGCGAGGCTCATCGTGACGAAGCTGGTCAGCGGCGTGGCTTCGAGAAAACCGCCGTTTTCCGGCTGGATGGATTCGAGCACGCGCAGGGTTTTTGCCCGCGTGAGCCAGCGGAGGAAGCCGGTCAGCGGATTTCGCGTCGGCCGATGATGCTGGATCGTCTGCCCGATGGCGATCAACGCCGGCAGCGCGTAGCTGACCACGGGAAGCTGCAGCGCGCCGAAAAACCGATGCGGCAGCGCCGCCAGCTCGAAGGGCAGCGCGATGACGTGCTCCCACCCGATGCGCCCGCTCAGCGCCAGCGTCATGAGGATGGGCACGGAGAAGGTGCGATCCTTGCCGTAGCGGTCGGCGATCGCGACGGGCAGCGTCTTCACCCCGCGCGCCGCATCGAGCCACGCCGCGGCTCGCGCGACCCCTTCCGCGAAATCCGCATCCGCCCCGCTCGCGCCGAACGCCGCCCAGCAGAGCGCCGTCGTGCTGATGTTGCTCCGGCTCTTCACCGTGTCGCCCCAGCCGCCATCCGCGTTTTGATTTTCCGCCAGCCAGCGCAGCCCGCCTGCGATCAGCGCCGCGTGCTTCGCGGCGTCCACCTTGCCGAGCGCGATCACCGCCGTCGCCGTGCTCAGCGCACTGCTGGAAAGCACACCCTCCCAATGCCCCGCCGCATTCATCTCCGCAAGCAGCGCTGCCGTCGCTGTGGCCGTCGCTGTGGCCGTCGCCGCGGCGAGTCCGCGGGTCGCTGCCTTCACGCCAGCTTGTCCTGCTCCCGCTTCCGCGCCGGCATCAGCGCGCAGGCGTCTTTGCAGCCGAAGGCGCGGCTGAGCAGGAGCCGATTCGCACTGATCCAGCGGTAAACAATTTCCGCCACCCAGATCACGCCCGGCAGCCAGAGAAAGACCGCCAGCGGCACCAGCAGCGGCAGCCGCATTCCGAGAAACCGAATCGCCCGCGCCCCGCGATGAACGCGCCCCGCCGGCGTCACGCAATGGATCGCCTCCTGCAATTCCTCCCGCCCGAGCTGCGGCGCGATCTGCTGCGCGCGCGGATCGGAGAGCGGCACCAGCGCCAGCGCGTGCCGCCAGTCCAGCCACGTCAGCACCTTCATCTGGAAAGTGCAGAGCGGACACTCGTCGTCGTAGAGCACGGTGTGCTGGGACATGGCCTCACTATCCGGGGACCCGCAGGGGAACGCCACCGGGAATTAAGCCCCGCGAACCCGTGAGATCGCTCATTCGTGCGGAATCAAGGCCACCGCGGCCCGCATCCACGATTCGCCTGCCCAGGGCCTGACGGCCTGCGCGGGCGATCCTCAAGCCGTGCAAGCCTTCCGCGCCAAAGTCGCCGCCGAAGCCCGGCCACCGGCCGATCTTCCCGTGGCGCCGACGCTGCGTCGGAGTGCTCCGGTGGATGCCCCTGCGGCTGCTCGTCCCGGCGCCAGCGCCGAAGCCGCGCCCCCACCCGCTGCCCCCACGCCAGCCGACACCGCGACTCGCAAAGGCAAAGATCGCCCCCCGGGCGAAGCACCGATGAAACCCGCCGCCGAAACCGGTGTCGCTACCGATCCGGCCCCGACTCCCGCCACCCCAGCCCCCAAGGCCCGCGGCAAAGCCCCGCGCCCCGACGCCGCACCAGCCAAACCACCCGGCGCGGAGCGTCCCGACGCCCCCACGGCCGATCGTATGCCCCCACGGCCCGAGGCGCGCGATGGCGATCAGCCGACGACGGCTCCCGGTAATCCACCCCAGCCCGGCAAAAGCAAAAAGCGCGTTCAGCCCGGCGCCCCCGTCCTGCCCGTGCCCTCCCGCGAAACGGAGCGCCCACCCGGTGCCGATCGCCCCCCCGGTGCCGATCGCCCCGAACCTGGCCAGCGCCCGGAAATGCCCAAACGGCCTCAAGCTGCCGAGCGCCCTGATCGTCCCGAGCGCCCTGATCGCCCTGATCGCCCTGATCGCCCAGACGCTCCCGCAGCGGGAGCCCCTGGCGAACGCAAAGGCCCGCCGGCGACCGAAAATCGCGGCCCGGCACGCAAACGCCCGGAGGCTCCCGAACGTTCGCCGGAAAATCGCCCACCGGCCGCTGAAGGCCGCCCTCAGGCTCCCGAAGCCCGTCCCCAAGCGCAGCCCCCGAAAGCCGGAAAACCTGGCAAAGCCCCGAAGCCCGGCGTTCCCGAGGACGACGAAAAGAAAGACAAGAAGGGCGAGTAACTTCTCCAACGCGGCTGACTCCAGAGCCCGTTGAGTGACTCGAGGCGCGCGGCCCCCCGGCTGCGCGCCTTTTGTTTTCCCCCGGTCTCCGCGCAGCAGCATCCGTAACCCCAGCGGTACGCATTTTCACCCCAAGCTCGCGCGGTCTCGCGGCATCACGTCACAATACCGCGCGCGGTCGCCACGGCGCGCTTCCCCCAACCTCACCTCCATCCTGCCATGTGCCGTTTCATCATTTTCCTCGCATTCGTCTGCACCACTCTCGCGGCGCGGGGGGCGGAGGAGCTGCGGCTGGCGACCTTCGATGTGGACGCCACGCCGCCGCTCGGCTCGGCGATGGCTTACGATCCGGTGAAGCGCGTGGATGAACTAACGCTGCGCTGCCGCGGCATCGTGCTGCTCGGAGCCGGGCAGCCGATCGTGCTCTGCGCGGTCGATTGGATCGGGATCGCGAATGCGGGGCACGACGCTTTTCGCGCCGCGCTGGCCAAGGCTGCGGGCACCGTACCGGCGCGCGTGGCGGTGCATGCGCTGCATCAGCACGATGCGCCGGGATGCGATTTCACTGCGGAGGAGATCATCCGCGAGCTGGGCGTGGAGGGTTACACGCGGTTCAACGGGGACTTCCACCGCGTGGTGATCGCGCGCGCGGCGGAGGCGATCCGCACGGCGCTGCCACTGGCGCAGCCGATCACGCAGATCGGCTTCGGCGAGGCGGCGGTGAAGGACGTGGCGTCGAATCGGCGGGTCGAGCGCACGGCCGAGGGGCGCGTGGGCCGGATGCGCGGGAGCAGTTGCAAAATCGCCGAGCTGCGCGCCCTGCCCGAGGGCTTGATCGATCCCACGGTCTCGGTGCTCAGCTTTTGGAACGGCGAAAAACCGGTCGCCGTGCTCAGCGCGTATGCCTGCCATCCGCAGAGTTATTACCGGCTCGGCATCCCGAGCCCGGACTTCCCGGGGATCGCGCGCTTCATTCGCGGGCAGGATGTGAATGCGGCGCTGCACGTGCATTTCAGTGGTGCCGGGGGCAACATCGCCGCCGGCAAGTACAACGACGGCGAGCAGGAGAATCGCGTGATCCTCGCCACGCGGCTCGCCGCGGGGATGCGTGAGGCTTTCGAGAAAACACAGAAGCGTCCGATCACCGCCGCCGACCTCGGCTGGAGCAGCGTTCCCGTGAGCCTGCCGATCGCGCCGCACCTCGACGAAGCCGACCTCATTGCGCAACTCGAGATCACCGCACCGAAAGGCTACATCTCGCTGGCCGACCAACTCGCGTGGCTGCGCTGGAGCCGCGCGGGCAACAAAATCGATGTGACCTGCCTGCGCCTCGGTGACGTGCGGATGCTGCACCTGCCGGGTGAGCTCTTTGTAGAATACCAGCTCGCGGCCAAGGCGATGCGGCCCGATCTGCACGTGATGATGGCCGCCTACGGACAATACGGACCCGGCTACATCGCCACCGCCGCCGCTTACCCCGAAGGCGGCTACGAGGTGGGGCCCACGTCTTCCAATGTCGCCCCCGGCGCCGAAGCGATCCTCCTGGACGCGATGAAGCGGCTGCTGGAGGTGAAGTAGGCGACTCGTCCTCGCTAAAGGCTGAGATGGCCGAGGGCGAGCAGGCCGTAGAAGGTGTATTCGGCGTCGAGGTGATCGTCGGCCCAATGGCCGTGGAAGCCGCCCTCGGCGCTCCAGAGGGTGTCGATGAAATCGAGGCACTTTTCGCGCGCGGCGGCGGGGAGTTCGCGCTCCAGGCAGGCCAGCGCGTGGAGCGTGGTGGCGGTGGAGAGCAGGTCGGGGAGCGGCGCTTTCGGCATGGCGAGGAAGCCGCCCTCGGGATGGAACTGCGCGAGGAGCCAGTCGCCGACGATGGGGTTGATCGGCACGCCGAGCTGGTGGAGCAGGGTGACGGCGGCGGCGGTGGCGTTCGTGGAGCCGGCGCGCAGGCCGCGGGCGTTGGCCCACGCGCCGTCGGGGGTTTCGAGGAATTTGAGGCACTGCACCATGCGCAGCGGCTCGGGCAGTTCGCGGCCGAGATCCTGATACGCGCCGAGGGCGACGAAGCAGCCGTAGGCATTGCCAAAGTCGGCGCCTTCATCCGCGTCGTAGCCGCCGTCGCGCGAACGATGAGTCTCGATCCGGGCGAGCAGCGAGTCCGCGAGGCCGGGCGGCATTTTCCCCAGACCGAGGGCGGCCCAGCAGCGGGCGAGCGCGCCGAGGTGGATGAAGTCGAGACCCGCGCCGTCGCCGTGGCTGCGCAGCCAGTCTTCCAGCGGCCCGGCGGGTGGCGGGAGCTGGAGCGCTTCGCAGCCAGCGAGGGCGAAGATGGTGTAATAAAGATCGGGCCGACCCGCGCGATCGACGCCGCCACCGGCCGCGGCGAACTGCCGCGTGAAAAAACCGCGCACGAGTTCGGTGGCATCCCCGAGCGCCTTGGGCGCGACGCGGGCGACCTGGAGCATTTCGAGACGCAGGCTCATGGCAAAAAAGCGGGGACGGAAACGCGGAACATGGCGGGCGCCGATGCTGTGGCGCACGGGCGCGGGTGTCGAAACGGAATCCGCGCGGTAGGGAAGCCGCGCCGCGGGTTCCCCGATCGCGCAGCCGCCAGCGAGGGAACCCGCGGCGCGGCTTCCCTACCACGGCTTCCCTACCGCGGCTTCCCTACCGCGGCTTCCCTCCCACGGCTTCCTACCACGAATTTCCTCCGACGGGGCCACGCCCATTGCACGCTGTTCATTCCGGGCCGAGTCCGCCAGTCTTTCGACCCCATGAAAATCGTCCTCTCCAGCCTGTTCAGCGTCGTCTTCACCTTCACCGCGCTCGCGCAGGGCAAGGTCGACTTTCAACTCTCCGACACGGTGAAGACCGTGCTCGAACGGCAGGTCGGCCAGAAGGTGGAGCTGCGGCTCGATGGCGGGGAAAAGATCGCGGGCAAGGTGGAGAAGGTGGGCGAGAAGACGGTGCATCTTTCGGCGGTGGCGGGGCAGGAGTTCTTCGACGCCGTGGTGGTGCTCGAAGAGGTGACCGCGGTGCTGGTGCGGACGAAGTAGGCGGCGCCCCATTTTTCCCACGGATGAAGACGGTGCTTTGCTTCGGCGACTCGAATACCTGGGGCTACGATCCGGAGGCGTCGTCGGCGGTGACCTTCGCGGTGCGGCACTCGCCGAGGGTGCGCTGGACGGGCGTGCTCGCGGCGGAACTCGGCGCCGGGTGGCGTGTGATCGAGGAGGGGCAAAATGGGCGCACCACAGTCCACGAAGATCCCTTCAACCCGGCGCGCTGCGGCAAGGCCGTGCTGCCCGCGCTGCTGGAGAGTCACACGCCGCTGGATGCGGTGGTGATGATGCTGGGGACGAACGATCTGAAGTTCGTCTTCGCCGCGCCGGCCGGCGAGATCGCGGCCGGCGCCACGGTGCTCGCGCGGATGATCCTGCAAAGCGCCGCGGGCCACGACGCGCGTCCGCCCAAGCTGCTGCTGGTCGCGCCGCCCGCCGTCGGCAATCTCGCGCATTTGCCCGAGCAGGATGAAAAATTCGCCGCCGCGGAAACGAAGGCGCGCCGCTTCCCGGAACTCTACCAGCGCGCCGCCGCCCAGCTCGGCTGCGCCTTCCTCAGCGCACAGGATTTTACCTCACCGAGCGCGGTGGATGGGCTGCATCTCGATGCCGACAGCCATCACATGCTGGGCGTGGCGATCGCCGCGGCGGTGCGCGTGCTCTGATCGCCAGAGCACGCGGTTGTTATTGTGATGACGCGGCGGCGCGCCCTACTGTCGCCGCCCATGTCGCTCCGTTTCGTGAGTCTTCTCGGGCTCATCTCGTTCATCGCGCTCGCATGGGCCTTCTCCAATAATCGCCGGCTCTTTCCGTGGCGCACGGTGGTTTTCGGCGTGCTGCTGCAGTTTGTTTTCGCGGTCTTCATTCTCTACACGCCGATCGGACGCGGGCTGTTCAAAGGCGCTCAGGATGTCGTGAGCCAGCTCAATCTCTTCGCCGGTGCAGGCGCGAGCATGGTCTTCGGCGCGCTGGCCGATCGCGCCGCGATGGAGGCGGCGTTTGGGGTCGGTCGCGGTGTGGTTTTCGCCATCCTCGTCACAGCCACGATCATCCTCATCTCGGCACTCTCCACGCTGCTCTACCACTGGGGCGTGCTCCAGCGTGTGGTGGCGGTGGTGGCGTGGGTGATGCAGCGGATGATGAAGACGAGCGGGAGCGAGACGCTCGCCGCGGCGAGCAATATTTTCCTCGGTCAAACGGAAGCCGCGTTGCTCATTAAACCCTACATCCTCAAAATGACGCGCAGTGAGATCATGGCACTGATGACTACCGGCATGGCGACGATCGCGACGGGCGTCATGGTCGTCTATTCCGGCCTCGATGGCATGAACGCCGGGCACATCCTCACGGCCTCGGTGATGAGCGCGCCGGCCGGGCTGCTGATTGCAAAAATCATGTATCCCGAAACCGAGCCCAGCGAGACCGGCGAACGGCATCACTTTGGCGTGGAAAAGCGGTCGGTGAATTCCATCGACGCGCTCTGCCAGGGCGCGAGCGAAGGCGCGGCGCTGGCGATCAATGTGCTCGCCATGCTCATCGCTTTCGTCGCCGTGGTGGCGCTGGCCAATGCCCTCCTTGCCTGGCCGCAGCGCGCGATGCAGTTCGCGGACCCGGTCACCTTTCAGCAGCTCCTCGGCTGGATCAATGCACCCTTCGCGTGGCTGCTCGGGATTCCCGGGAAGGATTGCGGCGTGATCGGCCAGATCCTCGGCGAACGCATCGTGCTCAATGAATTCGTGGGCTACCTCACGCTCTCGGAGCAGGTCAAAGCCGGCACGCTCGATCCGCGGAGCGTCACGCTCGCGAGCTACGCGCTCTGCGGCTTCGCCAATTTCTCCAGCGTGGCCATCCAGATCGGTGGCATCGGTGCGCTCGCACCGGAACGTCGCGGCGATCTCGCGCGGCTCGGGCTCCGCTCGATGGTCGGCGGCCTGCTCGCCTGTTATCTCACGGCGACGGTGATCGGCATCCTGACTTAGCGCGTCGCAGGGATGGATTCGTGGCTCACGGTTTTCGCTCGTTGGGCGATCGATTTTCTCGAACCGCTCGCGCTGCTCTGGCTCGGGCTGCTCGCGCTCACGCTCGCGCTGTGGCGGAAAAAACAGCCGCGATTTGCCGTCGCCGCCGGGGTGGCGTTTGTCTTTGTCACGATCCTGGGCGGGAGCCCGTTGCCGGTGTGGCTCGTGCGCAGTCTCGAGCGAACTTACCCCGCGGTGCGCCCGGAGCAGCAGCCCGTGGCGGATGTCATCGTGCTGCTCGGCGGCGGCGTCTCACCCGCGGCGCACGAGGTCGGGAATATCCACCTCACCATCGCCGGCGACCGCGTGCCGATGGCGCTGGAACTCGCGCGGCTCGCCAAGGCGCCGGTGCTCTGCGTCAGCGGCGGTCATCCGCTGCCGAAGCGTCCGCAGTGGGTCGAAGCCGATCTCGTCGCCAAGGCCATCACCGACCGCGGCCTCACCACGGCGGAAGTGATCAGCCTCGGCGGTTGCGACGATACTCATGATGAAGCCGTGCGCCTTCGCCGGCTGGCGACGCCGCGCGGTTGGAAGCGCGTGCTGCTCGTCACCTCCGCCGCGCACATGCGCCGCGCGGCGGCGACCTTTCGCGCGGAAGGTTTCGAAGTTATCCCCGCGCCCTGCAATTTTCTCGGCTCGCTCACGACACCGACGATGAGCCTGCCGTCGCCGTATGGCTTCACGCTCTACTCCGTGTGGCTGCACGAGCAGATCGGCTGGCTCGAATACCGCCGCCGCGGCTGGCTGCGCGAGTGAGGCGCTCCCTGGTCGCAGCTACTTCGCCGCGAGCTCCTCGATGACGATGTCCTTGTAGCTCGCGACCGCCTTCCCCCCGCCGTGAATCTGCACGGCGATGAAGCCGGTCTGTTCGATCGCGGCGTCTGGCTCGGTGTAGTCCACGGTCTGCACGCCATTGATCCAGAGCTGAATGCGCGGCCCTTCGGCGCGGATGCGATAGTCGTTCCACTCGTTGAGTTTCAGCACCTTGGCGACGGCTTCCTTGTCGGCGGCGGCGAGGATTTTTTTGCGCCGCGATTCGTCGTAGAGCGAGCCGTAGTAGCTTTCACCAAGGTCGGCCTGGTAGCCGATCATCTCGAAATGATCCGCGATCCGCTGGCTGCGGATTTGCACGCCTGCATTGATCTGCCCGTCGGTGCCGGTCAGCTTGAATTTCAGCCGCAGCTCGAAGTCGCCGTATTGCTTCGTGGTCGCGAGGAATTCGTTGTGCGGCACCTTTACCTCCAGCGAACCGCCGACCAGCGCGCCGTCTTCGATGCGCCACGTTTTGGCGGTGTCGCCTTCCCAGCCGGTGAAAGTCTTGCCGTCAAAAATCGGCACGGGGCCGGCGAGGGCGGTGGAGGCCAGTGAGAGGAGGGCGAAGAGGGACGTTTTCATTGGGGAGCAGGAGTCTCGAGCAATAGGTGGAAATCGCGGCGCTGTCGAAACCGCGTTTTCGCCGGTAGCGCAGCCGCGCCGCGGGTGCCCACACCTCCCGTTTTTGGAAACGCGTGGCGTGGGCACCCGCGGCGCGGCTGCCCTACCACGGGGTGGGCACCCGCGGCGCGGCCGCCCTACCACGGCGCGGGCATCCGCGGCGCGGCTGCCCTACCACGGCGGGGGCATCCGCGGCGCGGCTGCCCTACCACGGCGTGGGCACCCGCGGCGCGGCTGCCCTACCACGGGGTGGGCACCCGCGGCGCGGCTGCCCTACCACGGGGGCGTGCGGGGCGCGTGCTGTTTAGCTCACCTGCGCGAGGATGAGCTGACGCTGCGCGGCGAGGAGTTCGCGGTAGGGGCGGTGCGCGGGCTGGTCGAGCTGCGGGTCGCGCTCGAAAAGGAGAAAGGCGGCGTTGCGCGCGAGCTGCATGAGGTCGCGGTCGGCGAAGACGTCGCCAATCTTGAGCGGCGGCAGGCCGCTCTGCGCGGTGCCGAGGATGTCGCCCGGGCCGCGCATCCGCAGGTCGGCTTCGGCGATCTCGAAGCCGTCGCCGGTGCGCTCCAGCGTCGCGAGTTTTTCGTCCGCATCTTCCTGCGCGTCGGCTTTGATTTTCGCCGACCGCAGGAGGATGCAGTAGCTCTTGTGCTCGCCGCGTCCGATGCGGCCGCGGAGCTGGTGAAGCTGTGCGAGGCCGAAACGCTCGGCGTTTTCGATCAGCATGATGTTCGCATTCGGCACATCGATGCCCACCTCGATCACGGTGGTGGCGATGAGCGCCTTGGTCTCGCCGCGGCGGAAGCGCTCCATGATCGCCTCCTTTTCCTCCGCCGGAATGCGGCCGTGGAGCAGCTCGCATTTCATCGGCGCGAGCAGCTCCTGCCATTTGCCGATCTCGGCCGCCGCCGCCTTGCTCTCCAGCTTTTCCGACTCGTCGATCAGCGGATAGACGACATACGCCTGCCGCCCGGCTTCGAGGTGTTCGCGGATGAATTTGGCCGCGTCGTTCAGCTTCGACGCCTCGCGCACGGCGGTGACGATCTTCCCGCGATTGCGCGGCAGTTCATCGAGCGTGGAGACATCGAGATCGCCGTAGACCGTCATGGTCAACGTGCGCGGGATCGGGGTGGCGGTCATGACGAGCACATCCGGCGCATCGCCCTGCGCCCGCAGCCGCGCGCGCTGGAGCACGCCGAATTTGTGCTGCTCGTCGATCACCGCGAGGCCAAGGCGGGTGAAGCCCGCGCCTTCGTAAAGCAGCGCGTGGGTGCCGACGAGGAGGTGGGGCTCGGAGTCTGAAATCGGGGAGCACAGGCGTCCCGCCTGTGGCGTCTGGCGTCCCGCCAGACGCACCGAACGTGCCTCAGCCTCAACCCCGAGTTCAGCCCCACCGCCACGCACCGAGCCATCCCACATCCACCGATACTCCTTCCCCGCAGGCAGGATTTCCTCCGCCCAAGGATTCCGCAGGATGTATTCGTATTTTTCCTGTAAATCCGCCTCGGAACGGATCAGCCGATCAAACCATTCCGCTTCCCAGACGGCACCCTCCCGTTGCGTCAGTTTGTTGATTGCGTGGGCGGTGAATGATTTCACCGAACCGAGAATTTCGGTCAGAGAAAAAAACAGGGCGGATCCATCCGGAGCGTTTTCTTTGACGCGGGGCTCGAAGAGCGCGTGGACGTGATCGGGCATCACGCACGCGGCGTAGAGGGTGTAGCGGCGTTCGTGAAAATGCAGCAGGGCGTCGAGGACGAGGTCGCGTGCCTCGGGTCGAAGCTCGAAGTGCTGGCGGGTGGAAAAGGTCACCATGTATTTCGCCCACGGGCGCTCGAAGTGCGGAAGGTTTCGGCGGCTGTAGCGGGTGGCCGCTGCGGAATGGGGCGCGGCTTCAACGCCCGGGGCACCCGGCGAGACGCCGGCTGCGACAGGCGGGACGCCTGTGGTCCCCGGCGTAAAGAGCGGGAGCGCGCCGGCTTCCTCACGGCGGTCGCCGGTGCGGAGGGCGACGCGGAGGCCCAGCGGTTCGCAGAGGCGGTGCAGATTCAGGTAATGCTGCTCGGCAAGAATCTGCGTGGGGGCCATCAGCGCGGCCTGGAAACCGGCTTCCACAGCGAGGAGCATGGCGCTGAGGGCGACGAGCGTTTTGCCGCTGCCGACATCGCCGTGGAGCAGGCGGTTCATCGGGTGCGTCGAGGCGAGGTCGGCGCGGATCTCGGCGATGGCGCGCTGCTGGGCGCCGGTGAGTGGAAAAGGCAGCGCGGCGTGGAGGCGGCGCATCAGCTCGTCGCTGCCGGCATGGATTGCGCCGGGCTGCGCGGCTTGTTCGGCGCGTTTGGCGGCGATGCTGAGCTGCATGCCGAAGAACTCTTCGAGCACGAGGTGGCGGCGGGCTTTGGCGAGCGTATCCGTGTTGTCGGGAAAATGAATCTGCCGCAACGCCCACGCGCGCGGGGTGGCGTCGAGCGAAGCGGGCAGGCGCGGCGCGGCGGCGGATTCGCCGAGATGTTCGAGCACGTCCCAGACGATGCGGCGGAGCAGCCGCGGGGAGAGCCCTTCGGTGGCGCGGTGGATGGGGACGATGCGGCGGAGATGGATGGAAACGTCGGCGTCCTCTTCCACCACCTCGAACTCCGGATGCGCGATGACCACCGTGCCCGCGCTCCGTTTCGGCCGGCCGTAGACGACGAGCCGCTGCCCGTTGACGATCATCTTTTCCACCCAGTGCGCATTGAACCAACGGCAGAGCAGCGGCTGACTGAGGGCGTGCGATTTTTCCTCTTCGAGGATCACGTCGAACATTTTTTGCCCGCTGCGGATGCGGCGCAGATTGATCTTTTTCACCACGCCGCAGACGCACACGGGATCGGTCGTGTCGCCGGTGGGGAAGTGGTCGAACTGCGAGCGATCCTCGTAGCGCTTGGGGTAATGGGTGAGCAGGTCCTCGGCGGTCGTCACGCCCACGCGCTCGAGCTGGCGGACGCGCGGAGGCGCGAGCCATTCGAGGGTGGCGAGCGGCGTGGTAAGGTCCATGCGGCGCGTAGCTAATCGGCTCCGCGCGCCGCTGTCGAACGCGCGGATGGCTTGCGGGTTTTCCCCGGTCGCACTCGGTAATCATCCCGAGTTCGCGGGGCAGCGATCCTGCTAGAGAGGGGAGATGCCTGATGCGGCTGCGGCGGTTGACCCCCATCGATCGCCCACTAGCGTCCGGCCCTTCCAATCCAAGAGCCGCCTCATGACCCTCCGCCTCACCTTCGTTTTTCTCGCCATGATCCTCGGCGCGCCCCCGCTCCACGCGGCCACGCCGTCACTTCTCCGCAAGGAAGAAGCGCGGGTGCTCAAGCCGGAAGAAGCCGCCATGTTCGGCCCGAAAGCAGGAAAATACCGCTACGACAGTCGGATGATCCGCGCGGCGATGATCGCGCAGTCGCGGGCGAAAAGCCGCTCCACGAGCCTCTGCTGGCGGTATGTAAAAACGGCGCTGCTCGCCGCGGGCGCGGTCGATTCGTATCCGAAGACAATTTACGCCAAACAAGCCGCGCAGGAACTCCCGCAGAGCTACGGTTTCAAGCGCATCCGCTGCCGCGACCCGTTTCGCGCGCCGATGGGCTCGGTGCTCGTCTACGGCGGCCCCGACGCAGGCCACGTGGAAATCCGCACCCCGGCGGGCTTCACCAGCGACTTCACCTCTCCGCGGCCTTATCTGAAGCGGCCGCTCGTCGGCATCTTTGTGAAGCCGGGAGTGTGAGCGCGAGGCTGGCGCCCGTGGGTTGAGCGTTGACGGTCAGGAGAGAGCACGCGGAACACGCGGAAGGATCGCGAAAAGGAAGAAAGAAATCTTCCGCGTATTTCCGCGATCCTTCCGCGTGTTCCGCGTTCAAAATCTTCTCCATTGAGCCCGTTGGCTGCGCCTTTGAACGCTCCGGCTCCGCGCGTGTCTACTGCCGACACGTCCGATGCTGCTCCTCTCCTGCTTCCTCATGCTCGCCGCCCTGCTGGTCCGCGTGCCCGCGCAGCCTTTACCTGTCCCCGTTCGCGGACAACGCCCCCCTCGCTGAAATGTCTGCCGCTTCCGCTCTGCCCCCCTCTGCCGTTTTCGGCCTCTGGCCCGCCACGACATCCGCATTCCCATCGCCCGTCGCCCCTGTTACGAAGCCGCGGACGATGCAGGATGAGACCAGCCGGCAGCAAGACGACGCACTGATCGCCCGCACGCAAGCGGGCGACGCCGCTGCTTTCGACGAACTCATCGTCAAATACAGCCCGCGCCTCTACGGCCTCGTCTACAACATGACCTCGAACCACGAGGACACGAACGACCTGCTCCAGGACATCTGGTCGAAAGCCTTTCGCTCGATCAAGGGCTTCCGCGGCAAGTCGTCCTTTTACACCTGGATGCACTCCATCGGGGTGAACATGACGATCAACTTCCTGAAAAAGCGCAGCCGACGGCGCCTCGTGAGCCTCGATGACATCGACTCCGGCGTGCAGAACGACAAGGAATTCATCGAACTCACCGCCAGCACCACGCCGGTGCGCGAGGCCGATCTCGGCGAGCTGCAAAAGCGGCTGAACGAGGCGATGCAAAAGCTGTCTCACGACCATCGCGCGGTGGTCACAATGTTCGACATCCAGGGGATGCCGCACGCCGAGATCGCCAAAATCCTCGGCATCTCCGAGGGCACCGTCCGCTCCCGCCTTTTTTACGCCCATCGTCAGTTGCAAAATTTTCTCAGCGAGTTTCTTTAATCTTCCCGTCCTCATGCTCGATCCCAAAATCTCCGCCCTGCTCCGCCTGAAGCGCGACGAACAGCCGCCACCCGGCTACTTCGACCAGCTCCTCGCCGACGTGCATCGTCGGCAGCGCGCCGAACTCCTGCAGCGCCCGCTGTGGAAGATCGCGCTGGAACGCGCGCAGGTCTTCTTCAGCGCACACAGCATGGGGAATCTCAGCTACGCCGGCGCCATGGCCGCGGTGCTCGTGGTGGGTGTGACCGCGATCGGGCTGATGACGCCGGGGGCCGATCAGCCTGCGGCCCCCAAGGCCAGCTTGATCGCCGAGGCCAAGCCGCAGCCGCCGCTGGCCGCGCCCCTTCCCACCGCAATCGCCACGGTTTCCGCGGGTTCGAACCGCATGCTCGTCCTCGGGCCGCAAGACGGCATCCTACTCGCCCCGCCGCTCGACGCCCGCCGCGTTTCGTCACCGCAGATCGGCGCGCCTCGCTACATCATTGATGCGCGGCCGGTGAGTTATGAGCGCACGTCCAGCTTCTAGGCTCGCCCGCCGTTCCGCGGTCGCAATCGGGGTCGTCGCCGCTTTCGCCGTGGGCCATGTCAGTGCGCAGGAACTCGACGACGGCGCGCAGCTCGCTGGCGCGATCGAGCAACGGATCAAGGCCGTCTTCGAAAAATGCCAGAACGCCATCGTGCGCATCGAAGCCTCGGACGATCACGGCCGTCTCGCCGGTAGCGGCTTTTTCATCGACCCGAATGGCACCCTCTACACCAGCTACAGCGTCGGCGGAGAGACCGATGACATCGTCGTTACCTTCGCCGGCACGCGGCACCCAGCGCGGCGCATGGTCGGCGATCTGCGCAGCGGCATCGCGATCCTGAAGATCGACGCCGAGACGCCCTTCCTCACTTTTGGCAATTCGCGCGACCTCAGCGTAGCCTCTCCGGTGATGACCGTCGGCTTTCCGTTCGATCTCCCGATCACGCCCGCCTTTGGCACCGTCGGCGGACGCGACATCCAGTATCAGGACCGCTACTTCGCGACCACCCACCTCCGAGCCAATGTCCCCGTCCAGCGCGGCCAGGGCGGCGCGCCGCTGCTCAACCTGCGCGGTGAGGTGGTGGGCATCCTGATCAGCATGATCGATCAGGGTAGCGCGTCTTTCGTCCTCCCCATCGAGGCCGCGGAAAAAATCCGGCGCGATTTCCTCCGCTTCCACGAAGTGCGCCGCGGCTGGATCGGCTTCGAGCTCGAACCGCTCGCCGAAGCGCGCGCTGGCTCGTCCCTCAGGGTTAAGGAGGTATTCCCCGACTCCCCGGCACAAAAAGCCGGCGTGGAGCGCGGCGACATCCTTTTGCAGATCGGCGACCGCCCCATCGTCAGCACTGGCGACGTCGTGGATGCGTCCTTTTTCCTCACCGCGGATGACGCCACCGCCGTCCGCGTCATGCGCGCGGATCAGGAAATCACCCTCGAGCTGCAGCCTGGCGATCCCCCCGGTGGCCTGCAACGCATCGCGCCCGCCTTCATCTCCGGCCCGGACCTGCCCGCGCCGCGTCTCGAAGGCGCCAAATAAGCCGCCCGCTCGGCGGAAACCGCGCATTGCCAAGCGCGGCGCGTTTGCTAACTTCCCGGCCCGATGCGTCACCTGCTGACCAGGCGACTTACCTCGCTCCGCGACTCTGCCGCGCGCGCCTCCGCGCGCCGGCTCGCGGAGCTTTTTTCGCTCAATTAGTCGGCTGGCCTTCGCCCGCCGCGCATCGGCGTCGCTCTGGGTTGGAAGTGGCGGCCGGTCCTGTGAAAATCTCACTCTCCCGCCCGCCTTCCCTTCATTTCCCAATGTCTCCTCTCAGCAAGTATCGCCCTTTCCCGCGGATCGACCTGCCCGATCGCCAATGGCCGAACCGCATCCTCACCCAAGCGCCAATCTGGTGCAGCGTGGATCTCCGCGATGGCAATCAAGCCCTCGCTGTGCCGATGAACGTTTCGCAAAAACTCGAGCTCTTCGACGCGCTGGTGAAGTGCGGGTTCAAGGAAATCGAAGTCGGTTTTCCGTCCGCATCGAACACCGAG
>Ga0209181_10004485_pt1 | contig 20766 bp, 16 predicted proteins | sample MAT05_FD_187208 | JGI IMG/M metagenome (GOLD analysis project Ga0209181, IMG submission 187208) | Freshwater microbial communities from Lake Fryxell liftoff mats and glacier meltwater in Antarctica - MAT-05 (SPAdes) (version 2) | ecosystem: Environmental > Aquatic > Freshwater > Ice > Liftoff... | reverse complement strand
GGTTGAAAACGGGGCAGGTAGTCACGCTGGAACCAACCGACAGGAATGTTTCTGGCGGTGTACTCGGACAGGCGCATCAGCGTCACCGAAGCGGGATTGATGCCATCGATGATGACCAGCTCGGTCGGCCGCTCGGTACCCATCTCGGCTGCGAAACGACGGTAAAAGACAGTCTTCAGAAGCCGGCCGGAGTCCGCGAAGAAGCGGCCCTTGAGCGGCCAGTTGTTGTCTGCGCCGACCCACAACTCGATGCGGCCGTAGGTGGCGTCGTCCACCGCGGCCGTGAGTTCGAGCTTGTAGGTGCGACGTGTCTTGCGGTCGCCATCCTGAATTTCTTCCTCCGCCAGCAAGCTGGCCTTGTAGTCACGTGCCAGGTTGACGGTCACCACGTCGCCGTTCGAGGCCTGTCCGAGCAGCCGCTGTTGCGGCGACAGCCGCACACTGGCCTTGGTGCTCGGGTCGTAGAACCACAGGTCCTGGCCGTTCTTCAACATCAGCTTGCCGGCGTCCCGCGCCGGCGACGTGAAGCGGACCAGGGTGGCGAACTGCGCGTCCTGCGTCAGCGTCCTTGTGTAGGTCACCATGGTGCTGGCGTCGACCCGCTTTCCGGCCTGAAACTCGGTCAGCGCCACGGTGACGCTGAACGGGCGACCGGGGTTGCGGACGGCGTCGCTGGCTTCGAGGATGCGCTGCGCGTCAAGTGCAGCGTGGCAGGCGGTGGCTGCCGTGATCAGCAGGGTGGTCAACAGGGCTTGGAGCGTCATGGCGGCACTTTCGGGTTCAGACGTGCCGAAGGGCATCGACGATGACGAGGCGCGACGCGCGGCGTGCCGGCCACCAGGCCGAGAAGGCGCCGATGACGATCAGGCCGAGGGTCGTTCCGACGATGGTGTTTGTCTCACCCCACACGCGCATCAGCAGCGGAAGCTCGTGTCCGCTGCCCGGAGGCAGCCAGGTCAGGCCGAGCCGGTTCACGACGATCGAGACGACCAGCGCCGTCAACGCACCCGAGACTGCGCCGGCGATGCCCAGCAGCATGCCCTCGGTGATGAACAGCCGTTGCACTCCACGTTGCCGCAGGCCCATTGCGCGCAGCGTGCCGATCTCGACCGTCCGCTCCATCACCGCCGTGCTCATCGTGTTGCCCACGGTGAACAGCACGATCGAGGCGATGAGCACGAAGATGAAACCGAAGATGGCATCGAACATCTGGACGGTCTGCACGAAGAACGGGTTCAACTCGCGGAAGTCGAGGACGTTCAGTGACTGTCCGGGGGCGTGCTGGGCGAGCAGCGTCTTGAGTCTGTCGCGGGCAGGTTCAAGTTGCGCGTTGTGCTTGAGCTGCACCATGATCGCCGTTGCTTTGGGCGTCGCACGACCATAGACCAGACGCTGGGCCTGCGCGAATTGCAGCATCAGGTACAGCTCGTCGAGTTCCTTGAAACCCTGGCGCTCTGCGTGCACGATCTCGAGGGAAACGACGTTGGGTGCCCCGCCCACGCTGCTGGCCAGCAACTCGACCCTGGGCTTGCCCGATGCCCCGCCCTTGGCCTCGGGAGCGTCGCGGCCCGCCAGCAGGGCGATGTCGGCCGGCAAGTCCTCGCCGGTGCTCGGCTGTTCGTCGACCGGCTTCGGGCAATCGGTGACGCCCAGCGCATCGCACAGCATCAGCACACGCGCCACCCCGTGGCCCACCACCGCGGCATCGGCGGCGGCGCCTTCGAGCGCAAAGTACGGCATCTCCTCGGGCAGGTTGAACTCGTTCCAGGCCCGCATGCGGTTGCGATCGGCAGCGACGATGCCCAGCCCGACCACCGTCAAGGACACATTGGCGGACGCGTTGCTCGCGATGCCACCGAACTGCAGGGTCGGCGAGACCACCGCCACCATCGGCCCCAGCACCGCGTCGGCAGCGATCGCCGCGATCAGATCTTCGTAGCCGCCGATGGAATACTTCACGGCATTGCCGCTGCCGTACAGGAACAGATCGCGGTGCTGGATCTGCAGGTGTCCGCCGGCGTGGACGTACGCGGTCTGCATCGTGTACTCGATGTTTTTCCGATAGCCGCCAAAAAGCAGGATCGACGAACTGCCGATGACCAGCGCGATGAAGGTGGCGAACGATCGGCGGCGATTGCGCAGCAGGTTGCGGACGGCCAGCGAGAAATCGATCATTGATGGTCCTCGACTGCCTCGACGGCCTCGACCGCTTCGGGGACCAGGGTCTGCGCTGCACGCCGCCTGATGCCGCGGATCTCGCCGTCCATCAGCATGATGGTGTCGTCGGCCGCGCCGATGACGGCCCGGTCATGCGAAGAGAACAGGAACGAGATGCCGTAGCGCCGCTGCATGTGCCGCATCAACGAGAGAATCTCGGCACCGGTGCGGCTGTCGAGATTGGCGGTCGGTTCGTCGGCGATCACCAGCTTTGGCCGCAAGGCCAGGGCACGTGCGATCGCCACCCGCTGCCGTTGCCCCCCGGACAACTGCCCGGGCAGGTTTCGCGCCCGATCCTCCAGGCCGACGGCCTTGAGAAGCTTGCCGACCCGATTGGCCCGCGACTTTGCAGACAAACCTGCGACCAACATTGGATATTCGACGTTCTCGTAGGCACTGAGCACCGGCAGGAGGTTGAAGTTCTGGAAGATGAAGCCGATGTTCCGAGCGCGGAAGTCGGCCAGCTCGTCGTCCGACATCGGTCCGACGTCACGCCCCGCGACCATCACTTGGCCCTGGTCGGGCCGGTCAATGCAGCCCACGAGGTTGAGCAGGGTGGTCTTGCCACTGCCGGACGGCCCCAGCAGAACCGTGAACTGAGCCGGGCGAACGAGAAGTTCGATGCCACGCAGCACAGGAACGTCCACGGCGTCGAGCCGGTAACCCTTACTGACGCCGGACAGGACCGCCACGGGTTCCAGGTCGATGCCCATCCGCGGCCTAGGCGTTGCTGCTGCGCGCGCGCTGCAGCGCGTTCAGGTCTTTGCGCAACGATCGCGACTGAGGCGCTGGAGCGTGCCCGAGACGCCCCATGAACACGCCGCGTTCGACGGCGTCGGCACCCATGACCCGCTGCATCCGGTCGGCCACGCCGCGGGCCGCCGCCATCGCGCCCGGGCTGGCCGAGAAGAGGCGGTTCTCGCGCGCGTAGCGAGCAAAGATCAACGGGGTCAGCTCGGGCTGCATCATCAGCCCCAGATGGGTGGCGGTCAGCCAGAAGCGCTGCATGGCGCGCCCGGCCTGGATGTTTTCGTCGATGCCGAGCGGCGGCCGGTGCGCCAGCAGCACGAAGTGCGCGCCACACGCCCAGGCAGGCAAGAAGTCCATCTGGACGCGGGGCATCCAGGTCCCGGCCAGGAAGCGATTGAAGAACTGAACTCGCGGCCAGCTGTGCATCGCGAACCGCATCAGGTGCAACGTCGCCTGGTTGACGCCGAGCGCGCGATCGGGCACCTTGTCGGTGCTGAACTGGGCATCCCACTCGATGACCTCACGGTGTACACGATAGGCTTCCGGCGTAACGAGGCGCAGCCGCGCCGACCGGAACATCAGCATGGCCGCCGCCAGACGAGCCGACGGGCCCTCGATCCAGCGCACGGTGTGGGACGGGGCGACGCTGGCCTCCAGCTCGGTCTTCTGAAAGTCCGACAGGGGGGTGGCCGCGTAAGGACGCCGCTGAACGCTGCGCGCCCGGATGGCGTCCACGAGCGGGTCCCGCGGGACAGTTGCATCGGCCGTGAAGCGCAGGTCGAAAACGGGGTTCGAATCGGGCGTGCCCTGGCGCCGGCTGCAGTCCATCTTCAACCCCTGGTCTGCGGCGGCAATGGCTGCCGTCTCGATCAGCGCGCCGACGGACATCTGGCTCGGCCGACCGTCAAGATCGTAGACGCAATGATCGCGGGTGTCAGACCCGTGGACCACGACGTGCCCGGCGTTCAAGACCTCAAACCGCCACGGCTGGGTGTTGTCGCCGCTGGGAGCCCAGCGCGCCAGTTCCAGGATGGCCTCGACCACGGCCAACCCGCCACTGGTGGTGCGGAGCGACACGTCATGGGGGAGAGTTACCGGCATGCCAGCGAACCTATCGTGAGGGCGAGTGAGGGCGAGTGAGGGCGAGTGAGGATTGCAAGTACATTTTCAGTGCTCAACCCGGTGATCTTGACACCCCTGACGCCAGTGCTATCCCCGGATGATCGCACCCTTATGCCATCAATTCATCCATCCCCATACGACTACGCGTCGGCCGTCTCACGCAACATTGGGTGGTTGAGCACCGATGAACAAGATCGCCTTCGCAACTGCCGGGTTGCCGTGGCTGGGCTCGGCGGCGTCGGTGGCGCCCATGTGGTCACGCTGGCCCGTCTGGGTATCGGGAAATTTCATATCGCGGACTTCGACTGCTTCGAGGTTCACAACTTCAACCGTCAAACTGGTGCCTTCATGTCGACCTTGGGTCGCCCGAAGGTCGAAGTGGCCGCCGAGATGGCGCTTGACATCAACCCGCAGGCGGAAATTCGCGTTTTCGGTGACGGCGTTGTCCCGGCGAACCTGGACGATTTCCTCCAGGGCGTGGACCTCTACGTCGACGGCATCGACTTCTTCGCGGTCGAAGCTCGGCGCATGATTTTCGCTGCGTGCCACGAGCGTGGCATCCCTGCTTTGACGGCCGCACCTTTGGGAATGGGGGTGTCGCTGCTGTACTTCGAGCCAGGTGGCACCAGTTTCGAGCAGTATTTTCGCCTGGCTGGCTGCGACCGCCGCGAACAGCTGGCGCGCTTCATTGCCGGCCTGTCACCGGCGATGCTGCAGTTCGGCTACCTGAAGGTTCCCGAGGCGGTGGATTTCGAAGCGCAACGCGGACCGTCGACCGTGATGGCGTGCGACCTGTGCGCCGGCCTCGCCGGCACAGCTGCGCTGAAAATCCTGTTGGGGCGTGGTCCATTGCGGCCGGCGCCGTGGGCCATGCAGTTTGACGCCTATCGACAGAGGCTGTCGTTCACCTGGCGGCCGTTCGGGAATGCTCACCCGTTGCAGTGGCTGTTGCTGAAGCTGATCCGCCCGAGGCTTGGCCCTCGTTGAGTCGACCTGCGGCGCCCCGGAATTGGGCTTGCAAATGGGTCGCACGCAAGACGACGGAACACCTTTCTTGCTTGGTCGCCCTGCAGCACGCAACGGCTTGCCTCAATGTGTAGCGGAGTCGTATGGCGTGCATATGTCCCGCATCCCCCCAACCTCGGGGGGGGCAGCCAGCGGCGGAATGGCTGGATAATGCGGCTGAATGTGTGGCTCGCAAGCCACGCCTGGAGCTCCCATGAATCGCTTTCCCGAATCGACAACAAAGTCCGCCAGCGGCCGGCGCAGGTTGTTGCGCGCCACGATGTCGGCGCCTGTCGTGCTGACTGTGTACTCAGGCAGCGCGATGGCGGGGGCTTCCACGAGGTGTCTGGCCAACGCGGTAGCGATTCCGACGACCCAGCCCGTGATTACCGCTGGAAGCCCTGCCGCGGCCCAGAGCACCGACGCTTTCGTTCGTGTCCGCCTGCTCGTCGACGCCAGCAGCAGCCCCAGCAAATACTGGGTCAAGGGAGGCGACCTTGGATCGAGTGTCTCCATTGCAGGGGGACCTTCGACTTTGGAATTTCGAGAGTTTCAAATCGCGGGAAACACGTTTGTCGGGACGGCGCAAGGTTCAATGCCTGCCGGCGCAACGCCGTCGGACCGGTACGCGGCCGTCCGCTATGACGCTACCGGCACGGTCGTGGGCGTCGGCGCCAGCAGCACGTCGGGTTCGGCCATCACGCAAAGTTGCTGGCAGTCGTTCCCGTCACCGTAAACGCGATCAGCAGCCAGGCGACACCGTCGGCCGACCGCAGCGATCGGTTCACGCGCGCCCCTGGCGTGCAGGTGGAGGCTTTGGCCGGTGATGGCGGTGATGAGTGGGTCGCGTTCAGCGCCCTGTCCGGCGAAACGCATCTCATCAACGAAACCAGCGCCGCCATTGTCGACCTGCTGGATGAAGAGGTGCCTGCCAGCATCGACAGCATCGTCGACCGCATCGTCGGCGAAACCGGACTGCCGCACGACGAAGTCAGACTGCTGCTGGCTGACGCCTGGGAGCTCCTGCTGCACGGTGGGTTGATCCGTGCGGTGACGGTGACGGACCATCATGGCGCCGCCCCATGACCACGGATCAGCGGCCACGGCCTGCGGTCGAACCGGTGCCAGGCGATGTGCGGTCCGCGATGTCGGGCGGCGGTGTCTGGCTCGACTTGGGCCTGCTGACGGTGCGCGTGCGCTCAACTGTGCCCGAGCTCGCCGCACCGCTGTGTTCGGTCTATCCGGGCATGGTCGAGATCGCCCCCAGGGATTGGGCGGATCTGCACGTGGAACTCGCAGAAGGAGCCGGGCCACGCCGGTGGTTGCGACGGCAATCACGCTTCACCTGCGACGGCGAGCGTCCGTTCGAGCCTTTTCCCGCAGACCACGCCCTGCCCTTGTTCGAGTGGGGCACGAACTGGGTGCTGGCGCGGCGCATGAACGACGTGCTGCTGCTGCATGCGGGCGTCCTCGAACGCGACGGGCTCGCGTTGGTGATGCCGGCCCTGCCAGGATCGGGCAAGAGCACGCTGACGGCTGCGCTCAGCCTGCGCGGCTGGCGACTCCTGTCGGACGAGTTCGGCGCGTTCGACCCGCAGACGAACCAGTTCCGAGCCGTGCTCAAGCCTGTCGCCCTGAAGAATCGATCGATCGAAGTGATTCGGGCCTTCGAGCCCACGGCCGTATTGGGGCCCGAGTTCGCCAAGACGCGCAAGGGCACGGTGGCGCACCTGGCGCCCAGCGCGGCGGCTGTCGCGCTGCGCGGTGTGCCCGCGAGCCCCGGTGCGGTGGTGTTTCCGCGCTGGCAGTCGGGCAGCGCCACGCAATGGCTGCCTGCACGACCGAAAGTTGTCTTCACGACATTGGCCTTCAATGCCTTCAATTACGCGGCGATGGGGGCGTCCGGTTTTCAGGCGGTGGTCAGGCTGACCCGCCGCTGCCCGGCTTGGCAGCTGATCTACAGTGATCTCGACGACGCCCTGCACACACTGGAACGTGCGTGGCCCGAGGTGCGCGAACGTGCGCTGAGCGAGTCCGCGCCGTGAGCAAGTCAGGTGTCCCAAGCCAGCTGCGGTGGCTGGGTGCGCTCGTCACGCCGGCCTGCACGCAGGCCTGGACACTGGCGCAGTGGCAGACGGTGATTCGTGTATCCCGCAGGCTGCGGCTCCTCGGGCGCCTGGCCGAGGCCCTGGATCGCAGTGGTCTGCTGGCCAGCGTGCCCGAGGGTCCCCGACGCCACCTGCTCGCAGAGCAACGCTACGCACGCTGGCGCACTCAACAGATGCTGTGGGGCCTGGAACGTCTGCCGCAGATGTTGGGCAGGGTCGACTATCCCCTGGTCTTGTTGAAAGGCGCGGCCTACCTGGGCCAGGATCTGGGCATCGGCCGTGGCCGGTTGCCCTCGGACATCGACATCCTGGTGCCCAAAGCCCATATCGAGGACGCTCAGACGCGGCTGCTGGCGCGGGGCTGGCAGGAAACCGAGCTCGACGCGCACGACCAGCGCTACTACCGGGAGTGGAGCCACGAACTCCCGCCCATGCGCCATGCCTTGCACGGCCTCGAACTCGACCTGCACCACAACATTCTGCCGCCTGTCGCCCGCGTGCATGTCGACGCGTCCCTGCTGCTGGCCGACCTGCGGCCCTCGCTCTGGCCGGGCTGGATGGTTCTGGCGCCGGTCGACCAGGTGCTGCACTCTGCGGCACACCTCTTCCACGATTCCGACGTGCGTGACCGCGTGCGCGACCTGGTCGACATCGACGGCCTGTTGCGCCACTTCGGCCAGGAACGCGTGTTCTGGGACGCGCTGGTCGCACGCGCACGGCGCCTCGGGCTCCATCAATCACTGGCCCTGGCAATGCACTTCTGCAGTACCTGGCTGCAAAGCCCGATCCCACGCGACATCCTCGAACGCAGCCGCGTTCAAGGATTGTCCCGGCCAGAGGCGGTCTGGCTGATACCGCTGTTCGACCGCGTGCTGCGGCCCACCGATCCGGACGCGACGCCCGGTCTTCGGCAGACCTGGGCTGCGCGGACGCTGCTGTTGCGCCACCACTGGGGCCGCATGCCCGTGCGTCTGCTGCTCCCGCACTTGCTGCACAAGGCGCGAGCCCGCTCGGCAGCCAGCGCCTGAATCGCGGTGTAGGCGTTCGAAGCGCGCCGCTCGAAGCGACGGGAGGCTCGGGCATTTGCAGAAATTGCCTTTGCGACGGACTTATGTCACGAGACCCCCTCACCCGGGGGGTATGAGTTGTCGTTGCCGATGCTTACATTCAAGGACAGGAAAAGTGTCAAGAAATCCGACACGAACGATGCCGGTACGGGTCGCGCGTGGACAACCAGAATGGGAACGGAAATGCAACGGGTCTTGGGCCGCGACAGGATGGGCAGGCGGGCATTGATCGCGCTCTTCGACGCCTGTCTGGTGATGGCGGGCGTTTTTGGCGCCATGGCGTGGCATGCAGGCTCGCCCGACGACCTCATGCCTTTTGCCGGCGCCTATGGGGTGTCCATAGCCGCTGGGATGTCTTTCATCAACGCCGCGAATGGCTTGTACGGGCCTGCGCCTTCCCGCTCGCCCCCGACCATGATCCGGCGCACGCTGCTCGCGCTGCTGCTGGCGCTGGGTCTGACCTATGCCGTCTTCGCGCTGACCGGGATGGACCGGCGCGTCGACCTGATGGCTCCTGCCATGGTGGCGGTGGGATCGGTGATCCTGCGGCGGGCGTATGTGACCCACACCGCGTCGAACCCTTCGCGTCGGCGTTCGCGCACGTTGATCTTCGGCTGCGGCGAAGCCGCACGGGTCGTCGGGCAGACGCTTACGGCCGCGGATCCCGATGTCGAGATCGTCGGCTATTTCGCCGGTTCGAACGAGAAACACCCTGCGGTACCTGCTGAGCTCATCCTTGCGGCAACGATGTCGCTGATCCAGACTGCGCAGAAGCTGGACGTCGACGAAGTCGTCGTCGCCCTGACCGAGCGCCGCGCGGGCAGCATGCCCCTGCGCGAGTTGCTGGATTGCAAGCTGCGTGGCATCAAGGTCTACGACCTCAACTCGCACTTCGAGAAGCGGCTCGGCCAGATCCGCATCGACTACCTGAACGCCGGCTGGCTTATCTTCGGCGATGGCTTCAACCAGGGTTTCGCTCGCACTGCCGTCAAGCGCGTCTTCGATCTGGTGTGCACTACCGTGCTGATCGTGCTTGCCTCGCCCTTCATGCTGGCCACCGCCGTGCTCATCAAGCTCGACAGTCGCGGCCCGGTGCTGTACCGGCAGGAACGTGTGGGCCTGAACGGCCGCGCATTCGATGTGGTCAAGTTCCGAAGCATGCAGCAGGACGCCGAGAGCGACGGCAAGCCCGTCTGGGCCAAGACTGGCGACAGCCGCGTCACGCGGGTCGGCAAGTGGATCCGCAAGTCGCGGATCGACGAGCTGCCGCAGCTCTTCAGCGTGCTGAAGGGTCACATGAGCCTCGTCGGGCCGAGGCCTGAGCGGCCTTTCTTCGTCGAGCAGTTGACCCAGGAGATTCCTTTTTATGCGGTTCGCCACAGCGTGAAACCGGGCGTCACGGGATGGGCCCAGGTGAGATACCAATACGGTTCGACCGTCCAGGACTCGCTGGAAAAGCTGCAGTACGACCTTCACTATGTGAAGAATCACTCGCTGTGGCTGGATATGCAGGTGTTGGTACGCACCGTCCACGTGGTTCTCACCGGCAAGGGTGCCTGCTGAGCTAGCTGTAAAGCTACCCCGCCCGAGGGTACGCTCGGGGTCCGGTGGTACCTGGGTCGGTGGTGCATGAGCGCGGAAGCAGCAAACATATCGATTTTCGGTTTTGCGATAGCGACGCTACTGCACGCGATCTTCGCGGTACTGTTGCTGCGCGACGCTCGCCTTGATCGCCAACAGCGAGAGCGCAGCTTCGCCTTCGTCGGCGCCGTGTTGGCCAGCTTCGCCTGGTCCGCGGCGGCCCTGGCCGACGCGTTGTCGCCCTACCTCGCGACGCGCCATGTTGCGATGGCGCTGGACTGGCTGCGCTACGGCTGCTGGCTGTTTTTTCTGACGCTGCTGGTGAGGCCGACAAGCACGCGATTGCTGGCGGTCGGCCTGGGCGGCCTGCAGGCTGCGGCTGGTCGAATGGGGGCGCTCGCCTGGTGCACCTGCGCCCTGTGGCTGGCCGGGGCCGGGCTGCTGGCAACCTACTTCTTCAACGCCAGTGGCCTGGACGCGGCAAGGCTGCAGCGGCTGTGGTTGCTGAGTGCCTTGGGCTTGCCCGTGCTCGGTCTGGTGCTGGTCGAGCAGTTATTCCGCAATCTGCCGGAGAACTCGCGCTGGAACGCCAAGCCGGTTTGCCTTGGCTTCGCAACGGTGTTCCTGTTCGACATCTACCACTACTCGATGGCGGTGCTCTTTGGCCGCTTCGACCCTGATTCCGGTCATGTGCGCGGCCTGGTGCACGCGCTGGCGCTGCCGCTGATCTTCGTCGCCTCGCGTCGCCGAATTGACTGGATCGGACGCCTGCAGGTCTCCCGCACGGCGGTCTTCTACTCGGCATCGCTGCTGCTGGCAGGCGGCTACCTCCTGTTCGTAGCGGCGCTGGGCTACGCAGTCAGGGCGCTCGGTGGCGACTGGGGCCGCGCCATGCAACTGGCCCTGCTTTGCGGAGCAGCGATCCTTGGTCTGCTGCTGCTGCTGTCGGGGTCGATTCGCGCCCGCGTTCGCGTGTTCGTCGGTAAGCACTTCTTCAGCTACAGGTACGACTACCGAGAGCAGTGGCTGCGCTTCACGAACATGCTGTCGTCGCCCACAGCCACTCAGGACTTCGGGGCCTTGGTGGTGCGCGGACTGGCCGACATGCTCGAGAGCCCCGGTGGCGGTCTCTGGACGCGCAATCCGGGCCGCACGGCGTTCGCGCAGACGGCACGTTGGAATCTGCCCGCAACAAACGGTACCGAGCCGGGCGACGCCGACCTGCCGGTTTACCTACAGCACAGTGGCTGGATCATCGACCTCGACGAGTACCGTCGAACACCACAGCGCTATGGGGCGCTGACCTTGCCGCCGTGGCTGCTGCAGCTGCCTCAGACGTGGCTGGTCGTACCGCTCATCATGCATGACGAGTTGCTCGGGTTCGTCGTGTTGGCGCGTCCGCGCGCATCGGTGCAGATGAACTGGGAAACCCGGGACCTCGTCAAGACCGCAAGCCGCCAGGCCGCCAGCTTCCTGGCCCAGATGCAGGCCACCGAGGCGCTGCTCGAGTTGCGCAAATTCGAGGCCTTCAACCGCATGTCCGCGTTCGTCGTGCACGACCTGAAGAACATCGTGACCCAGCTCTCACTGATGTTGAAGAACGCGGAACGTTTGCGCGCCAACCCGGAATTCCAGCAGGACATGCTGTTGACTGTTCAGAGCTCACTGGAGAAGATGCGACGGCTGATGCTGCAACTGCGCGAAGGCGCGACGCCCCCCGGAACGGCGGCCGGCGTCGATCTCGCCCCGTTGCTGCTGCGGCTGCAGGCGATGGCGCGCGAGCGCGGTCGTGCGCTGGAACTGCGCCAGGAGTCGAGGCTTGCCACACGTGGGCTGGAAGATCGTCTGGAGCGTGTGCTCGGACACCTGGTTCACAACGCGCTGGATGCCACTGAACAGGGTGGCGAAGTCTGGGTGGCCGCGCGGCGGCAGGCTGGCCAAGTGGTCTTGGAAGTGGGCGATACCGGGATGGGAATGACAGAAGAATTCGTACAGAACCGCTTGTTCCGACCCTTCAGCAGCACGAAGGGCAGCGGCATGGGCATCGGCACCCACGAGAGCCTGCAGTACATCCGCGAACTCGGTGGGAAGATAGACGTGCAGAGCCAACCCGGCAAGGGCACGGTGATGCGGGTGGAGTTGCCCTTATTTAACGTTCACGACGCCGAAGACGAGCCGGCTGCGCTGAACGCACGGACATTGACATGAACCAGCCGATAACGCCCCTGCTGATTGTCGAGGACGACCTCGCGCTGCAAAAACAGATCAAGTGGTCGCTGGACCGCTTCGAGTCGGTCACGGCGGCCGACCGCGAGTCGGCGCTCGTGCAGTTGCGCCGCTACAACCCGAGCGTCGTCACGATGGACCTCGGTCTGCCGCCCGACCCCGACTCCGTCTCGGAAGGATTCAAGCTGCTGGGGCAGATGCTGGACATCGACCCCAACGTGAAGGTCATCGTGCTGACCGGCCAGAACGACCAGGCCAACGCCCTGCGCGCGGTGGCCATGGGCGCCTACGACTTTCAGGCCAAGCCCTTCGAGCCCGATGCGCTGGCCCTGACCATCGAGCGGGCGTACCGGTTGGCCGAGTTGCAGCAGGAAAACCGGCGCCTGCAGGCGCTGACCGAGCCCGATGCGCTGGCCGGCCTGCTGACACGAGACACCGGCATGCTGCGCATCTGCCGCACGATCGAGCGCGTCGCCGGCAGCGGCGCCTCCGTGCTGCTTCTGGGCGACAGCGGCACCGGCAAGGAAGTGCTTGCACAGGGGCTGCATACCGCCTCCAAACGCAAGGGGAAGTTCGTCGCCATCAACTGCGCAGCGATCCCGGAGGCGTTGCTGGAGAGCGAACTCTTCGGCTACGAGAAGGGCGCCTTCACCGGCGCTGCGAAGACCACGATCGGGAAGATCGAGAACGCCAGCGGCGGAACGCTGATGCTCGACGAGATCGGCGACCTGCCGCAGTCGCTGCAGGCCAAGCTGCTGCGCTTCCTGCAGCAGCGCACTATCGAGCGCCTGGGTTCGCGCCAGGAAGTGCCCGTCGACGTGCGCGTGATCGGTGCCACCCACCAGGACCTGCGCGCCCTCATCAGCACAGGAAATTTCCGCGAGGACCTTTACTACCGCCTGGCCGAGATCGTCGTCGACATACCGCCGCTGCGCGATCGCAACGGCGATGCGGTACTGCTTGCGCACGCGTTCCTGCGCCGCTTTGCCCAGGAACAGCGACGAGGCAGCATGGCGCTTGGCGAAGATGCCATCCGGGCCATCGAAGCGCATGACTGGCCCGGCAACGTGCGCGAGCTGCTCAACGTCATCAAGCGCGCAGCCATCATGGCCGATGGGGCACGCGTCACGGCTGAAGACATCGGGCTCGCAGCGCCAGCCAACGACCACGCAGGCGAGCACGCCAGCGACATCGACCTGCGCGCGGTGCGTGAGCAAGCCGAACGCCAGGCCATCGTCACGGCGCTGTCGAGGACCAACGGCAACATGCTGCGGGCGTCCGAGTTGCTCTGCGTCAGCCGGCCGACTCTGTACGATCTGATGCGCCGGCTGAGTATCAAGTGACCCTGGCTGCGAGGGCCGTCCAGGTGGCCATCCCTCACCCCACACCTACAACACTGGAGACATGATGAACCGTCGCTCCTCGCGCACATCGCGCGCATCGCGCGCATCGCGCAGCCTGCTGATTGCCCTGAGCATGGGTGCAGCGAGCCTGTACGGCTGCAGCGGCGGCACGGGCGGAGGCGAGGCCGAACTGCTGGCATCAGCGCGCAGCCACCTTGAAAAGCAGGAGTTCCCCACGGCCCTCATTCAATTGAAGAGTGCGCTGCAGAAGAACCCGGACAATCGCGAAGTGCGTCTTCTGCTGGGCAACACTCTGCTCGCGACCGGCGAACCGGCCGCGGCAGGTATCGAGTTGCGCAAGGCCTCGGAGCTGGGGGCCAGCGACGCCGAAGTGAAGCCCAGCCTGGCCAGGGCCATGCTCGCGCAAGGCGAGCTGCGTCAGGTGGCGGATCAGTTCGCGACCCTGGAGATGCAAGACCCGGCAGCCGCGGCCGACCTGCAGACCACCGTCGCCATGGCCCTCGCCGCGCTGGGCCAGAAGGATCGCGCCGTCGCATTCGTGCAATCAGCCCTGCAGTCCAAAGCCGATTTCGTGCCGGCGTTGATGCTGCAGGCACGCATGAAGGTGGCCGAGTCCGACGCCGCGGGCGCCTCGACGCTGATCGAGCAGATACTGACCCTCGACAAGAACAACCTGGATGCGCTGCTGCTCAAGGGAAACGTTCAACGCTATGTCCAGCGTGACGCAAAGGCGGCTATGGCCACCTTCGAGCAGGCCTTGCAGGCGCATCCGAAGGCCGTGGTGGCGCACACCTCCGTGATCAACCTGGCCCTCGAGGCCGGCGATGCGGCGGATGCCCGCAAGCGGCTCGAACTGCTCAAGGCGGCGCACCCCAAACACCCGGACACCGTCTTCCTCGATGCCCGATTCGCTTTCACCGATGGCGACTTCGTGCGCACGCGCGAGCTCACCGAGCAGCTGTTGAAGTCCTTCCCTGACGACGTACGTGTGTTGCAGCTTGCCGGCATCAACGCGCTGCGCCTGAAGTCTTTGAACGTGGCCGAGGCGCATCTCTCGAAGGCCGTCAAGGTTCAGCCCGAGAACCTTGTCGCGCGGCGGTTCCTGGCCAGTGTCTACAACCAGACAGGCGAGCACGGCAAGGCGCTTGCCACGCTCAAGCCGGTCATCGATGCCCCGAACGCGGACAGCGCCAGCCTGACGCTGGCCGGCGAGGCCTACCTTCAGGCCGGCAACCCGACGGCCGCCGAGTCGGCCTTCACGCGTGCCGCGCGCGGCAATCCGCAGGCGACGACGGCCCGCTCGGCGCTGGCTCTCGCGCAGCTTTCCCGGGGCAACACCAGCGAAGGGTTCGCCGAGCTGGAGGCGGCAGCCGCCATCGATCCGGGGACCCGCAGCAGCCTGGCGTTGATCGCCGCGCGTGTCCGCGCGAACGACTTGCCCGCGGCGCTGAAGGCGATCGACGCGCTCGAGAAGAAACAGCCAGACCGGCCCATTGCCGCGGTGCTGCGCGGCTCCATGCTGCTGAAGATGGGCAAGGTCGCCGAAGCGACGGCGAGCTTCGAAAAGGCGCTGAAGATCGACCCTCGTTTCTTCCCGGCTACCGCCGGGCTGGCCGGGATCGAACTGGGCGCCGGCCGCCCTGAGGCCGCCAAGAAACGGTTAGACGATCTGTTGATCCTGGACCCTCGCAATACGGCGGCGCTGCTTGCGCTGGCCGAGTTGAAGGCGCGCACGGGTGGCAAGAAAGAGGAGGTGACAGCAGCCATCACCGCAGCCATCCAGGCCAACCCCGCGGAGGCGCGGCCCCGCGTCCTGCTGGTGAATTACCTGCTGCAGCAGCGCGACACGGCTGGCGCGCTGACGGCAGCCCAGGAGGCCGGCAGCGCGATGCCCAACAACTTCGAGGTGATGGATGCGATCGGCTCGGCGCAGCTGGCCGCCGGGCAGGCACAGCAGGCCGTGAGCACCTTCGGCAAGCTTGCCGGACTGCGCCCCGACCGGCCGGAGCCCGAGTTGCGGCAGGCCGAGGCCCATGTGGCCAACAACGATCTGGACGCGGCCAAGCGCAGCCTGCGCAAGGCTCTGGAGATCAGGCCGGGGCTCTTGCCCGCGCAGCGCGCACTGGCCCAGATTGCGGTAAAGCAAAACGCCCCCGACGAAGCGCTGCGCATCGCGCGATCGATACAGAAGCAGTTGCCTAAGCAGGGCATCGGGTACGTGCTGGAAGCCGACATCGAACTGGCGCGCAACCAAGCCGAATCCGCGCTCCCGCCGCTTCGAAAGGCTCTTGACCTGAACGGCACCAGCGAGATCGCGATCCGTCTGCACGCGGCCCTGGAGGTCGCCAAACGCGGCGCCGATGCCGAACGCCATGCGTCCGCCTGGTTGAAGGCGCACCCGAAGGATGCGGGCTTTCGCTACTACCTCGGCGACAGGGCCTTGGCCAGCCGGGACTATGCCCAGGCCGAGGCGCAGTACCAGAAGGTATTGGAGATCCAACCCCAGAATCCTTTGGCGATGAACAACGTCGCCTGGCTCATGGGCCAGTCCAAGCGCCCGGGCGCGCTGGCCCTGGCGCTGAAGGCAAACGAAATCCTGCCGGACCAGCCTGCACTGATGGACACGCTGGCCTACCTGCTGGCGCTGGAGAATCAGAGCCAGCGCGCCATCGAATTGCAGAAGCGGGCAATGGCCGCTGCGCCGACGGACAACGGCCTGCGGCTGACGCTGGCGAAGATCTACGTGCAGGCAGGTCAGAAGGCCCAGGCACGGGTCGAACTCGAGACACTTGCGAAGCTGGGCGACAAGTTCGCGGCTCAGGCCGAAGTCAAGCAACTGCTGGCAGCGCTCTGACCTGGCGCAGCCCGCCACGGGCTGCGCCTTCGTTACATCCGCTTGCCACTTAAGGCGGGCTGTTCTTCTCAAGTTGCCGGCTCGGACAGCCGAGAACCCTGGTAGTGCGCAGGCCCGGGTCTGTGTCGACAGGTAGGCGGCAACGATGAAGGTGGTAGCCATGTGGTCATCGATCAAGCGGACGCTGCGCCGATCTGTACGGCGGCTGCTGGCCGGCCTGCCTGAAGGCGAGCGCTCCGCGCTCTCCCGTCGAACGGTGGACTGTGAGCCAGTCTCGAAAGGCCGCTTGGAGCTGAAGATTGCCGAGACGCAAGCCGAACTCGAGGCCTGCTTCGCGCTGTTGCACACCGCTTACGTGGCCAGTGGCTTCATGCGTCCGCACCCGTCAGGCTTGCGCGTGACCCAGTACCACGCCTTGCCCACCACCACCACGCTGTGTGCCAAGGTCGACGGTCAGGTCGTCGGTACGCTTTCAATCGTGCGCGACGGCATCTTTGGCTTCCCGATGCAATCGGCGTTCGACATCTCGAGCATCCGCGCCAAGGATGGGCGGATCGCCGAGATCTCGGCGCTGGCGGTCGACCCACGCTGGCGAAGGACCGGCGGGTCGATCCTGTTCCCGCTCATGAAGTTCATGACCGGGTACTGCACGCGATACTTCGATACGCGACATCTGCTCATCGCCGTCAACCCGGCGCACATCGAGATGTACGAGTCGGTGCTGTTCTTCAGCCGGCTCGCGGGCAAGCCGGTGGACAGTTACGACTTCGTCAACGGCGCCCCAGCAGTGGGCGCCACGCTCGACCTGCATGAGGCGCCGCAGATCTTCGAGCGTGCCTACGGCCACAAGCCGGGCCGGCGCAACCTGCACCGCTACTTCTTCGACAGCGAACTGGCCGAAATCACGTACCCGCCGCGCCCCTGGCACACGAGCAACGACCCCGTGTTGACGCCGGCGCTGATGAACCACTTCTTCAATGAGCGCACCCGCGGCTTCGACGAGTTCGATGAGCGCCGCAGGCGCTTGTTGCACTCGATCTATCGCGAGCCGGCGTGGCAGACCGTATTGCCGCCGCTGCCCAATGCACCGGCGAAGGGTGCTGCGCTGCGCTCGGAGGTACGGCACTCGATGAAGTGTCCCGCAACGCTGGAGATTCTCGGTTCGTCGTCGAACACCCTGCGGGTCACGATCGTGGAGGTGTCGGGCCACGGCTTCCTGGCCCAGGTGCTGCGACCCCTGTCGGTGGGAACACGCTGCAGCGTCGTGGCCGAGCTGGGCGGTGGCGTGAAGAGCCGCGTGTTCGGCGAGGTCGTTCGGCTGGCTGGCAGCGACAGCGACAGCGAGCAGTTCTACGGTTTCCGCGTGCAATCGCCCGACGCGGCTTGGGAGCGTTGCGTGGCCTGGCTGGGCGAGTCAGCACGCGAGTTGTCTCGCGCGGTTGCAATCACCAGCGCCGTGTCATCTTCGGACACGTACTCAACGGGCACTGCCACAGCGGCGGTGTCGCCAAGATCAGAGACCTTGCCCGCTTGAGCTGAACTGCCAAGCTGAGCCGCTACAGTTGGCGGCTATGGCCATGATGAACCAGTACGGCGGGATACTCCGCGCCTCACTGCAGGCCCGGCGCAGGTTCTTGCTTGGCGGCGGCGCTCTGGCGCTATCGGGCGGGCTGGCGAACGGCAACGCGCGGGCCGACCTTCCCGCACTGGTATCCACCAGCCGCGGAGCGGTTCTGCCGGTCGGAACCTTCAACGCCCTGGCAAGCCCGCGGTTCGACTTCCGGGGCAGCGGGTTCGTCGTCGGCGACGGCAACCTGCTCATCACCAATGCTCACGTCCTGCCGCCGTCGAGCATCGTGCCCGTGCCGCAATTGGCCGTGCTGGTGAACCCCCGTGGCAGCAGTGCCGATGTGCGCCGCGCAACGCTGCTGCACACGGATCGTGTCCACGACCTCGCCTTGCTGCGGCTGGAAGGCCCGCCACTGCCGGCCTTGCCGCTGGCCGAGTCCTCGGCCGTGCGCGAGGGCATGGACCTCGCCGTGATGGGGTATCCGATCGGCGGCGTGCTTGGCTTCTCGATGGTCACGCACCGCGGCATTCTGGCAAGCATCACCGCGATTGCTTTGCCCTCGCAGGCGGCGCGCCAACTCGATTCGCGGGCCATTGCACAGCTGCGGGAAGGACCGTTCGAGATCTATCAACTCGACGCCACCGCCTACCCGGGCAACAGCGGCGGGCCAGTGGTCGATGTTGGCAGCGGCGCGGTGATCGGCGTTCTAAACATGGTGCTCGTTCGAGGGAGTCGCGAATCCGCACTGTCCAACCCGACCGGCATCAGCTATGCCGTGCCGGTGCGCTTCGTGAAGGACATTCTCGCGCAGCCCCGTTGAGGGGTCACAGCCAAAAACGCTCGCAACCAGACCAGGCCGCGGGCCGAGCCCGGCCGAATGGTAAGTGGAAGAAGAACGGTGCTGTCGGTACGTCGGCCGATCAACGCTCGTGAGCCGCGACAGGATGTCTGCCTCTTCCTCGAGCGTGAAGAAGGCGGGGTACAAGGATCGTGCTGTACTCGCAAGCTCCGGCCGGCCTCCAAAGCGCTCGATCTGGTCGCGCGCGTACGTCAACTCAAGCGACAGCGGAACAGCAGGCGCATTGACCTTGACGTTTAGACGCTCGTCGCCGATCACTTTCGCCCCGAGCATTCGCTGGTAATAGCGGACATGCCGAGGGTTGACTTCCATCACCAGCGTGTCGACACCCCGCAGTCGGAAGGCCAATGTGTATGCAACGTGGAACAGAGCTGCAAGCACCTGCTTCGAACAGGAAAGAGGATCGGTTGCCAGCTTCGTGAACTCGCACAGCCGCCGGCCGGTGTCCCGCAGACGCTTCAGTTCGGGCCCGAAGACGACATCACTGCTCATCTGACCTGGACCGTCGAAACCAACGGTTATCGTGCCTATGGTCTCGCCTCTCTGCGTGGCTGAGAAGGTGACATGACTGTCTGTGCCGACAGCCGGCAGACTCACGGCTCCGTAGCCACGCCAGCCGTACCGCCTGGACAGCAGTGAATTGGCCGAACTGTGCCGTGCTGGGTTGTGCACGGTTTCGATCTTGAACTGCCGTCGGTCAGGCAAAGAATCCTCGCCCAGCGAGCCAAACCCGGCTTTTGACTCGACCAGCGTGATCGTCCGATCCAGCTGTGCATAAATGGGCGAGTGTATGTTCATCGGCCTTGTCGAAGAGAGCTTCTCGGGAACGAGGCTGATTGTGGGAGTTTGCCAGTTGCGAAGGTATCCAGATGTGACAAGCTGTCTCCACGACAAATCCCGCGATGCGCCTGCGAAGTTGCGTCCGAACCCCGCAAGTGAGGGGTACAACGCAGGCTGGCGCGTTCCATCCTCGACGCGCTCCGACTGCCACCGCCATGCTCAAACCCGACATTCGTGTCGCTGTTATCGCGCTGGGGAGCAGTTCGGTGCCCGCCCTTCAGCCCACTGACGGCGATGGCAACCTCTAGGCCGAAGCGCTTGGAGACAGGGCAACTGCTGCGTCGGATTGACTTGCCTGCGGTGAGACCCGCCCAGGCGTAGCCAGCCGCACCGGGCGGGCGTTACTTCTCGAAACGCATCAGGCTGCTCGGCAGCACCTTCACGCGCGCCAGGCACAGGCCCTTGCCTTCGGTGAAGCGGTCGAGTTCGGCCATGTCACAGCGGTCGCCCCTGTTCACCTCGACGCGCCCGATGTTGTCGCAGGTGATGCCGGTGAAGTCGACCGTGCGCTCCCGCGAGTCACCGGGCCGCAACTCCAGGAAGGACGTGCTCATCGTCTGGTACACGACCCCGTCGGGGCGTATCGCAGAGAAGAACGGCACCAGATTCTTGATCGGGTACGGAAGCTTGTTCTCCAGCTTCAGGGACAAACGGCATCCGACGCCCCGCACATCACGCCGCAGCAAGCTCAGCTCGGCCTGCACAGTGGGCTCGGCGGCGCCGGCGGCGGCACCCGACGGAACCGCGGCGTCGACGTAACGCCACGTGCCGTCGCCCTTGAGGATCACCTTGCGACCCTCTGGCGTCACCAGTTCGATGTCAGCCGCGGTGGCCGTGCCGGCCACCGCGAGCAAAAAGGCTGTCAGCGACGCAACGAGCAACGCCCAGGCCGTGCGCCGCACGCGGACGCAAGATGGGTCGGACTCCGTGGGCGGGAAGCTTCGAGGGATTGGCATGGCAAGGGCTGCGTCGGGCGTGGGCGTGGGCGTTTGCATGATGGGGGCGGTGCCGCTGCAGCACCTGATTCTGGAGGCTCGGACGAACTGCAAGCCGGACTCTCAAGCCTTGTAATAAGCCCGGTACCACTCGACAAAGCGCGCTATGCCGGTGCGGATGTCGGTCGCCGGCGTGAAGCCGGTCCAGTCGCTCAGTGCGCTCACATCGGCATAGGTGGCCGGCACGTCGCCATCCTGCAGCGGCAGC
>Ga0209181_10004484_pt1 | contig 20770 bp, 20 predicted proteins | sample MAT05_FD_187208 | JGI IMG/M metagenome (GOLD analysis project Ga0209181, IMG submission 187208) | Freshwater microbial communities from Lake Fryxell liftoff mats and glacier meltwater in Antarctica - MAT-05 (SPAdes) (version 2) | ecosystem: Environmental > Aquatic > Freshwater > Ice > Liftoff... | reverse complement strand
GCCCCAGCAGAAGACCGCGCCGTCGTCGTAGAGCGCGCAGGCGAGCGCTTCGCCGGTGCTGATCGTGACGATGCGCGCGCCGGGCGTGACCGATGCGTCGACGCCACCGCTGTCGACTGCGCCGCCGCCGCCATCGACTGCGCCGCCGCCGCCATCGACGTCGCCGCCGCCGCCATCGACTGCGCCGCCATCATCGGTTGAGCCGCCGCCGTCGAGTCGGCCAGCGTCGAGGCTGCCGCCGTCGGCGAGCGCTCCGTCGGCTCGGCCGCCGTCCGTCTCGAGGACGGAGGCGTCTCCGCTGCACGCGGCGAGCAGGAGAGCGCAGAGCGCTGCGGGCACGACGCGAATGGGCGCTGCGAGTGAGCGCAAGGAAGCGAGCGAAGATGAGTCGAACATGGAACCTCCGATGGCCTAGTGTCCGGCACCTGCGGAGTCGTCTCACCGCGCGGTGACTTTTTCTCGAGTCACTGAGAGGCCATCCAATAGCGCTACTCGAGCCCTTGGTCGGTAGCCGGCTCAGTGGACGAGCCAAGGCTCCGCGATGAGGTCGCTGGCTTCGCCCAACGGCAATCGGTGCTCGACGCGCCAGAGCCACGCTTGGTACGGCGCGAAGCACACGTCGTCGAGGCGGTCTGCTGGGAGCGCGGCGAGCAGAGCGCGGATCTCCGCTGCGTTGCCGAGGCGGGTGTGTGCCTGCATCAGCCGGGTGCGATCGCGGTTCTGCAGCTCGGGAAGGCGTCCGAGCGCGCGGATGACGCAGCCGTCGTCGCCACGCTCGACGCACGTCTCGGCGACGTCACGCGGATCCACATTGGGCCAATCGAGCGCCGCCTCGGTCATGGGCGGAGTGTCTGCGGAGCGCATCGTCCACGCTCGGCCGGCGCCGGTGATCTGCAGGGTGGTGAACTCGAGCTCGTGAATCTCGGGCGGCAGAGCCTGGAGCGCTGAAAGCATGCACCGCCGCTCCGTTGTGTTCGCGGCCCCGCTCAGCACTTCGATCTCGTCTGCGCCGCCGCCCTCCGGTCGGTGCAGCGTCGCGACGATTGGCTCCTCCGGCCGCGGAGCGCGACGACACGCGCGCACCACGTCGATCGCGGCGTCGTTCCTCGGGTCGATCGCCGGGAAGTTGTCGGCGCTGCCCGCGTCGAGCACGTTGAGCAGTGCCTGCTGCGCCAGATCCGCCGGGCGCGGGTGCGGATTGCCGTCGGGTCGTGCGGTGGCTCGGGGCGATCCGCCGTCACCGAACTTTCGCGCCGTAGGTCCAGAACCGGCGAATCGCTGGACGGGAGCGATTGGAGTCGCCGTCACGTCCTCAGCCGGTGCGAGGGTGACGGCCGAGTGGCTCCGCGTCACGAGCAGCCAGGCAAGGCTCGCGGCCATGACGACGTTCAAACACACGGACACACCGAACATCAGCGAGCGCGCGCGCATTGGGCGCAGAGTAACAGAGCCGTACTCATCGCCGTCCGCTCTTCCGTGGTTCGGTGAGCGCGCGCCACGAAGCACGTACGCTGCACGAGTTCGATGAGACGAATCGCGTCCACCGGTACACTACGAGTCGATGGCACCTCGGCCAAAACTCTCGCTGGTCCGCCCCGATGCGGGCAGCGGTGTGCGCGACGGCGGGACGGCGGTGCGCGACGACGCCTCGGTTGCGCGCGACGCAGAGCCCATCGACACGCGCGATCTCGACGCGCTGTTCCGCCGCTTCGCGCCGTACGTCGCGCGGGTCGCGATGCGGGTGCTCGGCACGCAGAGTGACGTCGACGATCTGGTGCAAGACGTCTTTCTCGACGCGCATCGCGGCCTGCGCAGTCTCCGTGAAGCGCACGCGGTGAAGGGCTGGCTGGCGACGGTGACGGTGCGCAAGGCGCGGCGCAGGCTGCGTCGGCAGCGCGTGCTCGCGCTCATCGGGCTCGACGCACCGCTCGATCCCGATCTGGCCGCAGACCCGCGCCAGAGCCCCGAGGAACGCGCGCTAGTCGCGAGTGCGTATCGCGTCCTCGACACCGTCTCTGCGGATGCGCGCATCGCGTGGGTGCTGCGCATCATCGAGGGCGAGCCGCTCGAGCGCGTCGCCGAGCTGTGCGGAATCTCGCGCGCGACCGCCCATCGCCGGGTTCGTGAAGCGCAAGATGCGCTCGAAGGAGCCTTCCGCCATGCGTGAGGGCGACGTGAACACCGAGCGAGTGGCGCGGACGATCGGCGCTGTCGATCCGCGCTGGGACGCGGTGCGCACCGAACACGCGCTCGCAGGAATGCACCGACGCAAGCGGCGGCGCCGCGCGCTGCTCGGAGCGGGCGTGATGACGACCGCGCTCGCCGTGGCGCTCATCCTTGCGCAGAGCGCGCCAGTGCCGCGGCAGCGCGAGGCGCACACTTCCGTCGCGATCGCGAAGCGCTCCGCGGTGAGCGCGGCGCCGCGACCGCCGCTGCGTTTTGCCGATGGGTCCGTGGTCATGCCGGACGCTCTGGCGGAGGTCGTGTTGGCGACGGTGTCGAACGAGCGCATCGCGCTTCGCCTCGATGCAGGATCGATCAGCGTCGAGGTGACGCCGCGGACGGAGCGTGAGTTCGAGGTGATATGTGGCCGCGTGCGCGTCGTGGTCCTCGGCACCGGCTTCGTCGTCGAGCGACGCGCCGAGCGTACCTACGTGCGGGTGCTTCACGGTCGCGTGCGGGTGGTCTGGGACCGTGGCGCACGCGAGCTCGGCGCCGACGAAGACGGCACGTTCCCGCTCGACGATGGGCTGACGGCGGCAGCGAGCGACATCGACGCGCCGCGCGAGGCGCCACCGCGGCCGCGCCCGAGCGCGGCGAGCGCGCCGAGCGCCGCGGCGACCGATTGGCGGCCGCTCGCCGAGCGCGGCGAATACGACGCGGCGTATCTGGCGCTGACCGCTCGCGGCGAGCGCGCGGTCGACGACGAAGTGGAGACGCTGTTGCTCGCGGCCGACGTCGCGCGGCTCTCGGGGCATGGTGTCGCGGCGCTGCCCTACCTCGAGCGCGCGGCGTCGCATCATGACGATCCGCGCGCGCTGCTGGCCTCCTTTACGCGCGGGCGGATTCTCGTCAGCCTCGCGCGCGCCGCGGAAGGCGCGGCCGAGTTCGAGCGCGTGGCCGAGCGCGCTCCGACAGGCGCGCTGGCCGAAGATGCGCTGGCGCGCGCGATCGAGGCGCATCAGCGCGCGGGGCACGCCGATCGCAGCCGCGAGCTCGCCCGCCGTTACCTGCGCGAGCATCCGCGCGGTCGATGGATCGAGCGCGCAGAAGCAGCGCTCGGCGCGGGCAGCGGGGCCCCTGCGCGATGATCGTTCGGGTCGCGCTCGCCGCTCTCTTCGTTTGGCTCGTAGCGTGGCTCGTCGCATCGAGCGCCTCGGCGCAGCCGACCGTCGCCGTCGATCCGCGCTGTGGTGAGGTCGTGCTCGGCTTCGACGCCGCGCTGCACGTCGAGCTGGTCGATCGCGCCAGCGAGCTCGCCGAAGGGATGTCACGCCACGCCTTCACGCTGACGCTCGAGTGCACGGACGGCGGCGCGGTCACGCTGCGCGTCGTCGATCGGGCGACGCAGCGCTTCGTCGGTCAGCGCGTCGAGCGCGTCGAGCGAGGCTTCGTGCGTCAGCTGGCGATCGTCGCAGCAGAGCTCTTCGCGGCGCTGACGAGCCAGCTCGACGTCGTGCCGGCACGGGAGGCGGCGGCCGCCACTCCGCGCGTCCGGCCAGCAGCGCAGAGGCAACATCGCTTCGCGCTTGGGCTGCGCGTCGCCGGTGGTGTGTCGGCCACCGGGAGCCCGCTCGCGCCACTCGCGCTCGGCACGCTCGGCCTGGGATTCGCGCTCGCCGACGCCGCACGCTTCATCGTCGATCTCGGCGTCGGACACACGCGCACCGGCAGTACGCGCGGCGACATCACGACGACGACGCTCTCCATCGCCGCCTCTCTTCGGCTCGGCGTGCACGTGGGCGCGGTGTGGCTGGGAGTCGGCCCGCTGCTGCGCGGAGGCGCCGCGATCTTCACCGGACGGCCGAGCGGCCCAGGCATCCGCGGACGGGAGGACACGCTGCCATGGCTCGGCGTCGGCGCCGTCGCGTCGATGTCCGTCGCGATCGAGGGCACCCCGCTCGCCATCGAGTTCGACCTCGAAGGCGGCGCCCTCGCCCTCACTGCGCGCGCGCTCGTCGACGGTGTGGCCGGCTTCGACCTCGGCCCAGCATGGTTCGGCGCGCAGCTCGGCGTCGCGCTCCAGCTGCTCTGAGCTCCGACATTCGGCGACGCGCTCAGCGCTGCGCTGCGGCCGCTCCGGACGCGATGCGACGCATCATCGGCAGCGCGAGTCCGAGCGCATCGGCGTGCGCGATGCAGCGCGCGAGCCGCACCGGCGCGCTGCGTCCCATACAGACGTGCAGCGGATCGGCAGCGCCGGCGGCGTCGAGCACGGCGAGCGCGTCCGCGTGCGCGAAGACGTGCGGCGCGAACAGCGCCGTCTCGAGCTCGAGCACCTCGCCGGCAAGCTCCAGCGCGAACGCGCGGTGCTCACCGAGCAGCGCGCCGACGTTTCCACCAACGAGCATGCCGGCGAGGTTGGTCACCAGGATGTACAGATTTTTCGCGGCGAGCGCGGCGTACGCGGCGGTGCCAGTTTCCGCGTGCTCGCTCGGCACGTCGATCGCGGCGAGCGCCTCGCGCAGCAGAGCAGCGCCCTGCCCCGCCAGGATCGTCGGCAGCAATACGCGCACTTCCGTGCCTCGCTTTTTCTCGAACCAGACGACGGCGAGCGTCGGCGCTGCGAGCCCGTGGCGCTCCCAGTCGCGCGGACGCAGCTCGTTCTGCAGCAGCGCGACGCGTCCCTTCCACGCGTCGGGCATGGCGCGCAGCACGGCGTCGAGCTCGGTCTCGCCGACGGCCACGAGCACCAGCGCCGGCGACGCGACGCGCGCTGCGAGCGCGGCTACGTCGGTGCCGCGCACGACGGGCACCACCGTGTGTCCAGTGCGCAGCAAGCCGCGCGCGAAGATCGCGCCGAGCTCGCCGATTCCCCAGACGACGACGTCGCTCACGGCTCGTCTGCTGCTTTCACTCGCGCGTCGGGCGCCGCCGAGAGCCCGAGCTCGTCGGGCGCCGGTGCGAGTGCGATCGCTTCGGGCCCGACGGGCTGCGCGCGCACGTCGCGAAGGAGCGCGAGGAGCGCGTCCGAATCGCGCGCGACGCGCATCGCGCCGATGCCGCGCACCGCAGCGAGCGCCTCGACGGAGTCGGCGTCGTGCTCGGCGAGCTGCGCGAGACAGTGCCCGGGCAGCACCACCTGCGCGTCCACGGCGCGCTCCGCAGCGATCGTGCGGCGCCAATTCTGCAGCGCCTTCTCACGCGCGCGAACGGCGTTGCGCTCGCTCAGCGGACGCGACTGCCCGACGCGGAGGTCGTCTGCTGGCACGTCGCCAACCGCCTCTCCGCGACGCATGCCGTCGAGCAGCTGCTCGGCGAAGTCCGCGTGGCGCACCGCGACCTCTCCGCCGACGTTGCGCAGATCGTGCCGCGTGTGTGGGCGCCGCCGCGCGATCGCCAGCAGCGCCTCGTTGCCGAGCACCTTGAACGGCGGCACGTCGCGTCGCTGCGCCTCGAGCTCGCGCACCAGACAGAGCTCGCGCAAGATCGCCCGGCCCATCGGCACGAGCTCGAGCGCGCCCTTCACGCGCGTCCACGGCGGTGGTGTAGGCGGCGCTTCATCGGCCGCGCGCGACAGCACGTACAGGCACTCTTCGTCGATCTCCGCGACGATCCCGCGCTCGCCCGCAGCGCCGAGCAAAGCGTCCGCCAGCGCGTGCAGATGCAGCACGTCGCCGGCGAGGTAGCGCATCGCGTCGGCGTCGATCGGGCGCACGCCCCAGTCGGCCCGTTGCCGATCTTTCGGCAGCAGGATGCCGAAATATTTCTCCAAGAGCGAAGCGAGCCCCTGCGCAGGTTCGCCGAGAAATCGCGCGCACACCGCGGTGTCGAGGACGCGCTCGAGCGGCACGCCTTGCTCCCGCAGCAGCCGCGCGTCGAACGCCGCATCGTGCAAAATTTTGCGTGGTCCATCCGGCCCGAGCAGCGAGGCGAGCGGCGAGAGATCGCGCAACGCGAGCGTGTCGACGATCGCCAAGTGCTCCGCGGTCGCGAGCTGCAGCGTGCACAGCCGCGCGCGATAGCGGTAGAGCCCGTCGCCCTCGGCGTCGAGCGCGACGCTCTCGGCTGAGGCGAACGTACGCGCGAGCGCGACGAGAGCGTCCTCGGTGTCGACCAGCTGTAGCTCTCGTTCGGCGTGCACCGTCGGCGACTCTACAAGAGAGCGGAACCGCCGAGGGAACCGTCGTTCGTGTCGAGTCGTTTGGACCACGCGTGCCGCGAGCAGACTTCCGCGGTAGCTTCGCCGCGTGGCGAGCGAGACGCGATCGAGCGGCGACGGCCCGCGCGGCAAAAAGTACCGCTGGGATGGCCCGGCGGAGCGCCCCACGCGACCGATCCCGCCGGGCGCGAAGATGCTCGGCAAGAAGAAGAAGCGCGGCGGCGATCCGGCCGCGCTCGCCGCGCTCGTGCTCAAGGCGTATCCGACCTCGGAGCCGGAAGAGATCGCCGCCCTGCGCGCGTTCGCGTGGTGGGCGCGCGCAGTTCCGCCACGCGTCGCGAAGAACGCACGTCCAGTGCGCATCCACAATGGCGTGCTCATCGTGCACGCCGCCACCAGCGCGTGGGTCAGCGATCTCAGCTTCCTGCGCGAGCAGATCCTCACCGCGATTCGCCGCTTCGCGCCGCAGTCCGGCGTACGTGATCTGCGCATCGTCGTCGGACCGCTGCCGCCGATCCCGCCGCCACCCGAGCGGCGCAGTGATTCCTCGCCGCCCCCGGCTCCGCTCGACACGGTGCTCCCCGGCGAGATCGCCCGCGCGCTCGCGCACGTCGGCGATGATCGACTGCGCGACGCGCTCGCTGGTGCGGCGCGCGCAACGCTGGCTCCACCGGTGAAACGAAAGGTTCGTTGATGGACACTCGCCCCGGATATTTCGGTCAGTTCGGCGGACGCTTCGTCGCCGAGACGCTCGTGCCCGCGCTCGACGAGCTGGAGCTCGCGTACGCGGCTGCACGCGCCGACGTCGGCTTCGAGACCCGTCGGCTCTCGCTGCTGCGCGACTTCGTCGGTCGCCCGACGCCGCTCTATTTCGCCGAGCGACTGTCGAACGAGGTGGGCTGCAATGTGTGGCTGAAGCGCGAAGATCTCGCGCACACCGGCGCGCACAAGATCAACAACACCATCGGCCAGGTGTTGCTCGCGGCGTGGATGGGCAAGCCGCGCGTCATCGCCGAGACCGGCGCAGGACAACACGGCGTCGCCACCGCCACCGCGTGCGCGCTGCTCGGCCTCTGCTGCGAGGTTTTCATGGGAGCCGAGGACGTGCGCCGGCAGGCGCCCAACGTGCTGCGCATGCAGCTGCTCGGCGCGCGCGTCATCCCCGTCGAGAGCGGCTCGCGCACGCTGAAAGACGCGATGAACGAGGCGCTGCGTGACTGGGTGACCAACATCGCGACGACGTACTACTGCATCGGCTCCGTCGCCGGGCCGCACCCCTATCCGACGATCGTCCGTGATTTTCAGGAGATCATCGGCCGCGAGGCACGCGCGCAGCTGCAAGAGCGCCGCCAGCGCCTGCCCGATGCCGTGCTCGCCTGCGTCGGTGGTGGCTCGAACGCGCTCGGCATCTTTCACGAGTTCATCGCGCATCCGTCGGTGAAGCTCGTCGGCGTAGAGGCCGCAGGGCACGGCGTCGCGAGCGGCAAACACGCCGCGACGCTGACGGCGGGTCGCGTCGGCGTGCTGCACGGCGCGAAGAGCTACGTGCTGCAAAACGACGACGGCCAAGTACAAGAGGCGCACTCGATCAGCGCCGGCCTCGACTATCCCGGCGTCGGTCCCGAGCACGCGTTCCTGCGCGACACCGGCCGCGCGCAATACATCGCGGTCGACGACGACGCGGCGCTCGCGGGGTTTCGTCTGCTCGCGCGCACCGAGGGCATCCTCGCAGCGCTCGAGACGAGCCACGCGATAGCCCATCTCCCGCAGCTCGCCCGCGAACTCGACGCAGCAGGCGTCCGCCCCAAAGGCACGCGCGCGGATGTGCTGGTCTCGCTCTCCGGCCGCGGCGACAAAGACCTCGCGACGATCCGCGACGCCCTTACCGAGCGCGAGCCGCACTGATGTCGCGCATCTCCGCCGCGTTCGCGCGCGCGCGCGCAGAGAATCGCGCCGCGCTCGTCGTCTACGTGACCGCCGGCGATCCCGATCTGCCGACGACCGCGCGCCTCATCGTGGCAGCGGCAGAGGCCGGCGCCGACATCATCGAAGTCGGCGTGCCGTTCAGCGATCCGAGCGCCGACGGAATCGCCATCCAGCGCGCCAGCGAGCGCTCGCTCGCGCGCGGTACTTCCTTGCGTGGCGTGCTCGGCGCGGTGCGCGAGGCGCGCGCGCATACCGAGTGCGCAGTGCTGCTGTTCGGCTACTACAACCCGATCCTCGCGTACGGTGAGCCGCGGCTCGTCGACGATGCAAAGGCCGCGGGCGTCGATGGCTTGCTCGTCGTCGATCTGCCGCCGGAGGCGTGCGCACCGCTGCGCGATCCGGCGCGCGCGGCCGGCCTCGACTTCGTACCGCTGGTCGCGCCGACGAGCACCGACGCGCGCATCGACGCCGCCGCCGCCGTCGCCAGCGGCTTCGTCTACTACGTGTCGCTCACCGGCGTGACCGGCGCAGCGGCGCCTGACTTCGCCGCCGCGAGCACACGCGCGCTGCAGGTGCGCGCGCGAACTGGCTTGCCCGTCGCGGTGGGCTTCGGCGTGAAGACGCCCGACGACGTCCGACAGCTCGCCGCGCACGCGGACGGCGTCGTCGTCGGCAGCGCGGTGGTGCAGCTGATCGAGAGCGCCACCTCGCCTGACGACGCGGTCGCGCGGGTGCGCGCGCTCGTCGCGGCGCTCGCATCGGCCACACATCGGGCGACGTAGTGCGCAGCGTGGCGCGCGTACCCGCGGAGACCGCGCGCGACGTCGCCTCTGTTACAGTCCGCGCCGTGGCAGAGCCGCCCCATCCCCTATTCGATGTGCTCCCGCACGCCGTGTTCGTGCTGCGCGATCTGAAGTTCGAGTGGGCGAACCGCGCGGCCGCTGCGCTCTTGCACAGCACCAGCGCCGCGCTCGCGGGCCGTAGCGTCGGCGATGTCCTGGCCGACGGTGAGATGACGCGCATCGAATCGCGCATCCGCCTGTTCCAGGTCGGCGTCGCGCTACCCGAAGCCGAGCGGGTGCGCTTCATCGAGCCGGAGACGGGCGTCGAGCTTGCGATGGACCTCCAGGTCGTGCGGCTCGACGAGCACGGGACGCACTTGCTGCTCGTCGGCGCGATGCCGACGCTACCGACGCATGGCGAGGCCGTCTTCGCGAAGCTGGCGAAGCTCGCGCCGGTCAGCGACTCGCTGGTCTCGCTCGACGCGTTGTTCAAGCGCGTCGATCCGGTCTTCAAAGAGCTCGCGTGGCGCGCATTCCTCCTCGAGCCGCGCGCCGACGCGCTGCTCGCGCGGCACGTCGCCAACATCGGCGGCGACGACTCGTTCGCGCGCTTCACCCAGAGCCTCCAAAACACGCTGATCCCTGCGACGCAGATGGCGATCTCGATGGAGGTGCTGCGCTCCGGCGAGGCCGTGTACGTCGACGATTTCGCCGCGCGGCTGTCGTCCGCGTCGGGCGTCGCCGGCGCGTCCGCCAAGTATTTCGTCGGTCAGCCCGAGGTCATGCGCGCCGCGTGGGTGCCGGTGCCCGGCCCGGCGGGGACGGCCGCCGTGCTGCTCGTCCTCGGTACGACGATCTCTGCCGAGGACAGCGTCGCGCTGCGCACGTTCGCCGCGCAGATCGCGGCGACGACGCGCATCGAGGCGATGCAAGTCGAGCTGGTGCGCCGTGAGCGCCTGGCGGCCGTCGGCGAGATGAGCGCCGTGCTCGCGCACGAGGTGCGCAACCCGCTGGCGATCGTCGCCAACGCCGGCGCGACGCTGCGGCGCATCCTCGGCGCCGACGCGCCGAGCGACGCCCGGCAGCTGCTCGACATCCTCGATGAAGAGACCGACCGCTTGAACCGGCTGGTGCGCGATCTGCTCGCGTTCGCGCGCCCGTCCGATCCACAGATCGCGATCGTACCCTTGCAGAGCCTGATCGCGCGTGCGATCGGCGCCGTGGTGCGCGACCCGACCGGCGACCCCACGCTCGCCGAGACGACGGTGGTTCGCATCGCTCCCGACGCGAGCGAAGTGCGCGCCGATCCCGAGCTGCTCTACCGCGCGCTCGTCAACGTCTTGCTCAACGCCAGCCAGCACAAGACGGCGCGCGGCGCGATCCAGATCGACGCGATGCGAAGCGCGCCCGACGAGATCCGCGTCCGCATCTTCAACGACGGCGAGCACCTCAGCGAAGAGGTCCGTCAGCGCGTGTTCGATCCGTTCTTCACCACGCGGCCGCATGGGACTGGCCTCGGGCTCGCTGTCGTGCGGCGCACGCTCGAGGATCTCGGCGGCCACGTCGAGGTGAGCACCGAGCCGAGCGGCGTCGCGGTCTCGCTCTACTTGCCCGCTGTCTGAAGAGCTCCCGCGCTCTTGCCGGCAGCGCCCGGGCGCCGCAGAAACAGCCCAGGTGACGACGGCCATGACGACGGCGATCAAGATCTGCGGCATCACCTCGGTGCTCGACGCCGAGCTCGCCGTCGCATGCGGCGTCGAAGCCATCGGCCTCAACTTCTGGCCTGGGTCTGCGCGCCACATCGACGTCGGCACGGCGCGAGCGATCGTCGCTGCGGTAGGCGCACGGACGCTCGTCGTCGGCGTGTTCGTCGACGCATCGCTCGACGCCGTTCGCGCCGCGATCGCCGAGACCGGCATCGGCTGCGCGCAGCTGCACGGCGACGAGCCTCCGGAGCTGCTCGCCGCACTGCTCCCGCACGCGTACAAAGCGCTGCGCGTACGCGACGCCAACATCGCCGAGGAGGCGCGACGCTTCGGCGGAAAGTACCTATTGCTCGACGCGTATTCGCCCGCCGCTCCGGGTGGCACCGGCGCGACGTTCGACTGGGCGCTCGCGTCCGGGCTCGCGCGCGAGCGCAAAGTGACGCTCGCAGGCGGCCTGCACGCCGGCAACGTCGCCGACGCGATCGGCCAGGTGCGCCCCTATTGCGTAGATGTCGCGAGCGGCGTCGAGAGCCGCGATCCGCGCGTCAAAGATGAGGCGAAGGTGCGCGCCTTCGTCGACGCGGTGCGGTCGGTGATGAGCTGAAGCGGCTCCCTACGATCGCGTCACTCGATCTTGAGCAGCTCTTTGACCTTGGCGATGACCTGCGGCGCCTGAATCGGCTTGGTGATGTAGGCATTCGCACCGAGCGCCATCGCGCGCTGCCGATCCTCCGACGAGCCTTCCGTCGTGATGATGATGATCGGCACGTCTTTGTGCACAGCGTCCGAGCGGATGCGCTTCACGAGCTTCAGGCCGTCCATGATCGGCATGTTGATGTCGGTGATGATCAGGTCGAACTTGCCGGCCGCCAGCTTGCGCAGGCCGTCGACGCCGTCATCCGCTTCGGTGACGCTCAGCTTCTTGATTCGCGCGAGTGCGAATACGAGAAGCTGCCGCATCATCGGCGAGTCCTCTACGACGAGACAGGAGAAATCGGCCATCAGGATCCGCTCGTTTCGGAGAACACGTGTTTAGACCAAATGAAGCTGCTCGCGCAGGCCCGCGAGCGCCGCGGCAGGGCCGGGCGTCCGCGAGTAGAGCGAGGCGGCGATGAGCGCGGTCGCGGCGTGCGCGCCGAGCAGGTGAAAGAGCTCCTGATCGACGCTCGCCCAAGCAGTCTTTTGCGCGAGCAGCGAGAGAATTGCGATGGCTCCAACGCAGCGGCCGTCCGCCTGCAGCGGGATCACCGCCAGCGGATCGTCGAGCGTGGTGCGGCCGAGCGGCTCGGCGGTGTGCATCACCGCGATGCCAGTGGCGAGCGCCTCACCGATCTTGCCGTTGCCGAGCTGCACCGGGCCGAGCAGCTCTTCGGGCACACCTTCGGAGCCCGCGGGCAGCGCGTGTTTGCCTTCCGGGTCGACGATGTAGACGACGAACGCCTCGGCGCCGACGAGCTGCGCGAGCAGCTCCTTCATGTGCCGGAGCACGCGGCGCGGCTGCAGCGTGATGTGCAGCTGAAAGCTCGCGACGTACAGGTTGGCGAGGTCGTTGAGCTCGTCCTCGATCTCGGTGTAGCGGCCCTGATGTTTGTGCGTCGCTTGCTCGAGCTCGCGCGAGCGCGACATCAGGTCTTTCTTCTCTTGCTCGAGCGCGTCGACGGTGCGCAGCAGCTCACGGATCGCGTCGTCGCTCGCGACCTGCGCGCGCAGCCGCGCGTTGTCGATCTGCAAGCGCGATAGCTCGCTCTGCAGCTCTTGGTTCTCGCGCAGGAGATCCTCGGTGAGCTCCACGCCCTTGCGCAGAAACGTACGAACGAACGCCTCGCGCTCCTTGGTGAGATCGACGGGTGCGTCGCTCGTGCGCCGATCTTTCGCGCGTCTCTTCGGGCGTTCGTCGCTCATTCGCCTCGTGCTCGCTGACCGGACGTGAACCGTACACCACGCGGGGAGCGTCCGTCACCCCGCAGAATTACTTGCGGCCCGTCGTTCACAAAGGCTCGTTGTCGACCATTGGTCAGCGCGTGATCATCGCCGCGAGGTGCGTCGCGAGCTCACGCAGCGGCAGGCTGCGCTCGACCGCACCGGTACGCATCGCAGCGCCGGGCATGCCGTAGACCACGGCCGACTCCGCGGATTCGGCGATGACGACGCCCCCGCCACCACGGATCGCGACGGCGCCCGCCGCGCCGTCGTCGCCCATACCGGTGAGTACGACGCCGATGGTGCGGCCGGCCATCGCGCGCGCCGCGCTCTCGAAGAGGCGATCGCCCGATGGCACGTAGCGGTCAGTCGGCATCGCCGGCACCGACTTCGCAAGGAGCTCGTTGCCGCGGCGCACGACCTCGATGCAGCGACCACCGGGGCAGATCACCGCGTGCCCCGGGCGGAGGATCTGCACATCGGTACCCTCGCTCACGCTGAACGGCGAGAGTCGATTGAGCCTATCGGCGAACGTCTTGGTAAAGCGCTCCGGCATGTGCTGCGCGACGACGACGGCCGCCGATGCGCTCGCCGGGAGCTGCGCGAACACCTCGAGCAGCGCCGTCGGTCCGCCCGTCGACGAGGCGATGACGACGAGCCAGCGCGGCATCGACTCCGCGGCACGCGGGGACGACGAGTCCGGCAGCACCGGAAACAGGCCAGTCGCCGTCGACGTACCGCGGCCGCGAAAGCCCGGGCGCGCGGGATCGGTCGCCGTCGGAGTGAGCAGCCGCACCAGCGCGACCTTCTCCGCGAGCTCCTGCTGAATCGCGCTCAGGTCGGCGGCGATCGTGCGCGTCGGCTTGGCGATGAAGTCGAGCGCCCCGAGCTCGAGCGCGCGGAAGACGTTCTCCTTCGCCGCAAAGCCGCTGACGACGATGACCGGCGTCGGGCGCCGCGCCATCAGCAGGCGCAGGAACGTGAAGCCGTCCATGCGCGGCATCTCGAGATCGAGCGTGATCAGGTCGGGCGCGAGCTCGACGGTGAGCTTCAGCGCCTCTTCGCCGTCGGACGCCTTGCCGATGACCTCGACGCCAGGCAGCGCCACCAGCAGGTCCGAGAGCGTACGTCGGTTGAACGCGCTGTCATCGACGACGAGCACGCGAATCGGCTTGGTCACGGGCGATCTCCCTTGCTGCTGCGGAACAGTGGGGTCGCGAGCGGACGCCGGTACACGAGATCCGTGCTGAGGTGGACGACCTCGAAGGCGGTAGACACGTTGAGCAGCGACTCGCTGTGGCCGAGCATCAGATAGCCACCCGGATGCAGCCGCTCGTAGAACGTGTCGATGACACGCCGGCGGGAGAGAGAGTCGAAGTAGATGAGCACGTTGCGGCAGAAGACGGCGTCGACGCGTCCGACGATGGCAGTACGGCCACCTTCTACGAGATTGAGGTGCCCGAAGTGACACATCGCGCGAATACGCGGATGAACTTGGCGCCCGTCGGGTCCGTCGACGAAATACGAGTCGTACTCGGGGGGCATCGCGCGGAAGCTCGATGGCCCGTAGACGCCGCGGCGCGCGCCGACGAGCACCCGGCGCGAAATGTCGTTGCCGAAGACGCGCACGTCCCAGCCCTCGAAGAGCCCGCTGCGCTCGACCAGGATGGCGAGCGTGTAGACCTCTTCGCCAGTCGAGCAGCCAGCGCTCCACAAGACCAGCCGCTTACGCGATTCCGCCTGCGCGCGTAGCACCGGCAGCACCTCGTCGCGAAAGCCCTTGAGCTGGTAGTCCTCGCGAAAGAAGTAGGTCTCGTTGGTCGTGAGCACGTCGACGGCGCGCTCGAACTCTGCGCGTGCGTCGGGATGGTAGCGAAGGAACTGATGATACGCGCCGTAGTCGGGCAGCCCGAGCGCTTGTAGCCGCTCGCGAAGTCGCCGCTCGACGACGAACATCGCGTCGTCTTGGAACGCGATGCCGCAGAACCCGTTGACGAGGTCGCGCAGGAGCCGGAACTCCTCCACCCGCATTCGCGGGCCTGTGTCGTGCAGGATCGACACTAGGAGCGCTCGCCTCCGCGGTGTCCGTTGGTGTCGACGCCAAGCGCAGCGTCGATGGTGCTGCGTACGAGGTCGTCCGTCTCGGTGGCGCGATGCGCGGCGAGCATGGCGCGCGACTCCGCTGTGCCGAGGCCACCGAGCAGCGTGGCGGCGAGACGGCGCACGTCCCAGTGGGCGTGGGCGAGCGCGACGGCGAGGCGCGACACCGCGCGCGCGCCGCCCTGCTCGTGAATGGCGAGCAGCGCTTGCTTCACGACCTCGGTGTCGAGGTGGCCGAGCGACTCGACCAGCAGGTTGTCGAGCGTCGGATCGTGGATCGCGCGCAGCGCCTCGAGCGCGGCCGTCGCGACGCCGGGGGCACGGCTGCGCACCAGCTCGCGCAGCGACTCCACCGCGCTCGCATCGCCGAGCACGCCGAGCGCACGCGCCGCCGCGGCCTGCACGCGCGGCGAGTCGGACGCGAGCGCGAGCCGCAGCGACTCCACCGCCACGCTGCGCGCGGGCTCGTCGCGCATGCTGCCGAGCGCCGACGCGGCCGTCGTCTGCACGTCGACGTCCTCGTCGGCGAGCGCCATCGCGGCGAGCTCGGCGGCTTGGTGCGTCGGTACCTGCGCCAGCGCCTCGAGCGCGGCGCGGCGGGTCGCGACGTCGTCCGAAGAGAGCGCGGCGCGTAGCCGCTCGAGCGCGTGTGGACCGCCGAGCGTCGCGACGACGCCGACCAGCGCGCTGCCGCCGTGCCCCGCGAGCTGCGTGTCGCTGACGGCGCGATCGACCGCATCGGCCGCGCGCGACACCAGCGCTGACAGCGACTCACCCGAAGCGCGCGCGACGTCGCCTGGCGCGCTCTCCGCGAGCGCGACGAGCGCAGGTACGTCGCCCGCCGTACCGAAGCGCGCGAGGCTGCGCGCCGCAGCGGCCGCGACCGACGGAGCGGGATCGCGTAGCGCGTCACGCATCGCGAGGCGCACGCGCTCTGCGAGCGGACCGTCGAGCGGCGCCAGATCACCCGCCAGCTCGAGCGCGACCGCACGCCGCGCGCCCTCGCTGTGCTCGGCCAGCGCCAGCAGCATCGGCGCCGCCTGCTCGCCCCACGACGACAGCGCTTCGAGCACGTCCGGCGGGAGCGCATCGTCGACGATCAGCGCGACGATACCTGCGAGCCCGTCGAGATCTCGCGCGAGCGCGACCACCCGCGCCGCCGCGATGCGCACGTCGCGCGGGCGATCTTCGCCAAGCGCCTGGCGCATCGCCGCACGCGCGCGCATCGGCACCACCGAGACGCGCTCGGCGATCAGCGCAGCGAGCGGCGGCGCATCGGTCGCGAGCCGCGTCAGCGCGAGCAGCGCCGTGTCGATCACGCTGGCGCTCGGCTCCGCGAGCGCGTCGACGAGCGGCGCGATAGCCTCTGCCGCACGCGAGCGACCGAGCGACGGCAGCGCGACGCGTCGCACCAGCCGGTCGCCGAGCAGCGGCTGCAGCTCGGCCATGGGCACGACCGCAGCGAGTCGATTGAGGCCATCGAGCGCGGCGAGGCGCTGAAACGGATCGCTCGAGGCGAGCCGCTTGCGCAGCGCACGTTCGGCGATCGGCCCGCCGACCCGCGCGAGCGCGTCGAGCGCCGCCGCGGCGACGTTCGGGTCGTCGTCTTCAGACGCCTCTGAGAGCACCGCGGTCGCGCTCGCGCCGCGCGCGCCGCCGAGCGCCTCGACGAGGAACTTGCGGCTCGGCCCGATCGACGCGGGGATCGCCGCGACCAGCGCCGCCTCGGCCGCTTCGCCGAGCGTCTCGACGACCTCGAGCGCGGCGTTGCGCAGGCCGACGTTCTCGCCCTGTGCGATCGCGCCGACCAGCGCCGGCAACATGCCGAGCGCGACGGCGACCTGCGCAGTAGCGCGCGCTGCCTCTTTGCGCACACGCCAGTCAGGGTCGCCGAGACCGCGCAGCAAGTGCTCGGCCGAGCCCTCGGGCAGCTCCTCGGCGATCGCGCGAAGCGCGAGCCGGCGCGTCTCAGCGTCTTCCGACGCCATCGCCTTGGCGAGGTCCGCGGCGCTCATCCGGAGATCCTCCCGCCACCGCCAGAGCCGCCACTGCCTGAGCCGCCACTACCTGAACTGCCGCCGCTGCCGAGCGCGCGCGGCTCGATCGCCTCTGCGGCGGCTGCGATGCGATCGACGTCGATGACGAACACCAGCGAGCCCTCGTGCGCGTGCACGGCGCTGATGCCGCGCGCGGCATCTCCGACGCCGATCTCGGGGACCTGACGCGCGCTGTCTTCACCGGCGCCGAACACCTCGGTGACCGCATCGACGACGAGCCCGGCGGAGCGCTTGCCGACCCGCACGATGATCCACTTCGTGCGACGCGTGGGCGCCTCCGAAGCGAGCCCGAGGCGACGGCGCAGATCGAGGATCGGCACGACCTCACCGCGATGATCGGCGACGCCGATCACCACCGGCGGCGCCTGTGGCAGCGCGACGACCGCCTGCGGGTTCACGATCTCGCGGACGCGGAGGATGTCGACCGCGTAGCGGGTGCCGCCCACCATGAACCCGACCAGGTTCTTCGTGCGGTCGGAGCGATTGCGCGAGGACGTCGTCTGCATGCGCTATCTCCTGAGGAGTGGGCCCGGATCGAGGAGAATCAGGATCTCCACATGAGGCGCTTTGGCGCGCGCGGCCTCGCTCGCGGTCGCTGCCGCGCGATCGGCCGCTGCTCTGCCTTGCATCCCCGAGGGCAGCGCCCGCCCGCGCATCGGCTTGCGCTGCTGCGTGGCTCGCTGAGCGCGCGGTCGACCGATGCCGAGCACGTATTCGCTGAGATCGCCCTGTGTCGCACCGGCGACCTCGATCTCCTCGTCGCGGAGGCGATACACCTGCAGGACTTCGTCGACGAGCAAGCCGAGCACTTCCGCGCCCGCATCGACGAGCAAGACGCGCGCGTGTTTGGTCGACTCGGCCGCGGGCATGCGCAAGCGCTTGCGCAGATCGACCACTGTCGTGACGCGGCCGCGCACCGACACCACACCGAGCACGTCCTTCGGCGCGCGCGGCACCTCGGTGATCGCGCCGAGCTTCAGGATCTCGCGCACGCTGGCGAGCGGCAGCGCATACGCCTCTTGGGCCACGCGAAATGCGAGATATTCGCTGACGCCCAGCATCCCGGCGCGCAGCCGCGCTGCGCGGTCACGCTGCGGCGCACCGGGGATCACCGTGTCGCGGCGGATAGGCGTATCGCCGCTCACGACGCCGCTCCGAGTCGCTCAGAGCGATCGCTCGACGCCGCGAGGACCTCTTCCATCAGGGTCCCCGCGTCGAGCACCAGCGCTACCTGCTGATCGCCGAGATCGGTGGCGCCGGCGAATCCCGGGACATCGCGCAGGCTCGGTCCGAGCGTCTTGATCACGATGTCCTGCTGGCCGAGCAAGTGGTCGACGACGAAGCCGACGCGGCGCGCGCCGATCTGCGTGACGACGACGTAGCGCCGATTGACGTGCTCGGCAGAGGTGTGGTCGAAGTGCTGCGCGAGTCGGCAGAGCGGCAGCGTCGCGCCACGCAGCGTCAGCATCTCGCGCCCCTCGACGGTGCGCACGGTCTTCGCGTCGAACAGCAGCGCCTCTTGCACCGACGAGAGCGGAATCGCGTAGGTGCGCCCAGCGACGCGCACGACCAGCGCGCTGATGATCGCCAGCGTGATCGGCAGCGTAATGGTGAACTTCGTGCCGATGCCCTGCTCGCTGGTGACGTCGACGACGCCGCCGAGCCGCGAGATGTTCGTCTTCACGACGTCCATACCGACGCCGCGTCCGGACAAATCGGTGACCTCGTCGCGGGTGCTGAAGCCCGGGAAGAAGATCAGATTGAGCGCTTCGCTGCGCGACATCTCCTTCGCTTGCTCGAGCGAGATGAGGCCGCGCTTCACGCCCGTGTCGAGCAGGCGCTGCTGATCCATGCCGGCGCCGTCGTCCTCGATCTCGATGAGGACGTGGTTGCCCTTCTGGTACGCGTTCAGAGCAAGCGTGCCGGCCTTTGGCTTGCCGGCGATCTCGCGCGTCTTTGCGGTCTCGATCCCGTGATCGATCGCGTTGCGGATGATGTGCATCAGCGGATCGCTGAGCTCTTCCACGATCAGCTTGTCGACCTCGGTCTCGGCGCCGGTCACGACCAGGCGCATCTCTTTGCTGTGATCGCGCGCGACCTGGCGCACGACGCGCGCGAGCTTCTCGAACACCTGCCCGAGCGGCACCATGCGGACGTCGAGGATGCCCTCCTGCAGATCTTCGAGGTGGCGCTCGAAGCCGCGATGAATGCGGTGCAGCTCGGTCGCGAGCTGCCGCAGCTCGGGCCGCGCGCGCAACCGCTCGGAGATGCGCGAGACCGCGGTGCGCACGATCGCGAGCTCGCCGACCACGTTCATCAGATGGTCGAGCTTGCGGATGTCGACGCGCACCGTGTTCGCTACCGACCGCAGCGTCAGCGCGTCGATACCAGCGCCCGCGAGTCCATCGCGCTCGCGCGGCGCGAGCACCTCGTTCGCGCCGACGCTCGGCGGCTTCAGCGGAGATGCACGGTCGGCCGCGGTGCTCGGCGCATCGACGACGTTGCGGACCCCCGCAGGGATCGGCGCCGATCGTGGCACCGGCGGCGCGGACGCGAGCCCCGTCGCGGGCGGCATCGAGGCGCGCGCGCGAGAGCGTCGCGGCACCGGCGCGAGCGTCGCGCCCTGCGTAGCGAGCGCGGTGGTCAGCTCCGACATTTGCACTCGGCTCGCCAGCAGCACATCGAGCTCGATGTCGTCGCTGTCGCCGGCGCCCATGCTCGGCAGATACGTGATGATCTCGGCGATCGGCTTGGCACGCGTCTTCAGCTCCTCGAGCGCGCTGTCGATCGCCGCGAGTGAGAACCGCACCTTGAGCCGATAGAGCGTGATCCCCTGCTCGATGTTGGTGCGCAGCCGGTGCTCTTCGTACTCGGTGAGCACGGCGAGCACGCCCGGGTCCATCTCGTATTCGTCGAGGCTCGGCTTCTCCGGGACGTTCGGGCCGCTCAGCCGCTCGAGGCTCTCCGCGTAGCGCAGCAGGTCGACGTCGGCGCGCTCCGCCGGGTTCTTCGCCTCGCCGAGCAAGCGCTGAAAATTCTCCACGCCCTCGAACAGGACGTCGAGGACCTCCTGGCTGAGCGACACGCGCCCGAGGCGCAGATCGTCGAGCAAGTTCTCCATCGCGTGCGCGAGCGCGGAGAGCTGCGCGTAGCCGAACATGCCGGCGAGCCCCTTCAGCGTGTGCACCCCGCGAAAGATCTCGTTGACCAGATCCGGATCGCTCGAGCCTTCTTTTTGCCCGTGATCGAGCAGCAAGAGATCGCGCGAAAGCGACTCGATGATCTCCTGCGCCTCCGACAGGAATTCGTCACGGACGCTGTCGGACTTGTCGTCGTCGACGGACATCCCCGCTAGGCCCCGGCCGCCACGCGCAGCTTGCGCACTGCCTCGCGAAGCTCGCTCGGCTGAAACGGCTTGGTCAGATAGGCGTTGGCGCCGAGCGCCATCGCGCGCTCGCGATCACGGACGGCGGCCTCGGTGCTGATGATCAGCAGCGGCGTCTCGCGATGTGCCTCGCTGCGGCGCATGAACGCGATCACCTCGAGCCCGTTGATGTCCGGCATGTTGATGTCGGTGATCACCAGATCGTATTTATCGCGCGGCAGGAGTCGCAGCGCCTCGAAGCCGCTCGGCGCCTCGCTCAGCACGACGTCACCATCTTCTTCGAGCGCTGCACGCACGAACGCGCGCATCGCACTGCTGTCTTCGACGAGGAGAATGCGCACGGGCTTCGTGCCGCGAGTGTATCCCAACTCGGGCGGTGCCGGCCGCCTTCCGCGCCTCACCTTCCGTAGCGGCGCTCTTCGAGCGGCCGCGCATCGCAGGCAGCGCACGAACAGAGATCGCGCAGATAGCGGAACGCGTAGAGCCCAGTGCCGTGCCCGTCGGCCCACTCGAGCCGAATCGCGTAGTTGCCGACCTCTTCGAGCTCGGCGAGCAGCAGATTGCCGCCGCTG